>Ga0307374_10000390_pt1:0-82500 | contig 84943 bp, 81 predicted proteins | sample OX3MG_FD_202532 | JGI IMG/M metagenome (GOLD analysis project Ga0307374, IMG submission 202532) | Soil microbial communities from Risofladan, Vaasa, Finland - OX-3 | ecosystem: Environmental > Terrestrial > Soil > Coastal area > Acid sulfate soil | place: Finland: Risofladan, Vaasa... | reverse complement strand
GGCCGCCACCTTGGCTTCCAGCCGCAAGACCCTCGAGAGCAGGCCCTCGGCATGACGAATCATCCGGTCGGCGCGATGGGCCGCCTGGCCGGTGAACTCGAGCATGACGATGAGGCAGGCGAGCGCCAGCGACATCGCCATGCCGGCGGCCGCGCGCCACAGCGCCGCGGAATCGCGTCCGTGCGGCCCGGCTTCGGCCGCCTGCGCGCGCTGGAGTCGTGCCGCCTCGGCGCCGATGGGCTCCTCGTTGACCTCCTGCTGCATTGTCCTCGCGTCAGAGCGCCTTTATTATCAGGCGCCCTTTCCGCTAATTATATACGGTCGTCCGATGCAAAAAATTCAAGATCTGCACGTTATCACCACCGAAGCGCTGGTCGCGCCGCGCCTGCTCAAGGAGCGGCTCGCGATCGACGAGCGCATCGCCCGCACCGTGGTCGAGGCCCGCCAGACCGTGCGCCGGATCATCCGCGGCGAAGACTCGCGCCTGATGTGCATCGTGGGCCCCTGTTCGATCCACGACCCGGCCGCCGCGCTGGACTACGCCGGGCGCCTGGCCCGCCTGCGCGCGCAGGTCGAAGAGCGGCTGTTCATCGTGATGCGCGTGTACTTCGAAAAGCCGCGCACCACGGTGGGCTGGAAGGGCATGATCAACGACCCGCACCTGGACGACTCGTGCGACATGCACGAGGGGCTGTTCCGCGCGCGCCGGCTGCTGCTGGAGATCAACGCGCTCGGGCTGCCGGCCGGGACCGAGATGCTCGACCCGATTACGCCGCAGTACATTGCCGACCTGGTCTCGTGGACGGCGATCGGCGCACGCACCACCGAGTCGCAGACCCATCGCGAGATGGCGAGCGGGCTCTCGATGCCGGTGGGTTTCAAGAACAGCACCGAGGGCAACCTGCAGGTCGCGGTCAACGCGATCGAGTCGGCGCGCCGCCCGCACTCCTTCATCGGCATCACGCAGGAGGGCATGACCGCGATCGTGCGCACGGCCGGCAATCCCGACACCCACGTGGTGCTGCGCGGCGGGCGCACGCCCAACTATGACGCGGTCAGTATCGGCGAATGCTGCGGTATCCTGCGCAAGGCGGGCCTCGAGCCGCGCGTGATGGTCGACTGCTCGCACGCCCAGACCGGCAAGGACTATCGCAAACAACCCGAGGTGTTCGCCGCTCTGTGCGAGCAGGTTCGCGCGGGCAGCCCCGCCATCATGGGCGTGATGCTCGAGAGTTTCATCAACGCGGGCAACCAGCCGCTGATGGCCGACCGCTCGCAGCTCAAGTACGGAGTCTCGATAACCGACCCGTGTATCGATTGGCCGGCGACCGAGCGATGTCTCCTCGAAGCCGCCCAAGCGCTCGCGCCCGCAAGCCGCGTGCGCGCCGCCGCCGCCTCCGAGCGCTAAACTCGGCGGTGGCCGCGCAGGCTCAGCGCGTGCGCACCTCCACCGCGTGTACTCGAGCGAGGAGCCGCGGGTAGCACGCCTGCGCCGCCGCAAGATATTGGTCCTGCGCACCGCCAAATCCACCGACGATCAGCACGCGCGCGCTGCCGCATTTGTCGCCCATGCCCTCCGCGTCGGCACGGCGATCGGGCGCCAGGTAGTAGCGCACCACGTTCACTTTGCGACTGTTACAAACCGCGATCCGATCGCCGGGCGCGGTTTCGCGCGCGGCAAGCGCCGCCGCTTCGCGCCAGCCCAGCTCATGATAATTCCTTAGCCAGTCGTGGATCGGCCGTGCGGAAAGATACACCAGCAGTATGGCCAGCGCGATGCGCAGCGCGGTGCTGTCCAAGGCTGCCGCCCCCAGGCCGGCAAATGCGAACAGGCCGAGAAACGCGATCAGCACGTAGCGCGAAAATTCCATCGGAGAAATCAGGTAGGTCACCGCGAACGCCGCCAGCAGCGGACCGGCCATCCAGGCGGCGAGAAACCCCGCGGCGACGCGCGCCGATCGCCGCTGTCGCCACACGCCGTACACGCCCAGGGCGGCGAAAATCCAGAACAACGCGGGACGGTTGGCCGCATCGCGCAAGGTCGTGAACGGCCACGCGAGGGGCTGCACCTTTATCCAGTCGACCGCACCCGTCCGCACGGCACGCTCTGAATCGGCGAACACCAACGGCAGCAGCGGCGCGAGCAATGCGACCCCGGCGGCCACTGCAATCCCCGGGCGCGCGATGGCGAGCCCGCCGGCGCGCGCGCCCATCCATCGGGCCGCCAGCAGGCAACCGAGCCAGAGCGCCTCGGCGAAGAGCAGGAAACTCGAACTATAGTTGACGGCAATCATCGCCGCGGTGAAAATCGCGGTGCCGACGTAGTCCGCCGGTGCGCCGCGGCGTTGCGCGCGTAGGAAAAAAACTATCTGCAGCAGTTCGGTCGCGAGCAGCAGAGGATATTCGCGCGCGGTGCGGTCCGACACGACCATCGTGAGGTTGGTGGCATAGATGAGCGCGGCGAACGCGCCGGCCAGCTCGCCGGTCATGCCTGACGACTCGTCGCCGAGCAAACGGAACACCTCGCGCACGGCGACAAAAACCAGCACGATCACCATCGTTCCGATCACGGCCGACAGCCGGCGCATCGAGGCTACTCGGTCCCCGAAGATGCCGATCCATGCGTGCAGCAGGAGGTCATACAGCGGAAGTTTGCCGCCATTCTCGATCCGCGGTTCGGCTGCAATCACGGCCGCTACGCTCGGCGCGATCGCGCCAGCCCATGCTTGACCCTCGTCGCCGCTCAAATCCCAGCGGTCCAGCCGATGGAAGCGGTAATGCGCGCCAAGAATCACCGCGACGGCCAGCAAAGCCATCGCGAACCACCGCGGCGAGCGCCAGGCCCATCGCACCGTGTCCCAAACGGCCTGGCCCGACGAGTGCGTGACGCGCATCACGTCACCGTCCTGGCCAACGCGGGCACCTGCGCCAAGGGTACGAAATCTGTCTCGGCGCGCGTTTCTTGGACGACATCCTTGACCGAGCGGCTCATTGGCGGCTTTTCTTTATAGCGAAACCGATCGCGGACCGGAACCGAAGGCGTTTGGCACCGCGGTTATTATCCCAGGCTGCATCCGGCTATGTTTGGCAGATGCCCGGCCGTAGACGATTGAGCAGGGTCCGCAATTGATCTCGCCACAGCTAGCTGAGGGCGAGCGAATCTGGCGCCGCGCCATCGCGCGCCGGCCGCGCCTTGCCGCGCTGTCTATTTACCTGGGCTTTTCGGCGTTGATTTTCGCGCGCGCGGCCGCGCCTCACTTCACCACCATCTACCTGGGACGCGGGATCGATCAGGCCTTCTTTATCTGGTGCCTGGTATGGTGGCCGTACGCGATCGCGCATCATCTCAATCCGTTCATCAGCAAGCTCATCTTTGCGCCCACCGGCTTCAACCTGACCTGGTCGACCTCGATTCCACTGTTAAGCCTGCTCGCGCTGCCGCTGACCGCGACGGTGGGGCCGATTACGGCCTTCAACCTGCTCTCCGTCGCCTGCCCCGCGCTCGCGGCGTGGACCGCCTTCCTGCTCTGCCACAGTCTCACCGAGCGCTTCGGGCCTGCGCTTTTGGGCGGCTATATCTTCGGCTTTTCCTCCTACATGCTGGCGCAGATATTCGGCGGACATCTGAGTCTGCTCGCGGCGTTTCTCGTCCCGCTCGCCGTGCATCTTGCGCTGGCGCGGCTACGGGGACGTATCGGGCGGCGTGCCTTCACGCTGGAATTGCTCGCGCTGGCGACGGCGCAGTTTCTGATTGCGACGGAGATTCTCGCCACGATGACGATCTTCGGCGCGCTCGCGCTGGCGGCGGCGTGGGCGATGGGCGAGCGCGACCTGCGCCGGCGTATCGCGGAGCTGGCGGCGCCGATCCTTCTCGCCTACCTGGGCATGGCGATACTGGTGAGTCCCTATCTCTACTATTTATTCGCCGGCTTTCGCACGACTCCGATCTACTCGCCGAGCTGGCACTCCACGGATCTGCTGAACTTCCTGGTTCCCACCCGGACCGTCGCGCTCGGATCGGCGATCGGTCTCTTTCGCCGCGTCTCCGCCGGCTTCACCAGCGACGCCGCCGAGCAGGCCGCCTACGTTGGCTTGCCGCTGTTGGCGCTCGCGGCATGGTTCACGCTCGAGCGCCGGCGCACGCTGGAAGCCAGGCTGCTCGGCCTGATGCTGATGATTATCGCGGTGGCGGCGATGGGTCCGCGGCTCCACGTGGCGGGCCAAAGCTACTTCAAGCTCCCGTGGTCGCTGCTCCATCGCGCGCCGCTCATCGACCAGGCGTTGCCCCTGCGCTTCACCGTCTATCTGTTCCTGACGCTGGCGGTGATTGCCGCGAGATGGCTGGCGGCGCCGCCTCGCAGCGGGTTGACGCGCGCGACCGTCGGCGCGTTGGTGTTCGTGTCGCTCTTTCCCAATCCGTCGGCGCGGGTGTGGGCCGAGCCCGACAGCGTGGCGCCGCCGCCCGGCTTTTTCACGGCCGAGACGTACCGGCACTACCTTGCGCCGGGCGAAATCGTGGCGACGCTGCCCTACGCGTGGGGCGAGGCTGACGTTTGTATGCTGTGGCAGGCGCTCAGCGGAATGTACTTTCGGCTGGCCGGCGGATACCCGCCGCTCAGTCCCGGGTCTTTTCTTCGTTGGCCGATCGTACGCTCAGCCAATCAGCTCGCGACGATTCCCGACCCGGCCGATCAGTGGAAAGCGTTCGCCGCCAGCCATCAAGTCACGGCGGTGCTGCGCGGCGACAACCCGCTGCCATCCGAATTTCCTTCGATCGATCCGATCGTCGCAGCGCTGGCCGCCTCGGACGCGCCAGTCGTTGCGACCGGCGGCATCACGCTATACCGCGTGCCGCCCGCGGCGCTCGCGCCTTATCGCGGGCTCGATTGGACGCGCATGGAGGCGCTGGCGGATGCGCAGCGTTTCGCCGCGCTCCTGATCGCCGCGCAGAGCTATCTCGCATCAGGCGCCGACCCCGCCGGCCTCGCGCCCGAGAGCGCCGTGAAGCTGGGGCGCTTGCCCGCCGCGTGGCTGCCAATGCCGGCGCGGGCGACTGACTATCAACTGTACATGCGGATGGAGCCCGACGGCTTCATCACGGTCGGGCTATTGGGAAGCCGCGCGGCTTTGCGCCCGCTGATCGATCGCTATAGCGCCTATGCGCGGCGAATCCATTTTCCTTCCCGTTCGCCGGCGAACGGCCGCTCGTCGCTCGCCGCGGAGCTCCACTACCACCAACTTATGATGTCCTTCGATCGCGAAGGACTTGCACGCGCCGCCGCACTGGCGCTCACAGAGCCGCCGCGGCTCGCTCTCGACCCAAATCTCACTCGAAACAAACCTACGCCGGCCATTGACGCGAAGCTTTCGGCCGCGATGACATCGCGCTGATTCGCTATCCACTCGCACACGCGCCTATTGCATAGCGGCGGCAGCCCAACGGGATAGCGGTGGGAATCGAGGGCTGGTACGATGCGCTCGAAGCGGTAATCCGGAGCTACGGCGCCGATGCCACTGGAATCTATTTCCCGTCCGCGGCGCTCGTCCCGGCCGTCCCGTCCTCAAACCGCCCAGGAGACCCGATGAAAGCAGGCGCCGCTTCGTGATGAACGACAAGCCTCAAGCTGATTTGCAACTGACTCCGAGCCTGTTGGAAGGTCTGACTCCCAACGGCCCAACCGATCCGATCGCGTACTACCAGCGTCCGTTTATCGGGCGATTGTATCGCGAACGAATCAATCTCGGACTGCGGATGATCGCCGATCGCCGCTACGCCAAGGCCCTCGAGGTCGGCTATGGCGCGGGCGCGGTGCTACTCGCCATTGCGGCCAGCGTGGACGAGCTGCACGGAATCGACCTCGACGCCGACCCGGCTCCGGTCCACGCATGGCTCGGCAGGCATGGACGCACCGCCAGGCTCATCCAGGGCAGTGTGTATGAACTGCCGTACGAAACGGCGGAGTTCGATCTCGCGCTCAGCTTTTCGGTCTTCGAGCATCTGCATCGGTACGAGCAGGGGCTGCGCGAGGTTGCGCGCGTACTCAAGCCGGGCGGCCGTTTTCTTCTCGGTATGCCGGCGGTGAACACGATGATGGAGTTGGGCTTTCGCGCGATCGGGTTCAAGGGCATCAACGACCATCACGTCACCACGCCGCGGGCGGTGGCCGGCGCGTTCGAGCGCGCCGGTTTGCGGGTCGCTCAGCATGCGCGGCTGCGTCTGATTGCCGGCGTGCCGCTGTATTTCAATTGGCTGCTTGAAAAGGCCGGATGATGATGCGCCCATCGCTTGACGCGCGCGTCATCCGGACAGCGCACGCCCTGGCGAGTCCGGGCTTTGCGCCCGACGCCATGGATAGCGGGCGAACCGCGTCCAGCGCGCCGCGCTGAACCGTCACGCGCGCTCATGATGGCGGCGATGGCGGAAACGATTCGGCGACCGCGCTCGGCGTTCGACCTTCCAGGTCTCTTCGCACTGGCGCTCTATTTCGTGTTGGCCGCACTGTTTTTTGCCCGCGGCCTGGAGGGGCGCTGGTCGACCGCCTATATCGGCAAGGGCGTCGATCCACAGTTGCTGATGTGGCTCGTCGCATGGTGGCCGCACGCGTTGAGTCACGGACTCAATCCGCTTTACACCCGCGCGGCCTGGGCTCCCGACGGCGTCAACCTCGCGTGGAGCACCTGCATGCCGCTGGTCAGCCTGCCGGCTGTGCCATTGGTGCTGACGATGGGGCCGGTGTTTACCTACAACCTCGCTTGCGTGGTGGCAGTGGGGCTGGCGGCGTGGTGCGCGTTCATCCTGTGCCGCCACCTCAGCGGCGAATACTGGGCCGCGTTGGCGGGCGGCTACGTCTTCGGCTTTTCCGCCTACATGCTCGGCCAGACCGCGGCCCATCTCGATCTGATTCTGACCTTTCCAATTCCGCTGTTCGCCTTGCTCCTGATCCGGGGCCTGCGCGCGGACCTCGCGTGGCGCGCGCTGGTGGGCGGACTGGTGCTCGTTCTGGTTGCGCAGTTCTTACTGTTCGTCGAGTTGTTCGCGACGATGACGCTGTTCGCGGGAATCGGACTCATCGTAGTGCTGGTGGCTGGTTCGAGCGCCGAGAAGACGCGGGCGGTGAATCTTCTGCCGAGCGTCGCGCTCAGCTATGCGATCGCGCTGGCGGCGGTGAGCCCGTTCCTCTACTACATGATTGCTTCGGGCTACGAGCCCGGTGCGCCGCATCCGCCGCTGCTCTACTCGACCGACCTGCTCAACCTCGTGATCCCGACCTCCACGATGGAGCTTGGCCGCGCGGCGCCCCTGCGATCGATCGCGGCGCACTTTCCGGGCAACATCTTCGAGGCCGGCGGCTATATCGGCATTCCACTGATGCTGCTCGCCGCGGCCTTCGCGCGCCGTCATTGGAGCGAAGGATGGGCCCGCGCGATCGTGTTCGTGCTGATCGTCGCCGTGGTGCTCTCGCTCGGGCCGTTCCTGGTCGTCGGCGGACGCCCGATTATTCCGCTTCCGGGACTGGCGGTCGGTACGCTGCCGCTTATCGGCAAGGCGCTGCCGGCGCGCCTGATGCTGTACGCCTTTCTGGCGCTGGCGATCATCACCGCGCAGTGGCTCAGCGACGGCGTCACGTCGCGATGGGTCCGCGTGGCGGCAGCGCTTGCCGTCCTCGCATCGATGCTGCCGAATCTGTCGGCCGGCTTTTGGACGTCCGCGATCGGCGTACCGGCCTTCTTCAGCGACGCGCTCTATGCGAAATATCTCTCGCCCGGCGAGACGGTCGTCGTCCTCCCATACGGCAACGCGGGCGACAGTATGCTGTGGCAACTCGAGAGCGGATGGTATTTTCGCATGGCCGGCGGAAACCTGGGCCCGCCGCCGCTCAAGTTTCGCCAGTGGCCGATCGTTCGGGTCTTCTATCGCGCCGGCACGGTCGAGCTTCCCGGCGCCGGCGATCAGCTCAAGGCCTTCCTCGCCGCGCATCGCGCCACCGCCGTCGTGGTCGACGATCGCGAAGCCGGAGTCTGGCGTCCGCTGATGGCGACGCTGGGCGCGGCGCCGATCGAGGCGGGCGGGATGACGATCTACCGCGAGCCTCCCGCGGAACTTGCCCTCTGGCAAAACGCGACCGCGCTTGCGATGGAGACGCATCTCGACCGCGCGCGCTTCGCGGCGCTCGTGCTCGCGGCTGAGAGCTACCTGCGCGACGGCCATCCGCTGACCGCGCTGACGCCCGCCGAAGTGTACAAGCTGAGGCTGATGCCGGCCGGATGGATCGTCGTGCCGAAAAAGGCCGAGCCGCCGTGGGACGACGGTGGGATGAACCTCCCGCGCCATCCGCACGACCCGCGTCAGTTCGACGACCTGTGGCTCGGCGCCGACGAGCAGGGCCGTATCGAGGTCGGCGTGGCCGGCTGGTATCCGGCGCTGCGCGCGGTGCTGAGCGAGTATCGCGCCGATGCGATCGGTTTTGTGCCGCGCGATCTGGACCAACCGGCGCGTGGCGGAGAGGACGATCTTCGAGGATGGCTCGTGATGAGCTTCAGCGCCGAGGGGCTGGCGCGCGCCGCTTCACGGGCGCGGGACGACGGTTCTTCGGCGGCGGCCGAAGCCACCTCGCGATGAGCGTATCCGGCACGGCGGCGAGTGCTTCGGGATGGCGCGGCGGCGCCGCCGCGTTGCTCATCTACCTGGGGCTCTCGACGCTCTTCTTTGGCCGCGCGCCGGGCGGTGGCCTGTCCTCGTTTTACGTCGGCAACGGCCCCGACCCGCCGCAGTCGATCTGGTTCCTGGCCTGGTGGGCACACGCGGTGGCCGGTCGCGTCAACCCGTTCTTCACGCACGCGGTATGGGCGCCCGGCGGCTTCAACCTCGCGTGGACGGCGAACATCCCGCTCGCCGCGACCCTGATGCTTCCGGTCACCCGCACACTGGGGGCGGTGGCCGCTTACAACATTCTCTGCCTGCTCTGTCCGGCGATGGCTGGATGGGCCGCGTTCGTGCTGTGCCGCCATATCGTGCGCGAGTTCGCGCCGGCGCTGCTCGGCGGCCTGGTCTTCGGCTTTTCGCCGTACCTGGTCTGCAAGCTGCTCGGGAATATCAATCTCGCCCTGGTTCCGACGCTGCCGCTGGCGGTCTACCTTACCTTGCGCGCGCTGGACGGAACGATGCGCCGGCGAACCTTCGTCGTGTTGCTCGCGCTGGTGCTCGGCGCGCAATTTTTGCTCTTCATCGAGATCTTCGCGACGATGACGATGAGCGCCGCGATTGCAATCGCGATCGCGCTGCTGGTGACCCGCGAGGGCGATCGCGGCCGCGTCCGCTCCCTCATCGCGCCGATCGCGCTCAGCTACGCGCTCGCGATAGCCGCGCTAGCGCCTTATTTCTACTATCTCTTCGCCTTCGGTTTTCCGCACGGCACGATCTGGCCGACCGACACCGGCTCGATCGATTTGCTCAACTTCCTGGTGCCTGTGCCCACCAATGCGCTGGGCCGTCTCGACGCGATGCGCGCCATCTCGGTGAACTTCCGCGCCGGAATTTACGACACCGACGCCTACCTCGGCCTGACGCTGGTGGCCGCGATCGCGACGGCCTGGCGGCGATGGCACGAGCCCGCGGTGCGCCTGCTGATCCTGTTTGCCGCGGCCATCGGCGTGCTCGCGATGGGATCGTGGATGCAGGTGGACGGACATTTCATCGCGCCGATGCCCTGGATGATCGTGTCGGCGCTGCCGCTCATCGCCAAGGCGATGCCGGCGCGCCTGACGGTCTACCTGTTCCTCGCGATCGCGATTCTGTGCGCGATGTGGATGAGCGCGCGCCCGCGCGGCGCATCGGATCACGTGGCCGTTAAATGGTTGGCGGGAGCGTTGATCGCGCTTTCGCTCCTGCCCAGCCTCGACGCCTCTTTCTGGGCGACGGCGCTGGCGACGCCCGAGTTTTTCTCCGCCGGACTCTATCGACAGTATCTCCGGCCGGACGAGACGGTGGTCATTCTGCCATATGGGTTCGAGGGCGACGGGATGCTGTGGCAGGCGTTGAGCGCGTTCCGCTTCCGGATGGCGGGCGGGTACACGGGATTCGCGCCACCCATTCCCGCCGAGTACGAGCGCTGGCCGATCGTCGATGCGCTCTACGAGGTTGCGCCGATTCCCGATGCGGGCGGCCAGTTCAAGGCTTTCCTCAAGCGCCACGACGTCGGCGCGGTGATCTTCGCCGGCGAGGGCGATCACGCGATCGAGGTCAGCCATGCCGCGAGCCCCGGCATCTGGCGCCGCGGGCCGATCGCGCCACGCGACCGCGAAGTTTGGCGGGTGATTCTCGGCGGGCTGGACGTTCCGGCGCAAAACGTCGGCGGCGTCACACTTTACCAGCTTCCGGCGGAACTGCGGGCGCGATGGCCCAGCGAGGATCCGGTCGCGCTCCAGTCGCGCGCCGCGGCCGTGCGCTTCGACACGCTGCTCGCCGCGGCCTACGGCTACGTCGCCGGCGGCGGCAGGCTCCCCGACCTATCTCCCCTCGCCGTCCAGCAGGCGGGGCTGCTGCCGCCCAACTGGGTCGGAGGCCCGCTGTTGCGCAGCGCTCAAAGGCCAGGCCTGCTGCTCGACGGACTGATGCTCGCGCCCTGGCGATCGCATCGCGTCGCGCTCGGGGTCCAGGGCTCATACGCCGCGCTCGAGCCGATCATCGACAAGTACCGCTCTTACGCGGCCGCGGTCTATTTTCCCTATCCGCGCAGACTCTCCGCGACGCCGCCACAAGGCGACGATCCGGCATTGATGATCATGGCATTCGATATCGACCAGCTTGCCCGCGCGGCCCACGCGGCCCTGCCGCTCGCGCTCCCGCACCTCACGGCGCCGGCAAACGCGCCGGCCACTCCCGCGCCGCCGAGACCTTAAGGCCCGGCGATGCGCGCGGCGAAATCGTAAACCCGCGTTCAGCGTTTGCGGACTTCGACCAGCCGCAATCGCGCGACCACCAACGGCGCGCAATCGCGCAGCGCGGCGAGCCGCGCGGGCGCGAGGACTTGTTCGCCGCTTAGGAGCAGCACGCGCTGGCGCATTTCGCATTGCTCGCCGGCGGGCTCGACGCTCGCACGCCACTTAGGTGGCAGGTAGTAACGCACCACGTTCACCGCATAGGCGGGCACCACCGCGATGGTCCCGCCGCCGGGCGCGTTCGCCGCGAGCGCAAGCGCGGTTGCCTCGCGCCACTGAACATACTGCGGCTGGATGAAGTCGCGGCGCACATGGTCGAGCGACAGCGCCACGACCAGCGCGAGCAACGCCAGACGCAACCGCGTGCCCTCGATCGCCGCGAGCCCGCCCCCCGCCAGGATGAAGAACGCGGCCACGCTCGAAATCACGTAGCGCGTCTCCTCGAACGGAGTGAACGTGTAGGACACGGCCATCACGATCGCCATCGGCGCGAGCATCCAGCACAGTACGAAGCCGAGCGCCGTGCCGCCACCGTCGCGGCCCATCCGCCATCCGCCGTATATCGCAAGCGGCAGCAGCGGCAGGAACGGCGCTTTGCCCGAAGCGCTGCGCAGCGTCTCGAGCGGCCACCACGGCGGCCGCAAATGAGACCAGTCGAGCACGCCGGCGTGCACCACGGCGATCGATGTGCGGCCCGCCGCCGGTGCCATCGGCCCCAGCAGCGCCATCCCTGCGCCGAGCGCGAGCGCCGGGCCCAGCAGATGAAGTCCGTCCCCCGCGGCCGCGCGAGCCCCGCCGCGCCTGCGCAGCGCCGCCCATCCGAGCCATATCGCTTCGGCTGCGACAAGCAGGGCCGCGGTGAAGTTCGAGGCGGTTGCGCACGCGCTGAAAACCGCGAGGCCGACGAGGCTCGCGACGCGGCCTGGAGCCCGCGGCCGGGGAGACGCGGCGCGCAGGAAGCAGACGACTTGCGCCAACTCGAGCACCAGCGTCAGCGGATACATCCGCACCGTGCGCGCCTGATCCACCAATGTGAGATTGACGGCGGCGATCAGCGCCGCGAGCGCGGCGCCAAGCTCGGCACTCCGGACATCGGCCGCGCCGCCGAGGTCCAGCAGCAGCTCGCGCGTCGCCGCGAAGACCAGCGCGATCGCGACGGTCCCGAGCGCGGCCGAAAGCGCGCGCATCGACTCGACGCCGTCGCCGTCAAGCGCGACCCATCCGTGCAGCGCGACGTCATAGAGCGCGAGCTTGCCCGGATCGAGCACCCGCTGCCGCTCGACGACCGCGCGCAGGTCGGGCGCTGTCGCGCCAGCCCAGGCGGCGGCCTCGTCGGCGGTGAGTTCGGCCCTTCCCAATCGGTAAAAGCGCAGGCCGGCGCCGAGTATCAGCGCCAGAGCGAGCAGCGCGAGCGCCGGTGTACGGGCCATCAGCGTATGCGGACGGCCATCGCGCTCAGCCCTGGCGGCGGCCGGCGCGCAGCTTCTCGCTGATCAGAAGCGCGTTGAGCGCGGCGCTCGGACGCACCGGGTAGGTGTCGGGGCGGTCGACGTCCTTGTAACGCGGCTCGAGTTGGGCGAAAGATTCCAAGAAGCGCTCGCGCGTCTCGCTTAGCGCGGGCGGCGCACCGATTCGCTGACCGTCGGCGAACACCCGCTCGAGCATCGGATGGACCGAGCCGGGCGCCGGGCGAAATTCGCGCTCCAGGCCGTCCGGGTTCTCCTCGAACAGTCCGACCAGGTCGGCGTAAAATCCGCCGGCGGTGTTGCGCGCGCGGAAGACCTGCTTGCGGCCGGGCAGCGTGACCTTTTCGCTCGAGGTTTTCAGGCGCGGCTCGCCGCGATACTCGACCAGCTTGTAGGCCACGTCGAGCGCCGGCGCATCCGCGCTCACCACCATCGCGGTGCCCACGCCAAAAGCGTCGATCGGCGCGCCGGCCTTGACCAGCTCGGCAATGCGGTATTCATCGAGGTTGCCGCTGGCGAAAATCGGCACGTCGGAGAGCCCGCGCCGATCGAGCAGGCGGCGCGCGCGTTTGCTCAGCTCGAGCAGGTCGCCGCTGTCGAGCCGGATGCCCTGAAGCTTGACGCCCTTCTCGCGCAGCTCCAGCGCCACCGTGGCCGCGTTCTCAACTCCGCGTAGCGTGTCGTACGTGTCGACCAGCAACGTGCTGAGGCGCGGGAAGACCTTGACGTAACTGTCGAAGGCCTCGCGCTCCTGCTCGTGCGCCATCACGTAGCTGTGCGCCATCGTGCCGTACAGCGGAATCCCGTAGCGCATCCCGGCCAGCACGTTGGAGGTGCCGGCGAAGCCGGCGAGATAGCTGGAGCGCGCGGCGACCAGGCCCGCGTCGGCGCCCTGGCTGCGGCGCAGGCCGAAATCAATCAGCCGCCGCCCTCCGGCCGCCGCCAGGCTGCGCGCCGCCTTGCTCGCGATGAGCGAGCCGAGGCCGGCCTGGTTGAGCACCAGCGTCTCGATGAGCTGTGCCTCGATAAGCGGCGCGCGCACTTCCAGGATCGGTTCGGTCGCGAAGAAGATCGTGCCCTCGGGCATCGCCCACACTTCGCCGCTGAAACGCAGTCCGCCGAGGAAGCTCAGAAATTCGGGAGTGAACAGCCGCAGCGATTCGAGATATTCGAGCATTCGCGGAGCGAAGTGGAACTGCTCGAGCGCCTCGAGCAGGCGCTCGAGCCCGGCCGCCACCAGAAAGCCGCGCCGCGGCGGCAGCCGGCGCGTGAACATGCTGAAGCAGGCACTGTCATTGTTGCCGGTGGCGAAATACGCCGCGGCCATCGTGAGCAAATAGAAGTCGGCGAGCAACGGAACTTCGTCGGGGTCCAGGCGCAGGTCGATCGGCATCTCAGCTAATCCGCAATTCGGCTCGGGGCGTATGGCTATGGCGGCGCAATCGCGTTCGACGCGTCCGCCGAAACATTCCTATGCCGGGCTGTGGGGCGGCGTCAATTCCCGCATCGCGCATGGCACGGAGCGGCGCGCTCAGCGCGGCGGAACCGGCGGCGTAGGCGGCGGCGGTTCCGGTGCGGGCGACGGACCAGCCTGCAGCGCGCGACTCTCCTCGGGCGGGCGCCGCTCGCGCAGGATGTCCGACATGCGGCGCAGGCGGGCGCTCACCAGATGGTTGATCGTCCCGGGCTCCTCCAGCGTGCCCGCGCGCATGCCGGTCAGGATCTCGATTCCCTCGTCGATCGTGCCGACCGGGTAAACGTGGAAGCGGCCGCTCGCGACCGCCTCGACTGTCTCCGGATCGAGCATCAGGTTGTTGAGGTTGGCGCGCGGCAGCAGCACGCCCTGCGTGCCGCTCAGCCCGGTCGCCTTGCACACGCGATAGAAGCCTTCGATCTTTTCGTTGGCGCCGCCGATCGCCTGCACCGCGCCGTATTGGTCGACCGAGCCGGTCACGGCCAGATCCTGGCGCAGCGGCACGCCGCTCAGCGCCGAGAGCAGCACGTAGAGTTCGGTCGAGCTGGCGCTGTCGCCGTCGATGCCGGAATAGGACTGCTCGAACGCGATGCTCGCGGTCATCGCGGCCGGCAGCTCCTGGCCGAAGCGCTGGCGGAAGAAGCCGCTGAGGATCATGATGCCCTTGTCGTGGGTCGATCCCGACAGCCGCGCCTCGCGCTCGATGTTGATCACGCCGGCCTGGCCGAGCGCGACCGTCGCGGTGATGCGCGAGGGGCGGCCGAAGCTGTAGCCGCCGGCGTCGAGCACCGCGAGTCCATTGACCTGGCCGACCTGGCGGCCCTCGAGATGGACGACCAGCGTGCCTTCGGCAATCAACCGGCGGATTTCCTCTTCGATGAAGTTCAGCCGCAGGATGCGTTCGTTGAGCGCGCGATCGACGTGGCGCGCGCCCACCTGTTTGTCGTTCCCCTCGCGCGCGTAATACGCCGCCTCGCGTGCGAGGTCGTCGATCGGCTCCATCACGCTCGACAGCCGTTTGCGATCGCCCGCCTGGCGCATCCCGAACTCGACGATCCGCGCGAGCGCGCCGCCCTCGAACTCGGGCAGCCCCTCGGTCTTCGCCAGCGACGACACGCGTGAGGCATAGTGGCGCGCGGCCTCCGTGTCGGCCTCGACCACCGGACGCAGCTCGGCCTTGACCTTGAACAGCTCGGCGAATTCGGGATCGTAAAAATAGAGCACGTTGTAGAGGTAGGGGCTGCCGGTGACGATCACCTTGGTCGCCACTTCGATCGGCTCGGGCTTGAGCCCGCTCACCATGAAGAACGGAAACGGTTCGAGCGTCTCGAGCGTCATGCGGCCGGTCTTGAGGGTGCGCTTGAGCGTTTTCCACACGCCCGGCTCGACGATTGCGTCGTCGAGGTCGAAGAGCAAAAACCCGCCGTGCGCCTTGACCAGGGAGCCGCCGATGATGCGGGTGAAGTTGGTCGCGCTGCGGCCGGTCGGATCGACCCAGCGCTCGATGGTGCCGAAGAGGTTGCGGTAGGTCGGCGCGTCCTCGGCGATCACCGGCGCGCCGCTGCGCCCGGCGTTATCCACCACCACGTTGATCTGGTACTCGAAGAACCGGCTCTCGTCGGCGCTGTCGGGGCGCTGCTGCGCCGGGGGGCGCGGCGGCGTTCCATCGGGAGCGGCGTCCGCGGCCTCGCGGAAGCGCTCGAGACGGTCGAGCATGTGCTCGGCGACCTCGTCGAGATAGGCCGAGACGGCCGCGCTCTCGAAGCGCGCCTTGAGCGCGGCGATGGCAGGTGCGATGAGGCGCGCGGCGAAGGCGCGTTCGATCTGGCGGATTTCCGCGATCAACTCGCGCATCAGCTCCTGCTGATGCCCCGTCATGGTCGCGAACAGGTCGGCGAGCTCGCCCTGCTCCTTGCCCAGCCGTTCGCGCTCCTGCTCGGAAAGCTCCTGCATCTTGCGATTGAGATCCTCGGGCGACTCCGGCGCCTTGCCGCCGATGAGCGGGATGAACAGGACCTGTCCGGTCGGCGTGGCCTGGATTGCGAAGCCGCGCTGGCGCGCGGCGGTCTCAAGCTGGGTGAATAGTTCCTGGGCCCGACGATTGTACTTTTCGCGCAGCGCCTTGCGCTCCTGGTCGAAGTCTTCGCGGCGAAAAGCCTTGGGCAACTGCTCGATGAGGAAGCCCACGAGATCGCGCATGCCGTCGCGCAACTCGGCGCCCTGTCCGCCGCGCAGGTAAATCGCGGCCGGAGACTCGGGGCTCTTGAAGTTGTTGACGTAGACCCAATCGCCCGGCGTCGGCATCGCCGCGGCCCGCTGCTGGAGGATGCGGACGATCGATTCGCGCTCGCGCCGCGAGCGAACGCGGCTGACGAAGACGTTATACCCGGGGGCGCCAATACCGATCGCCATCCGCACCGCGTCGAGCGCGCGCTGCTGGCCCAGCAGTTCGTGAGCGCCATCGCGCGCCGCCCGCACCAACTCCTCGGGGCTGAGCGGCGAGTGGCCGCGCAGCTCGTCCGCGTGGAGTTCGGCCGGCGGGGCCGCGGCCTGCAGCGCCCGCTCCTGGGGCGCGGCGGCGGGCTTGTTGTCGTCCCCCTCCGTCATCGTCGTTTCACCTTGTGGTCCGGGTTATTGCACTTTGACGCGACGGCCGCGCAGCTTGGGCAGCACGATAGTCAGCATCCCGCCCGCCCATCGCGCCGTGGTGCGCTCGCGATCGACCGGCTGCGCAAAGGTCATCCTGCGTTCGATCGCGGGATGCGCGCCGGACGGAATTCGCACGATCAATCCCGCCTCGCTGACTTCGACATGGATAACCTCCGGGTCCTCCACGGCGGCCTCGACCCGCACCTCGTACTCCTCGCCGCGGTCGACCACGATCGCGCCCGCCGAGGCTCCCAGGGCGGCCCCGCCGCGCCATCGCCCGAGCCACTCATCGAAGAGTTCGTCGCAGGCGCGCTCGAAGTTACGCAGCGTGGTCTTGTCGGAGCGCTTCATTTGTGACCCTGCCCTGGCGCCGATCTTAGTGCGCGGCGGCACTCGGAATCCACCCTATCGAATGCTTGCCCAACACGCCGCCACCGGCGTATCGTCTGTCAGCCATGCCCGAACTCAACAAGATTCTGCTCGCCACCGATTTCTCCGACGACTCGCTCAATGCGCGGCACTTCGCTGAAGAGCTGGCGCGCAAGTTCGGCTCCGAAATAATCGTGCTGCATGTCGACCAGCCATTGGCGCCGGTGATGGTCGGCGAGTTGGGCCCCGCCTTCGACGTAAGCGCGATGAACCAGATCGCCGAGGAGCAGCGGCTGGCGGCGCAGCGCGAAATCGATAAAATCGTCACCCAGTTGCGCGACGCGCAAATCAAGGCGCGCAGCCTGCTGCGCGTCGGCGCCCCATTCGTCGAGATCATTCACGCCGCGCAGACCGAGAGCGTCGACCTGATCGTGCTCGGAACGCACGGCCGCACCGGGCTTGCACACATATTGCTGGGCAGCGTGGCCGAGCGCGTGGTGCAGAAGGCCGGATGCGCGGTGCTGACCGTGCGCCATCCCGACCGCCGTTTCAAGCATCCGCTCGACAAGTAGGCGGAAAACCGAACGGCTCCTGTGCGCGAGCTGGCGAGCGAGTAGCCACGCTTATTTTCCGACGAATCGCGGCGCACGTTTTTCCTGGAAGGCGCGGATGCCCTCCTTGAAATCCTCCGAATGCGTCATTACCGCGATCGACTCGTTCTCCTCGGCCAGCGCGGCGCCCAGGTCGGTCGACAGATGGTGATAGATGAGCCGTTTGGCGTGCGCGACTCCCAGCGGCGAGCAGTTGGTCGCGATTTCGCCCGCCATCTCCAACGCCGTCGGCATCAATTGCTCGTGCGCGACGACCCGGCTCACCAGGCCCATTCGCAACGCTTCCTCCGCGTCGAGCAGCCGCCCGCTTAGCGCGAGTTCGAGCGCGTTGGACAGTCCCACAATCCGCGGCAGCAGCCAGCTCGCGCCGTGCTCGATCGCGAGGCCGCGGCGCACGAAGATCAACCCCATCCGCGCGCGCTCCGAAGCGATCCGGATGTCATGGTAGAGCGCGGTGGTGAAGCCCATCCCGACGCACGCGCCGTTGATCGCGCCGATCACGGGCTTGCGCAGGCCGGCGATCCACGAGAACCGCTGGCGGAAGTCCGCGCGCGGCTCGCTGGTGCCGGCGACCTCGCCCGAGACCGCCTGCACCGCCGAGGTCGTGCCGTCGGCGACGCGGTTGAGCGCGCCCATGTCGGCGCCGGCGCAATACGCTTTACCAGCGCCGGTAATCACGATGGCGCCGACCTTGTCATCGTGTTCGGAATCGAGCAGCGCCTCGCGCAGTTCGGATTCCATTTTGGCGGTCCAGGCGTTGAGCCGCGCGGGGCGATTGAGCGTGATGACGGCGACGCGGTTGGCTTTTTCGTAAATGATTTCGTCGAATCCCATTGGCCTGGTCCTTTTTGCCTGGATCTGTTGCTTGGATTGTGCCGGCGCTCGCACGCTTGCGCTGAGGTGGCAGCGATCAAAGCACTTCGCGCGCCCAAAATCTAACCGCCTGGAACCGCTTGCCGCCGCGACGGCGGCAACGCGTGCCGCCTTTCCTTGAGCGAATGACGCTGTTAGAAAAGCGGATGATGTTTTTCGTGAAACCTTTGTTCGTTCTCGCCGCGGCAACGCGCCGCTCGCGCGCGTCCATCGGCTGCGCGGCGCTCGCAATTTTCGGGCTCGGCGCCGCGTCCATCCCCGCCGGCGCCACCGAAGCACATCGCGCGATGGTGGTGGCGGAAAGCGCCCTTGCCGCGAACGCCGGCGTCGAAATCCTAAGCCGCGGCGGCAACGCGGTCGACGCCGCGGCCGCAACCGCGCTCGTTACGGGCGTGACCAACCCGGCCTCGAGCGGGATCGGCGGCGGCGGCTTCATGCTCATCTATCTGGCGCGCACGCACAGCTTCTACGCGCTCGACTACCGCGAGCGCGCGCCGATGGCCGCCAGCGCCACGATGTACGTGCGCAACGGCAAGCCCGACGAGGAACTGGCCCTCGCGGGACCCCTGGCGGTCGCGGTGCCGGGGGAGGTTGCGGGACTCGACGCCGCGCTCCGGCGCTTCGGGACGATGAAATTTTCCGCGGTCGCGGCGCCCGCCATCAGGATCGCCGAGCAGGGCTTTCCCGCCACCGAACATCTGGTGAAAGACATCGCGCAGACCACGGCGAAGCTGGCCGCCGACCCGGGACTGAAGGCGACCTATCTCACGCCCGCGGGCGCGCCGCCCAAAACCGGTGACATCCTGCACGAAAAGGCGCTGGGCGCGACGCTGCGCTCGCTCGGCGACGATCCGGTGACGCGCTTTTACCACGGCGAGATCGCCCGCACCCTCGCCGCGTGGATGAAAGCGCACGGCGGGTTGGTCAGCGCCGAAGACCTGGCGCAATATCGGCCCGCGTGGCGCACGCCACTTCATCGCGCTTACCGCGGCTACGAGGTCTGGACGATGCCGCCGCCGTCGTCGGGCGGCGTGGTGCTGGAAATTCTCGGGATGCTTGCCGGCGCGCCGGTTTCCGGGCTGGGCGTCGACTCGCCGCCTTACCTGGCGCGGCTTATCGAAGTGATGCGTCAGGGTTTCATCGATCGCGATCGGTATGCCGATCCGGACTTCGTCCACGTGCCGATCGACCTGCTGCTGTCGCAGCGCCATATCGACGAGGCGCTCCAGCGCGCGCTGCATCGCGGCGCACCCGCGCACCTCGCGCCGGCCTCCGACCATGGCACCTCCAACTTGCTGGTGGTCGACAAGGACGGCAACGTGGTCGCCGTCACCACCACCATCAATACGATCTTCGGCGCCAAGATGATGGTCGCGAGTCTCGGCCTGGTGCTCAACGACGAAATGGACGACTTCGCCGCCGGACCGGGCGTGCCCAACGCGTTCAAGCTCGAGGGCGCGGTGGCGAACGAAATCGCGCCGGGCAAGCGCCCGCTTTCGAGCATGTCGCCGACAATCGTGATGCGACACGGCCATCCGGTGCTCACGGCCGGCGCGTCAGGCGGTCCGACGATCATCAGCGGCGTGTTGCAGGTCACGCTCAACGTGCTCGACTTCCATCTCGGCCCAGAGGCGGCGGTCGATGAGCCGCGAGTGCATGAGCAGGCCGCGCCCGACGTGGTCTTCGTCGAATCCGCAATGCCGGCGGCTACGCGCAGCGCGCTGGCGCAGATGGGCTACCGGCTCAAGGAAGTGCGGTCGCTGGGTGCGGTCGGCGCGATCACGATTGCGCCGGGCGATCTGAATGGCGCTTTCGACCCCCGCAAGGGGGGCGGCGCCGCGGGCCTGTAGCTGGAGCGCGAGGCGGGGCTCCCGGATAGCTGCGCGCAGCCAGCCGGCACGATACACTTGGCCGTCGTGTCCGCGCCCGCGCATATCGAACCGCACTTCCCGCACGTGGCACCCGCCGCCGCGTCCGCGCCCCGCGCGCCAGCCGCGCCCTGGCACTCGCCCGCAATCGATGCGCTCGCGCTCCTGGGGCCCGCGTTCGCGATCTTCTTCTTCCATCTCGGCAGCTATGGCCTGTGGGAGCCCGACGAGGCGCGCTACGCCGAGATCGCGCGCGAGATGCTGGCCACCCGCAACTTCATCGTGCCGCATCTCAACTACGTCGCTTATGTCGAGAAGCCGCCGCTGCTCTACTGGCTCGGCGCAGCGTGGATGGCGCTCTTCGGGGTCAACGAATTCGCCGCGCGCCTGACTCCGGCGCTTGCCGCGCTCGCCGGCGTGGCGATGACCTGGCTCTTCGTGCGACGCACGATGGGCCGCGGGCGGGCGCTGCTGGCCGGCGCGATTCTCACCACCTCGACGCTGTACGCGGTGATGGCGCAGGTGCTGACCGCCGACATGCTGCTCGCGGCGGCGGTCACGGTGGCGTTGTTCGCGTTATACCTGCACTGGAGCGAGGGCGGACGCTGGTGCTGGCTCGGGTACGCGGCGATCGCGATGGGCCTGCTCGCCAAGGGCCCGGTGGCCGCCGCGATTCCGATCCTTGCGCTCGCGATCTTTCTCTGGTGGCAGGGCGAGTTGCGCGCCGCGATCGGCCGTTTCCATGCGCTCGCCGGCGGCGCGATGGTGCTGCTGATCGCCGCGCCGTGGTTCGTCGCGATCGCGATTCGCGAGCCGGGTTTCGTCGACTTCTATTTCATCGGCGAGCATCTGCGCCGTTTCTTCGAGTCCGGCTACAGCCACGGCGAGCCCTTCTACTACTACCTGCCGGTGCTGGCGGCCGGGATGATGCCGTGGACGCTGATGGCGCCGTTCATCGCGTGGCGTTCGCTCCCGCGTACGCCGGCGGGGCGCTTCTGTATCGTCGCCGCCACGGTTGTGATCGTGATGTTCTCCGCGGCCGGCGCCAAGCTCATCCCGTACATCCTGCCCGCGACCGCTCCGATCGCGGTGCTGCTGGCCGATGGAATTTTCGCGCGCGCCTTCCCTGCAGGCGCATCGCCCGACGCCGCGCCGCGCGGCGTGCGCGGCCGCTTCGCCGTGGTGGGCGTTATCCTGAGTCTGATGGGAGTGGCGCTGCTGGCGGCGGCGATGACGGCGCCATTGTTCAGCAGTCCCTACGTCGTCGCCACCCGGCCGGCGCTCTACGCGCTCGGCCTGATTGGCGCCGCCGGCGGCGCGCTGGTGGCTGAAATCTTTCGCCATTGGCGGCTCGATGCGGGACTCGCGGCGATGGTGCTGGTGGCGGCGATTGCGCTGGGCGCCGGGAGCTACGTCCGGCTCGAGGCGGAGCCGCTGCGTTCATACGCGTCGCTCGCGCGCACGGTGGAGGCGCGTGCGCCGGACGCGACGCTCATCTGCTATCCGCGTTACGTCCAGGGGCTGCCGTTTTACGCCCGCCGCCGTGTGATCTTGGTCGGCGCGCCGACCGAACTCGCTTTCGGCCAGACGCACGCGGCCGACGGGAGCGGCTACTTCTTCCATTCGGAGGACGATCTGCTGCGGCTATGGAACATGCCAGGGCCGGTGGTTTTGGTGATCGACGAACGCGAGCTCGACAAGCTGCGCGAGCGGCTGGGAGAATTCACCGTGATCGGATCGGAATGGCGCAAGCGCGCGATCCTCAAGGCCAGTGAGCCACGCTACGCAAGCTGAACCGGTAATCGGCGTACCGCCCGCGCAACCGCCGGTATCGGCGCCCGTCCGCAAGGGCCATCCGGTGCTCGGCTTTGCGCTGCGCGCGAGCGCGGGACTGGTGATCGTCGCGGTGCTGCTATGGCACTACGACGTGCGCCCGGTGCTCCATCAACTCGCCCGCGAACGGATAGCGTTCTTCCTCACCGCGGTGGGACTGTACGTGGCCGGACAGGTGATGTCGGCGTGGCGATGGAACTTGCTGGGCGCGATCCTCAAAATCCCCGCGCCGTTCATCGACTACCTCAGCTACGCCTTCATCGGAATGTTCACCAACGTCTTTGTGCCGGGGTTGCTCGGCGGCGATGCTTTGCGTGCGCTCTATCTCGGTCGGCGCTATCAGCGGCTGGGCGACGCGATCGCCTCGGTCGCCGCCGACCGCGTGGTGGGGCTGATTGGGCTGTTCTGGCTGGCCGCCACGGCGGCCGCGGCTCTGAGCGTCAAGTTGCCGCGCTCGGTGATACTGCCGACGATCGCGGCCGGCGCGATTTCGCTGGCCGGTTTCGCCGCTTTGCCGCTTATCGGCAAGCTATCCGCGCGGATGCCCGCGCGGATAGCGGGCGTCGCGGCGACTATCGCGCCGTACCTGGACCGTCCGCTGGCGATGCTGCCGCCCATCGGGCTCTCGATCGCGCTGCAACTGTCGCTCGCGGTATGTCAATGGATCCTGGCGCGCGGGCTTGGCCTTTCGGCGCCGCTGACGCTGTTCGTGCTATGCGTGCCGATCGCCAACGTATTTGCGAGCCTGCCGGTGACGCTCAACGGATTGGGCGTGCGCGAGACGGCCTACCTGATGCTGTTCGGGATGGCCGGGATGGCGAAGGCGGACGCGATCACCCTGGGGCTGTTATGGTTCGCGGCGACCGCGCTCGGCAATCTGACCGGGGTGGTGGCCTTCGTGCTCACTGAGACCCCGCCGCTGCGCGCGCCCGTCGAAGAGCACGGACGATCCCGCTAGAAAACACTTTGCCGCCCGTCCTTCGAGGCGGCACTTGTGCAGGAACCGGCAGCAAGGACTCGCGGCATCTTTCAAAATCCATCACGCGGCTGCGAGTCTGGACTATCGGACCATGCGCCACACACCTCGCACGGCCGCGTAGCGACGGACAAATCTCCTTCGCCGACAATTCGCGCCGGACGTTCTTGCCTGCGCTCGTCCCGGTTTGTATAGTCGCACTAACCAGTCGGACAGGCTGGGGGAGACGACCAGAATATGGACGTAATGAAGACGCTTTTCCTCAATCCTCCCTCCTATGAGGACTTCGACGGTGGCGCGGGGTCGCGCTACCAGGCCACGCGGGAGGTGTGGTCGTTCTGGTATCCTACCTGGCTCGCCTACCCTGCTGGAATGATCCCGGGAGCGCGTCTGCTCGACGCTCCGCCCCACGGTTACGACCTCAAGCGCACGGTCGAAGAAGCCAAGAACTACGACTTCGTGGTGCTGCACACCTCGACTCCGTCGTTGCGGATGGACGCGCGTACGGCCGAGGCGATCAAGGCCGCCAATCCCGATTGCATCATTGCCTTCGTCGGCGGCCATCCTACCGCCCAACCCGAGGAGACGCTGAAAGTTTCGTCCGCCATCGACATCGCCGGGCGGCGCGAGTTCGACCACTCGATGGTCGAAGTGGCGCAGGGCTGGGATTGGAGCAAAGTAGGCGGAATCTCGTATCGCAAGAACGGGGCGATTCATCACAACCCCGACCGCCCGCAGCTCACCAACGAGGAGCTCGACAAGCTGCCGTTCGTCACCGAAGTCTACGAAAACAATCTTGACTACCTGAAATACAACAGCCCCTACTGCCAATATCCGTACGTCTCGATGTACACCGGGCGCGGATGCCCGGCGCGTTGCACCTTTTGCCTGTGGCCGCAGGTCACGCAGGGCCATCGTTACCGCGTGCGCAGTCCCGAGAACGTCTACGAAGAAGTCGTCGCGATGAAGAGCAAGTTTCCCAAGATGAAGGAGCTGTTCTTCGACGACGACACGTTTACCGCCGATCCGGGCCGCGCGCGCAGGATTGCGCAGCTAATCAAGCCGCTCGGCATCACCTGGTCGACCAACTCGCGCGCCAACGTCGATTACGAAACCCTCAAGGTGCTCAAGGACGGAGGGCTGCGATTGTTCGTGGTCGGCTATGAAAGCGGCAACGACCAGATTCTCAAGAACATCAAAAAAGGGGTCAGACTCGACCGCGCGCGGCGCTTCACCCGCGACTGCCACGAAATCGGCATCTTAATCCACGGCACCTTCATCCTCGGCCTGCCCGGCGAGACCCGCGAGACCATCCAGGAAACGATGCGCTTCGCCCGCGAGATGGATTGCGAGACCATCCAGGTCTCGCTGGCCTCGCCCTACCCGGGCACCGAGCTTTACGACTACGTGGTCAAGAACGGCTACCTGGCAGTCGATCCGCTGCTCGACGAGTCGGGCTATCAGAAGTGCACGATCAAATATCCGGGACTGAGCAACGACGAGATCTACGGCGCGGTCGAGCGCTTCTACCGCAGCTTCTACTTCCGCCCGCGCTACATCTTTAAGGCGGTGCGCAAGATGATGCGTTCGCGCGAGGAATGCAAGCGGCTGCTCCAGGAGGGCGGGCAGTTCCTCTCCACGATGCGCCAGCGGCGCGCGCAGACCTCCGCCGCGCAGAAACTTTCGGCATAGCCGCGCCGGACGTGCGCGCGGCAATTATCACCTCCGAGGTCTGTTCGCTCACCCGCGCGCGCCGCAGCGTGGCATGCGCGGCGAACGCGCCGGAGATCGGCTTGTTCACGTTGTCTGGCGCGTCCGCCGCGCATCATGTGTTGCCACGTCCGGCGTGGCTGTCTCCGCCGATTACCAAGATCGCCTCGTGACTACACTGCTGCTCTCGCTCGCGACGCTCGGTGTCGTTTGTTCGCTGGTCTACTACGCAGCCTCGCTGGTGGCCGCGATGCGCTTTGCCGCACACCTGTCCGATCCGGCGCCACCGCTCCCGAAGCCGCCGCCGCGCATCGCCGTTGTGAAGCCGCTCTCCGGGCTGAGTCCCAGCCTGCTCGCCAACCTCGCAAGCTACCTCGAAAGCGGCTATCCGCGCGCCGACTTCTTCTTCGCCGTCCCGGGCTACGAGGACCGCGCCGCCGAAGCCCCGGTCGCCTTGCGTTCGCAGTATCCCTACGCCAGCATCACGCTTGTCGTCGGCGACGAGGCCGGGGTCGCCAACCGCAAGATCGCCAAGGTCATCCGCATGGTCGAGCGCGCCGGGCGCGCCGACGCCTTCGTGCTCAGCGACGCCGATATCTCGGTCGAGCGCGGTCATCTGGAACGCCTCATCGGCGAACTCTTCGCCGACGAGCGCGTAGGCCTGGTGACCTGCGCCTATCGGGCGCGGCCGGCCGGATCGTTCGCCTCGCGCCTGGCCGCGCTCTTCGTCAACACCGACTTTGCGCCGATGGTGATGCTGGCGGCCGCGGTGGAGCCGCTGCGCTATGCCTTCGGCGCGACCATCGCGGTGCGCCGCGAGGCTCTGGAAGCCGCCGGCGGCATGCGCCCGCTCGGCGACAAGCTCGCCGACGACTTCGAGCTGGGCCGCGCGGTGGTCGCATGCGGATGGGAGGCCAGGCTCTCACGTTCGCTCGTCACCTCGGCCTCCGAGGAGCGCAACTTCGGCGAGTTCTGGCGGCGCAAGCTGCGCTGGGCCCGCACCTACCGCACCATGCGACCGGTGAGCCTGCTCACCATCCTGATCAACGGACCTTTATGGGCGCTCGTGATGCTGGCGGTGACCCGCCGCCCCGCAGCGCTAGCCGTTTGCGCCGCCGTGATCGCCGCGCGCCTGGCAACCTCGGCACTGATCCTCGCCCGTACGCTCAAGCTCCCGGAGCTGATGCGCGACGTGTGGCTGGTGCCGCTGAAGGATCTCGTGATGGCGGCAATCTGGGCCGTGAGCCTGATTGGCAATGAGGTGGCGTGGGGCGGCCGCCGTTTCACCATCTCGCGCGACGGCGTGATGCGCGAAATCGCCGATGGCTAGCGCACGCGACGCGCTCGCCTGGAGCCTCACACTCGGGCTCGTCGCCGACCTGCTGCTCGCGGTCGGGTTGATGATGATGAAAATCCGCGCGCACGTGCTGCCGATGGCGCGCGGGCGCGGCACGATGAGCGCAGTGATGGCGTGGATTCGCGACCCGGTGTGGATCGGCGGACTCGCGGTGCAAGCCGTCGGCTATGCGCTGTATATGGCCGGGCTTGCAGGCGCGCCGGTTTCGATGATGGCGGTGGCGATGCAAGGCGGGATCGTGCTGTTCGTGGTGCTCGCGGTAGTCCTCCTCGGCGAGCGCGCGCGTACCTGGGAATGGCTCGGAATCGGCACGTTCCTGCTGGCGGCGCTGATGCTCGCCGGTTCGCTCGACGGAGGCGCGGTTGAAAGCCCGGTCGACACCGGCGAGCTCGCGATAACCTCCGTGATCGCGGGCGCAATTACGCTGGCGCTGCTGGTCGCGCCGGCGGTGCGACGCAACAGCGCGGCCACCGCGATCGCCTCGGGAATCGCCTTGGGATTCGCCGCCCTCTACACCAAGCCGCTCGCCGACCGCCTGGCCAGCTCCCCGGGCCTTGCCGCGATCGGAGTGGGGCTGCTCGCGAGTCCCTACACCTACCTTACGATCGTTACCAACGTGGCGGGACTGGTGATGTTGCAGAACTCGTTTGCGATGGGGCGCGGGATTATCACGATGCCGCTCTCTTCCACGATTTCCAACGTGATTCCGATCGCCGGCGGAATCGCTATCTTCGGCGAGCGGCTTCCGGCCGACCCGTTCGCCGCGGCAATGCGTGCGGGCGCGTTCGTGCTGACCATCGCGGCCAGCGCGGCGCTGGCCGCCGGCGACCTCGGCGCCGGCGCGCGCTAGCCGATCGTTTTGGCTGCGCGCAGCGCGGCGATTTCGCGCTCGGTATACCCGGCGGCGCGCAGCACCTCGTCGGTGTGCTCGCCCAGCCGCGGCGCCATCGAACGCAACACCGCTTTCTCGCCGTTGAGGTTGACCGCGACGTCGACGATCTCGAAATTGGGCACGCGAAAGCCCTCGACCCTTTTGATCATCCCGGTCGCGTTGACCTGCGGATCGTCGTGCACCTGGTCGAGGCGGTTGATCGGGCTGCACGGCACCCCGACCTCGCGCAGCGCCGCCACCCAGTGTTCGGTTGGACGACGCCGCGTACGCTCCTCGATAATCGCGTGCAGCTCGGCGCGCCGCGGCACGCGCGCGGCGTTGCTCTTGAAGCGATCGTCCGCGGGAATCTCGGGGATGCCCAGCAGCTCGCACAACCGGCCGAACAACCGATCGTTGCCGGCCGCGATCATGATCCAGCCCTCGGCAGTCTCGAACGCTTCGTAGGGCGCTGCCGCGGGCGAGGCCGATCCGGTGCGCTCGGGCACCTCACCGGTCGCCATGTAGTTGCTCATGTGCAGGGTGGTCCATGCGACCCCGGTTTCGAGCAGGCTCACACCGACCTTGCCCCCGCGTCCGGTCTTGCCGCGCTCGATGATCGCCGCGAGCACTCCGGAGAAGAGCCAGAGCCCTGAGCCCATATCGATGATCGGGACGACCACGCGCGCCGGCGGCGCGCCGGGATGGCCGGTCACGCTAATCACGCCCGAGTGCGCCTGGCCGAGCGGATCGTAGCCGGGCAGGCTGCGCAGCGGGCCGCTCTCGCCAAAGCCGCTGATCGCGGCATAGATGAGCCGCGGGTTGTGCGGCTTGAGATCCTCGTAGCCCAACCCGCGCGCTTCGGCGCTGCCGGGCTTGAGCGCGTGCACGAAGATGTCGGCGCTGGCGGTGAGCCGGCGCACGATCTCGACGCCCTCGGGATGGTCGAGATCGACGCACACGCTCTTCTTGTTGCGGTTGTACGCCAAAAACGCGGTCGAGTCGCCGGGCTCAGCCCCACCGCCGTGCCATGCGGGTGCGTACCGGCGCGAGTCGTCGCCGCTTCCCGGACGCTCGATCTTGATGACAGTGGCGCCGAAGTCGCCGAGGAGCTGAGTGCAGTACGGACCGGCGACATTCTGCGTGAGGTCGATTGCGACTATTCCATCGAGGGTGTTAGGCATTCGCTGAGAGCCAACTCCGGTTAACGGCGGGCCGGCGCGGATTCGGAATCCGCGCCGGCGCTCGCACGAATTATGATATTTCCTTGAGACACTTCTTGATCGCTTCGAGGTCGGGGACCTGGCGCGCATCCTCGAGCACTTCGCGGTAGCGGACTTTACCCTGGCCGTCGATCACGTAGGCCGAGCGCTTGCACACGCCCTTGAAGCCCAGCAGTTCCGCGTACATCGAATCGTAGGCCGGCGACACTTCCTTGTTGTAATCGCTGAGCAGCGGGAACTGGTAGTTTTGCTCGCGCGCCCACGAGTCGAGGGCGAACGGGCTGTCAGTGGAAATTCCGAACACCTTGCATCCGAGCTGTTCGAACTCTCCCAGCGTGTCACGCACGCTGCCTAATTCCTTGGTTCAGGTGCCGGTGAACGCCAGCGGCACAAATAGCAGGAGAACCTTGCCGCCGCGCAGCTCGGAGAGTTTCACGTCCTTCATTTTGTTCGACTTCATCGTGAAGTCGGGCGCCTGCTGTCCCACCTGTAAAGCCATCCGCGTCTCCTTCTATGAAATTTTCCCGCGACTCCCTATTAAGTGCGCCATCGTGCCTTTGGCACCCGGCCAGCTCTTTCAGAACCGTGCCTTCGGCACAGCCAAGCCTGGAACGTCCGCGCGCATCCTGAATATCGTGCCCTTGCGGCTCGCATCCTCGGTGTTGTCGGCCGTTACCACGTACAGGTCCATCATGTCTGCCCCGCCGAAGCAGAGGCTCGTCACCATCGTCGCCGGCATCTTGATCCTCCGCTCCAGCGTGCCGTCGGCCTTGAAACGCACGACCTCGCCATAACGCACGACCGCGACCCACACTGCGCCTTCAAGATCGACCGCCATCCCGTCTGGCCATCCCTCAGGCAGCCGGGCGAAGACGCGGCGGTCCTTGAGCCGGCGGTCGCCGGTAACGTCGTAGGCCCACACCGCCTTGGTGGTCGAATCGCAATGATACAGCAGCTTGGCGTCCGGGCTGAAGCCCATCCCGTTGGTTACTTCGATCCCCTCCCACAGCTTGGTGACGATGTTGGGAGGGTCGACCCGGAAGACGTTGCCGGGAATCGGTTTGTCGGCGCTGAGCGCGTCGAACTCGAGTGAGCCGACGAAAACGCCGCCCTGCGCGTCGACCGTGAGATCGTTGAGCCCGCGCGTTGCGCGGCCTTCAAATTCGGTGAACAGGTCGCGGCTTTGCTTCGTCGCCTCATCCCAGCAGATCAGGCTGCGCCCGCTGCATACGATTCCGCCCGCCGCGTTGAATGCGATTCCGCCGACGCCGCGCCGGCGCGGGATGAGAGTCTCGATGCCGCCGTCGGGGCTCCGCCGGTAGACGCCACCATTGAGCACGTCACTGAAATAGAGCCGGTTGCGTTCGTCGGCGCGCGGCCCCTCGATAAGACCATAGCCGTGGGCGAGGGTTTCAGGCTGCATCGCGGAATCCTCCTACTGCCCGTTTAGCACGGCGCGGGGCGGGCCGCGAGGATCGCGCCGCTTGCGGCTGGTGCGCGCCGCCGCACGGTCGGCGATCTCCGAGGATCGCCTAAACGCCGCTGCCAGGCCGCGGCTGCGCGCTCGGCGCGACCGCTGGCATCGTGTCTTGCAAGCGCAGGCGGCGATGGCAGAGATAGATAAGCGCCGGCTGCAGGAGGCGCGTGAGGAGCAGGATCGCGAGCGCGCCGCCGATCACCACGATCGCCAACGGGCGCTGGGTCTGCGCGCCGATCCGGGTCGAGAGCGCGGCCGGCAGCAAACCGAACGCGTCGACCAGGTCGGTCATCATCGTGGCGCGCAGCCGCCGGTCCGAGCCCATGATGATCGCTTCGCGGAACGGATGGCCCTCCTGCCAGAGCTGGCGGATATAGAAGCTTAATAGAATTCCGTCCATCACGGCGATGCCGAAGATCGAAATGAAGCCGACCGCGGCCGAGACGCTGAATGGTGTGCCGGTCAAGTACAGCCCGAGGATTCCGCCCATGCAAGCGATCGGAATCTGCGCCATGATGATGAAGGTGTCGATCAGCGAAGTGGTCGCGGCGTAGAGTACGCCAGCGATCAGCACCAGCGCGAACGGCACCACGATCATCAGGCGGCGATTGGCCTCCTGCAGCTCGCCGTACTCGCCAGCCCACTCCATGTGCACTCCTTCGGGGAGCCTTATCTCGCGTGCGACTATCCGCTTGGCGCTCTCGACCGTACTCTGAAGGTCGCGTCCGCGTATGGCAAAACGTACCGGCACGTAGCGCTCGAGACCCTCGCGGTAGATGAATGAGGCGCCTTCGTCGGTGCGGACCGAGGCGATCTGGGCGAGCGGAATCTCGGCGCCGGCGGGTGTGGCGACGCGGATGCTCCGGATGGCGTCGAGGCTTTGCCGGTACTGCGGCTTCCAGCGCACGACCAGGTCGAAGCGCTCGTCGCCCTCGAACACCTGGGTCACGGCTTGCCCGCCGATCGCCGCCTGCACGATCGCGGCGACGTCGGAGACGTTCAGCCCATAGCGCGCGGCTGCCGCGCGGTCGGGTTTGATCACCAAATTGGGCTGGCCGAGTGAACGATATACCGCAAGGTCGACGACGCCGCGCACCTTGCCCATCACCTCGACCAACTGGTTGGCGATGCGCTCGTCCGTGGCAAGGTCGCGGCCGAACACCTTGACCGAGTTGGTGCCTTTGACCCCGGAGAGCGCCTCGTCGATGTTGTCCTGGATGTTCTGCGAGTAGCCGAAACTCACGCCGGGGAACTCGCGCTGGAGCCTGTCGTCCATCCGCTTGATGAGTTCGGGCTTCTCGAGACCGGCAGGCCATTCCGTCTTCGGCTTGAGATCGACGGAGAACTCGATATTGAAGAAGCCGGTGGTCTCGGTCCCGTCATCGGGGCGGCCAAGCTGTGAGACTACGGTCGTCACCTCGGGAAATGACATGAACACCCGGCGCATCCGCGTCGTCAGCCGCGCGCCGCGGTCGAGCGAGATCGTCAGCGGCATCGTGGCGCGCGCCCAGATGTTGCCCTCCTCGAGCTTGGGCAGGAACTCGCCGCCCAGGCGCGGATAGATCGAGGCCGCCACCGCCGCCAGTACCAGGACCAGCACCAGCGTCAGGCGCGGCCATCGCAGGACGACCACGAACATCCCGTGGTAAATTCGCGTAATCGCGTTCCACAACGGATTGTTGATATCGTGCAGGCCGCGCGCGAAAGCGAACGAGCCCAGCACCGGCGTTAGCGTAACGGCCAGCAGGATGGCGCTGCCCAGCGCGTAGGCGTAGGTGTGCGACATCGGCGAGAAAATTGCGCCCTCGACCCCGCGCATCGTGAACAGCGGCAGAAACGCGATCACGAAGATCAAGGTCGAAAAGAACATCGGGCCGCCGACCTCCTGCGCCGCGCGCAGGATTTTTCCGACCGAGGATTCGTGGGCGAACTCGTCCGAGCTCAAGTGACGACTGATGTTCTCCATCACGATCACGGTGGTGTCGATGATGATGCCGAAGTCGATCGCGCCGAGCGAAATCAGGTTGGCCGGCGTGTCGCTCACCTTCATCAGGATGAACGCGCCGCACAGCGCAAGCGGGATGTTGATCGCGGCGATTATCGCCGCCTTCAAATTGCCCAGGAAAAAGATCAGCACCAGGAAGACCAGCGCCATCCCGATGGTCAGGTTTTCCATCACCGTATGCAGCGTTGTCTCGACCAGCGAGGTGCGATCGTAGTACGGGACGATCTTGTAGCCGTGCGGCAGCATACCCGTGCCGTTGAGCTGCTTGACCTTGGCCTCCACGCCGCGCAGCGTCTTGAGCGTGTTGCCGTACTTGCGCATCAGGACGATGCCCTCGCTCACCTCGTCGCGGTTGTTCATCCCGACGATGCCCAGGCGCGGCGCGTAGCCGACTGAGACCTCGGCCACGTTGCCGACGGTGATGGGTGTCGATTTGTTGGCCGAGAGCAGCGTGTTGCGAATGTCGTCAAGCGTTTCGATGAAGCCGAGGCCGCGCACGTCGAAGGCCTGCTCGCCCACGTCGAGATAGTTGCCACCCGAGCTGATGTTGGCGTTGGCGAGCGCGCCGGTCAGGGCGGAAAGCGGAACGTGGTAGTAATCCAATTTCTGCGGGTCAACGTCGACATGGTACTGCTTGGTCAGTCCGCCGAAGGTGCTATCGCCGATTACCCCCGGCACGGTGCTGAGCTGACGCGAGACAACCCAGTCGTTAACCGTCTTCTCGTTGAGAAGATCGTGCTCGGGGCTCTCGACGGTGTAGCGATAGATCTCGCCGATGGAATTTTCGGGCGAGATTCCCGCGGTGATGCCCGCGGGAAGGCTGACAAACTGGAGCTGGTTGACGGTCTCGGCGTTGTCCCAGTAGTAATCGCTGTCCCACGAAAAATAGCAGCGGATGTCCGACAAACCGAACAGCGAGATCGAGCGCATCGCCTCCAGGTTGCGCGTGGTGCTGAGCGTGTACTCCAGCGGCACGGTGACCAGCCGCTCGACCTCCTCGGCGCTGAGCCCGTTGGGCAGCGTCAACACCTCGACCATCGGCTGCACCGGGTCGGGATAGGCCTCGATGTCGATCTGAGAGAAGGCGTAGATGCCGGAGAGGAGCAGCGCGATGGCCAGGCCGATGATCACGGCGCGGCCCTTGAGCGCAATCTGCATCAACGAGCGGATCATCGGCGGGCTCCTACCCCTGGCCGTGGGCCTCACGCCACAGCTCGTCGACTTGCAGCGAGCCGGCCACGATCACCGTGTCCCCGGCGCTGAGCCCCGAGACCACGCGCGCGTAGCCCTTTTCGTTCCACGACGTGATAACGACCTTGCGTCGCGCCACCGCGCCAGGCGTCACCCGCACGTACGCGAAGTAGGAATCGGTGTCGAAAACCAGCGCCTGCTGCGGCACCACCAGCGCCAGGCCCGGCCGCGTTACGATCCGCACCCGCGCGAGCATCTGCGGCTTGAGCTTGAGGTCCGGGTTGGCGACGGTGCATCGGATCTGCGCGGTGAAAGTCGTGGGATCGATGCCGGGGCTGATCCGCGAGATGACCCCTTTAAAGACGTCGTCGGGATAGGCGGTGGTCACCGCCTCGAGGCTCTGTCCCTCGTGCACGCGCGCGAGGTCGTCTTCATAAATGTTGGCCGTGATCCAGACATCGTTGAGCGTGCCGAGCGTATACAGCACGTCGCCCGGAGAGACCGCCGCGCCGCGCGTGGCCTTGTTCTCGATCACCGTGCCGCCGATCGGCGCGCGCATCCAGACCGTCGGATCGGGAGCGCCGATCGCGCGGATGTCAGCCGGCTCCATTCCGAGCAATTCCAGCTTGCGCTCGGCCGCGTCCTCCATCGAGGCCGCCATCCCCACCATCCCGGCAATCCCGGGCGCGCCACTCAGATGCATGGTCTGTTTGGCCTGCAGGTACTCGGCCTCGGCGGTCATGAAGTCAGGACTGTAGAGGGCTACGATCGGCTCGCCGCGGCGCACGTTGTCCCATTGCGAAACGCGCACCTGTTCGATCCGGCCGGCGACGCGCGAGACGATGCTCGAGACGCGGCGGTCGTCGAACGTGACCTGGCCGTTGGCCTCGAGCACGGCGGGCAGCTCGACCTCGCGCACTTCGCCGAGCGTGGCGCCCGGGACGTGCGCGGGGTCCAGCTGGAGCAGTTCCTCGCCGTTGCTTTGATGGACGATTTGCGGAACCGGCGCGGGCGGTGTCTCGACCGCGGCGCGGCCGGGCGATGAACTTTCGCATCCGCTGAATACCGCCAGCGCGCACAGCAACATCGCGGCCGTTTTAAGCCTCATCATTGGACCAGTGGCGCGCCGACCGCCTGCTCGAGCGCCACGCGATTAGCTACAAACTGATTAGCGGCCTGCAGATAGCTTATCCGAGCATCGTAACCGCGGCGCAGTGCCCCCGCCAGCGCCACGAAGGAGATCTTGCCCGACTGGTATGCGGTCAGCGCAACCTCGAAATCCTCGCCGGCCAGCGGGATGAGCGACTGCCGATACAGTGTTGCCGTCTGGTAGCCATATTGGGCCGAGCGATAAAGCGACGTGACCGTCGCCGCGGTCTGATTTTTCACCGATACCAGATCGTAGCGCGAGGCCTCAAGGTCAGTCCGGGCACGCGCGACGTCTTCGTTCTGCTTGAGCCAGAAAAAGATCGGCAGGTTGGCGCCGATGACCCACGAATGGTCCTCGAGGCGATTGGGCGCCGGCGCGGCACTGGGGAGCAGGTAGTGGTCGAAGAAATAGCTCACGGTGAAATCGGGCAGATATTCCATCTTCGCAAGCTGCAGTGCGGTATTGGAATTACGCTCGCTGAGCGCGGCCTCGAGGATCTCCTGGCGCAGCCCTTCGGCGCGGTCGACCAGTGTGTCGAGCGGGATTGTAAGCGCTTCGAACTTAAGCGTGCGTTCGAAGTCGAGCGGGGCGCCGGGGGGCCGGCTCAAAAGCTGATTCAGCGCGGTCTCGTCGTTCTCAATGTTCGTTTTGTACTGAAGCTGCAGTTGCCTGGCCGCGGCAAGGTCGAATTCGGCGCTGATGAAATCCGTCTGCGTCACCTGGTTGGCCGAGTATGCGACCTGCGTCACCTTCAGTACCTGTTCGAGATTCTGCACGTTCTCGGCGTTGACGCCTGCCAGCGCACTGTCCAGTACGAGTTGGTAGTAGGTTGTCTCGACCGCGGCCCGGGTATCGCGAACCGTGGCCTGGTACATCAGCCGTGCAATCTCCGCCGAGCGCCTGACCCGGGTGCCCTGCAGCAGCGCCTTGCCGGGAAACTGGAATCCCTCGCTTACCAGCAACGTGTGAAACGACGAGCGATTGAAGCCGTTGCCCGCGCTATCGCCGTTGGTATATCCGACCTGAGGATCGTTGGGCGCGTAGGCCTGCTTGATCGAGTGCTCCGCCGACTCCCATCGCGCGCGCGCCGCTCGCACCTGGGGATTCACTTCCAGGGCGACCTGCACCAGTTGCGTCACGTCCAGCGCCTGATTGCCTGAATGACCGGCTGACGAGGCCTGCGCCGTCCCATGGAGGAGTATCACCAGCGCTGCGACCATCATGACGGCGATTGCTGCCGTCTTGCTCGCCTGAATCCACATTTCCCGACCCCCTTCCTTCGCGAGGTTGCAGCTCTAGACGTCGTCGGCCGTCGCGGGTTGCAGGTATCAACCTTGCCAGCCATGCCGGTCGTGCCGCGGGCGCTGGGATGCGTCCCGTCCGCGCTTGTGCAAATCAATTAGACAGCCTCGGGCGGGCTTACGGAAGAGCAGTTTAGCGCGCTTATATGCTCTGGTACTGCCACTTAACGCGGCCGTAACAGACCGCGCGGGGCTGCGGGCGCGCCGCTCCCTCGCGGCCCTGGCGCGAAGAGGCCCGGCGGTGGCTTCGCCGCCGCCGGGCCTCTTCGCGCGCACAGCCGCCGTGTGCCCGCGCATCGCGCCGCGCACGGCATGTCCCCCCTCAGGCGCGGAGCGCCGGCCCGCGAACGCGGGCCGGCGCTCCGCGCCTGAGCGACACGCGCGCGGCGAGGGGCGCCGTGTTTGGAGTCAGCCGCCGCGCCGCGGCTGCTGCGATGCGATTACTTCGAAGCCGTTTTCGGCTCGCTCGCCGGCGCCTGCGCCTCGAGCTGGCGCACGTACATCACCACGTCCCAGCGCTCGTCGGAGTTCATTGCGTCCGCGTACGCCGGCATATGGATCCCGCCATCGCGGATATAACCGTAGATATAGCCGTCGGGCAGATTCTTGGCCACGCCGGTCACGAGATTCTTCGGATCGAAACCGTGGGCGTGCAGCAGATGCGCCACCGGACCGTCGCCGTGGCCGCTGTCGCCGTGGCACGGTGCGCAAGTATTAGTGAATAATTCCTTGCCGCGGGCGAGATTTTCCGCCGTCGGCTTGAGCGGGTTATGTGCCTTGACGGTCGCCTGCTCGAGGTCCTGCGGCGGCGAACCGGAATCGGTCGGCAGCGTTCCCTCCGGCATCACACGCGGCGAGACCTCCAGCGGTTGAATCGCCGGGCCGCGGAACATATCGATACTCCAGGGAAAACACCAGGCCGCGCTCGCTCCTGCAACGACGAACACCACCATCGCGGCCACAATCACCACCAGCCTGGGCTGCGCAACGCATGGCGCGAAGCGCGCGACGCCCGCGGCGCGAAGATACTTGCTCGGCACGATCTTGCTCGGCACGGTCACGATCGACTCCTTTTCGGCTCGGCACAATAGCCTAACCGCCCGCGCCCGGCAACGCCTTCGCGGGCCACTTCGCGCTATTTATTTGACCACCACGACGCCGACCATGTGGTCTTTTTCGTGCGGCAGGCAGAGGTATTTGTAGGTGCCCGGGACGGTGAACGTATAGCTCCACTTGGCCCCCGGCGGCATGAAGCCCGAATCGAAGGGCTTGGCGCCAGTGGGCAATGAAACATCCTTGGGATCCTGCGCGACCGTCGGGTTGGTAGTTACCGAATGAAGCGATTGCGCATTGTTGACCCACTCGATTGTGTCGCCCTTGTCGATGGTAACCGTCAAGGGAATGAACTTGGGTGGTGTGTCGCTCATCGTGATTTGAACTGTCTTCGCGGCGGCGATCGACGGCACGAAAGCGGCAACCATGATCAGCGCGGACAGCGCCACGCTCAGACGGTATAAGGCGGTCCGTATAATCGGTTCACGTATCACTTGCGGCTCCTCACGCAGCGGGTCCTAGGACTTCTCCACTGCCTTCATTTGTCCGGAGTCTTCCGGGTTTCGGGCTAATATCGCGTATCCGGATAATTAAGTCCAGCTAAACAGTCTAGCGCCGCCCGCGTAGTCTGCCAATGTCTGCACAGAGCGCCCATCCTACTTGGCCTGGACGACCCCGCTGAGCCGCGCCCGCGCGGGCGCCACGCAAAGGAATGCAGCGAGGGCGCCCACCAGCCCGACGACCGCGCAGACCTCGAAGGACACGGTATACGTGCCGGTCACGTCCGCGAGCCGCCCGACCATCGGCGGGCCAAGCATTGCGCCCAACGTGAAGGTGATGGCCAAAAGCCCCGCGATCGAGCCATAACGCCTAAGCCCCAACGTCTCGACCTGCACCATCGGACCCAAAGCGATTGGCGCCGCACCCGTAAGGCCACCGACGAAGGTAAAGATCACCAGCACCCAGAGGTCCCGCGCCAACAGCAGGAAAGCGATATTCAGTGCGCCGATCGACAAGCAAAGTGCGAGCGCGTTCTTTCCCCCGATCCGGTCACCCAGCACTCCCAGCGCCGGCTTGCCAATCAGCGCCAGGCCCAGAGAAAAGCCGACCACCCATTTGCCGACGGCCTCCGTGTAACCGATTCCGATGAGATACTGCACGAGATGGATGAAGCTGCCGCCGACCGAGAACGTGTAACAGAACTGCAGCACCACCAGCATCCAGAACGCCCGCGTGCGCAGCGCCTCGTCCACTTCCAGACCCGGCAACTCGGATAAGACCTCCGCATCATCGCCAGAGCTTCCCGCGCCAGAAATATCGGCCGGTTGTTCGGGGCGCGTGCGCACGAAAATCAGGCACAACGGCAAGACGACCACGATCAGCGGAATCGCCAGCACCGCATAAGCGAACCGCCAACCATGGGTTACGACGAGAGATCCCGCCACTATCGCGATCACCATCCCGCCCAGTTCCATCCCCGCCGTCGTCACGCCCAGCGCGATGCCGCGCCGCTCGCCAAACCAGTTCGATATGACCATCGTGGATGGCAGGATAGTCGATGCGCTCAGCCCGATACCGCTGACCACCGACCCGGCGAGCACGCCTTGGAAAGAACCGGCCCGTGCCATCATCGCGATCCCGATCGCCGCCAGCACGGCGCCGACTCCCATCACGATTTGCGCCCCGATCTGATCGAGCAGCCAGCCGACCAGCGGACCAAACACGAGGGCCGCCAGCGCCTGGGCTGCCGGCACCCATCCGATTTGCTCCCTGCTCAGATGAAATTGCTTGAGCACCGAGGGCAGCAGGATCGGAAAGCAGTCGTAGCCGGCGCCCCAGATGAAGAAGAGGGAGATGAAGATCGTTCCGGCGAGCATCCAGGCCGTGCGGTCCTGTTTGGTCACGAAGAGCCCTCCGCGGCGCGCGGCCGGCATCCGGTCCGACGTCCTGCGCTTCGCCGCCGCGCGGATTGTGGCTGATCGGCTGCTTCCGCGTAAAGGGTTCCGCGCGGTGCTTAAAGGGAAAGAAAAAAGCGAGGATGCGAACCGACCGCATCCCCCTAAGCCGAGGATTCGGGATTTCCGCAGCGCGCCCGGCCACGCGCGCAGCGAGCGCGGTTACGCGGCCGCGGCCTTGACGGCGGGCGCCTTCACCGCGAACGTCAGCCCGCGCGGCCCCGCGTCGACGATGACTTTGGAGCCGTCGCGAACTTCACCGGCGATGATCCTGCGCGCAAGGCCGGTCTCGAGTTCCTGCTGCACCAGGCGTTTGAGCGGACGCGCCCCGTAGTTCGGGTCGTACCCGCGCTCGGCGAAATAGTCGCTCGCCTTGTCGGTCAGCTCGAGCTCGACCTTGCGCTCCTCGAGCCGCTTTTGCAGTCCGCGGATCTGGATGCCGACGATCTGGCGCAGTTCGTCGCGGGTGAGCGGATGGAACACCACGATCTCGTCGACCCGGTTGAGAAACTCCGGACGAAAGCTCCTGCGCAGCACGCCCAGCGCTTCTTCCTTCATCTTCTCGTACTCCTTGCCCTTGTAAGCAAGGATGAGGTCGCTGGCGATGTTCGAGGTCATGATCACGACGGTGTTCTTGAAATCCACCGTCCGCCCCTGCCCGTCCGTGAGCCTGCCGTCGTCGAGCAGTTGCAGCAACACGTTGAAAACGTCGTGATGGGCCTTCTCGATCTCGTCGAACAGGATGACCGAGAAGGGACGCCGGCGCACGGCTTCGGTCAACTGGCCGCCTTCCTCGAATCCGACGTAGCCCGGCGGCGCGCCGATCAGCCGCGAGACCGTGTGCTTCTCCATGTACTCCGACATGTCGATCCGCACCATCGCGGCCTCGTCGTCGAACAGGAACTCGGCGAGCGCGCGCGCAAGCTCCGTTTTGCCGACGCCGGTTGGCCCCAGGAAGATGAACGATCCGATCGGACGGTTGGGATCTTTCAGTCCGGCGCGAGCCCGCACCACCGCGTCAGCCACGGCCTGGACCGCCTGGTCCTGCCCGATGACGCGTTTGTGCAGTTGCTCTTCGAGATGGGAAAGTTTTTGGACCTCGCCCTCCATCAGGCGCGACACCGGAACGCCGGTCCAGCGCGCGACGACCTCGGCGATATCCTCTTCGTCGACCTCTTCCTTGATCAGGCGGGCGGCGCCGCCCGACGGCGCGTTGCGCGCTTCGGCTCCGGCAAGTTCCTTTTCCAGCCCGGCGAGGCGCCCGTATTGCAATTCGGCGACCTTGTTCAAGTCGTACTCGCGCTTGGCTTTTTCGATCTCGAGCCGGGTCTGCTCGATCCGCGCCTTGATCGCGGCGAGCTTCTCGACCGCGCCCTTTTCGCTCTGCCATTGCGCCTGCAAGGCGTCGCGCTTGTCGCGCACTTCGGCCAGTTCCTTCTCCAGCCGCTCGAGCCGCTCGCGCGAGGCCGCGTCGGTTTCGCGCTTGAGCGCCTCGCGCTCGATCTCGAGCTGCATCACGCGCCGGTTGACCTCGTCCAACTCGACCGGCATCGATTCCTTCTCGGTGCGCAGCTTGGCCGCCGCCTCGTCGACGAGATCGATCGCCTTGTCGGGCAGGAAACGGTCCGTGATGTAGCGCTTGGAGAGAATCGCGGCGGTCACCAGCGCGGCGTCCTTGATGCGGATGCCGTGATGGACCTCGTAGCGCTCCTTGAGTCCGCGCAGGATCGAAATCGTGTCCTCGACGCTCGGCTCCTCGACCATCACGGGCTGGAAGCGGCGCTCCAGCGCGGCGTCTTTCTCGATATGCTTGCGGTACTCGTCGAGCGTGGTCGCGCCAATACAGTGCAACTCGCCGCGCGCCAGCGCGGGCTTGAGCAGGTTGGAGGCATCCATCGCGCCCTCGGCCGCGCCCGCGCCGACCACCGTGTGGAGCTCGTCGATGAACAGGATGATCTGGCCGGAGGCCTCCTGGACTTCCTTGAGCACGGCCTTCAGCCGTTCCTCGAACTCGCCGCGGAACTTGGCGCCCGCGACCAGCGCGCCCATGTCGAGCGCGACCAGGCGGCGGTCCTTGAGTCCCTCGGGCACGTCGCCGGCGACGATACGCTGAGCGAGCCCCTCGACAATCGCGGTCTTGCCCACGCCCGGCTCGCCGATCAGCACCGGGTTGTTCTTGGTGCGGCGCGACAGCACCTGGATTACGCGGCGGACTTCCTCGTCGCGCCCGATGACCGGGTCGAGCTTGCCCGCCGCAGCCATCTTGGTGAGGTCGCGACCATAGCGCTCGAGCGCCTGGTAGGTCGCTTCGGGATTGGCCGACGTGACGCGCTGATTGCCGCGCACCTTCTGCAGCGTCTCCATCAGCTTGTCGTGGGTCAGCCCGGCCTCGCGCAAAATTCGCGAGGCGGCGCCCGGCTCGTCGAGCATCGCGATCAACACATGCTCGACCGAAATGTAGTCGTCCTTGAGCTTGCCCGCCTCCTGCTCGGCTCGCGCCAGCACTCGGCCCAGCCTCTGCGTGGCATACACCTGGCTCGAGTCGGTTCCACCGCCGGTCACCTGGGGAACCTTGGCCAGCTCGTCGGCCAGCTTGCGCCGCACGGTGGCACGGTCGACGCCGCCCAGCTTGAGCACCGAGGAGACCAGTCCCTGTTCGTCCTCGAGCAGCGCGGCGAGCAGATGCTCGACGTCGACGGCCTGGTTGTGCGCGCTTAGCGCCGCATTCTGCGCGCGCCCCAGCGCCTCCTGAAGCTTTTCGGTAAAACGGGATGGACTGCTCATAGAAGATTGGCCTTTTCGATTTCCTTATTCAAATTAACCATTTTCTGTAGACCGGCAAGCGAATGATGCCAAACGGGTCTTCTGCCGGCCGGGACTTCCGTTTGGCCCGTCGCGCTGCGTTTGCTAAGGACTATGTGCTTGAAGATCGCCGGAGAACAAACCCTGTCAGCGCCGCGCGAGCGCGTGTGGGCGCTATTCAACGATCCCGAACGGCTCTCGCGCCTCGTTCCCGGATGCGAGAAGCTCGAGGTCATCAGCCCCACCGAGTTCGCCGGCACGCTCAACGTCGGAATCGCCGCCGTCAAGGGTGTCTATAGCGGCAAGCTCAAGCTCGAGGAAGTCCGTCCGCCCGAACATTACAAGATGGCGGTCGACGGCAAGGGCAAGCAGGGTTTCATGCGCGGCTCGGGCACGCTCGATCTCGTGGCCAAGGGCGCGAATCAGACCGTGGTGACGTACGGCGGTGATGTTCAGATCGGCGGGCCGCTGGTGCAGGTCGGCCAGCGCATGATCGACAGCGCGGCCAAGATGTTGATGGGGCAGTTTTTCGCAGCCGCCGACGCGGAGCTCAAGGCCGAAGCGGCCGGCACGGTCGCACGCCAGGGCTTCCTGCTTAACTTCTGGCGCTACCTGGTGCGGCTGGTCGGCTCGCTCTTCGCACGCGGCTGAGCCGTGGCGCTATCGCGGCGCCTCTTAAATTTGAGTCGTCTGAAATGCCACAAGTCCGGCAGGAGCTCGACCAGCTATACAAAACTTTGTATACTCTTTAGCGCGGATGCTGAAGACGCTGGTGTGGCTGGGATCTTCTCGCAACGACGTGCGGCACTTCCCGAGGAATGCCCGGCAGCGCGCGGGTTACGAGCTTTATCTCGTCCAGAGCGGTTTGCAAGCTTCGGATTGGAAACCGATGCCATCGATCGGAGCGGGAGTACAAGAGATTAGGGTGCGTAGCGAACTGGAGCACCGGGTCTTTTACGTCGCAAAGTTTGAAGAAGCAATCTACGTGATACATGCCTTCGAGAAAAAAGCAGAAAAACGGCCAGATATGATTTGGAGCTGGCCAAATCGCGATTGAGCGAGCTGCTCCAAAGACGACGGGGCAGGAAAGAGACATGACGAAGCAGGACATGAAAATTCAGCAGTCCACCGGGAACGTGTTCCGAGACCTGGGTTTCGGAGCAAAAGAAGCTGAGAGCCTGCGGCTTCGCGCAGAGCTGATGGTAGAAGTTAGGCGTCTCATCCAGGCGCGCAAACTGACGCAGCGCTCGGCAGCGAATCTCCTTGGAGTAACCCAGCCACGAATCAGCGATCTTATTCGCGGCAAGATCGAGCTGTTCAGCATCGACGCGCTCGTCAACATGCTCGCGCGAGCAGGAATGCGCGTCCAACTTCGAATTGACGGCGCCGGCCGCGCTCGCCGCGCACAAGCCGCCTAAAAGCCCTGGCATGATCTGATAACAGGGCGTAGCCAAAATGATCCCGTTCCAATTCGACATACGTGACGCGCTGAGCAAAATGCGTCGTCTGTTCAAGAATCGCGTTGGCGCCGTGACGTTGAATCTGCCGTTTTTCAGGTATTTCCGTCAGCCCGAATGATCGAGAAAAACAGATTGCGCGAGAGGTTGGCGGGGGAGGCGCAGTTGGAACTCCACCCGGTGCGGTGCGCGAGGGCGAGATCCGACAGCGATATTTTGAAGCGCTGGAAATTCTTCGCGCGCATTTGAGTCATTGCCTCGGCCAAGTGGCCGCAATAGGAGATGTCCATGTTCCCAAGGACAGCCTGATGGGGAACTATCAAGGTGCCTGGCAGATCGAGGCATACCAAGCGTTGGAGGTCTCCAAGAGCCAGTTCAAATCGGGACGCTCGTGAGCGTGCGAATGTCTCGGTTACGGCAGCAACTCTCTATCGATTAGTTCGAAGATACCGTCCTGCTCCTTCACGACCGTTCTTGGGCCCAGCATGAACCGAAGCGCCGCGGAGGGCGCGTCGCGGGACTCATTCGCCCGCGATCATCATCTCGGAAATCTTGAGCGTCGGGGCGACCGTGGAAGATCGCCAGGCCAGATCGTTGCCGATCATCTCGATCGACACGAACATGTCCTTGAGGTTGCCGGCGATCGTGATCTCCTCGACCGGGTACGCAAGTTCGCCGTCCTCGATCCACATTCCGCCCGCGCCGCGCGAGTAATCGCCGGTGACCGAATTGATTCCGAATCCGATTAGCTCGGTCAGGTAGAGCCCTCGCTTGACGGTGCGGATTATCTCCTCGGGAGAATAGGCGCCCGGCTGCAGATAAAGATTGGTCGGGCTGACCGAGGGCGCGTCGCCGACCGAGCGCGCCGCGTTGCCGGTTGATGCAAGCCCGAGCCGGCGCGCCGAGTAGGAGTCGAGCAGGTAGGTCTCGAGCACGCCGCGCTCGACCACGCTTTTCCGCGTGATCGGCAGGCCCTCGCCGTCGAACGGTTTCGATCCGAGCCCACCGCGCATCGTGCCGTCGTCGATTATCGTCACCCCGGCGCTGGCGATTTCCGTGCCTTGCCGGCCGACCAGGAATGACGCGCCGCGATAAAGCGACGGCCCCGAGACCGCGCCCGCGAGCGCGCGCAGCAAGCTCGCCGCCATATCGGGATCGAATACGATCGGCGCGCGCGTGGTTTTGATCTTGCGCGCTCCGAGCTTTCTCAGTGCGCGCCGGGCCGAGGTCAGCCCCACCGAGGCGGCTTCCTCGAGGCCGTCGAAGCGGCGGTTTTGCGTGTACCAGTGCCCCGTCTGCATCGCGCCGTTTTCCGCGGCGATCGGCGCGACGGCAAGGCTGTAGGTCGTACCCGCATACTCGCCGGCGAAGCCCTGGCTGTTGGCGAAGACCACGCGGTAGTTGCCCGAATCGAACTCGGCGCCGTCGGAGTTTTTGATTCTGCTGTCGGCGCCGAGCGCGGCACGCTCGGCCGTGCGCGCAATTTCGAGCGCGCGATCGGCTTCGATGATGCCGCTTACGGGATCGGAAAGTTCGAGTTCCGGCACGGTCCGCGGATGAAGCGCCGGGTCGGGCAAGCCGGACCATTGGTCGGGCGCGGTCAGGCGCGCCAGGCGCACCGTGTCCGCCACGAACTCGCCCAACGCCTTGCGCTCGAACTCGGCGGTCGACGCGGTGGCCGACGATTTGCCGACGAAAACGCGCACGCCCAGCCGGCGCTCGCGCGAACTCTTGAGCTTCTCGACTTCGCCCATCCGCACGCCGGCGCTCAAGGATTCGCCGCTCGCGATCAACACCTCGGCGGCGTCGGCGCCCGCCGCGCGCGCCTGCTCGAGTCCCCATTGAGCGAGATCGACGCCCGGTTCGACTGATGACATATGCGATATTTCTCCGGCAGCGAGGGGCTCGCGTCAGCTGCGCGTGCCGCCAACCGTGATGGCGTCGATCCGAATCGTCGGCAAGCCCACGCCCACCGGCACCGACTGGCCATCCTTGCCGCACATGCCGACGCCCGGGTCGAGTTCGAGGTCGTTACCCACCATCGTGACGCGGGTGAGCACGTCGGGGCCGTTGCCGATGAGCGTCGCGCCCTTGACCGGACGCGTCACCTTGCCGTCCTCGATCAGATAGGCCTCGGAGGCCGAAAAAACGAATTTGCCGTTGGTGATGTCGACCTGGCCGCCGCCAAAGTTGACCGCGTAAAGCCCGTTGCGCACCGAGCGGAGAATTTCTTCCGGGGTGTTTTCGCCGGGCAACATGAAAGTATTAGTCATGCGCGGCATCGGGCTGTGCGCGAAGCTTTCGCGACGCCCGTTGCCGGTCGGTTCCATCTTCATCAGCCGCGCGTTGAGGCGGTCCTGCAGGTAGCCGCGCAGGATGCCCTTTTCGATCAGCACCGTGCGCGAAGTCGGCGTGCCCTCGTCGTCGATATTGAGACTACCGCGGCGGTTGGGAATCGTGCCGTCGTCGACCACCGTGCAGAACTCGCTCGCGACGCGCTCGCCGATACGCCCGGAGAAGGCCGAAGTGCGTTTGCGGTTGAAGTCGCCCTCGAGTCCATGACCGATCGCTTCGTGCAGCAGAATTCCAGGCCATCCCGGCCCCAGCACCACCATCATCTCACCGGCCGGCGCGTCGACCGCGTCGAGATTGGTGATCGCCTGGCGCGCCGCCGTGAGCGCGTGCTCGCGCCATCGCTCGCCCTCGAAGAAAAAACTCCATTCCACCCGTCCGCCGCCGCCCGACATCCCGGACTGGCGGCCCTTGTCGTCTTCGGCGATCACCATGACGTTGAGGCGGCAGAGCGGCTGCACGTCGGCCGCGATTCGCCCTTCGCTGTTGACCACCATCACGATTTTGCGCTCGGCCGAAAACGAGGCCATCACGCTCTTGACCCGCGGGTCGAACTCGCGCGCCACGCGATCGATCTCGTTGAGCAGCTTTGCACGCTCCTCGAGCGGAACTTCGAGCGGCGTGCTCTCGAGCTCATAGAGCGCATGGCGCGGGCCCGGGCGCCCGACCTGCACCGCCGCCGGCGTATCGCCGCTGTCGTGCGCGATCGCGCGGGCGGCCTCGGCCGCCAGCCGCATCCGGTCGACCGTAACCTCGTCGGAGTAGGCATAGCCCGTGCGGTCTTCGGCGCACACTCGCACGCCGACGCCGTGGCTCAAGCTCTTGCTGGTGCGGTTGACGATCGAATCTTCCAGGCTGAGCCCCTCGGCGCTTCGATACTCGAAGTAGAGATCGGCATAGTCCGCCTTGCGCTCCAACGCGGCGCCCAGGATTCGCTCGAGCGCGCCCTCGGTCATCCCGAAGCGGCTCAGGAAGAACTTGTCAGGCTGAATCAATTGGTTGGACATTCATGCACTCCGTTGTGGGATCCAGTTTATCAGAAGTGCTCGTGAGTCAGGAACGAAGGGCCGAAAAGTTTGCGGGCGGCGGCTCTTTTCAGGCGACTTTCGGATGATTTTCGACGCTTTGAGGAGGATTTTTGGCTGGCGATCCTGATGTGGTGTCCCGCAAATACTTTGCGCAATCCGAGAAGTCAGGATAACGAAGACCGCCCCTGTCATCCCGCGCGAGTCTGCGAGTCGAGGGACCCCGGGTCTTCCAATGCCGAGCTTGCGCAGCGCTCGCTCAGGAAAATCGGGATCCTTCGACTCCGCTCGCAGACTCGTTTCGCTCAGGATGACAAGCGCGTCGGTGCAACTTGCCAATGAGACGTTGCGCTAGCCGGCGGCGGCCGCGGCCCGGCGCTCGCCGTGCTGATGCTCGCGGGGCTCAGCTCTGCGCCGCTTCTTGCGCGGCGCGGCGGTCTCGGAGGCGCCGGTGAATTCGATGACCGAGATCGGCGCGGCGTCGCCGCGGCGCACGCCGAACTTGATGACCCGGGTATAGCCGCCCGGACGCTCCTTGAAGCGCGGGGCGATCTCGTCGAACAGCTTCTTGACCGCGCCGTGGGACCCGAGGAAGGCGTAGGCGCGCCGATGCGCCGCGAGGTCGCCGCGCTTGCCCAGGGTTACCATCCGGTCGGCCCAGCGCCGCAGCTCCTTGGCCTTGGCGTCAGTGGTCTTGAGCCGGCCGTATTGGATAAGGCTCAGCACCAGGTTGCGCATCAGGGCTTTGCGATGGGCCGAGGTGCGATTGAGCTTGCGGCCCGAGTTGAGGTGACGCATCGATAGTGGCTCCCGCGGTACGCCGTGCGGCGCTCAGGCCGACTCGCGCCGTTCCTGCTCGGCCCACATGCGGTCGAGCTCGTTACGCGGCGGCAGGTTGTCCAGGCGCATCCCGAGCGAGAGGCCCATGTCGGTGAGGACTTCCTTGATCTCGTTGAGCGACTTGCGGCCGAAGTTTTTGATCTTGAGCATGTCCTGCTCGGTACGCTGGACCAACTCTCCGATGTATTTGATGTCGGCGTTCTGCAGTCCGTTGAAGGCGCGCACCGAAATCGGCAGCCCCTCGACCGGGCGGTAGAGATACTCGTTGAGCAGCGGACGCTGCTCGCCACCCTCGACCGCGATCGGGGTCTCGGTCTCTTCCTCGACGCCGGCGAAGATCGTCATCTGGTCGCGCGCCACGCGCGCCGCATAGGTCAGCGCGTCGCGCGGCGAGATCGAGCCGTCGGTCCAGATTTCCAGCGCCAGGCGATCGTAGTCGGTGCGCTGGCCGACGCGCGCGTTGGTCACGGTGAAGTTGACCTTCTTGATCGGCGAGTAAACGGCGTCGAGCCGGATGGTGCCGATCGGCTCTTCGTCCTCGGTGCGTTCCGCCGGCGCATAGCCGCGCCCGCGCCGGATCACCAGCTCCATCTCCAGTTCGGCGCCCTTCTCGAGCGTCGCGATGTGCTGGTCGGGCGTGAGCACTTCGAGGCTGGGACCGCCGGTGATGTCGCGCGCGGTCACCGTACCCTCGCCGCGCGCCTTGAGCGTGGCGGTCAGATGCTCGCCCTCGTGAAGGCGCAGGCGTACCTCCTTCAAGTTGAGGACGACGTCGGTCACGTCCTCCTTGACGCCGGGCATGGTGGAAAACTCGTGCAGCACGTTTTTCATCCGCACCGCGGTGATCGCAAAGCCGGGCAGCGAGGACAACAGGATGCGGCGCAGGCCATTGCCGATCGTGATGCCGTAGCCACGCTCCAGCGGTTCGGCGAAGAACCGTCCATAAGTCGGGATCAGTTCTTTTTCGTCGAAGTCGACAGCCTTCGGCTTAATTAAATCGCGCCAATCATTGTGCATATCCGATCGCTCTTCTCCGGAAATTTTTTCGCCCCCGCCTCGCCCCCGCACCTCGCCCGGTCGCGCGGTCTCAGCGCGAGTAGTGCTCGACGATCAGCTTCTCGCTGACCGGCATCGTCAGGTCGGCACGCGCCGGCAGCGCGCGCATCGAGCCCCGAAACTGATCGCGCTCCAGCATGATCCACGACGGCGCGCCGCGGCGCTGCGACATCTCGATCGCCTCGACAATCACCTTCTTGGTGCGGCTGCCGCCGGCCACGCTCACCACCTCGCCCACGTCGAGCAGGTAGGACGGCACGGTCACCGGCTTGTTGTCGACCTGGATATGGCCGTGACGCACGATCTGACGCGCCTGGGCGAGCGAACTGGCGAACCCGAGCCGATAAACCATGCTGTCGAGCCGGCGCTCGAGCAGCACCAGCAGGTTCTCGCCGGTGACCCCGGGCATCCGCTCCGCCATCTCGAAGTAATGCTTGAACTGCGTTTCCATTAAACCATAAATTCGCCGCACTTTCTGCTTCTCGCGCAGGCGAATCGCAAACTCTGAAAAGCGCGTACGCGCCTGGCCGTGCGCGCCGGGCGGATAGTTGCGCCGTTCGATCGCGCACTTGTCCGTATAGCAGCGCTCGCCCTTCAAGAAGAGCTTCAGCCCTTCGCGCCGACACAGCCGGCAGACCGGACCTAGATACCTTGCCACCTTGTTCTGCTCCCCTAAACGCGGCGCCGCTTGGGCGGCCGGCATCCGTTGTGCGGAATTGGCGTCACGTCTTTGATCGAAATAACCGAGAGCCCCGCCGCCTGCAGTGCACGCACCGCCGACTCGCGCCCGCCGCCCGGGCCCTTGACGAATACCACCACCGCGCGCATCCCAACGTCGCTCACCTTGCGCGCCGCCGCTTCCGCGGCCATCTGCGCGGCGAACGGCGTGCCCTTGCGCGAGCCCTTGAAGCCGACCGACCCGGCGCTCGCCCACGCCACCACCAGGCCCTGCTGGTCCGCGATGGTGACGATGGTGTTGTTGAAGGTCGCATGCACGTGCGCGATACCCTCGGGCACCGTGCGCCGCACGCGCCGACGCCGTGGAGCGGGCGCGGCTGCGGCCGCTCCGGCAGCCGGTGCGGGCGCGCCGCCGGCGGCGGCCGCGGATTTCTCAGCGCCGCCAGAGGGGCCTTGTCCACCCTGCGCTTTGGGCGCCGCGGGTTTCGTTTCCTTGTTCTCGTCAGCCATTAGGCTTGCGTTCTCTCCTGCGCTTCGGCCGCTACTTAGGGCCGATAAGTTTCCGACCGATAGATCCCGTCACGTCCCGACTCGCCCTAACCTTTGGATGGCGACTGCTTCTTGCCCGCGACGACTTTGCGCGGGCCCTTTCGCGTACGCGCGTTGGTATGGGTACGCTGGCCGCGCACCGGCAGACCGCGGCGATGACGGATGCCGCGGTAGCATCCGAGATCCATCAGCCGCTTGATCGCCTGCTGCACCTCGCGCCGCAGGTCGCCTTCGACCTTGAACTTCTCGTCGATAATGTTGCGGATGCGGACCTGCTCGTCGGCGCCCAGGTCGTCGCTGTTGCGCGCCGGATCGACCTTGGCTTCGGCGAGAATCTTCTGCGCCACGCTGCGGCCGATTCCATAGATGTAGGTCAGCGCGATTTCCATCCGCTTGTGATGCGGCAGTTCGACTCCGGCGATGCGTGCCATGCGGCGACTCTCCTTTCTTTCCCGTCTTCCCTGTCTCGCGCCCGCGCCGGCTCAGCCCTGGCGCTGCTTGTGGCGCGGGTTGGAGGAACACAGGATGCGCACCACGCCCTGGCGGCGCACAACCTTGCAATTCTTGCAGATTTTCTTTACTGACGCCCTGACCTTCATCGCTTCCTGTCCTGCCTTGTCCTGCCGCCGCCGGGGCGCCTCAGCGCATCCGGTAGGTTATCCGTCCGCGAGTCAGATCGTACGGCGACAATTCCACCGTGACCCGATCGCCCGGCAGGATCTTGATGTAATGCATCCGCATCTTGCCCGAAATATGCGCCAGCACCCGATGGCCGTTCTCTAGCGACACCCGGAACATCGCGTTGGGCAGCGCTTCGAGCACGGTGCCGGTCACCTCGATAGCGTCGCCTTTAGACATTTGCCACTTCGCTCAAAATCCGCGGCCCGCGCGCCGTAACCGCAATCGAGTGCTCGAAATGCGCCGACAGCTTCCCGTCGGCGGTCACCGCCGTCCAGCCGTCGTCCAAGATGCGCAGTTCGGGCACTCCTTCGTTGATCATCGGCTCGATCGCGAGCGCCATCCCCTCCTGCAAGCGTGGGTTCGGCATCCCGCGCCGCACGTAATTAGGCACCTGCGGGTCCTCGTGCAGGCTGCGCCCGATGCCATGTCCGGCGAAGTCGGTCACCACCGAGAACCCCGCGCTCTCCGCGGTCTGCTGCACGGCGCGGGCGATGTCGCTTATCCGGTTGCCGACCTGCGCCTGCTCGATTCCCGCATAGAGAGCCGCGCGCGTGACGCGCAGCAGTTGTTCGGCGCGCTCGGAAATTTTACCCACCGGGACGGTACGCGCCGCGTCGCCGTAGAAGCCCTGGTAGACCACGCCGAAGTCCAGGCCCACGATGTCGCCCGGCTTGAGGCGGCGGCCTGACGGAATACCGTGGACGATCTCGTCGTTGACCGACACGCACAGCGTCTTGGGATAAACCACGTCGTGCGGCTTATAGCCCTTGAAAGCCGGCCGCGCACCCTTGCGATGGGTCAGCTCTTCGGCGAGCCGATCGAGTTCCTCGGTGGTAATGCCGGGTTTCACGGCGGCCGCCAACTCTTCGAGGATTTCGGCCACGATCATGCTCGCCTTATGCATCAGCGCGATCTCTTCGGGACTCTTGAGCAGGATCACGCCGGTCAATCCTTGGCCTTGTCCGGGGCGCCGGCCTTAGCCGCCGCGCCCGCGTCGCCCAGCGCGCTGACGATACGCTGTTGGATTTCCTCGGGCCGCCCGATTCCGTCGATCTGCGACAGCAATCCAGCCCGCCCATAATACTCGAACAACGGCCGCATCGTCGCGGCGTAGACTTCCAGCCGCATCCGCACGGTATCCTCGGCGTCGTCGTCGCGCTGGTAAAGCTCGCCGTTGCAGCTATTGCACAGATTGTGATTGCGCGGCGGATCGTAAATCAGATGATACATCGCCCCGCAATTCTTGCAGGTGCGCCGCCCGGAGATGCGCTTAACGATTTCGTCATCCGGAACAATTATAGCAATTACCTTGTCGAGCTGCCGGGATCCCCGCCCCTTGAGCATCGCGGTCAGCGTCTCGGCCTGCTCCACGGTGCGCGGAAAGCCGTCCAGGATGAAGCCGGACGCGGCGTCGGGCTGGTTCAGCCGCTCCTCGATGAGCTTGAGAACCAACTCGTCGGGCACCAGCGCGCCCTTGTCCATGTAACGCTTGGCCTCGACGCCCAAAGCGCTGCGCGTGCGCACGGCCGCGCGCAAAAGATCGCCGCTCGCGACTTGAGGCACGCTCAGACGCTTCTGGAGCATCCTTGCCTGTGTGCCCTTACCCGCTCCGGGCGGACCCAGCAAAACCAGCCGCACTGCGCCTACCCTCCCCTGCGCGACTTGATACGGCCGCGCCGCATGAAGCCCTCGTAGTTGCGAGTCAGCAGATGGGTTTCCATCTGAGCGACCGTGTCCAAGGCCACGCCGACCACGATCAACAACGCCGTGCCGCCAAAGTAAAAGGGCACGTTGAAGCGCTGGATCAGGATGGTCGGCAGAACGCATACGATGCTGACGTAGATGGCTCCGAACAGGGTTATCCGCGACAGCACGCGATCGATGTACTCGGCGGTGAAGCGTCCCGGCCGGATGCCCGGGATGAAGCCGCCGTACTTCTTGAGATTGTCGGCGACGTCGACCGGATTGAAGGTGACGGCCGTGTAGAAGTAGCAAAAGAACACGATCAGGCCGACGTACACGACGTTGTAGACCCATCCACCCGGAGTCAGCAGCGCCGAATAATTCTTGGCCGCCGGGATGAAAGTCGCCACCGTGGCCGGAAAGACCAGGATCGACGAGGCGAAGATCGGCGGGATGACGCCCGCGGTGTTGACCTTCAGCGGCAAGTGCGAGCTCTGCCCGCCATAGACCCGCCGTCCGACCACGCGCCGCGCGTACTGAATCGGGATCCGGCGCTGCCCGGTCTCGACATACACGATGCCGCCGGTGACGCCAACCGCTATCATCAGGATGATGATCAGCACGAACAGGCTCATTTCGCCCTCGCGCACGAACTGGAACGTGGTCGAAAGCGCGCTCGGCAGACGCGCCACGATCCCCGCCATGATGATCAGCGAGATGCCGTTGCCGATGCCGCGTTCGGTGATCTGCTCGCCGATCCACATCACGAACATCGAGCCCGCCGTGACCGTGAGCACGGTGATGATGCGGAAGCTCCAGCCCGGCGCGTAGACGACTGAGCCGCCGCCGGGCGCCTGGATGTGCTCGAGCGAGATCGCGATCATGAGACCCTGCACCACCGACAGCATCACCGTCCCGTAACGCGTGTATTGGCTGATCTTGCGCCGCCCCGCCTCGCCTTCCTTGTACAGCTCGTCGAGGTAGGGCCACGCGACCTTGAGCAGGTCCAGGATGATCGCGACCGAGATGTAGGGCATGATGCCCAGCGCGAAGACGGAAAAGCGCTCCAGCGCGCCGCCCGAGAACAGGTTGACCCATCCGAACAGCGTGCTCGACGCCGCGTCGAAGAATGCGGAGAGCGCCTGCCCGTCGATTCCCGGCGTGGGCACGGCTACGCCGGCGCGGTACACGACCAGCATGACGGCCGTAAACCACAGCCGACGGCGCAACTCGGGGATGCGCGAGGCGTTTGAGAACCCGTCAAGCATTAAGCTTTGGGTGATCCTGCTTTGGGTGATCCTCGATTAACTCCGCCAGTCCTCCGGCCGCCGCGATCTTCTCTTTCGCGCTCGACGAAAACGCATGCGCGCGGATGGTCATCCGTCCCGCCAACGCGCCGTCGCCAAGCACCTTGACCTTGTCCGCGGCGCGGATAATCCCGCGCTCGGCCATCAGCGCCGGATCGATCGTCTCGACGCCCAACGCGGCCAGCCGCTTGAGATTCACCACCACGAATCCTTCACGCCGGTCCTCGGCCTTCTGCAGACGCCGAAACCCGCGCTTGGGCACCCGCCGCTTGAGCGGCATCTGGCCGCCCTCGTAACCCGGCGGCGTATTGCCGCCCGAGCGCGATCCCTTGCCCTTGTGGCCGCGTCCCGCGGTCTTGCCGCTGCCGGAGCCGATTCCGCGGCCCACCCGCGCGTGGCGCCGCTTGGAGCCCGGAGATGGCTTGAGCGTATGTAAATCTATCGCCATTACTTCTTCACTTTTTCACTTCAGCGACCAGGTGCGACACCCGACGCAACATGCCGTCTACCGACGGGCTGCGCATCAGTTCGCTCTCGCTGCCCACGCGGCGCAGGCCCAGGCCCTTAAGCGTCTGGCGCACGCGCTGGTTGGTCCCGATGGGACTGCGCACCAGCTTGATTCTAATCGGTTCCGGCATCGCGTGCGTTTCTCCTTCTCTCGCCGCGCGGATTGCGCTCAAACTCTCGCGCGCGCAGACTTTCCACCCTCAAACCCCGGCCACCCATCCGCCTCAGGCCGCAGCCGGACGCTTGGGGCCATGCTCGCGCGTGCGCAGGATATCCTGCGGGCTGCGCAGCTCGGCGAGCGCCTCCAGCGTGGCCTTCACCAGGTTGTGCGGGTTGGACGAGCCCAGCCGCTTGGTCAGGATATTGCGGATCCCCGCCAGCTCGACCACCGCGCGCACGCCGCCCGCCGCGATAACTCCGGTGCCTTCGGAGGCCGGCTTGAGGATCACCCTGCCCGCGCCGAAACGTCCGAGCACTTCGTGCGGGATCGTGCCCTCGTGCAGCGGCACCCGCATCAGGCTCTTCTTGGCGCGCTCGACGCCCTTGCGAATCGCCTCGGGCACCTCATTGGCTTTGCCCAGACCGAACCCGACCAGACCGTTCTGATCGCCGGCCACCACCAGGGCGCTGAAGCTGAAGCGCCGGCCGCCCTTGACCACCTTGGCCACCCGGTTGATGTGGACGACCTTTTCCTTGATGTCGAGCCCTTGCGTTTCTATGCGCTGTGCCACGATGCTCCCGTTTGCGAAAAGGCTTGCGCCCTTAGAACTTCAGCCCCGCCTCGCGCGCCGCGTCGGCCAACGCCTTCACCCGGCCATGATAAAGAAATCCATTGCGGTCGAAGATCACCTGGCTGATTCCCTTGCTGAGACAGCGTTCGGCGATCGTCTTGCCCACCACCTTGGCGGCCTGCACATTGCGCGGGCTCTTGAGCCCCTCGCGCAACTCGGCGCTGAGCGTCGAGGCGGCCGCCAGCGTCTGGCCCGAATCATCGGACACCACCTGGGCGTAAATGTGGTTGAGCGAACGGTAGACCGACAGCCGCGGCCGCTCGTCGCTGCCCCTGACGCGGCGCCGCACGCGCCGCCGGCGCTCCATCCGTTTTGCAAATCGTTCCGCAGCCATCTTGATCCGCTCCCGGGGCGCTAGCCCGCCGCCGCTCCCGCCGCCGCTTTGCCGGCCTTGCGGCGAATCTTCTCGGTCGCGTACTTGATGCCCTTGCCTTTGTACGGCTCGGGCGGTCTGAGCTCGCGCACCTGCGCGGCGACCGATCCAATCAACTGGCGGTCCGCGCTCTCCAGCGTGATAGTCACCTGCCGATCGACCTTGGCCGTCACGCCCGGCGGCAACTGGTAGACGATCGGATGCGAGTAGCCCAAGGTGAAATGGATATTGCTGCCGCGAACTTCGGCCCGGTAGCCGACGCCGTTAATCTCGAGCACTCGGGTGAAGCCCTTGCCCACGCCCTCGGCCATGTTGGCGACCAGCTTGCGCACCAGGCCATGCAACGATCGCTCCTGCTGCGTATCGCCCGAGCGCTTCACCTCGATCTGCGAGTCGCTCATTTCCAGAGCGTAGCCGGGCGGGATCTTGAGTTCGAGCTTGCCCTTGGGACCCTCGACCTTGAGCAGGTCGCCCGCAAGTTGAGCCTTCACGCCCTTTTCCAGGGTCACCGGCAATCTGCCTATGCGCGACATCGTCCGCTCCCCCTACCAAATCCTCAGCAGGACTTCGCCGCCGACCTTTTTGCGCCGCGCCTCGCGATCGGTCATCACGCCGAGCGGCGTCGTCACCACCTGCACGCCCATCCCATGCGGCACGCGCGGCATCGAATTCGCCCCCGCGTAGCGGCGGAGGCTCGGCCGGCTGACGCGTTCGATTCCCCGAATCACCGGTTCGCGCTCGCCCGAGTAGCGCAGGCCCACGACCAGCTTCTTCTTGGGTATTTCGCCCGCGACTTCGACTCCGCCCAAAAAACCCTCGGCCGACAGCGTGCGGCAAATCGCCTCGCGCATGCGGGAGTGCGGGACTTCGACCTGGTTGTAACGCGCGTGCATGGCGTTGCGAATCCGGGTCAGCAATTCAGCGATGGGATCGGTCTGCGACATTAAGCCTGTTTGATCCTTTTACTCGTCGGTCTGTTACTCGTCGATCGCTTGCGCCAACGCGGCTCAAACGGCCGCCTCTACCAACTCGCCTTGGTCACTCCGGGCAACGCGCCGCGCAACGCATTCTTGCGCAGGCACAGCCGGCACATCTTGAACCGCCGATAATACGCGCGCGAGCGTCCGCACAGCGGACAGCGGTTGTGCTGGCGCGTCTTGAACTTGGGCTTGCGCAGCGCCTTTACCCGGAGACAGGTCTTGGCCATTTCTCGTTACCCTACGCCGCCCGCGCCGCGGCCTCGCGTTCGAGCGCTCCGCGAAACGGCATTCCCAGCGCGCGCAGCAGGGTGTAACCCTCGAAATCGCTGCGCGCGGTCGTGTTGATCGTCACCGTCAGTCCCTTAACGCGCTCGACCTTGTCCAGGTTGAGCTCGGGAAAAATCGTATGCTCGCGCAGCCCCAGCGAATAGTTGCCGCGCCCGTCGAAGGCCTTGTCGCTGACTCCGCGGAAGTCACGCACGCGCGCCAGCGACACGTTCACCAGTCGATCGAAGAACTCGTACATCCGCTCGCGCCTAAGCGTCACCATCGCGCCGATCGGCATGCCCTCGCGCAGCTTGAAATTCGAGATCGCCTTGCGCGCCCGCGTGATGACCGCCTTCTGGCCCGTCACCACCTTGAGTTCCTCGACCGCGGCGTCGAGAATTTTGGCGTTGTCGCGCGCTTCGCTCAACGACATATTGATGACGATCTTCTGCAGCCGGGGCGCGCGCATCGGGTTTTCTATCTTGAGCTCGCGCATCAGCGTCGCCCGGATCTCCTGCTCGTAGCGCACTCTAAGACGCGCAGGCACCTTGGGCTCGGGCTCGCGCGGTTTGGCCTCGGCCTTGGGCTCGGCTGCCGCGGGCGCTCCGCCGCCGGCGCTCTTTTTGCCCTGACGCTCGGCCTTCGGCTCTTTTTTAGGCTTTTGCGACTTGTCTTTTTCGTCCGCCATCACTCGTTACCCAGCGCTTCGCCGCAGCGGCGGCATATGCGCGAGCGCGCGCCGCCGGCCTCGGCCTTCTTTACCCCCACGCGCACCGGCGCGTTGCAGCGCTCGCAGAACACCATCACGTTGGAGATTGCGATCGCCGCTTCCTTCTCGACGATACCGCCAGGGCTGGTCGCGCCGCGCGGCTTGGAATGGCGCTTCACGATATTCAGGCGCTCGATTATCACCCGGCCGTCGGCGGGTATCACTTTGAGCACCTTGCCGGTTTTGCCGCGCTCGCGCCCCGCGATCACCATCACCATGTCGTTCTTCTTGACCGGATACTTGGCCGCGCTGCGTTCCGAAGCCATCAGAGCACCTCCGGAGCAAGCGAAATAATCTTGAGAAACCGCTTGGCGCGCAGTTCGCGGGCCACGGGGCCGAAGATGCGCGTGCCGATCGGCTCGTGCTGATTGTCGACCAGCACCGCCGAGTTGTCGTCGAAGCGGATGTAGCTCCCGTCGTTGCGGCTGATTTCCTTGCTGGTGCGCACGATCACGGCGCGGGCGACATCGCCCTTTTTGACCTTGGCATTCGGAATCGCCTCGCGAATCGCCACCACGATTACGTCGCCCACCGTGGCGTAGCGCCGGCGCGAGCCGCCCAGCACCTTGATGCACATCACCTTGCGCGCGCCCGAATTGTCGGCCACGTCCAGCACCGTTCGCATCTGCACCATGACGCCTGCGCTCCCTTAGCCGGCCGTCCGCGTCAGCACTTTGCTGATGCGCCAGCGCTTGCGTCGCGAAATCGGCGGCGATTCGATGATCAGTACGCGGTCGCCCTCGTGGCACTCTCCGCGTTCGTCGTGCGCCATGAAGCGCGTGCGCTGACGAATCCGTTTGCCGTAGAGCGGATGCTGGACCAGCCGGTCGACCCGCACCACCACGGTCTTGGCCGCCTTGGCCGAGACCACGACGCCCACGCGCTGTTTAACTCGCTCGCGCATCGCTCCCCTTCGTCCGTGCGGCGCCGTCCGCGCTCGCCGCCGGTCCGCTCTTTTGCCGCAGCACCGTCATGATACGCGCCAGTTCCTTGCGCGCGCGCCGATAGTTCGACGGATTGTCGAGCTGATTGGTGCGCAGCTTGAGCTTGAGACGGAAGATTTCCTCGCGCGCCTCGCGCTCCTTGAGCCTCAAGTCACCGGCATTCATCTGTCTGAGTTCGTCAAGCTCCAAGGCTCTCGCCCTCCCGCTCGACCACGATTGTCTTGACCGGCAGCTTGTGCGCCGCCAGACGCATCGCCTCGTGGGCGGTCGCCCGGTCGACACCTTCCATCTCGAACAGGATGCGTCCCGGCCGCACCACCGCGGTCCAGCCCTCGGGGCCGCCCTTGCCCTTGCCCATCCGGGTCTCGGCGGGCTTCTTGGTGAACGGCTTGTCCGGAAAAACCCGGATCCACACCCGGCCGCCGCGCTTGATATGGCGGGTCAGCGCGATACGCGCGGCCTCGAGCGCGCGCGTGTCCACCCGGCAAGTCTCGACGCTTTTAAGTCCGTAGTCGCCGAAGGCCAGTTCCACGCCGCGCGACTCCGCGCCGCGTACCCGGCCCTTCTGGATCTTGCGATATTTAACTTTTTTGGGCTGAAGCATTATGCAATCCCGCTGGCACGCGCACCCTTTCGGGTTACTGCTGATGGGCTCCGCTTAGGCCGGAGCGCCGGATGTCTTCCTCTTTGCGGGTCAGCACCTCGCCGCGGAAAATCCATACTTTGACGCCGATCTGGCCGTAGGTGGTGCGCGCTTCGGCGAAGCCGTAGGCCACATCCGCGCGCAGCGTCTGCAGCGGCACGCGTCCTTCGCGATACCACTCGACCCGCGCGATTTCCGCGCCGCCCAGGCGCCCCGCGACATGCACCTTCACCCCCTGCGCACCCATCCGCATCGCGCGCAGCACCGCCTCTTTCATCGCGCGGCGAAAGGCCACCCGCCGCTCGAGTTGCAGCGCGATATTCTCGGCCACCAGTTGCGGATCGAGGTCGGGGCGGCGCACTTCATGGATATTGATGAACGCCTCCTTGCCCTTCATCAGCTTCTGAATGTCGCCCTTGAGCTTGTCGATCTCCGCACCCTTCTTACCGATCACGATTCCGGGACGCGCGGTATAGATGTTGATCTTGGCCTTGTTGGCCATCCGTTCGATCTCGATCCGCGAGATGCCGGCATGGTAGAGCCGGCGCTTGATGAAATCGCGCAGCTTCAAATCCTCGTGCAGCAGCGCCGCGTAGTTGTGCGACGCGTACCACTTGGAATCCCAACCCTCGATGATGCCGAGCCGCAGCCCGCGCGGATGCGATTTCTGTCCCATGGCTCCCTACGAGGCGCGCTCGTCGACCACCACCGTCAGATGGCTGGTGCGCTTGAGGATCGGCGTTGAATGCATGTGCGCACGCACCAGCGACCGCTTCCAGGTCGGTCCGGTGTCGGCGGTCGCGCGCTTGACGTACAGGCGGTCCTCGTCGACGTTCTGCTGGTCGCGCGCGTTGGCCACCGCCGCCAGCAGGGTCTTGGACACCACCTTGGCGCTGCGCTTGGCCGTGAACTCGAGCACCGAGAGCGCCAGGTCGATTTTCTTACCCACGATAAGCTCGCACACCAGCCGCAGCTTCTGCGGCGAGATGCGCACGTGGCGCGTTTTAGCAACCGATTCCATCGCGATCCCTCGCTCAGCCTCCCGCCGCCGGTTTGGCCGCCGCCGCTGGCGGCGCAGCGCCGCCGCCCGACCCCTTGACCTCGCCCTTGCGGTCGCCCGCATGGCCGTGGAAGGTGCGGGTGGGAGAAAACTCGCCCAGCTTGTGGCCGACCATGTTCTCGGTGCAGTAGACCGGGATGAACTTGTGGCCGTTGTGCACCGCGAACGTCAGTCCCACCATGTCCGGCACCACCATCGAGCGCCGCGACCAGGTCCGGATGATCCGCTTGTCGCCCGAGGCGAGCGCGGCCGCGACCTTACGTTCGAGATGGCCATCGATGAACGGACCTTTTTTGAGCGACCTCATTTTATTTCTAAGCTTTGCCTGACACTTGAGTTCTGCCTACGCCTAAGCTCCGTCTAACGCTTGCCTTTGGGCCGGCGGCTCACGATGTAGTGGTCCGAAGGCTTTTTGCCGCGCGTCTTGTAACCCTTGGCCGGCTGCCCCCACGGGGACTGCGGATGGTTGCCCTTGGAGCGTCCTTCGCCGCCGCCGTGCGGATGGTCGACCGGATTCATCGCCATCCCGCGCACGTGCGGGCGCTTGCCCAGATGGCGGCTGCGGCCGGCCTTGCCGATCGAAATATTTTCGTGATCCAGGTTGCCGACCTGGCCGATGGTCGCGCGGCACTCGGCCTGCACCATCCGCTGCTCGCCCGAGGGCAGCTTGAGCAGCGCGAACTTGCCTTCCTTGGCCATCAACTGCGCCGCCGTCCCAGCGCCGCGCACCAGTTGCGCGCCCGCGCCGGGCTTGAGTTCCACCCCATGCACCATCGTGCCGAGCGGGATGTTCCGCAGCGCCAACGCATTGCCCGGCTTGATATCGGCCTGCGGTCCCGACTCGACCTTGTCGCCCTGCTTGAGCCCCTCGGGCGCCAGGATGTAGCGTTTCTCGCCGTCGGCGTAGTGCAGCAGCGCGATATTGGCCGAGCGGTTGGGATCGTACTCGAGCGCCGCGACCACGGCCGGCACGCCGTCATGGTTGCGCTTGAAATCGATCAGCCGCAGGCGGCGCTTGTGGCCGCCGCCGCGATGGCGCGTGGTCATGCGGCCGCGGTTGTTGCGGCCGCCCGAATGCTTGAGCGGCGCGAGCAAACGCTTCTCGGGCGGCTTGCTGGTGAGCCCCGAGAAATCCGCCAGCTGCATGAAACGCTGCCCCGGAGTCCGCGGATTGAGTTGAATTACCGCCATCGCAAAATTACCCGACTGCCAATATCACCCGGCTGCTTACACGCCCTCGAAAAATTCGATGCGGTCGCCTTGCTTGAGCGTCACGTAGGCCTTTTTCCAATCCGAACGCGCGCCGACAATCCGTCCGCGGCGGCGCTTTTTGCCCAGCATCCGCAGCGTGCGCACTTTGAGCACGCTTACCTTGAACAGGCGCTCGACCACCTCGCGAATCGCGTCCTTGCTCGCTTCCGGCCGCACCCGGAACACGACCTGGTTGCCTTCCTCGTTGACCGCCGTGCCCTTCTCGGTGATGAGCGGCGCGAGAATCAGATTCTCCATGCTCATCGCGCCTCTCCCTTGAGCCGCGCTTCGATCGCACGCGCCACTGGCTCGCTCATCAGCACTTCGTCGTAGTTGAGCAAGTCGTAAACGTTAAGCCCCGCCAGGGCCAGCACTTTGTGCGCGGCCAGGTTGCGCGCGGCCCGAAAAAAAGTCTCTTCGCCCTCGCCCAAAACGATCAGCGCGTGCTTGAGGCCGAGCGCCTCGAGCATCGCCTTGGCCGCCTTGGTCTTGGGCTCCGGCAGCTCCAGCGACTGCGTCACCACCAGCTTGCCGTTGGCCGCGCGGTCCGACAGCGCCAGACAAAGCGCGCGGCGCCACGCCTGCTTGGGCATCTTGTAGGAGTAGTCGCGCGGCTGCGGCCCGAAGATCGTTCCGCCGTGACGCCAGATGGGCGAGCGGATCGAGCCCGCGCGCGCCCGCCCGGTGCCCTTTTGCCGCCACGGCTTTTTCCCGCCACCCGAGATAAACCCGCGCGTCTTGGTCGACGCGGTACCCGAGCGCCGATTGGCCATCTGCATCTTCACCGCTTCGTGCAAAAGCGATTTGTCGCCCGTGCGCCCGAAGACCGCGCCCGCGACTTCGATTTCGCCCACGCGCTCGCGCGCCGCCGAAAACAGCGGCACTTTGACCGCCTCGAGCGCCTTCGCCGCCTCGCGATATTTCCGCTCAGCCATTGGCCGACCCCGCCGCCTGGCGGCTCCGCTCCTTGGCCGAGTGATACACCACCACCATCGTGCCGTCGGCGCCAGGCACCGCACCCGACACCAGGATCGCGTTGTCCTCGGGCAAAATTTCGAGCACCCGCAGATTCAGCACCGTGGCGCTCTCGTTACCCAGCTGTCCCGCCATCCTCATCCCCTTGCGCACCCGGCCCGGATAGGAGCGGTTACCGATCGAGCCGCCGTGGCGGAAATACTCGTGGGTGCCGCGCGAGCCCGGAAAGCCGGCGAAGTGATGGCGCCGGATGACGCCGGCGTAGCCGCGCCCCTTGGAAGTCCCCGAAACGTCGACCACGTCGCCCGGCTTGAAGACGTCGGCGGCGGCGATATTCTGGCCCGGCTTGAGTTCGCTCTCGCCGCGGCGGTCGAACTCGCCCAGCTTGACCCCCGGCGCAACCTCGGCCTTGGCGTAATGGCCGCGCAGCGGCGACGACACGCGCGAGAGCCGCCGGCGCCCGAAGCTTATCTGCACGGCGTCATAGCCGTCGGTCGCGGCGGTCTTGATCTGAGTCACCGCGCACGGGCCGAGCTGAATCACCGTCGCCGCCCGCACCGTGCCGGTAGCCTCGGTCACCTGGGTCATGCCCAGCTTTTTTCCAATGAGTCCGCTTAACATGGCGGCGCTACTCGAGCTTGATTTCAACGTCGACGCCCGCGGCAAGGTCGAGCTTGCCGAGCGCGTCGATGGTTTGCTGGGTCGGTTCGAGCACGTCGAGCAGCCGTTTGTGGGTGCGGATCTCGAAGTGCTCGCGCGATTTCTTATCGACGTGCGGCGAGCGGTTCACGGTGAAACGCTCGATCCGCGTGGGCAGCGGGATCGGTCCCGCCACGCGCCCGCCGGTGCGCCGGATCGTATCCACGATCTCGCGCACCGACTGGTCGAGCAGCCGGTAGTCGTACGCTTTAAGGCGTATGCGGATCTTATCGTTCATCCTTTAAGCCAGATTTCCGTCAGCCGCCTTTGCCGGCACTCTCACGCACTCCAATCCCCGCCTCATCGCCATCGTGTTTAATTCGGGACGCTTATTTAAGGACCTTGGAGACCACGCCCGCGCCGACCGTGCGTCCGCCCTCGCGGATGGCGAAGCGCAGTCCCTCGTCCATCGCAACCGGCGTAATCAGCTCGCCGGTGATCTTGATGTTGTCGCCCGGCATCACCATCTCGGTGCCTTCGGGCAGATTGAGCACGCCCGTCACGTCGGTGGTGCGGAAGTAGAACTGCGGCCGGTAGCCGGTGAAGAACGGGGTATGCCGTCCGCCCTCCTCCTTGGTCAGGATGTAAGCCTCGGCCTCGAAGTTGGTATGCGGCGTGATGCTGCCCGGCTTGGCCAGCACCTGTCCGCGCTCGACGTCTTCGCGCTTGAGCCCGCGCAGAAGCACGCCGATATTGTCGCCCGCCTGCCCTTCGTCGAGAATCTTGCGGAACATCTCGACTCCGGTCACCACCGTCTTGGTGGTGTCGCGGAAACCGACGATTGCCACTTCCTCGCCGACCTTGACCTTGCCGCGCTCGACGCGTCCGGTGACCACCGTGCCGCGGCCGGAAATCGAGAACACGTCCTCGACCGGCATCAGGAAGGGCTTTTCGACCTCGCGCACGGGCTGCGGGATGTAGCTATCGACCGCCGCCATCAGATCGAGGATCGGCTTGCAGTTGGCGCAATCGTCCTTGCCGCAGCCGCAGTTGAGCGCCTTCAGTGCGCTGCCGCGGATGACCGGGACGTCGTCGCCCGGAAATTCGTATTTCTTGAGCAGGTCGCGCACTTCGAGTTCGACCAGGTCGAGCAACTCGGGGTCGTCGACCATGTCGACCTTATTCATGAAGACCACGATCGAGGGCACGCCGACCTGGCGCGCGAGCAGGATGTGCTCGCGCGTCTGCGGCATCGGCCCGTCGTTGGCTCCGACCACCAGGATTGCCCCGTCCATCTGGGCGGCGCCGGTGATCATGTTCTTGATGTAGTCGGCGTGGCCCGGACAATCGACGTGCGCGTAGTGACGATTGGCGGTCTCGTACTCGACGTGCGCGATCGCGATAGTGATGCCGCGCTCGCGTTCCTCGGGCGCCTTGTCGATTTGATCGAAGGCGACGAACTGGGCAAGTTTCTTGGCGGAGAGCACCTTGGTGATCGCCGCGGTCAGCGTCGTCTTGCCGTGGTCGATATGGCCGATCGTGCCCACGTTCGCGTGCGGCTTGTTGCGTTCGAATTTAGCCTTGCCCATGATCCGTCCTCCGGTGTGACCCTCCCTGGCTGACTCCGTTAGGCCCGAGCGCGTTCGGCATTCTCGCCGCCGCGCTCCATCAACTCCGCGTATATCTGCTGCGGCACCGGTTCGTAGGCGCCGAACTGCATCGTGTAAGTCGCCCGCCCCTGCGTCATCGAACGCAGACGGGTCGCGTAACCGAACATGGTGGCCAGCGGCACCCGCGCTTCAACCACCTGGGCGCCAGCGCGGTTCTCCATGTTGAGAATCTTGCCGCGCCGCCCGTTGAGATCGCCGATCACTTCGCCCATGAACTCCTGCGGCATCACCACTTCAACTTCCATCACCGGCTCGAGCAGCACCGGGTCGGCCTTCTCGACCGCCTCGCGCAAACCCATCGAGGCCGCAATCTTGAAGGCGAGTTCCGAGGAGTCGACCTCGTGATACTTGCCGTCGAGCAGAATGGCGCGCACGTCGACCATCGGATAGCCCGCCAGCACCCCGGTCTCCATCGCCTCTTTTATCCCGTCTTCGACCGACGGGATGAAGTTGCGCGGGATCGAGCCGCCCTTGGTGGCGTCGACGAATTCGAATCCGCCGCCTTTTTCGAGCGGCTCGATGCGCAGGTCGACCACGCCGAACTGTCCGTGGCCGCCGCTTTGGCGCACGAAACGGCCCTCGGCCTCCGCGGGCTTGCGGATGGTCTCGCGGTAAGCGACCTGCGGCTTGCCGACGTTGGCGTCGACTTTGAATTCGCGCAGCAGGCGGTCGACGATGATCTCCAGATGCAACTCGCCCATCCCGGAGATCAGCGTCTGGCTGGTCTCGCGGTTGACGCTGACGCGGAAGGACGGGTCCTCGCGCGCGAGCTTGGCCAGCGACTCGCCCAGGCGGTCCTGGTCGGCCTTGGTCTTGGGCTCGATCGCGATCTGGATGACCGGGTCGGGAAATTCGATCGACTCGAGCACGATCGGATGCGCCGGGTCGCACAGCGTGTCGCCGGTGGTGGTGTCGCGCAGGCCGACCGCGCAGATGTCGCCGGCGAAAACCTCCGAAATCTCCTCGCGCTTGTTGGCGTGCATCTTGACCAGCCGCCCGATGCGTTCGCGCTTGAGCTTGGTCGAATTGAGCACCGACGATCCGCTCTCCAGCGTCCCCGAGTAGACCCGCAAGAAAGTCAGCGTGCCGACATACGGGTCGGTCATGATCTTGAACGCGAGCGCGCTGAAGGGCGCGTCGTCGCGCGGCCAGCGCTCTTCCATCTTGTCGCCGACCTTGCCGATCATCGGCGGCACGTCAAGCGGGGAGGGCAAATAGTCGACCACCGCGTCGAGCATCGGCTGCACGCCCTTGTTGCGGAACGCCGAGCCCATCAGCACCGGCACCGCCTCGATATTGAGCGTGGCGACGCGGATGGCCTTGCGGATCTGTTCCGGCGACGGCTCTTCCTTGCCTTCCAGGAACATCTCCATGATGCGCTCGTCGTGGTCGGCCAGCGCCTCGATCATCTTCTCGCGCCAGCCGCGCGCGCTTTCCTTGAGCTCGGCCGGAATTTCCTCGACCCGGTAATTCGCCCCGAGCCGATCTTCGTCCCAGTAGAGCGCGCGGTTCTCGACCAGGTCGACCACGCCGGTGAACTTTTCCTCGGCTCCGATCGGCAACTGGAGCACCAGCGGCTTGGCCTTGAGCTTGTCGCGGATTTCTCCGACCACGTTCTCGAAATCGGCGCCCACCCGGTCCATCTTGTTGACGAACGCGATGCGTGGAACGCGATACTTGTCGGCCTGGCGCCACACGGTCTCGGATTGCGGCTCGACTCCGCCGACCGCGCAGAACACCGCCACCGCGCCGTCGAGCACGCGCAGGCTGCGCTCGACCTCGATGGTGAAGTCGACGTGTCCCGGCGTGTCGATGATATTGATCCGGTGGTCGCGCCAGAAACAGGTGGTCGCAGCCGACGTAATGGTGATGCCGCGCTCCTGCTCCTGCACCATCCAATCCATCGTGGCGGTGCCTTCATGCACTTCGCCGATCTTGTAATTGATCCCGGTGTAGTACAGCACCCGCTCGGTAGTGGTGGTCTTACCGGCGTCGATATGCGCCATGATGCCGATATTGCGCACATCTTCTATGGGAGTTTCACGCGCCATCTTGCTACTTCCACCGCGTCCGCCGCTTCCGGCTCGTCCGCTTGCTAATCCTGCCTTTCCAAATCACCCCTACGGGGTGTGACTGTCGCTTTGCCTTACCAGCGATAATGGGCGAAGGCCTTGTTGGCTTCGGCCATCCGATGGGTATCCTCGCGCTTTTTTACCGCGCCGCCGCGATTGCCGGCCGCTTCCAGAATCTCGATCGCCAACCGCTCTTCCATCGATTTCTCGCCCCGCGCGCGCGCCGCCGTCACCAGCCAGCGCATCGCGAGCGAATTGCGCCGCACCGGCCGCACTTCGACCGGCACCTGGTAGTTGGCGCCGCCCACCCGCCGCGAGCGCACTTCAACCGCGGGACGGATGTTATCCAGCGCCCGCTTGAAAACCACCAGCCCATCCTCTTTCGAACGCTCGGCGATGGTGTCGAGCGCGCGGTAGAGGATCTGCTCGGCGAGCGATTTCTTGCCCTGCACCATCACCACGTTGACGAACTTGGCGAGCGTGCGGTCGTGAAACTTTGGGTCCGGGGTGACTTCCCGGACGCGGGCCTGACCCTTGCGTGACATGGCTGTATGCTACTTCGGCTTTTTGGAGCCGTATTTGGAACGGCCCTTGCGCCGTTCCTGGACGCCAATCGAATCGAGCGTGCCGCGGATTACGTGATAGCGCACTCCGGGCAAATCCTTGACCCGGCCGCCGCGGATCAACACCACCGAGTGCTCCTGCAGGTTGTGTCCGACGCCCGGGATGTAGGTGTTGACCTCGTAGCCGTTGGAAAGCCGCACCCGCGCGACCTTGCGCAGCGCCGAGTTGGGCTTCTTGGGCGTCGTGGTCTTGACCTGCGTGCACACACCGCGTTTCTGCGGCGAGCCCTGCAGGGCCGGCGCGGTCATCTTGTAGCGCTTCTTGATGCGCGCCTGGCGAATCAGCTGGTTGATGGTCGGCACGTCGTCTCTCGGGACTGCATCCGGCCGGGTGGCGTCCCTCTCCACTCCGGCTCACACAAGCCTGTCGAAAAAACCCGGCCCGGAACATCCCTCCGAGCCGGTTCCCATCCGCCCTGATGGACGGAAAATCGCTCTTCAAATGAACCCCCCAAGGGCCGACCGGCCCTTGGGGTGAACACTCTTATTTAAAGCATCCAGGCCAATCTGTCAATCTCCGGCCGCTGCGGAGGCCTCGGCCAGTTCGCCCTTTTCGGCTTCCTCTCCCGGCGGCGGCGCCTCGGCCACCACTTCAACCCGGTTGTAGGTCGGCAAGCCCGTCCCGGCCGGGATCAGCCGGCCCATGATGACGTTCTCTTTGAGCCCGACCAGCCGGTCGACCTTGCCGTTGATTGCCGCCTCGGTCAGCACCCGGGTGGTCTCCTGGAAGGAGGCCGCCGAGATGAAGCTCTCGGTCGACAGCGAGGCCTTGGTGATGCCCAGCAGGAGCGGCTCGGCGATCGCCGGTTCGCCACCCTTGGTCAGGACGCGGCCGTTCTCCTCGTCGAAGCGCCACTTCTCGGTCTGGTCGCCGACCAGGAAATCGGTGTCGCCGACCTCCTTGATCCGCACCCGGCGCAGCATCTGGCGCACGATGACCTCGATATGTTTGTCGTTGATCCGCACGCCCTGGAGCCGGTAAATCTCCTGGATTTCGTCGACCAGGTATTTCGCCAGCGCCTTCTCGCCCAGGATGGTCAGGATGTCGTGCGGGTTGGACGAGCCCTCCATCAGCGGCTCGCCGGCGCGCACCATGTCGCCCTCATGCACCCCGATGTGCTTGCCCTTGGCGATCAGGTACTCGCGCGGCTCGCCGACTTCGGGCGTGACCACGACCTTGCGCTTGCCCTTGGTGTCCTTGCCGAAGGAGACCTGGCCGTCGATTTCCGAGATGACCGCGAACTCCTTGGGCTTGCGCGCCTCGAACAGTTCGGCGACGCGCGGCAATCCGCCCGTGATGTCCTTGGTCTTGGTCGTCTCGCGCGGAATCTTGGCGATCACGTCGCCGGCATGCACCACCGTGCCTTCGGGCACGTTGATGTAGGAGCCGACCGGCAGAAAGTAGCGCGCGTACTGCTCGTTGGAGGTCAGGCGCGAGGTCTTGCCGCTCTCGTCCTTGATCGAGATGCGCGGGCGCACGTCGAGGTCCTTGGTGGCCTCGACGATGACGTTGGAGCGTGCGCCGGTGCGCTCGTCGACCCGCTCCTCCATCGTCTTGCCCTCGATGATATCGCCGTACTTAACCGCGCCTTCGACTTCGGTGATGATCGGCGTGGTGTAGGGATCCCACTCCGCGATGAGCTCGCCGCCCTTGACGCGCTCGCCCTCGGCCTTGCGCAGCTTGGCGCCGTAGACCAGCGGGTAGCGTTCGCGTTCGCGCTCGCGCACGGCGCTCTGGTCGCCCGCCGTGACCTGGGTGACGATGGCGACTTCGCCGTGGCGCGACATCACGATCAGGCTGCCGTCGCGGCTCGGCACCGTCTTGACGTTGTGCAGGCGCACGAGGCCTTCGTTGCGCGCCTCCAGCGTGGTCTGTTCGGCGCGCCGGCTGGCGGTGCCGCCGATATGGAACGTGCGCATCGTGAGCTGGGTGCCCGGTTCGCCAATCGACTGCGCCGCCATGATGCCGATGGCCTCGCCCATGTTGACCTGATGGCCGCGGCCCAGGTCGCGTCCGTAGCACTTGACGCAGACGCCCTGGCGCGACTGGCAGGTCAGCACCGAACGGATCTTGACCCGCTCGAGGCCCGCCTCCTCGATCTCGGCCACCTTGTCCTCGTCGACCATCTCGTTGGCGCGCACCAGGACCTTGTTGTTGAACGGGTCGTGGATGTCCTCCAGGGCCACCCGTCCGAGCACCCGGTCGCCCAGCCCTTCGATAACCTCGCCGCCTTCGACCAGCGGCGTCATCTCGATCCCGTCGAGCGTGCCGCAATCGTCCTCGGTGATGATCGAATCCTGCGCGACGTCGACCAGGCGGCGCGTGAGGTAGCCCGAGTTGGCGGTCTTGAGCGCCGTGTCGGCCAGTCCCTTGCGCGCGCCGTGGGTCGAGATGAAGTACTGCAACACGGTCAGCCCTTCGCGGAAGTTGGCCGTGATCGGAGTCTCGATGATCTCGCCCGAGGGCTTGGCCATCAGACCGCGCAATCCCGCGAGCTGGCGAATCTGCTGCTCGGAGCCGCGCGCGCCGGAATCCGCCATGATGAAGATCGGATTGAACGACGGCCCCACCACTTCCTTGCCGTCCTTGTCCTTGCCGAAAACCTGGGTCGACAATCCCTTGAGCACAGCCGATCCGATCTGGTCCTGGACCTCGGCCCAGATGTCGACCACCTTGTTGTAGCGCTCGCCGTCGGTGATGACGCCGTTGTTGTACTGCTTCTGGATCTCGCTGACTTCCTTTTGCGCCTTGTCCAGCAGCTCGGCCTTCTTGGCCGGGATCGTCATGTCCTTGATCGAAATCGAAATTCCGGCGCGGGTGGCGAAATCGAAGCCGACGTCCTTCAGCCGGTCGGCAAAGATGACCGTCGATTTGTTGCCGGCCCGCCGATAGGTCAGGTCGATCAGGTTGCCGAGCTCCTTCTTCTTCATGGTCTTGTTGACTTCGGCAAACGGCACCACCGGCGGCACGATCTCGTACAGCAGCACGCGCCCGACCGTGGTCTCGACCCGCTCGAAGTTGCCCGCCTCGGGCGACGACGACATCGAGGGCCCGGCGCCGCGCCGATGCTCGTCCTCTTCATCGACCGCCTGCGCCGCCATCATCCGCACCACCGGCATCCGCACCGTGATCCGCGCATGCAGATCGACTTCGTCGTGGTCGTAGGCGATACGCACCTCGGCCGGGCTGGCGAAGAACTTGCCCTCGCCGCGTGCCAGCGGCCGCTCGCGCGTCATGTAGTACAGCCCCAGCACCATGTCCTGGGTGGGCACGATGATCGGCTTGCCGCTCGCCGGCGAGAGGATGTTGTTGGTCGACATCATCAGCGCGCGCGACTCGACCTGCGCCTCGATCGACAACGGCACGTGCACCGCCATCTGGTCGCCGTCGAAATCCGCGTTGTAGGCCACGCAGACCAGCGGATGGAGCTGGATCGCCTTGCCCTCGATCAGCACCGGCTCGAAGGCCTGGATGCCGAGCCGATGGAGCGTCGGCGCGCGGTTGAGCAGCACCGGATGCTCGCGGATGACGTCGTCGAGGATGTCCCAGACGTCCTTGCCTTCTTTCTCGACCATTTTTTTCGCGCTCTTGATGGTCGTGACGTAGCCCTTCTCCTCGAGCTTGGAATAGATGAACGGCTTGAACAGCTCGAGCGCCATCTTCTTGGGCAGCCCGCACTGATGCAGCCTGAGTTCGGGGCCGACCACGATGACCGAGCGGCCCGAGTAATCCACGCGCTTGCCGAGCAGGTTCTGCCGAAAGCGCCCGGACTTGCCCTTGAGCATGTCGCTCAGCGATTTCAGCGGCCGCTTGGCCGGGCCCGTGATCGCGCGGCCGCGCCGGCCGTTGTCGAACAGCGCGTCGACCGCCTCCTGCAGCATCCGCTTCTCGTTGCGCACGATGATGTCGGGTGCGCTCAGCTCAATCAGCCTTTTGAGGCGGTTGTTGCGGTTGATCACGCGCCGATAAAGATCGTTGAGGTCGGAGGTCGCAAAGCGTCCGCCGTCCAGCGGCACCAGCGGGCGCAGGTCGGGCGGGATGACCGGCAGGATGGTCAGGATCATCCATTCGGGCCGGTTGCCCGACTCGCGAAAGGCGTTGACCACCTTCAGGCGCTTGGCCACCTTCTTGCGCCGCGCCTCGCTCGCCGTGGCCTTCATCTCGACCCGCAAATCCTCGGACAGCTTTTCGAGATCGAGTCCGGAAAGGAGCGTGCGGATCGCCTCGGCGCCCATCTCGGCCCTGAAGCCCTCGGCGTACTGCTCGCGCGCCTCGCGATACTTGCGCTCGGTCAACAACTCCTTGTGCTGGAGCGGGGTCTCGCCCGGGTCAAGCACCACGTAGCTCTCGAAGTACAGCACCTTCTCGAGCTCCTTGAGCGTCATGTCGACCAGGGTGCCGATGCGCGAGGGCAGCGAGCGCAGAAACCAGATGTGGGCGACCGGCGCGGCGAGGTCGATATGGCCCATCCGCTCGCGCCGCACCTTGGACTGGATCACCTCGACCCCGCACTTCTCGCACACCACGCCGCGATGGCGCATGCGCTTGTACTTGCCGCAGTTGCACTCGTAGTCCTTGGTCGGACCGAAAATCTTGGCGCAAAAGAGCCCGTCGCGCTCCGGCTTGAAGGTGCGGTAGTTGATGGTCTCCGGCTTCTTGACCTCGCCATGCGACCACGACCGGATCATCTCCGGCGACGCGATCGAAATGCGGATGGCGTTGAACGCCAGCGGGTTCTTGGGCTTTTCAAAAATTCCGAAAAGGTCTTCCATACCCGATTACTCCTTCTACCGCGCTAGGGGCGCGGCTGCTGCTCGAGCAGTTCCACGTTGAGGCAGAGCGACTGCAGCTCCTTGACCATCACGTTGAACGACTCCGGCAGGCCCGGCTCCAGCGTATTCTCGCCCTTGACGATGGCCTCGTACATGCGGGTGCGCCCGGCCACGTCGTCGGACTTCACCGTCAGCATCTCCTGCAGCGTGTAAGCCGCACCGTAGGCCTCCAGCGCCCACACCTCCATCTCGCCCAGGCGCTGGCCGCCGAACTGCGCCTTGCCGCCCAGCGGCTGCTGGGTGACCAGGCTGTACGGTCCGGTCGAGCGCGCGTGGATTTTGTCCTCGACCAGGTGATGCAGCTTCAGCATGTACATCACGCCGACCGTGACCGGCTGCTCGAACTTGAGCCCGGTACGCCCGTCGTAGAGCGTGCACTGGCCGGTCTCGGAAAGCTCCGCGCGCTTGAGCAGCGCGAAAATTTCCTCTTCGCGCGCGCCGTCGAACACGGGCGAGGCCACGTGCACGCCGGCCCGGCATTTGCCCGCCAGCTTGAGCACCTCGGCGTCGGGCAACTGGTCGACGAATTCCTGACTCTCGTGGTCGTTGTAGAAGTCGCGCAGCCGCTTGCGCATCTGCGCCGCGGTCGCGCCCGCCTTGAGCTCGGCGTCGATCTTGTGGCCGATCTCGCGCGCGGCCCATCCCAGATGGGTCTCCAGGATCTGCCCGACGTTCATCCGCGAGGGCACGCCCAGCGGATTGAGCACCATGTCGACCGGGGTGCCGTCGTCCATCCGCGGCATGTCCTCTTCGGGCAGGATGCGCGAGAGCACGCCCTTGTTGCCGTGGCGCCCCGCCATCTTGTCGCCCACCTGCAATCGGCGCTTGATCGCGACGAAGACCTTGATCATCTTGATCACGCCCGGCGCCAATTCGTCGCCGCCGCGCAGCCGGTCCTGCTTGGCCCCGTAAAACGCGGCCACCGCCTCGGCGCTCGAGCGCATCGCGGCTACCGCCGCGGCGGCCTCCGCCGTCGCGCCCTCGCTCTCGACCCGCAACTGCTCCCAGGTGGGCGGCTGCAATTCGTCGAGCGCCTCGTTGGTGAGCGTGTCGCCCTTGGCCAACAGCACGCTGCGGTCGTCCGCGATGATCCGGGCGGCGAGCTTCTTGCCCACCAGCGCCCGCTTGAGCTTGCGCAGCGTCTCCTGGCGGATGATGCGGATTTCCTCGCTCTCGTCCTGCTTGAGCCGCTCGATCTCCAGGCCGTGGATCTCCTGGCTGCGATCGTCGCGGGTCACCCCGCGGCGCGCGAACACGCGCGCTCCGATCACCGCCCCTTCCACGCCCGGCGGCACGCGCAGCGAGGTGTCGCGCACTTCGCCGGCCTTCTCGCCGAAGATCGCGCGCAACAACTTTTCCTCCGGACTCAACTGGGTCTCGCCCTTGGGCGTGATCTTGCCGACCAGGATGTCGCTCGGGCGAACCTCGGCGCCGATACGGATGATGCCCGAGGCGTCGAGGTTGCGCAGCGCCTCTTCGCCGACGTTGGGAATGTCCCGCGTTATCTCTTCGGGCCCGAGCTTGGTGTCGCGCGCCACGCACTCGAATTCTTCGATATGGACCGAGGTGAAGAGGTCGTCCTTGACCACCCGCTCGGAGATCAGGATCGAATCCTCGAAGTTGTAGCCGCCCCACGGCATGAAGGCGACCAGCACGTTGCGCCCCAGCGCCAGCTCGCCGACGTCGGTCGACGGCCCGTCGGCCAGCACGTCGCCCGTGTTGACCCGCTCGCCGTGCACCACCACCGGCTTCTGATTGATGCAGGTGTTCTGATTGGAGCGCTGGTACTTGATCAGATTGTAGATGTCCACGCCGGCGTCGCGCGGGTCCTTGCTCGGCTTGTCGGCCCGGACCACCACGCGCTCGGCGTCGACGCTCTCGATCACGCCGTCGCGCCTGGCGATGACCGTGACGCCCGAGTCGCGGCCGACCGTGCGCTCAAGGCCGGTGCCGACCAGCGGCGCGTCGGTCTTGAGCAGCGGCACCGCCTGGCGCTGCATGTTCGAGCCCATCAGCGCGCGGTTGGCGTCGTCGTTTTCCAAAAACGGGATCAGCGAGGCCGCCACCGAGACCAGCTGGTTGGGCGAGACGTCCATGTACTGCACGTCCTCGGCGCGAACCACCGTGAACTCGCCGCCGATACGCGCCGAGACCGACTCGTTGGTGAACTTGCCGTGCGCGTCGAGCGCCGCGTTGGCCTGCGCGATGACCTTGTCCTCTTCGTCGAGCGCCGAGAGGTAAACGATCCGATCGCTCACCCGGCTGTTGTCGACCACCCGGTAGGGCGTCTCGATAAAGCCGAAGTCGTTCACCCGCGCGTAGGTCGAGAGCGCCGCGATGAGCCCGATGTTGGGTCCTTCGGGAGTCTCGATCGGGCAGACCCGCCCGTAGTGCGTGGGATGAACGTCGCGGACCTCGAACCCGGCGCGCTCGCGCGTGAGACCGCCCGGCCCCAGCGCCGAGAGCCGGCGCTTGTGCGCGATCTCGGAGAGCGGGTTGGTCTGATCCATGAACTGCGAGAGCTGGGAGGAGCCGAAGAACTCCTTGATCACGGCGGAGGCCGGCTTGTAGTTGACCAGCTCCTGCGGCATCAGGGTCTCGATGTCCTGCAGGCTCATCCGCTCCTTGATCGCCCGCTCCATCCGCACCAGTCCGATGCGGAACTGGTTCTCGACCAGCTCACCGACCGCGCGCACGCGGCGGTTGCCGAGATGGTCGATGTCGTCGACTTGGCCGTTGCCGCCCTTGAGCTCGATCAGATAGCGGACGACCTCCAGGATGTCCTCGCGGCGCAGCGTCCCCTGTTCCAGCGGCACGTCGAGCTTGAGCTTGTGGTTGAGCTTGAGCCGCCCGACCTTGGACAGATCGTAGCGCTCGGGATTGAAGAACAGGTTGTTGAAGAAAGTGGTCGCGGTCTCCGGCGTCGGCGGATCGCCCGGGCGCAGCTTCTTGTAGATGTCGATGATCGCTTCGTTGGGCGTCTCGAGCTTGTCCAGCGCGAGCGTCAAGCGAAGCGGCCCGCCACCGGGCTGCTCCTCGGTGTACAGCACCTCGAGTTTCTTGATCCCATGGGCGCGCAGTTTCTCCAGCGCCTCCTCGGTCAGCTCCTCGTTGGTCTGCACCAGCACTTCGCCGGTTGCCGAATCGGCCACGTCGTGGGCCGAGATGCGTCCGACCACTTCGTCCAGCGCGATCGGAATCTCGCTTACCTTGGCCGCCTCGAGCGCGCGCACGGTCGCCTTGTTGAACTTGCGTCCCTCGCGCGCCAGCACGTCGCCCGACTTGGGATCCTTGACGTCGCGCCCGATCTTGGTGCCGAGCAACTGGTCGGCTTTGAACTGCTTCGCAAGCTGCTTGGGATCGAGGATCAGCACGTCCTTGCGGTAGTAGTAGTTGAGCAAATCCTCGGTGGTCATCCCGAGCGCGCGCAGCAGCACGGTGGCGGGAAACTTGCGCCGCCGATCGATGCGCACGTAGAGCACGTCGCGCGGGTCGAACTCGAAATCGATCCAGCTTCCGCGATAGGGAATGATCCGCGCCGAGAACAGCAGCTTGCCGGTCGAGTGCGTGCGTCCCTTGTCGTGCTCGAAGAACACGCCGGGCGAACGATGGAGCTGCGAAACGATGACCCGTTCGGTGCCGTTGACCATGAAGGTCCCGTTGCCGGTCATCAGCGGAATCTCGCCGAAGTAGACTTCCTGCTCCTTGACGTTTTTGATCGAGCGCCGCCCGTTCTCGACGTCCCAGATGACGAGCTGGATCTTGACCTTCAGCGGCGCCGCGTAGGTCATCCCGCGCTGATGGCATTCCTCGACGTCGTACTTGGGCTCGCCCAGCTCGTAGGTGACGAATTCCAGCGAGGCGGTCTCGTTGAAGTCCTTGATCGGAAAGACCGACTTGAATACCGCCTGCAAGCCGGTGTCGGTGCGCTGATCGGAGGCGACGCCGGCCTGGAGGAATTCCTCGTACGAGCGCTTCTGAATCTCGATCAGATTTGGGATGTCGATAATCTTCTTGATTTTGCCGAAACTGCGGCGCAGACGAAGATTACTCGTCACCTGGGACAGCTGAGCCATCGCTACCTCGCTTGGCGCCGGACCGCGCGCGCCATGCTGAACGTCGAACAGGCGCCAGGACCGGCCTGCCGTAGACCGTGCCCCGCGCCTTCCATCAAAGTGGATCCGGAACCCACAGCGGGACCGGAACGCACAGCGGAACCGGACCGTCCGGCGCGGCCACTTGCCGCTGCCGCCAGCCCGATTGCGCGGAATTCAAATTGCACCGGATAGGTGAACCTACTTAAGCTCCACCGTGGCGCCCGCCTCCACCAGCTTCTTCTGCACCTCTTCCGCCTCGGCCTTGGTGACCCCTTCCTTGACCGCCTTGGGAGCGCCGTCGACCAGATCCTTGGCCTCCTTGAGGCCGAGCCCGGTGAGCTCGCGCACGACCTTGATCACCTGGATCTTCTTTTCGCCCGACCCGGTCAGCATCACCGTGAATTCGTCCTTCTCCACGACGGGCGCCGCCGCGGCCGCCGGACCCGCCGCCGCAACCGCGACCGGCGCCGCGGCCGACACGCCGAGTTCCTGTTCGAGATCCTTTACCAGGGCCGCCGCTTCCATCAGGCTCATGTTCTTCAGAAAATCCTTGACCTGGTCGCGGCTGATCTGTGCTGCTTCTGACATCTGAGCGTCCCTCTCTACTTTATTTCATCGCCCAAGGCCGCCGGAAGGGGTGTTTGTGGGAGCGCCTCACCCGGGAACCTTTTTTCACTTTCACTTTCAACTTCTGTCGAATCTGACTCTTCCAAATCCGACTCTTCCGTTCCGATCCCGTCCCCGTCCGATCCCGTCCCCGCTTAGCTCTCGCTCGGGCCCGCGTCGCTGGCAGTCGCGTCGCCGGGCGTCGCATCTGTCGGAGCCGCATCTGTCGGAGCCGAATCCGTGGGCGCCGCATCCGTCGGAGCAGCGCTGCCCGGCGCCGGCGCCGCGTCGCCATTGTTCATGCCGATCGCGTCGACCAACCGCGCCAGCGCCGACCCCGGCTCATTGAGCAGCCGCACTACTTGCGTCGCCGGCGCCATCAGGAGCCCGAGCAGTTGCGCGAGAATGACTTCGCGCGGCGGCAGCGCCGCCAGCGCCTGGACTTCCTCGCCGCTTAGCGGCTTGCCGTCCAGCACCCCACCGCGCACCTTGAACTTCTCGCCCAGCTCGCGCATCCCGGTCACGGTCTTGGCCAGCTCGACCGGATCGGCGAAGCTCAGGATAAGGCCCACCGGCCCTCCGAGCTGGTCGTCGAGCTTCGAAAACGCGGTGTCTTTGATCGCGCGGCGGATGAGCGTATTTTTCGCCACCCGCAATTCGCCGCGCACCGCGCGCAGCTTGCGGCGCACTTCGGTCGCCTCGCCCGCCGTCATTCCGCGATACTCGGAAACCAACGCGATACTCGCGCGCCCGAGCCCTTCGGTGATTTCCGCCACCAGCGCGGTCTTCTGTTCCTTGCGCATCCTGTTCAGATTCCCTTCACGCCGCGGCCGCCACGATACGCGCCGCGCCGGGATCGACCTTCACGCCGGGCCCCATGGTCGAGGACACCGACACGCTGGTCACGTAGTTGCCCTTGGCGCTGGCCGGCTTGGCCCGCGCAATTGCGTTCAGCAGGGTGTGCGCGTTCTCCGCCAGCTTGGCCTCGCCGAAGCTGAGCTTGCCGATCCGCGCGTGGACCACCCCCGCCTTGTCGACCCGGTAGTCCACCTTGCCCGCCTTGACCTCGCCGACCGCCTTGGCGACGTCGAAGGTCACGGTGCCGACGCGCGGATTGGGCATCAGGCCGCGCGGTCCGAGGATTTTGCCGATCCGGCCGACCGCGCCCATGATATCGGGGGTCGCAATCACGCGGTCGAAGTCGAGCCAGTTCTCCTCCTGGATGCGCTTGATCAGGTCTTCGCCGCCGACGAAATCGGCGCCCGCCTCGCGCGCCTCGCGTTCCTTCTCGCCCTTGGCCAACACCAGCACGCGCGACACCTTGCCGGTGCCGTTGGGCAGCACCACCGTGCCGCGCACGTTCTGGTCGGCCTGGCGCGGATCGACGTTGAGCCGCACTGCGAGTTCGACCGTCTCGTCGAACTTCGCGACCTTGTTGCCGACCACGATCCTGAGCGCTTCCTCGAGCGGATAACGCTTTTCGGGATCGATCAGCTTGGCCGCCTCGCGGTATTTCTTCCCTGCCATCGCGTCTCTCTCTCTTCCTGCTGAACCGCTGCCTGCTGAACCGCTTGCTGATTCGACTGCTTGTCTATTCGACTACGTCGATACCCATCGAACGCGCCGTGCCGGCCACCGTGCGCGACGCCGCCTCGATGCTCGCGGCGGTCAAATCCTTGACCTTGGTCTTGGCGATCTCCTCGACCTGCTTGCGGGTGACCTTGCCGACCTTGTTCTTGTTCGGCAGCGGCGACCCCTTCTCGACCCCGGCCGCGCGGAGCAGCAGGATCGAGGCCGGCGGACTCTTGGTCACGAAGGTGAACGAGCGGTCGGCGTAGACCGTGACGATCACCGGGATGACCAGCCCAGCCATCGCCTGGGTCTGGGCGTTGAAGGCCTTGCAGAACTCCATGATATTGACCCCGCGCTGGCCGAGCGCGGGCCCTACCGGAGGAGACGGATTGGCCGCTCCCGCCGGAATCTGCAGCTTTATCTGGCCGACGACTTTCTTCGCCATCTAATCGATACCCGTCCCAATACCCGTCTCGCCCGTCTCAATCAGCATCAAATTCGCAGCGTCAAATTCTGAATCGAAATAACCAAATGCATCCTCTCCGACGCCCTTATTCGGCGCCGGCTCGGACGCGCTTTCTATGATTTTTCCACCTGCACGAAATCAAGCTCGACCGGCGTGGCGCGTCCGAAGATCGAGATGAGCACGCGCACCTTGCCCTTCTCGGGCCGCACTTCCTCGACCGTCCCGTTGAAATCCTGGAACGGGCCGTCGACCACCTTGACCGCCTCGCCGACTTCGAACAGCACCTTGGGCTTGGGCCTGAGCGCGCCCTCCTGCATCTGCTGCGTTATCTGGCGCACCTCGGATTCCGGCACCTCGGGCGGCGCGGTGGCATGGCCGACGAAGCCGGTTATTTTGGGCGTCTCCTTGATGACGTGCCAGGTCTCGTCGTTCAGCTCCATGTTGACGAAGATGTAGCCGGGAAAAAATTTGCGGCTGGAAATCTTGCGCTGCCCGCCTTTGCCCAGTTCCTGCACGCGCTCAACCGGAACCAGCACTTCGCCGATCCGGTCCTCCATCCTGAGCGCGCGCACCCGCTCCTCGAGCGCGGCCTTGGCCTTCTGCTCGTAGCCGGAGTAGGTGTGCACCACGTACCACTTCCAACCGGGGTGGTTCGCGGCCTTATTGGCGCCGGTCGCGCCGGCCGCTGTGGATGCTGCTGCGTCTGCCATAGTCAAAGTGCCGGGCCCCAAGCTGTTCCGCTCCGGGGCCGAATCACGAAAGCCGCATCGCCTGGGCGCCCATCGGCGCCGGTTGCGATACGTGTCACGGGCGTTGCGCCTAGCCCAATAGCTGGCGAACTATCCGGGTCGCGGCGAAATCGGCCAGTCCCAGCCACATCGCCATCACCAGGGTCAATATCACCACTACGAAGGTCGCCTGTGCCGTCTCCCGGGGCGTGGGGAAGTGGACTTTCGCAAGCTCCGTCCACGCCTCCTGAACAAAACTGACCGACCGATCAAGGTAACTTTTTAGACTATCCATAGTGGCCGATTAATTCAAGCACTCCGATGAGATACAATGGCGGGCCAGGCAGGATTCGAACCTGCAACCCTCGGATTTGGAGTCCGATGCTCTAGCCAATTAGAGCTACTGACCCTCCGTGAAGCCATGCTTATATAATACCCCCGCCAACCATAAGGCCAAATGCCCCGCCAGCATTTGGTTCCAGCGCCGTCCTGCCGATACTTCCCACGCCCACCCGCAAGCCGCTTAAACCGCGAGGCGTCTAGACCTTGGTCTCGCGATGGGCGGTGTGCGAGCGGCAAGACGGGCAGAACTTCTTGATCACGAACTTCTCGGTCTGCTTTTTTTTGTTCTTGCTGGTCGTATAGTTACGTCTTTTGCAGCTATCGCACGCCAAACCTATCAGATCTCGCATCGTCTTTCTCTCTTATCGGCCCGGCTTACAAGCCTCGAGGACCGACTTTATCGTTCCTGAGCAACCAATTCTATGGCGTGCCGCGTGGCCGCCAGAGTCTGCAAGCCCACGACGGGATTCGAACCCGTGACCTCTTCCTTACCAAGGAAGTGCTCTACCGACTGAGCTACATGGGCCCAGTTTCATCCCGCAGCCCGCGCGCCGCAGCCCGGCGGCGCGTAAACGATGCGACTTGTGGAGCGGGAAACGGGATTCGAACCCGCGACCCCGAGCTTGGAAGGCTCGCGCTCTACCAACTGAGCTATTCCCGCCCACCCAGGTGCCAAAACAAAAGCCCTGCGATCACTGGTGGAGAGGGGAGGATTCGAACCTCCGAAGGCATAAGCCGGCAGATTTACAGTCTGCTCCCTTTGGCCACTCGGGAACCTCTCCGCTCCGAAAACGCTCTCGTAACCTGAGCCGATGGGCGGATTTGAACCGTCAACCTACTGATTACAAATCAGTTGCTCTACCGTTGAGCTACATCGGCCCACGCATCGTAAACTAACCTAACTATTCCCGGCCCCCAAGAGTGTCAAGCACGGCACGTCTGGATGACTCTCGCGCGCGGCTCCTAAGGCGGTCCGGGATGGGCGAGACCTCGAGATCGACGAATGCGCTCAAGGCTGGCGCTGCTGGCGCAGAGCGTCGCGATTATACTTTGCTGAAGCCTTAGATCGTTAGTGCGACACCCCCGCCGGGGTCGCGGGCGAGGCCAGGCGCCGGTCGAGACCCCCTTGAGCCCTTTAACGCCCAGCTATGAGCCACGCCGCCGCCATCAAGATGAGGAACACGATGACAGTGAAGCCGTGCTCTCTCCACCATCGACGGAGTTTGTGTCGCCAGATTCGTTGAACGCTATGGGTCATGTTATATCCTCGCGTTGCGCGCGCAGGATTCGACCGCAGGATTCGACCGCAGGTGCAGGATGCGGGGAGTACAGGAGGAAGTCGAAGAGAGGCAGGAGCAAAAGTCGCGCCCCAAAAAAGGTCCCTTACAGTTGGACGCGAACCCGTACGCACGCAACATCCCGCCTGATTGCGTTACCGCGCATAATCGTTAAGCAAAGTGCATCGATCCCGCCTCCCGCCGAGGCGGATGATGGGACGGTTGGCGTATACGTCCTTAAGATGAAGTCACGCGCGCTATTTCTTTTTTACCGCCCGCGCTGCTCGGCATCAGCGAGTCGTGAAAAAGGAGGCTCGACTCGCATAAATGAAGAGGCTCGACGACCAGGGGGGCCAGTCGTCGAGCCATGCCGAACGCGCTGAGGAGTGCCTCGTTCGACGGTCAAATCCTAACATCGCGCTGGCCCTCTGCGCATGCCATGCGTGTTCTCCAAAGAACCGACCGCTCGCTTTGTCCTCTAAAAATCGTTCCTTTGAAAACTATGGCCATGTTCCCTCTGACGGAGTATCGATAGACGCAAACATCGCTCCGCGTCAGATCCTTCACTTCGGCAACCTTCGTTCAGGATGACGACAAAAAGGCTCCCTTTCTGTCATCCTTGTATATCGAAGGAGCTGAGGGGCCGAATGAAGCGAAGGATGTACGCGCAACAGGAGTTGTAGAATGATAGACCTCTACTATTGGCCGACCCCCAACGGACACAAAGTCACGATTTTCCTCGAGGAGACCGGGCTCGAATACAAGATCGTTCCGGTCAATATCCGCAAGGGCGAGCAGTTCGCGCCCGAGTTCTTGAAGATCAGCCCCAACAACCGGATGCCGGCGATCGTGGACACCGACGGGCCCGGCGGAAAGCCGTTTTCGCTCTTCGAGTCGGGAGCGATTCTGCTCTATCTCGCCGAGAAGACCGGCCAGTTGATGCCGTCCGAGATGCGCGCGCGCTACCGGGTGGTCGAGTGGCTGATGTTCCAGATGGCCAACGTCGGCCCGATGCTCGGGCAGGCGGGCCATTTCCGCAACGCCGCGCCCGAGAAGATTCCGTATGCGATCGAGCGCTACACCAACGAGTCGCGCCGCCTGTTCAACGTCCTCGACCAACGCCTGGCCGAGAACCCTTACGTAGCGGGCGATTACTCGATCGCCGACATCGCGACCTATCCGTGGGTCGTCGCCGCACTGAAGGCGCAGCCCGAGCAACTGGATACGCGACCTAATCTAAAGCGCTGGATCGACGCGATCGCCGCCCGGCCGGCGGTGCAAAAGGGCATGGCCGTGATGGCCGATCAGCCGCACAAGCCGCTCACCGAAGAGGAGCGCTCGATACTCTACGGGGTGAAGCAGCACGAACGCCGCTGATCGAAATCGAGCGGGCGTGTGGAAATCGCGCGCCTGTTGAGTCGCGCGCGGGTCTGCGAAATAGCATCGATCATACGGGTTTGCCGGGCGCTGCCAATGCCGCGGCGGAGCGACGGCGTGCGATCTCGAACAGCGCGACCGCCGCCGCCACCGATACGTTAAGCGATCCCACTTTTCCGTACATCGGGATCCGCACCAAGAAGTCGGCGTTCTTCCTGACGATTTCACGCACGCCCCGCCCCTCGGAACCAACCACCAGCGCCAGACGACGGGTCGTATCCAAGTCGTAAATCTCGCGATCGCCCTCGGGCGCGAGCGCCGCGATCCAGTAGCCGGCCTGCTTGAGATCCTCCATCGCGCGCACGACGTTGCCGCATCGCGCGATCGTGAGATGCACCCACGCGCCGGATGACGATTTTATCGCCGCCGGCGTAACCGCCGCGGTGCGGTCGCGTGCGAGCACCACCGTCCCGACCCCTGCGCCTTCGGCCGAGCGCAACAGCGCACCCAGGTTGCGCGGGTCGGTCACGCCGTCGACCAGCAGCAGCGGGTCGGGCGCGGCCGCCACCACGTCTTCGAACGCCGCGTAGCTGTACTCGCGAATCAGGGCGATGACGCCCTGATGACGCGACTCGCCCCCCGCCATCCGCGCGAGCGCCGCCGCCTCGGCCGCCACCACGTGGCCGCCGGCGGCGCGCACGCGTGCGATATCGCCGCCGAAGCGCGCCTGCAGATCGGCGCGCACGTAGAGCGTGCGCACCGCGCCGGGCGCGGCGGCGACCAGCTCGTGCACCGGCTCCGCGCCGAAGACCAGGTCGCGCGCCTGAGCTTCGGGCCCCGCCGAGGCGGACGCCCGAAGCT
>Ga0307374_10000389_pt1 | contig 84985 bp, 92 predicted proteins | sample OX3MG_FD_202532 | JGI IMG/M metagenome (GOLD analysis project Ga0307374, IMG submission 202532) | Soil microbial communities from Risofladan, Vaasa, Finland - OX-3 | ecosystem: Environmental > Terrestrial > Soil > Coastal area > Acid sulfate soil | place: Finland: Risofladan, Vaasa | collected... | reverse complement strand
GTTACGTCGAAAGTCTTAGGTGAATATCTATTATGAAACCGCAAGATATACTATTTATAATATTACTCATTGCATTGCTGATTTGGCGTAGACCGAAATTGTTGGTCTGGGCTGGGCTTATATGTCTTCTTTTATCAATGCCGCTATTTGCTCATTGGGTCTTTTTTACCGCAGAGCGGCTCGTAATGTACTCTTTGGGATTTATCCTTGCAGCGGTGATTATATTTTGGTTTCAAGGCAGAAAATGATACAATTACGGCATGGTAAGTGTCATTGTACCCGGGATGAGGAAGAGGTGTTGCAAGTATTTTATGACGAGATGATGAAGTATCTTCCATCATCCACGAAAGAGTACGAAATTATTTTTATTGATGACGGGTCTGCTGACAAGACGCTTCAAATTCTGAAAACTTTTGTGCAGAAGAATAAGCATATACGCGTTTTTTCTTTCAAGCGAAATAGAGGGAAAGCAGATGCACTCGCGTATGGTTTTTCCCATGTACAAGGTGACACGATCATCACTATGGATGCGGATCTCCAAGATAAGCCTTCACAGATCAAAAAATTTCTCGACAAGCACAAAGAGGGTGCTGATGTCGTCTGCGGATGGAGAAAAGACCGGAAAGATAAGCAGAAAATGGTGTTTATTTCAAAGTTTTTCAATTATATAATTGGATTATTGTTCGGCCTCAAACTCCATGATATCGATTGTGGCTTCAAACTATTTACCAAAGAGTCAATGAAAAGTCTGAATATTTACGGCGGATTATATCGGTTTATTCCGCTTCTTTTGTATCAAGAAGGATATATTGTAGATGAAGTTATTGTTGAGCATGACACAAGAAATTTTGGGAAGTCAAAATACGGCTTCTCAAAAGTATGGAAGAATCTTCCGGATCTGTTTACCATGATTTTTCTTGTGAAGTACAGTACCAGGCCCCTTCATTTTTTTGGGAATCTCGGCGGGTCGCTTGCATTAATCGGTAGCATTATATTATTGGGGCTTTTTATCTATCAACGGATGGGTCATTCTATAGGAGAAAGGCCTTTGCTGTTTTTCGGTTTGTTGCTTGTCCTTAGCGGTTTGCAGATTTTCTTTACCGGATTTCTTGCAGATCTTATGATCAATATTTCATATTCATCTTCAGGTGTAGGCAATACTCCTCGTAATTTCCCTCTAAAATACGCGAGCGATAAACATTGAAAACCGAGCAATATGCTATTATTACTGTATGTCTGATTTAAATTTTGACCCTAAGAAAGTTGCCTTTGCTGTGGTGACCTCTTATCCGAAATGGTATAGCGGAAAATTGCGAAGTATCAAACACACCCACAAAGTCCGTGGCGATCTGGCAATAGAGTTTGCGCAAAAGGTGACTCAAGCAGGGTATCATTTAGTCATCGCAGACAGCAAAAGTACCAAGACATTTTTAAAAACACTAAAAGATACATCGGCGGCTGTTATCATCAGGCGTAAAACAGTAGGAAGCGGTGTCGGAAAGCGTCTTGCAATCGATAAAGCAATTAAAATTCCAGGAGTTGAGGTAATTATCCTTAATGAACCGGAAAAGACTTCAATTGTCACTTCATGCATGGAGCAAATTGTCCTTCCTATCTTGGAAGGGAAGGCAGATATTGTGGTACCGAGGAGAAACGATGAATTATTTAAATTGACATATCCCCGCTATATGTATGACTCGGAAGTGGAAGCCAATAGTATCTATAACGAAGCGCTTTACTCAAATAATATTATGAGTAAGACAATGCCGCCTCTGGACTGGTGTTTTGGTCCACGCGCTTTCCGGAATGATAAAACGATTGTCGCATTATTTAAGAGAGTGTATGTTTTTTCGGGTTTGTCAATTCTTGAAAACCTCTATAGCCCTGATACATACTCAAATCTGCAATTTTTTCCTATTATTACCGCGTTAAAAAAGAGGCTTTCTGTACTTGATGTAGAAGTGCCGTTTCGCTATCCGCATCTGCAAAAAGAAAATGAGGATATCGGTGACAGGGCGTACTTCATGGAAAAACGCAGTATCCAACGTGTAACTATCTTAATTGATCTGATGCATTTTCTCAGTTATCTTGAGAAAAAGAAAAGCAGCAGACTCAGAGTAAATACATAACATGAAAATTGGCATTGATATATCACAACTTGCGTATGAGAAGACAGGAGTAGCGAATTATTTAGGGAAATTGGTGGAAAGTTTGGTGGCACATGATAATGAGAATGAATATATACTCTTTTTTTCTTCTCTGAGAAGAAATTTTCAATTTTCAATTTTCAATTTTCAATCAAACCACAATGTTTCAATAAAACAATTTAAATTTCCTCCAAGTCTTTTGGATTTACTGTGGAATAAATTGCATGTGATGCCGATTGAAAATTTGATAGGGGATGTGGATGTTTTTATTACTTCGGATTGGACGGAGCCGCCAACAAAAAAAGCAAAAAAGGTTACAATATTATATGATTTGATTGTCTATAAATATCCGGAAGAGACAGCAGAAAAGATTGTACATACACAAAAAAGAAAGCTGCAGTGGGTCAAAAAAGAGTCGGATGCAGTATTATGTATCTCTGAGGCGACAAAACGTGATGCCATGGATGTTTTGGGAATAGAAGAAAAAAGATTGAGTGTTGTTTATCCGGGGATTTAGCTTGATATATGATAATAGGTATTGATGGTAATGAAGCCAATGTACAAAAAAGAGTAGGGATAAGCGAATACGCGTTCGAATTGTTATGTCAATTTTCGTCTTTCGACTTCGCTCGTAATAAACATATAAAGTTTGTTGTTTATTTAAAGGATAAACCGTTGTCAAATTTGCCCAAAGAAAATGATTTTTTTCAATATCGGGTTCTGAAACCTGGTAAATTGTGGACCCAGTGGCGGCTGCCTCTTGATCTCTATTTTCACAAGCCCCGGCCGGATGTCTTTTTCAGCATGACACATTATGCACCGCGTTTTTCTCCTGTCTCGACTGTAGTCTCGGTAATGGATGTTTCGTACGTACGCTTTCCTGAGATGTTCAATCAGTCTGATCTCTTTCAGCTCCGTAATTGGACTGAGTACTCAGTCAGGAAAGCAAAGAAAGTCTTGACTATCAGCAACTCTAGTAGAGATGATATAATCAAAGCATATAAAACGCGCGGGGAAAAAGTAGTAACGATCTATCCAGGGATAAAGAATCTTGTCACACTTGAACCTCGTGTTTTTGGTATGAATCAACTAAAGTCGAAATACCATCTCTCCGATCAGTTTATTCTATTTGTTGGGACATTGCAGCCGAGAAAGAATATTGTTCGTTTGATAGAAGCTTTTTCAAGAATTAAGAACCAGGAAGCAGGAAATAAGGATTTAGATTTAGTAATAATTGGGAGAAGAGGCTGGCAGTATGAGGAGATTTTGGAAGCACCTGATAAATTTGGTGTCAAAGATTCTGTCAAGTTCCTTGAGAATATACAGGATGATGAGCTTAATGTCTTTTATCAGCATGCTCTTTGTTATGTTCTTCCGAGTCTTTATGAAGGATTTGGGCTGCCGGTCGTTGAAGCAATGCAGCGCGGCTGTCCCGTGATAACAAGTAACATTTCGAGTCTTCCCGAAGCGGGAGGAGATGCTGCGCTTTATGTAGATCCGGAGGATGTTGATGATATTGCTGAGAAAATAACCAAACTGATTGATGATAAAAAATTACGAGCTGAACTGATCGAAAAAGGGAAGAAGCAGGTCTTGAAATTCAGCTGGGAAAAAGCAGCAAAACAGACGCTTGATGTTTTGCAGGAAGTTGCGAAAAGAACTTAGATTAAGGATTTAGGATTGAAGATTAAAATAAATATGAAAGATAAAGAAGGAAAAGAATTATCGTCACAAGAAATTATGACTAAAGGCATGAGACGGGCCAATACGGTCGGTATGGAATTTGTCGTTTTTCTTCTTCATCTTGTTGGTTGTATTCCTTCGCATCATGTTAGAAGGTTTTGTTACCGCTGGGCTGGGATGAAAATCGGTTCCAGTTCAACACTCCATACCGGGGCGCGGTTTTATAATCCAGGAAATATTGTCATTGGTGAAGATTCGATAATCGGTGAAGGGGCGGTATTGGACGGAAGAGCGAGTTTGAACATAGGTAATCATGTTGATATGGCAAGTGACGTGATGATTTACAATTTTCAGCATGATGTGCAGAGTGAGGATTTTCATGCGGAAGGAGGAGATGTCACAATTGGTGATTATGTTTTTATCGGTCCTCGCGCAATTATCCTCCCCGGTGTAACCCTTGGCAAAGGGGCGGTTGTCGCAGCAGGTGCGGTCGTGACAAAGGATGTTGAGCCTTTTGCTATTGTTGGCGGCGTCCCGGCAAAGGTAATCGGTGAACGAGGGATAAAAGATCCGTCTTATCGATTGGGTCGCGCGGCTTGGTTTCGGTAATTACCGTATGGCATTAGCGTGCTATCAGTTTTGATATTGTTATTTAGTAGTGATTTTGAGTATACTTTAGTATTACAAGATGAAGAAATTCCTTGCTTTTCTTGACGAAAATATATTGCGGTTCAGCATCGCATTCCTCATCCTATTTATCCCGCTCTATCCAAAACTCCCAAGTATCAGTATTTCACATGTTTGGGTATATATCCGCTTGGAAGATTTTTTGATACTACTCGTAACGCTCATCTGGTTTATACAGCTTGTGAGGAGGAAAGTTTCATTACCCAAACCTGAAGGATACGCCTTGGCTGGATATTGGATTGCCGGTCTGGTATCGCTTATTTATTGTCTCCTTTTTATTGCTTCGCATTTGGCTAATTTTTTTCCTAAGATAGCAGCCTTGGAATACCTCCGCCGTATTGAGTATATGATATTATTTTTCGCAGCTTTCTCCTCGATCAAAAAACAAAAAGATGTTATTTTTTATCTTAAAACACTCGGTATCGCACTTGCTCTTATAACGATCTATGGATTCGGTCAGAAATTTTATACTGTACTTTGGTCTTTATTTCCTGCGTTTTTCAAACAATATCAATTTTGCTTTCCGGCTTTTCTAACGGGAAATGAAGAGTTCGCGAAAGGGGTTCCCCTCTGTCTCAATGATTTATCGAGAATAGCATCTACGTTTGGCGGTAATTACGATTTGTCTTCTTATCTGGTTATGGTCATTCCTATTTTCATTGCATTATTTATTAAGATGAAGAAAGTCTATGTTAGAGTACTTGTGCTTCTGCTTGTTGTTTTTGCACTTGAAATGCTTAATTTCACCTCTTCACGTACCGCTTATTTGGCATATCTTGTGGGTGTTATGGGCATGCTGGTAATTTGGAAAAAGAAGCGCTGGATAGTTCCTGTATTTATCGTTAGCATCGGTGTGTTATTTTTATTCAGTACTACGACGCTCCAGCGGTTTGAAAAAACAATTCAGCAAGTGCAGATTGTGCAAGTGAATTCAGGTTCTTCGCAGCAAAATCAAGAGATTCAGAATATCATTAAAAAATCTCAGCAGAATCAGGCAAATACTCAGCCGCAATCACCGCCGCCGGGAACAGTTACCGTCGGTAATGAAGAAAACGGCGCTTTCGCAAGTACGAGCGGTCAAGTAGTAACAAGTGCTGAATTGCAATCTCTACAAGAGCAAAATATTGATATTTCAACTGTTTCAGGTTCATTTCTTTTGAAGAAAGCATATGCTCTTGATGTCTCACTGACGACACGTTTTCAGGCGGAATGGCCGAGGGATTGGCAAGCGTTTTTGGGCAGTCCACTTTTTGGGACAGGCTATTCATCACTGACTCTTGCATCGGATAATGATTACTTGCGCGCTCTTGGTGAGACCGGTCTTGTAGGTACATTATCATTTTTCTTTATTTTTGTTATGTTCGGCATTTTCATGAAGAATGTAATTGGATCTGTCAAGGATCCAATTACAAAAGCACTGCTTTTTGGTTTGACAGGAGGGGTTATCGGGCTACTCGTTAATGCGATATTGATTGATGTATTTGAAGCCTCAAAAGTAGCAGAGTCATTTTGGATACTTTTGGGTATTTCCGTTGGAGGAGCAAAATTGTATCAAAAAGAACCTATCCCATACAAAAAAGAAATTATACATTTCTTTACTTCATATACTATGATTATTGTTTATCTTTTACTGACAGTCGTTGCGACATTTATTTCAACAATTACCAATTTCTTTGTGGCAGATGACTTTGTCTGGCTACATTGGGCTGCAACCGCCATGCCATCGGACCTTCCGAAATATTTTATCCAAGCACAGGACTTTTTTTATAGACCACTTGATAAAGTTATCGTCTATTTCCTGTATTCGGTATTTTCATTCCAGCCGCAAGGGTTTCATATATTTATCCTTTTTGTCCATTTTATTACCGTTGTCGGCGTTTTCTTTTTGGCACAGAAATTGTCACGGAGCAGATTGGTCGGCGCATTGACAGCGTTATTGTTCGCCTTGCATCCTGCGCATTCTGAAAATATTTACTGGTTCTCGACAATATCAGTAGATTTGGGCGCGATGTTTATTGTCTATATGATGCTGGCATATATGAAATTCAGAGAGAATAGCTCGGTTACTAACTACGTTCTTTCAGTGATCCTTGCTGCACTTGCGTTTATTTCTTACGAAATTGCCGTGGTTGTTCCGTTACTGCTTATGGCTCTTGATATTTTTATTCTTAAGCCGAAGAAAAATTTGAAAACGTTAGCATCGTATCTGCCGTTTATACTTCTGGTAATCCTTTATTTTATTATGCGATCAGTGTCTCATGCGTTCTCCGGAGGGGGAGATTACAGCTATCATCTCGCGAGAATTATTCCCAATACCATCGGTAATGTCTTCGGATATACTGGGATATTTTTGGGAGGATTGCCTTTCTTATCTTTTTATAATTTCCTTAGGGGCGGATTGCGTGCTGATTGGATCTATTTCACCGTCGTTGCCTTACTTATCGTTGGGTATCTCGTCTGGGTGATCTCTGTTAAACGCACGACCATAAAAAAGATACTTTGGAATGAAAATGCGCAGCTGATCTTATTCTGTCTAGTTTTTGCTGTTATCTCTTTATTGCCATTCCTTCCTCTCGGCAATATCGCGCCGAGATATCTTTATCTTGCCTCGGCTGGATACGCGTTTGCCCTTGTTCTGTCACTTCGTCTTTTGTTTGTCTCATGGCTCAAAACACCCCGCTATACTATTATCGCACTGATAGTGACATCGGTTATCTTGTCGACAATTTATTTCGCTAGCGACATCCAAGAGCAGCAGCAGTGGCAGAGTTCAGGAAATATAACAAAGAATACGCTTCTTTATTTTAGAAAAAATTACGCTTCTTTTTCACCCAAAACAGATTTGTATTTTGTTAACACACCGGTTCAGGTGAACGATACATGGGTTTTTCCAGTGGGACTTCAGGATGGATTATGGTTCATATATCGGGATAATACACCGCAAGTACACCAGGTGGGATCGGTAGATGATGCACAAAAAATGATTACAACAAGCGGGAACAAAGATACGCATATTTTCAGATTTGACGGGCAGTATAACATTCGCAAAGTAAAGTAATGAAAAAATATTTAGAGAAATATACGGTTGTAATCTTAGTGATTATTCTTCTTAGTGGGTTTCTTGTCCGTTTTTACCGATTCGATAATCCTGTTGCCGATTGGCACAGCTGGCGGCAGTCGGATACTTCGGCAGTTTCAAGAAATTTTGTAAAACATGGTTTTGATCTCCTCCATCCACGGATGAATAATATCTCCAATGTCCAGTCAGGTCTTGAAAATCCGCAGGGATATTTTTTCGCCGAATTTCCGATTTATAATGCGACACAAGCCGGATTGTTTGTCTTATTTGGTGGTTTAAGCATTGAAGAGTGGGGGAGAATCGTGACTATGCTTGCTTCGGTATTTGCCGGGTTATTTTTATATTTAATCGTCTCGCGTCACAGTAACAGAACTATTGGGCTTCTTGCGGCATTTTTTTATCTCTTTATCCCATATGATATCTATTACGGACGAACGATACTGCCCGATACCTCAATGGTAATGGCAACGGTGGGCGCGATATATTTTTTCGACAAGTGGATTGAAAAGAGTATAAAGTATAAAGTATTAAGTATTAAGTATTGGGTCTGGTTTGGTTTGGCATTATTATTTACCGTGTTGGCACTTCTTCTTAAGCCTTATGCACTTTTCTTTGTCTTGCCAATGGCAGTACTTGCATATAACAGGTTTGGTTTACGACTTTTTTTACGCTGGCAGCTATGGCTTTTTGCGATTCTCTCAGTAATTCCTCTCATAGCGTGGCGGACATGGATGCTGCAGTTCCCGGCAGGAATCCCAGCGAATGCGTGGCTCTTTAATGGAAACAATATCAGATTCCACCCTTCTTTTTTCCGCTGGATTTTTTATGAGCGTCTTACCAAACTCATCAGCGGTTATCTCGGTGTTATCATTTTTCTTTTTGGGTTGTATAGGTTCCGCAAAATAAAAGATTGGCTGTTTTTTGTCTCTTTTCTTGTAAGTAGTTTGGCGTATGTTTGCGTCATTGCGACAGGGAATGTGCAGCATGATTATTATCAAATTTTGATCATGCCGAGTCTTGCTATCTTTTTCGCGATCGGCAGTTATTATTTATATCAGTGGAACTATCGGAAGTTACCCATGGGGAAAGCGGTACTGATAATTTGTTTCTTCAGTCTCTTTTGGTTTGGCTGGCAGCAGGTGCAGCCGTATTTTGATATTGATAATCCATCAATCTTAGCAGCTGGGAAAGCAGTTCAGCAATTGACACCACAAGATGCAAAGGTTGTTGCAAACTATAATGGTGACAGCTCACTTCTTTATCAAATGGATAGGCAAGGGTGGGCGAGTTTTGAGCATGATATGCCGGTGTTGATTTCCATGGGCGCTGATTATTTAGTTTTGGTGAATCCAACAGCACAAGATATGACCTGGTCAAAAAAATATAAAGTGATTGCGCACACGAATCAGTATGCAATATTTGATTTGCGAACCCGTTAGCGCATTAACGCGTGTACGAGTTAACGTGTTAATTATGAGAATCTTAATAGTATCTTCTTATCTCCCCTACCCTCTTTTTTCCGGCGGGCAGGTGCGACTGTATAACTTGATCAAAGAATTATCCGACAAGCATGAAATAACACTCATTTGCGAGAAACGACAGCACCAGACAAATAATGATATCGCTGAGGTTAAAAAAATCTGTAAAGATGTTATAACGATCGAGAGAAGGAAGCAATGGAGTTTTTCCAATATGCTAAAATCCGGAACATCACAGAGTTCATTTCTTGTCACCGGTCACACGCTTCCCGTTTTCTCTCAAAAAATTCAGGACGTACTTGAGCAGACTACGTTTGACTTGATTCATGTGGAGACTTATTATGTGCTGCAGAATGTGCCTGTTACTCGTTTGCCAATTGTTTTGGTAGAGCATAATATCGAATATCAAGTCTATGAGAAGTATATGATGAACCAAGCACCAGTATTTCTGAAGCCCTTTTTGAAGATTGATATCAACAAAATCAAAAAAGAGGAAGAGCAGTTTTGGAAGAAAGCGACGAAATTAGTCTCTGTTTCCCGGGAAGATCAGCAGGTGATGAAACAAGCAGGAGTTGATTCTTCGCTTGTTTCAAATGGTGTGAATACGGATCAATTTAAGTTTGTCAGTATTGAAAAAAGAAAAGAAGCTCAGGGAAAAGATCGGAAAATTCTATTTCTGGGGGACTTTAAATGGATCCAGAATAAGGATGCTGTAGAGTTCATTGTTAAAGAGATATGGCCCGAGATTAGTTCAAAATTCAAAGATCAAAATGCAAAGTTTGATTTAAAATTATGGATAGTGGGGAGAAGTATTCCTGATTCGATTCGGAGTTTGACAAAAGATCCGGATGTGTTGTTTGATGAAGCGAGTTCGAGTTTGCCCACAGAGAAAATTTTTCAGGAAGCAACAATTCTCCTTGCGCCGATTCGGGTCGGAGGAGGAACAAGTTACAAGATTCTCGAATCCATGTCAACGGGCACACCTGTGGTAACGATGCAGATGAGTGCCGACGCACTTGGGGCAAAAGATGGAAACGACATTATGGTTGGAAAAACTGCAAAAGAGCTGGCAGAAAAATGTCTGCAGCTTTTGGAGGATGAGCAACTCTATCAGAAAATCGGCAAAAATGGCAGAGAATTGGTTGAGAAACAATATACGTGGAAGGAGATAGGGAAGAAACTGGAGGAAGTATATAAGTCAGTTTAGTTCATCGACTAAGCAAGCTGTGCTATACTAAATTCATCCTTCGGCAAGCTCAGGATAAAATGGGGTTTGTGAATGAATTTTATGAAAATTGGAATTGATGCGCGGCTATGGAATGAAACAGGAGTGGGCAGGTATATCAGAAATTTGGTTTGGCAACTGCAGGATTTGGATAAAAAGAATTCGTACGTATTGTTTGTCTCAAAGAGATTTAAGATTGAAGATTTAGGATTTAAGAATGATAAATGGAAGATTATTTATACAGATATTCACTGGCATACGGTTGAGGAACAAATACTGTTCCCAAAAATTTTAAAGCAGGAAAATCTTGATCTTGTTCATTTTCCCTATTTTTCAGTCCCAATTTTATATAACAGACCATATGTACTCACGATTCATGATCTGATTATCAATCATTATCCCACAGGAAAAGCAACGACCCTCCCTGCACCTGTTTATTACTTGAAACATTTGGGCTATCAGTATGTTATCAAACAAGCAGCACAAAGATCTCGTAAAATCATTGCAGTCTCACAAGCGACAAAGGATGAAATTGTACAGCATCTGAGCGTACCGGAAGATAAAGTAATAGTTACTTATGAAGGTGTTGATCAGAAAGACAGTTCAAAATTCAAAGTACAAAGTGCAAAGTCACAATTTAAAATTCAAAATTATTTCTTATATGTAGGTAACGCATATCCTCATAAAAATTTAGAAAGACTTGTTGATGCATTTGCTCTTATAGCTAAAGAATATCCGGACGTCAAACTAGTTCTTGTAGGAAAAGAAGATTATTTTTACCGCAACTTACAAAAAAAGGTCGTGAGTTTAAAAATAGAAAAACAAATACAACTTACTGGATTTGTTGATGAAGCTGCGCTAACTGATTATTATAAGAACGCGCTTGCGACCGTCCTACCGTCATTGATGGAAGGATTTGGTTTGACAGGACTAGAAGCAATGCAGTCCGGTTGTCTCGTTCTTGCATCGGATATCCCGTCATTAAAAGAAATTTATCAAGATGCAGCAGTCTATTTTGATCCGCTTGCAGTTGATTCTATCCATGCTACAATACGGAAGGTTTTAGAAAAAAGACGAACATATGATTCTTATTTGGAAAAAGGTAAAAAGAGGCTTTCCTTTTTTTCATGGAAAAGAATGGCAGAAGAAACGTTAAAAATTTATGAAGGTAGCTTTAGTATACGATCGGATCAATAAATGGGGAGGCGCTGAGCGGGTGCTGCTGGCCTTTCATAAAATATTTCCAAAAGCACCTGTTTTTACTTCTGTATATTCTCCAATTAAAGCTGCATGGGCAAAAGAATTTATTGTGAAGCCGTCTTTTTTGCAGCGGTTCCCGCATATTATTTCTCATCATGAATTGTATCCATTCCTGATGCCAGTTGCATTTGAACGGTTTTCTTTTTCGGACTACGATTTAGTAGTGTCTTTAACAAGTGAAGCTGCCAAAGGAATAATTACCCAACCCGGCACCAAACATATCTGCTATGTTTTGACGCCGACTCGGTATCTGTGGAGCGGGTATCATGAATATTTTAAAAATCCTGTTTTCAAAACCATTGCATCACCTGCTGTATCGTATTTGCGGAGATGGGATAAAGTTGCTTCCAAGCGACCCGACACACTTGTCGCGATTTCAAAAGAAGTGCAGGGAAGGATACGTGATTATTATAATCGAGATTCCGTTGTGGTTTATCCGCCAGTTGATTATTTAGCGTCTGGCAGCGAGCGTGTAGCGCCTAGTTTGAAAAAAAGAAAAAACGTTAAACCTTACTTCCTGATCGTTTCGCGATTGTCCAAGTTTACTAAATATAAGCGGATTGATTTGGCAATTCAAGCATGCAATGAACTTACATTGCCGTTGAAGATAATCGGTGAGGGAAATTGGAAGAGAGAATTACAGCAGATGGCAGGCCCGACGATTGAATTTTTGGGATCTGTTGATGATAAGAAGCTTAGTGAATATTATCAGAACTGCCGGGCGCTGATTTTTCCTGCTGTAGAAGATTTTGGATTGACTGTTGTTGAAGCACAAGCATTTGGTAAGCCGGTTATCGCGTTTCGTGCAGGAGGGGCAACAGAGACAATAAAGGAAGGGAAGACAGGGTTATTTTTTGACCAGCAAACAAAAGACTCACTCATACAAGCACTCAAGTTATTTGATTCAATGCAATTTGACCCGCGGGAAAGTAGAAAGAATGCTCAGCAGTTCAGCCATAGCAGCTTCAAGCAATCATTTTTGAAACTTGTGCATCAGCTATTTTGATATTATAATGGTACATATTATATGAAGATTGTGCTCTTTGCAGGTGGTGTCGGAAGCAGACTTTGGCCGCTTTCCCGTAAGAATGCTCCCAAACAATTCGGGAAGATCATTGCCGACCGGTCCATGCTGCAGATTGCAGTCCATAAATTGTTCCCTGAATTTCAGTGGGAAGATATCTTTATCTCAACAGGCAGGCAGTATTCCACGTTGATTCATGAACAGCTTCCGCAGCTTCCTGATGGAAATATCATAGTAGAACCCGAAATGCGGGATGTCGGTCCAGCTGTGGGTTTGGTTGTCGCGCAAATGGCAAAAATGAACCCCGATGAGCCGCTCGTGCTTTTGTGGGGAAGTGACCATCTTGTGAAGAAGGAAGCTATTTTTCGCAGGATGCTCAGATCTGCAGAAAAGCTTGTGTTGAAAAATCCAAATCAAATTGTCTTTATCGGTCAGAAACCGCGGTTCGCAAATCAGAATTTGGGATACATTGAATTCGGTAAGACATTGCAGACTGTTGATGATTTCCCGATTCATGAATTCACCGGATTTGAATATCGTCCTCCTCTTGATAAAGCAAAAGAATGGCTGACCGACGGCAAACATGCCTGGAATTTGGGATATTTTGCGACAACGCCACGTTTTCTCTGGAAATTATTTGAAGAATTTTCGCCGGATCTCTATAAAAAATTGAAAAAGATCCAGGATGCTTATGGTACTAAAGATTATGATGATGTGTTAAATGAGGTATATCCGACACTTGAAAAGATTTCGTTTGATAATGCGATTCTTGAAAAGATGGATCCCAAAGTCGGCCGTGTCATATCGGCAGATATTGGCTGGAGTGATATCGGAGCGTGGGAAGCGTTGAAAGAAGCGTTGAGCGACAAAGTAGAAGCGAACGTAACGAAAGGGAAGATTCTTTTGGAAGACTGCCGTGACTCCATATTGCATAATGAAACCAAGCAGCTTATCGTTGGGATAGATCTTGAGGGTCTCGTCGTTGTGAGTATGGATGATGTGATTTTAATTTGCCCGAAGGATTCTGTTCCAAAGATCAAGAAGTTCGTGCAAAATCTCAACGGCACGGATTATGAGCATTTGGCGTAAACCATGCCTTACACAAAAAAAAGTAAAGAGACATTTTATACGATTACCAAAAGGATTATCGATATTGTATCTTCTGTTGTTCTTTTAATTCTCTTTTCACCGATTATTCTTCTTGTCGCACTCGCGATCAAATTGGATTCTTCCGGGCCTATTCTGGCTGACACACCAAGACGTGTAGGGAAGAACAACAGATATTTTTATCCGTATAAATTCCGCTCGATGATCGTGAACGCGTATTATTTACTCAAGACAGATCCGAAATTCAAGGCAGCATACGAGGAACAGCAGCATGGAGGAAATTATAAAATCAAGAATGATCCACGGATCACACGGGTTGGAAAAATTATCAGGAAATTTTCTATCGATGAAATTCCGCAGCTTGTCAATGTACTGCGCGGCGAGATGAGCCTCGTCGGGCCGCGTCCGTATTATCCTGAGGAACTCCAGAAGCAGCAAAAAGCTTATCCGCAGACCAAAGAACTCGTGAAAGAAGTGCTGTCGGTCAAGCCCGGCATCACGGGATATTGGCAGGTGACCGGAAGAAGTGAAGTAAAGTTTGATAAACGGATCCAGATGGATGCGGATTACGCGATGAAAAAGTCAATTCGTCTTGATCTGTGGATCATCATAAAGACTCCGTGGGCTATGATCTCCGGCAAGGGAGCTCTATGAATGTATTTTGTATAAAGTACCACGTATAAAGTATTAAGGGTTTTTGCTAGTATAGATAGTGCATGGATCAGGTGAAAGTTGTCGAAAAAAAAGATGTAGAAGAAGACTTTTCCTTCAAGAAATTTTTCGTCCCCTTTACAACGTTCAAAGCAATTCATCTTATCATCCTCATCGGGCTGGCAGTATATTTCAATGTCTTCTTTAATGGATTTGTCTGGGATGATTGGACCCTCATTATAGCTAACCCGCAACTATACACGTTTAATATTTTTCATTTATTCGGGCCAGAAATCTTCAAAAACGGCGGATTTTACCGGCCGATTCCTGCGGTATATTTTTCGTTGCTATGGAATCTTTTTGGCAACATGGCATTTTTTTATCATCTTATACAGATCATTTTGCATATCGCTTCCGCTCTTTTATTTTTCTTTTTTTTAAAACGCTATTTTTCTGTAATTTTTTCTTTTTTTCTTGTACTTATTTTCCTCATTCATCCTATACAGGTTGAATCGGTAGCATATATCGGTACAACACAGAGCGAACTCTTATTCCTTTTTGGGTTAAGCGCTTTGCTGATAAGTATTAGAGATAAGCTTCAATGGAAATCATTACTGCTTATGACTTTATTTTTAAACTTATCACTTCTGACAAACGAAACAGGATTTCTTTTTCTCATCTTGATAGTTGTATATCAGTTTTTCTATAACCGCAAGAGAGTGATTTTCGTCTTACCATATTTAGTTATTACCGTTATTTTTTATGCCTTTATTCGATTAGACTTCGCTAAAGTTTATTTACTTAAACAAAATGTGACTCCCATTGGTATGCTTCCAATGCATGAACGATTTATGACTATTCCAGCTATCTTTTTTTATTATCTAAAAACCTTTTTTTATCCTGCGCAATTGAGTATTTATCAAAGTTGGACTGTTACGTCATTTTCACTGCAGCAATTTTATTTGCCATTACTTATGGATTGTCTATTTATTCTGTCAGTAGTCTTATTAGGTGTACATATTTATAAAAAAAATAGAAAGTATATTGGGTTATATCTCTTTTTCTTTATTTGGTATTTTATTGGAATTGCTCTTGTTTTTCAAATATATCCCTTGGATATGACTGTTGCCGATCGCTGGTTCTATTTTCCTATGGCGGGAATGCTGGGTATGATTGGCACTGGTTTACAAATGGTACAGATCAAAAAAAAGCTATTCAAAAAAATTGTTTTATTTGTTGCAGTCTTATGGATACTGGCTCTTTCGATACGGACTATCATTAGAAATTTTGATTGGGTTGATCAAAACACATTATTTTTTCATGATGCAAAGTATAGTGTTGAATTGGAAGATAATATTGGGAACATGTATTTTCAACAACACAATTTTCAGGAAGCAAAAATACATTATCAAAAATCACTTGCAGTATGGGCATGTTCAGACGCTTATAATAATTTGGGGTTAATTGACCAATCTGAGGGTAATTTGCAAAAAGCACAAAGTGAATATCTGAAAGCAGTGCAATGTAATGGAGAATATAAAGAATATGGTAATTTGATAATCCTGCTTTATAAAACCCATCAATACGATCTGGCGGAAAAGTACACAAAGATTGCAATTCAGAAGTTTCCAAATGGTGCAGGGTTATATTTTATTCTCGGCGCGATTGAGGATAAGAAAGGCAACAAACTAGATTCACTGAAAGATTTGAATAAAGGTTATCAAATGAGCCATGATCCGCAGATAGCAAAAGCAATAGATCTGCTAAAAAATAATAAACCGGTGGAGCTACCGTTATAAAAATATGAGTGAAAACGAATTTTCCTTCAAAAATTATTTTGTTCCTTTGACGAATGCAAAGGCGATTACGTGGATTGTGATCATTGGCATCATTGTTTATGCGAATATGCTCATCAATGGATTTGTGTGGGACGACATCGGTCAGATAGTTACCAACGGGGATATTCATTCTTTGTCAAATATTTGGAGTTTCTTTTTCAGCACACATGATATTCATGGTAATTTGATAAAGATACAAGCGATCTACTATCGACCGCTCATGGCAGCAGTATTTACTATTGCGTATGTGCTTTTTGGTCCTAATCCATTTTTCTTTCATCTATTTTCTTTGATTCTTCATATTGGGATTTCGCTACTGATTTTTTTCCTATTCAAACGCTTCTTCAGACAAAAAATCGCTTTTTTCCTCGCAGTAATTTTTTTAATTCATCCCTTAAATTCGGAAGCAGTGGATTATATCAGTGCCTACAATGATCTGATGTATGCATTTTTCGGTATGCTCACTGTTCTATTGCTGTACAAGAAAGTTATTTCATACAGAAGATTAATTGCTATTTCGATTTGTCTTTTTTTATCTTTATTATCTAAAGAGCAAGGATTTCTTTTTGTTCCTACGCTTTTGGTTTTTACTTATTTATATCAAAAGAAATATTTGGTACGTATAACTATCTCTTCCATTATCGTTGTAGTTTTATATGTAATACTCCGAACAACCTTTTATGTTGGTGTTCCTTCTGATCAAATACTTGGATTCTCGCCATATCTTCATATGTCTTTATTGGAACATTTAATAAATATTCCCAAACTTTTTTTCTATTATATCTTTAACTTTTTTTATCCCAGTCAACTGGCTATCGCACAGCATTGGTCTGTACAAAAGTTAACATTATCAGATTTTTTTATTCCTTTAGTTATACTAATCAGTTTTGTTGGATTAAATCTTACATTTCTTATCCGGACATTTGGGAACAAAGAAAAGTTTTCATCTGTTCTTTTTTTCTCGATATGGTTTTGGGTTGGGATTGGATTATATTTACAGTTTATTCCATTGGACATGACTGTTGCAGACCGATGGTTTTACTTTCCGATGATCGGGTTACTTGGTTTGATCGGAGTTAGTTTACAAGATCTTTGTATAAATAAAAATTACAAAAGCACGGTAATCAATATTGTAATTATTTGTGTTGTCATATTTTCGATACGAACAATTGTTCGCAACACAAACTGGTTTAATGAAAAAACATTGTATACGCATGATATAACGATTGCCAAACAGAGCTTTGATTTAGAAAATCAACTGGGTAATGTTTATTTTCAGGAACACAATAATAAAGAAGCAATTATTCATTACCGGCGGTCAATCGATTTATGGAATTGCTCGGACGCGTTGAATAATCTCGGCTATCTGGATCAATCAACAGGCAACATACAAGCGGCTGAACAAAATTATCTTCAGTCTGTACAATGCTCAGGTGGTTATAAAGATTACGGAAATTTGATATTGTTGCTTGTTAAGTTACACAAATTAGACCTTGCCGAGAAGTATACAAAAGAGGCGATTGTGAAGTACCCCAACGGCGCCGGGCTCTATTTTATCCTCGGTGTGATTGATGATAAAAAAGGTAATAAGCAGGAAGCGCTGAAGAATCTTGGGATCGGGTATCAACTCAGTCACGATCCGCAGATAGCACAAGCATACATCGAAGTGCAGAATAACAAACCAGTCGATTTACCATTATAAAATGATTGAAGGTGAAAATGATTACTCATTTAAGATTTTTTTCATCCCGCTGACTACGAGTAAAGCGGTTCATTGGATCATTTTCATTGGTATCATAGTTTATTTTCTCAGTTTTTTTAATGGATTTGTGTGGGATGATTTTCCGCAGTATATTAACAACCCAAATACCCATTCGTTAACACAAATTCCCCAAATACTTGCTGATAGAAACGAGACCTATTACCGTCCTTTTCCGACGATTGTTTTTGCTGCGATCTATATGCTCGTCGGGGCTACTGCTTTTTGGTATCATCTGCTGCAAGTACTTTTGCATATCGCAAATACTATTCTCATTTTTTTTCTTTTCAAAAAATATTTGCCAAAAGCATTGTCACTTTTTCTCTCATTATTTTTTCTTATCCATCCGATGCAAGTAGAATCGGTCGCATATATCTCCTCATTGCAAACGGTACTCTCGCTATTTTTCGGACTTGTCGCATTCTTTGTAATTGAGAGCAAGCGGTTTGTTTTCCAAGTTAAATACTTTTTGGTATTTGTTTTGTTATTATTATCAGTTTTATCCAAAGAAACTGGTTGGCTCTTTTTTGTGTTGGTTCCGAGTTTTATGGTTCTAAAAAAAAGTAATTACCACAGGAATGATTATCTGTCATTCGTGGCTGTATGTCTGCTTATTGCAGTAATATATAGCAGTACTTTTTTGACAAAGCAAATGTCATCTCCATCTCTCATTGCACCTGTGCCGATGATGCATGCATCGTTTTTAGTACGATTGTTAACATTGCCGAAAATTATACTCTACTATTTATATACATTTATTTTTCCAAAAGATTTGGGAGTGTCACAACAGTGGCTTGTTGCAGGTTTGAACGTTTCGAGTTTTATATATCCGCTAATTATTGATGGTATATTTTTTATGAGCATTGTCGCAGCCGGAATATATGTCCGTTCTAAGAATCGTAAATTGTTTGGACAGTTTCTTTTTTTTACTGTTTGGTTTGTGTTGAGCTTTACAATCACATGGCAGATTATTCCGCTTGATATGACCGTTGCTGACCGGTGGTTTTATTTCCCAATGATTGGACTTCTCGGCATGATCGGCGTACTTGTATCTCTGTCAAATAAATTTTTTGATAAGCATCGTGTTTTGATTATTGGTTTGGTTCTCGTTTTGCTGACTGCATATTCAGTACGGACAATGTTACGGATCAGAGATTGGAAAGACGGCATAACGCTATTTAATCATGATAAAACAGTGTCGTATCAGAGCTACGAGTTGTTCAACCAACTGGGCTACAATTATTTGCTGGAGCAACAGTATGATGAAGCCAAACCATACCTTGATACATCATTACAGCTGGCTCCGAATTCATGGGAGACATGGGGCAATGTGGGTGTTTATTATGAAGGAAAAGGAGAGATTGATAAAGCAGCAGGCGTATTTGGTAAAGCAATACAGGTAAATCCCGACTATTATAATGCATATATCAATCTTACCCGATTATATTATTACTATGATAAATTTTTAGATGAGGAGAAATTTCTTGCAACAAAGGCTCTCGTGAAATATCCGAAAGATCCATATTTTTGGTCTGTGAAGGCAGTTGTTGATTATAGGAACAGTCATAAGAAGCTTGGAATGACTGAAGTGCAGAAAGCATTTGATCTAAGTCACGACGCTTTATATCTGAGGTTGTTAACGCTTATGCAGCAGAACCAAAATTTAGATACCTTCGGTAAATAAAATTGTATCTTGTCAAGTTGACAAGAAAGAGATAATTTGGATATGATATAAGTTGCATAATGTCTGGTTTTGATAAAATCGAATTTAAGGAAAAAAAGGATCAAACACCTCCGCCCATGAAAGAACAGGCGGCGGTGAAGAATAGGATAAAGAGTGCAAAAACGCCGGATTTTGCGAATATCAAAAGTCCGCCGATAGCTATGCCGAAACGAAAGAAAAAAGCCAATTTTACATTTAAGTTCCATAAAAAATTGACCATCGCGCTCGGAGTTGTCGTTCTATTGATTGTCCTTATCAGTATCCCGGCATACGCGACCTACAAATCAGGATTGAAGATGTATCGTGAATCAAAGCTGATTGCCGCAGCCGCCAAACAGCAAAATGTCGCATTGACGTCTGATGAAATCGCCAAGACACAAACGCTTCTTGATGAGACAAAAAAGAATTTTCATTTTCTTCTTCCGTTGAAATTCATCCCGATTGTCAGCTGGTATTACAATGACGCCGATCATTTAATGAATGCCGCATCGGACGGTCTGGACAGCGCGCAGATTGTCGCAACTTCACTCAAACCCTATGCTGATGTTCTCGGACTTAAAGGGACGGATAATCCAGCCGGCGTGTCAACATCGGACAGAATCAAGACTGCGGTTCTCAGTCTGAGTAAGATAACTCCGCAGATTGACAAGATCCAGGTATCTCTTGATGCCATGCATAAAGAGATGGATCAAGTAGATCCAAATCATTATCCGACGCTTCTTTTTGGAAAAACAGTTTATACGCAGTTGACCAATCTGAAAACATTCACAGATGAGAGTGCAGTCGGCGTGACCGATGCCAAACCACTTATTAAGAAATTGCCGAGTCTGCTTGGGGCAACAGAGCCGCAGTATTATATGATCTTATTCCAGAATGATAAAGAGCTCCGTCCGACGGGAGGATTTATTACGGCCTATGCGATTCTGAAGATCGATCAGGGTTCAATCTCACTTGAAAAATCAGAAAATATTTATACGCTTGACGACTCAATACCGGATAAGCCTCCGGCGCCGGCACCGATCCTGAAATACTTCTCCGGCGTCTATCAATTCAATCTTCGCGACAGCAATATTTCGCCTGACTTTATGGTATCGATGAAGACATTCCGGTCAATGTATGATAAAGCTGCGCTTAAAGATGATATTAACGGTATCATCGCGATTGATACCAATGTGCTCGTATCCACCATTAAGATTCTTGATAATAATGTCCAGGCAGACGGACAGACATTCACGACAGATAAGGATCCGCATTGTGATTGTCCGCAGGTTATCTATCAGCTGGAAAATAGCATCTCACGCCCGGTGGGATATATCAAGACAGAGCGGAAGAGTCTCATCGGTGACTTGATGTCCGCGATCATGGTGAAAGCATTGACCTCATCTCCGAAGAAATATTGGGGTCCGTTATTCCAATCCATGATTACCGGGACGCAGCAAAAGGATATTCTCTTTGATCTCTATAATTCGCAGGCCCAGCAGGGGATAGAAGCGCTCAATGCGTCCGGACAGATACTACCGTTTACCGGTGACTATCTCCATATCAATGACACCAATTTCTCGGGCGCAAAAGTCAATATCTTTATGCAGGAATCGGTTGATAATTCATACAATGTCGGAAGCGATGGCACCATCACCAAGACGGTCACCATACATTATAAAAATCCATATCCGCCATCCAACTGTAGTCTTAAGTCAGGCGGATTATGTCTGAATGCCGAATATCGTGATTGGCTGCGGGTCTATGTGCCGAAGGGAAGTAAGCTGACCGGCAGTTCTGGATCACAGACCAAGGTAGTAACGTATGACGAACTCGGAAAGACAGTCTTTGAAGGATTTGTGACCGTCAGGACGGAAGGATTCAGTACGGTGTCGTTCACCTATACACTGCCGATTAAATCATCCGGCAATCCGCTTCCTGTTATGATACAGAAACAACCAGGAGCGACAAACAATCAGTACAACATGATGATAAATAATAATACCGTTGATGCATTCAAGCTTTCGACGGATAAGACGACGGAGATCAAGCTGTAAGAAGAGAGCTGCCTATGAGGAGTTATAGAACCGAAGGAATTATCATCAAACGCCGCAATTTCGGTGAAGCAGACCGGATTCTTACCGTGATGACCAGAGACCACGGCAAACTCCAGATAAAGGCAGCCGGTGTACGCAAGATCACCAGCCGCCGCTCCGCGCATATTGAACTGCTTAACCATACGATTCTTCATCTTTACAAGGGTCATACGTTTTCGGTCCTAACAGAAGCAAAGATGCTTGAAGACTTCGCGCCGGTGAAAGCACATTTTGATAAAGTCGGTTTTGCCTATCACTTGTGTGAATTGGTGGACGGCCTATGTCCTGAGAATCAGGAGAACCGCAACGTATTTTTTCTTTTGCAGAGAACATTGATGAGTTTGTCTCAGCAAAATGATGTGTATATGTCTCACTATGCGACAGCTGAGATTGATGATTATACACTTGGGACATACGGGATCGGCGTCAGTGACGCTCCACAGATTTCGTCTCCACAAAAAGGCATGCGTGAGCAGTTTGAAGTTTCATTACTTACGGAGCTTGGTTATTGGAATAGACAGCATGCTGTTTCACAAAATTTTGATACGCATGAGATGATCGAGGATATTCTTGAGAGAAAATTAAAAAGCCGCTCCATCTTCGCAAAATTGCAGTAAGTTAACGTCATTGCGAGGAGAAACAACGAAGCAATCTCATTCAGTTACGAAAGACTTTCATATAAATCATCCCATTCAGGATTTACTATTTCAATTAAGTCTGTTTTTTGTTTTCTTGAGCCACCTTTAAGCTGTTTTTCTCGAGTAATTGCCTGATTAATAGATTCAAATTGTTCGTAATAAACAAGTTTATCTATGTTATATTTTTGGGTAAATCCTTTGACTAACTTTTGTTTGTGTTGCCAAACCCTTTTTATCAGGTCATTTGTAACACCCACATACAATGTTGTGTTCCACTTATTAGATACAATATAAATATAAGCATGTTTTTTCATAAATTTAGTATAGTGAATGTGAGATTGCTACGCCACTTCGTGGTCTCGCAATGACTAATTAAGCGTGTTATAATACTTTCATGGCTGAGAATTCACATGTAATGGAAAAAATTGTCGCCCTTGCCAAACGGCGTGGATTTATTTACCCCGGATCGGAGATCTACGGCGGACTTGCCAACACGTATGACTATGGTCCTGTCGGTGTAGAGCTTCTTCGTAACATCAAAAATCTCTGGTGGAAATATTTTGTGCAGACTCGACCCGACATGGTAGGAATAGATGGCAGCATCATCTCACATCATAAGATCTGGGAAGCATCAGGTCACGTAGCGGGTTTTGCCGATGCGATGGTTGATTGTAAAAATTGTAAAGCAAGAATGAGAGCCGATCATTTGATTGAAAATTTCTTGGAAAGTTCTTCTAAGGAAAGATTAGAAGCGTTTAAATCACAGACAGCTGTTTCTGAAAAAGAATTGGAAAATGTAAAAGAAACAGGCAAGGTTGAGGGTTTGAATGAGTACAAACTCGATGCACTCATAGGTGGATATGAAATTAAATGTCCAAATTGTAAGGCTTTTAACTGGACTCCAGTCCGTAAGTTTAATCTTTTATTCCCCGTCCAGCTTGGGATTGTAGAGGGAGAAGGCGGGATGGGATATCTGCGCGGTGAGACAGCACAGCTTATTTTTACAAACTTTAGAAATGTTACCGATTCGACGCGAGTCCGGCTGCCTTTTGGTATCGCACAGCTCGGGAAGAGTTTCCGCAATGAAATAACCCCTGGCAATTCGGTTTTCCGGACGATTGAATTTGAACAGGGAGAGATAGAATATTTCTTTGATCCTGACGAGACCAAGTGGGAGCCGCTGTTTGAGGAATGGAAAAAGACGATGGATACTTTTGTTACGAAAGAATTGGGCATACGAAAAGAAAATCTCCGTTGGCGGACACATACTGATGATGAGCGGTCGTTTTACAGCAAGCGGACTGAAGACATGGAATATCAATTCCCATTTGGTTTTAAAGAGCTGTGGGGGCTTGCATATCGGACGGATTATGACCTGACACAGCATAAAGAAGCATCAAAGAAAGATCTTACGATCGTTGATCCCAAAACCCAGAAAAAAATATTGCCACATGTCATTGAGCCTGCGGTAGGCATTAATCGGTTATTATTGATGGTACTCGCAGATGCGTACGTGGAAGAAGAAACAAAAACAGTATTGAAAATTGATCCCAAGATTGCCCCGTATAAAGTTGCGGTTTTTCCGCTATTGGCAAATAAGCCAGAACTAGTAAAGAAAGCAAAAGAAATATTTGCAATACTGAGTCCTGAATTTATGACTGCATTTGATGACCGGGGAAATATCGGTAAACGGTATTTGTCACAGGATGAGATCGGCACACCATGGTGTGTGACGGTGGATTTTGATACGCTTGAGGATGATGCCGTCACCGTGCGTGATCGGGATACAACCAAACAAGAGCGAATCACTGTTAAAGATTTGGTTTCATACTTCACAAAAAAGTTGGAGTAGCGTTTCACAATTGTTAAAAAACTTTTTTTCGTACACTCAGAATAAAATTTTTTTTTGAATCCGGACGCGGCCTTTCATTCTGCGGAAAAATTTATTCTTCGTATACTTACCGGTTTTACTCGAATAAGAAGCACCTAAGTTGCAATCTTGACAGAGAATTTCTGTTAGGATATGCTTTATTTATGAAGGCAATGAAGAGCAAAGGTATTCTGATAGTCATCGGTATTATTGTGCTTATCCTCATTGGAGGAGGAGGATATTTTGTCCTCTCAAATAACGCAAAGCAAACAACACAGGATCAGACATTTGTCGATAACAGCGTTCAATCATTATCTCCAAGCGCAATAGGACTCAAACTCGAAGCATCACCGGATAAGAAAAAAGTCAGGTTTACCATCGCAAAAGCATCAGATATCAAAGGGATCGAATATGAGTTAACGTATGATGCTAACTCAACAGCACAAGAGCGAAGCGAAGGAAGCGATGCGACAGTCCAGCGGGGAATTACCGGTCAATCCAATATCTCAGCCGGATCATCAACATATCAATCCAGCTGGCTTATTTTGGGCAGCCAATCTGCAAGTGTCGTACGGTATGACACCGGAGTGAAATCTATCAATATCACTCTTAAAATTACCAAGACAGATAATAAGATATTCCAAGTGCAGGACACATTGAGTTTATAATTTCTGCTTATCAATTTTCGCTCTTTTTACGCTGCAAAAAGAGGCACTACTTTCTCTTTAACAAACGTTGGATCAGTATAAATTAGATTATGGCCTCCGTCATAGATAACTTGTTCTTGTATTCGATTTAAATCGGTAGAAAATGCGTGAGGACCAAAAACTGCATCAGTAGTTCCTGTAAGAAAGCGGAGTTTTGCTTTTGCATCAATAATAGTTCGAGCAACATTTCCATACTTTGCCGCTCGTATTTCATGCCAAGCAGATCGAATAGGATGCTTGAGAAGCATTGTGAATCCGGCTTTGAAAAGATTCCTCATTGACGACTTTGTTGTTTTGTTTTTTCTTGCGCGCCAGGCTTCTTTGATGCTATCCGTCCCAAAGCGCGTTATTATGTTTTTAATTGGTCTTTTTTCATTTACTCCTCCTGACGCAACGCCTGCTCCATCTTTAATTATTCCTTCATGATCAAGAGACATGGCAAATGCTGCCGGCTGAATTCCTAACGAATGTGCAACTATCCGTACTGTCCGTATACCTCTCTTCTTTAAATTGTGAAGTAATGACGCCGCTCGATTGATCTCCAGAGTTGATCTACCGGTTTTTCTTACGTTGTTTTTTGTCGGTTCGAGAGGAAATTCTTTTTTTGCTTGCTTTGACAGCTTACGCCCGCGAAGAAAGCCGGAAACAGTAAATACATCAACTGTTGCACCGGTAGATAACGCAAGTCTAGCAGCGATCTCTTCAGAGGTAGTTGGATTGCCATTTGCCGAGTAGCCAGGTGCAAGAATATACCTTGGCGCATCTGTATTGAGATTATTGGGAGTAATAGTTACTACGTCGGTCCTCCCTCTCCAATAAGAACCATAGCGATGTCGAGTTCTGGTATACGTGCCGTTATCTATACTACCGCCTAATTGTTTGCCTCTATTTTCAATAGACATAAAAAGTAAAGATCATTATATTATAGGTTATTAAAAATAGCAATTTTTCCGAAGTGTGATTTCTTACGTTTTTCTTACATATAAAACGCTACATACTGTAGATATCTTATCAGAGAGACACTAGACCATGTCTTCACCCTGTTGACTTCTTTTTACGGAACGTTCAAAATAGGGAAAGTAGTCAAAAGTAGGAAAAGGTAGTCCTTCCGCGGGGATGAATATATTTGATTAGAAAAGAGTTAGATACTATGTTGATCGGCCAGTATGAAAGTAAGATCGGAGAGAAACATCAAGCGGGACTGCCAAAAAAGTTCAGAGACATATTGGGTGAGAAATTGATCGTTACCAAAGGATTTGAGAATTGTTTGATTATTGTTTCGGAGTCGAATTGGAAGACACTTTTGGAAGGAACTGAGGGCAAGCCATTTACGAGTAAATCTACCCGGGAGCTGCAGAGATTTTTGCTAGGGAATGCGTCATACGTTGAATTGGATCAGAAAGGGAGATTTGTCATACCCGAGTATTTACGGGCTTTTGCGCATATTGATGAGGATGTAATCTTTGTTGGGATTCAGCGGTTTGTTGAGCTGTGGGATAAAAAAGGTTGGGAAGAGCATCAGAAGGAATTGGCAAAGAATATTGAGACGATAGCGGAGCGATTGACAGAAGAGAAAGAATAAATTTGGGTTTTATTTCAGAAAACTCAGAATACTCAGAGACCGGAATTTCGGAATTTCAGAAAGTCTGACTTTCTGAATATCTGATTGTCTGATACTCCGGTTTTCTGATTTGTCCGAGTTTTCTGAATTTATGAGTGATTACCATACCAGTGTTCTTTTAAACGAAACCATAGAGGAGTTACACATTATAGCAGGAGCGAAGTATATTGATGGAACAGTCGGCGGTGGCGGACACACGAATGAAATTTTGAAACGTGGGGGGAGAGTTTTGGGTTTAGATGTAGACGAGGACGCGCTGGAGTTTGTAAAAAAGGATTTAAGTTTAAGGATTGAAGATTTAAGAATTGGTGAGGACTTAGTTTTGGCAAAAGGGAATTTTAAAGATATTGATACGATTGCACGTGAGAATGGATTTGAGAGTGTCGCTGGCATATTGCTGGATCTTGGGGTTTCGAGTCATCATGTGGATACGGCTGAGAGAGGATTCAGTTTCCAGAAAGAAGGCCCGCTTGATATGCGAATGGATAAAGAGTTGCATGTCAGCGCCGGAGATCTGGTCAATGCGTTGACAAAAAATGAGCTGCAGGATCTCTTTACGAAATTGGGAGAAGAACCGTTTGCACGGTCAATAGTTACGCATATACTCGATGCGAGAAAGACAAAACGAATTGAGACAACACTAGAGCTAGCAGACATAATCAAAAAAGCAGTGCCTTTTACAAAAAAAGGAATAAATCCGGCAACGAAAGTTTTTCAGGCACTGCGGATCGCGGTCAATGATGAGCTTAATAGTTTAATAGAGGTATTGCCCAAAGCGGTAGGTTTGCTCGCAAGCGGAGGACGATTGGCGGTCATTTCTTTCCATTCACTGGAAGACAGGATTGTCAAACGCTCCTTTCTGGAATTTTCTGAAAAAGGAATGGGGACAATTGTTACAAAGAAACCGATAGTTCCAACTGATGCAGAAGTAGCTGCAAACAGCCGTTCAAGAAGTTCTAAATTACGCGTTTTTGAAAAAATATGAAAAAACCACTAGTTATTATCGGAATATTAGGATGTATTGTGATTTTGCTCCTTGTGGCACGCATTACGCTTGTGAACAGTATTTCAACAACTGGTATTACCTTGGTGGATTTACAAAACCAAATTAACGATTATAAAAATGAAAATGAACTGTTGAAAGTTCAATATCTTCAAGCTGCTTCATATACAAATATTTCAGCGAAAGCGGAAAAATTGGGCTATGTTCCCGTTAGTTCACAAGTTGACCTTGTTGCTCCTCAACCATTGGCACTCCGGTAATTTGAGATTAAAAATTAGAGATTTAAGATTAAAGAAAAAAAATATAAAGGTTAAGAGTAGTTTAGAGTCTTTATACTTATCACTTTTCACTTTATACTATATTATATGAGTTGGAGATACCGTTTTACCTTACTTTTTTTTCTTATCGTATTTGGTTTGATCATAACAAGGCTTTTTTATTGGCAAGTTGTCAAAGCGCAGGAGCTGTCAGCAATTGGACAAGCGCAGTATGATCAGCAGATTGTATCCCCTGCACAGCGTGGTGAAATCAAAACAGCAGACGGCTTTACTATCGCTGCTGATAAATTGGCGTATCTTGTATTTACTAATCCAAAAGTTGTCAAAGATAAGCAGAATGAAGCAGACGTACTCGGAAATTTTTTGGATATTAAAAGTGCTACTATCAGTGCTTTATTATCGGAGAATAAATTTTGGGTGCCGATAAAATCTAGTGTAGAAAATAGTGTGAAGGAGAAAATAGATTCGAAAAATTTACCCGGTGTCGGCTTCCAAGAAGAGACAGTGCGATACTATCCTGAAGCATCTATGGCAGCGCACATGTTGGGATTCGTTGGCAAGGATGTGAATGGAAACGATGCAGGGTATTTTGGCCTTGAGGGATATTATGATCGATTGCTGAGCGGTAAAAATGGATTTGCAGAAGTTGTTCATGATGCCTCGGGACATCCGATACTCGCAAAGATGAACGACAGTACGGTAAAAGTAGATGGGAGCAGCCTTGTTTTGCATATCGATAGAAGAATTCAGTTCATGCTCGATGAAGAGCTGAAAAAAGGAATACAGAAGTATGGAGCAAAAAGCGGTATGGCTGCGATAATGGATCCGAAAACAGGCGGAATTCTGGCGATGTCCTCTTTCCCGACCTATGATCCGGCTCATTATCAGGATTATTCCGATACTCTTTATACGGATCCATTTATCACAAGCACGTATGAACCCGGATCTACTTTTAAGCCGCTTATTATGTCAGCAGCAATTAATGAAGGGCTGGTGAAGCCTGATACGCAGTGTACCATCTGCAGCGGTCCGGTACAGATCGGAGATTATGCAATCCACACATGGGATGATCATTATTTTGCTAACACAACGATGACAGATGTGATTGTCCACTCGGATAATACAGGAATGGTATTTGTCGGTCAAAAATTAGGTCTGGACAGGATACTTCAATATCTACAGCGTTTTGGTATCGGGGATACAACGGGGATAGACTTGCAAGGAGAAGCAGCCCCACCGCTTCATCCACAGAACCAATGGTATCCTATCGATCTCGCAACTGCGACGTTCGGACAAGGAATTACCGTAACGCCGATTGAACTACTTGATGCGGTTGCGTCAATTGCCAACAACGGTAAGCGGATGGAGCCTCATGTAGTCGCGGCGGTACAAACTCCTGACGGCCAGACAATTCCAATTCCACCCAAAGAAATCGACCAGCCAATATCCGCGACAACTGCACAAGTTATGACACAGATTATGGTTGATGCGGTGAATAATGGTGAAGCAAAGTTCGCGCGGCTGAAGGGATATGACATCGCCGGGAAGACGGGAACAGCTCAGATTCCGGTAGCCGGTCACTATGATCCGACAAAGACAATTGCTTCGTTTGAGGGATTTGCCCCGGCAAATGATCCGAAATTCGTCATGCTTGTCGTTGTTGATGAGCCTTCTTCTTCAATTTATGGGTCGGAGACAGCTGCACCGATATTTTTTGCAGTAGCAAAGGATATCTTGATGTATTACGGAATACCGCCGAGTGAATGATGAGATTAAAGATTTAGGATTGAAAATTAAAGAATTTTTGCGCCGGGGATAGCTTTGGATTTTGGTTTGAGCGGTAATGGCTTTCCTTCCCCCAAGGGGACTTGCTTCTTCGAAGCGGCGTCCTCCGAGTGGACTTGCTTCTTTGAAGCGGCGCCCTCCGCAGCAAGTATCATCCCTTCTGAATCTTCTCCCATCATTTTCCGGGGAGCAAGATTGAAGACGAAGACAAATTGTTTACCGGTAAGATCTGATGGCTTGTACCACTTTTTGATACCGGAGAGAATATTTCTCGTTCCTTCTTCGCCGAAGTCTACAGTGAGCCTCAGCAGCTTGTCTGATCCTTCTTTTTCCTCACAGTTGATGACGGTGCCGACGCGCAGGTCGAGTTTGGCAAAGTCTTCATAGGTGATGATAGGTTTCATAGGAGTATTATAGCATTTTTCTGATTTTCTCATCCGGGTTGTATGCGTCACATACTTTTTGGAATCTTGGTTTCAATGAACCTCATAGGTGACATATAATTTAGGGACGAATGAGGTCTTTGATAATTGTACCAAAAAAGATATTTGGTAAGTTTTCTGGTCATGGTTGGGGTGTCATAGTAGATCTCATCATTTCTGAGGATAAACTCTTCTTGTATGGTTCTGTTAAAACGTTCAATATAACTGTTAATCTTTGGCATTCTGGGATAAATGAACTGATGTTTGATGCTTTCTTTTTCTAGGTACTCGTGGAATGACTTGAGAAATTCAGAGCCATTGTCTGTTTGGACTGTATGAATAGGAGTAGGATTTAATTCTTGAAACTCTTTGAACACTTTCTTTGCAGTCGCAGATGAAAGGTTCTCAACGTAGGTAACATGAGCAAACTTTGTGTAAATATCTATGATACACATAAATAAATGCTTCTCGTAATTGATGTACACAACGATTGAATCCATCTGAAGAAACCCAGGGGTAGTTACCTTCGGTGACTTTCTGACTCGCAATTTTTTGAACTTGTTTTGTTTTTTTTGTGCGTAAACCTTCTGCTCAAAGGTAAAGTTTCTTCTTTTTAAAATCTTCCCGATGGTGGTTTCTCCAATTGTGTGAATACCAAGTTTTTCTGCATAAGCATCAACAAATGGTTTGAGCATACTCTTGCCAATGTTTCCATGCTCCTGACGCATTTGTTTCAAAAACTCAACTAATCTCCAGTCCGTTTGCATTTGCCTCACATGTTCTGGTCTCGTCTTTTTAGGAACTAATGCAATAACTGTTCGTCCACTCTTCTCGTAGGCGTTAATCCAGTTGTACAAGCTACTTTTCTTTATCTTAAATGCATCAAGTGTTGGACGGAGTCCATATTTGTAGTAGTGTGAAATTACGTGTATACGATACGCAGCAACATCTGAAATCTCCACGGCTAATGAATCCTGCAATGCTTTCATCAGCACATGATAACTCTTTTTTGTAAATTTTGGTCGTTGATACCGTATCCGTTTAAAATCTGTTGGCATAGAATCTCCTCTATTGAGATTCCAATATGTATCGCGACTTATTCACGGGTTTTCATTTTATTGACAAACTGAACTTTATATAACTACAGTATATATAGTTATGAAATATTGGATTTTCGTTTTGTTATTTGTTTTTACTTTACTAGCTCCTTTCCCTGTCTTTGCACAGGTATCAGTGCCATCTGTTTTTTATTGCGTCGGTAATAATTTGCAGCCTCCCTGTGTGACACTCTCTCCGTCACAAACGACACAATTGTCATCTGCGCCTTCCCAATCTGTCAGTCCTGCTGTTTCTTCGAATCCGCAGCCTTCTGAGACAAATAATCCTTCAGGCAGTCCTGTTCCTTCTGCAAATCCTTGCACGACAACGCAATCATCGGTGAGTATACAAAGTGCTTCCTCCTTAAGACAAACGAAGAAAAAAAAGAAAAAGAAGTCTAATAAAGATAAAGATCACGATACTGATAAGAAACACATTGCCGGGAAAAAAGGTGCTTTGCAGAAATTTATCCAATTATTACTGCAGCTGATTGAACAGTTGCTGCAGCAATTAAAATTAGTCTCGCCGATATCAAATCCATGTCCGCAGCCTTCCACATCACCTGCACCGTCATCGGGAGTATCTCTGTCACCGAGTAGTAGCCCTTCGATAAGTGTTGGACCTACGAATTGCACACCGTCTGCAATTTTGGTAAATCCTTGCAGGCCGTGGTTTGGTGCAGCTGCAAAAGGGAATCCAGGAGCTGCAGCCGACCGGATTTCACAGTTTGATTATTTAGAGAAAATCACCGGACGGACACTTGATATCTATCATGATTATGATTCGGCGACCAGAAATGCGAATCCGTTGAATAGTGATGAAATCCATTTCGCTCAGCGTCCCAATACCTATATTTATGTCAATTGGGAGCCCGCTGCCACATGGGCTGAAGCGGGTGGAGGAAATGCAGCAACGAATGCAGTTATTGATAAAGCTGCTGTAAGTGTCAAATCAATTGCACCACATAAGATCTTTATGACCATCTGGCATGAGCCGGAAAATGATGTCTCACCCGGCACATCAAATTGTCCCGGTCTGAAGGGAACTGCCGGATCACCCGCGCAGTACCGTGCTATGTGGCAGAATGTTGAAAGTCGTTTCAAAGCAGACGGGGTGACCAATGTGGTGTGGGTTATGAATTATATGGGGTATTATGTGTACGACTGTTTGATTCCGCAAATGTGGCCGGGAAATAATTTAGTTGATTGGGTTGCTTATGATGTGTATGGTACGAATAATAACATTTTGTGGGCTGATTCTGTTGGACGCATGTATACTGTTTTGAAAAATGATCAAAGCAGTACAACAGACTTTGCTTCAAAACCCTGGGCTTTGGCAGAATTCGGAACATGCAAAATGACGAATGAACAATCGGTATATCAATATTTTCAAAGCGCAAAAGCTGCAATTGAAGCTAATACATATCCCAAATTAAAGATGTATATGATCTATGCCGATACTGGGAATAATGCAGGTCCTGGCTGTTTGACGAATACTACAATTACCGGTGCTTCCGATCCGACGAGACAGACATACTTCAATCAATTTGCTAACGATCCGATATTTTTGAAAAAGTAATTATTCTCTGATAGCAACAATATCCAGGATCTGCGTCTTTGTTTTTTCAATCGTTCCTGCTGGGAGTTCAAGGACTGTTTCATATTTTATATTCCAGAGAAATATTCGATTCTGTTCCATAGCTTTCTTCAATACAGCTACTCGGTTTTGATTATCAAGAATTACAATATCGATCGGATACTTCATGCCGAACGTGTGAATACCATAGCGGGTTTTAAATAGCATCGCGGTTGGGGTTTTATACGTTAGTAGACCAAGTGCCTGATCCATAAAAGATGTGGGGATAACAAGAGATTCAGCGAGAATTGATTTTTTTGTTTGATTAATAACGTTCATCTGCTCATCATATCAAAATTGACATATGCGGCAAAGTTTTAACTTTGCTATACTATTTTATATGACCGGGCGGACACATGATATGGCGGCTTTTACCGCACTCACTGCCATTGTTGTGACACAAGCAATTCCACATATTACCCTTGCAACTGGAATTGTCGCCGTTGTTGCCAATTTGGCAGGAGGCATTGCGCCTGATATCGATCAGCCGACGGCACCGCTTTGGCGGAATTTACCTGTTGGGAAATACGTAGGTAAAACATTTGATCGACTCCTTGGCGGGCATCGGTTTTTGTCTCATTCGATTTTAGGTGCATTTGTATTCGGGTTCATTTTTCATTATTTACTGCAAGTGCTGACACCGAGTTTTCCACATCTGAATATGCAGATCATCTGGTGGGCGTTTATGATCGGATTTGGCTCGCATCTTATCATGGACACCTTTACGACCGAAGGAGTTCCGTGGCTGTTGCCGATCCCTTTTAAGATCGGTATTCCGCCAATTAAAGCGCTCCGGATTCAGACGGGAGGGCTGCTGGAACGTTTTGTTATTTTTCCGGGGTTATTCTTGGTTACCGTTTATATAATTTATCTCAATTATGACAAAATAAAACTGTTGCTCCATACTTATTTAAAGTAGCCGCATTTTGGCGTATAATATAGAGGTTGATGTGGCAGAAAACCAAAAACATTTATCATTTCCAGCAAGCGATTGCCGCAAATATTCTTTATGGGTTCCCCTCCAGGGGTTTGACAGTCATTGGTGTGACCGGAACTGAGGGTAAGACGACGACAGCCAATCTCATCTATCATATCCTGCACAGCGCGGGAAAAAAGGCTGCTGTTATCTCTACGACAGGAGCAATTATCAATGGAAAAGAATTTGATACCGGATTTCATACAACAACACCCGGACGATTCGCACTTCAATCCTATTTGAAGAAGGCAAAAAGAGAAAAACTGCAGTATGTTGTTCTTGAAGTCAGTTCACATGGTCTGGACCAGCACCGAGCGCATGGTATCAAATTTGCCGTCGGGGTGGTTACCAATATCGCTCATGATCATCTTGATTACCATAAGACATGGGAAAAATATGTCCATGCGAAAGCAAAATTACTCAAAGCTGCAAAGGTAGCAGTGATAAATAAAGATGACCGGTCCTATTTGCGAATTAAAAAGCATGAATTATCAAAAAGAGATAAGCAGATCATCACGTATGGGTTGAAAAAAGACAGCGACATCAATCCTCATAGCTTTCATTTTCAGACCAAACTTTCTGGTCAGTTCAATACCTACAATTCTCTTGCCGCGATTGCTTCGCTGCAGGCACTTCATATTCCCGACAACGAGATACGAAAAGGTATCGCAAGTTTTAACCCACCCACCGGAAGACAAGAGACTGTCTATGATAAAGAGTTCCGCGTCATCATCGATTTTGCGACAACTGAGTTCTCATATAATAATCTACTGCCGGTGATAAAAAAGCAGACAAAAAAGAGACTAATTCATGTTTTTGGTTCTGCCGGACAAAGGGATGTTGCCAAACGGCCGGCACTCGGAAAAGTTGCGTCACACTTTGATGATGTTATTATTTTGACTGCTGAGGATCCGCGAGATGAGGGAGCCGAAAAAATTTCAGGTGAAATAGCAGCCGGGATCAAAGGGTTTGAGTTAATTAGTGAATCAGGAATCAGGAATCAGGAATCAGGAATAATAATAAATAAGAAATTGGTTTTCAAAATTCCTGATCGGAAGGATGCTATACGGTTTGCCATAGGTCTCGCTCAGAAAGGTGATACGGTTTTGATTACCGGGAAAGGACATGAGCGGTCGATGAATTACGGAAAGGGTGAAGAGCCTTGGAACGAGCATGAAGCTGTGAAAGAAGCAATAACAACAAGAAATACAAAGTGAAAAATGAGCAGCCGAATATATCAGTTTGAGAGTTTTTCGCAATTTAAAAAGATAACTCATGGCATTTCTACCAAAGAATTTGGAAGTATAAAAAATGTAGAAAGTCTGCAGATTGATCGAGATGGGCTTACAAAATTTGCTGCAGATTTGGGAATAACTGATGCAGTTGTTTGCATGAAACAAATTCACGGTGGCTCGGTTTCTATTATTGAGAACACAAATAGGTTACAAATTTCTGAAACAGATGCGTTGATCACTGATAAGAAACACACTCCTCTTGCCGTACTCACCGCCGATTGTCTGCCGATACTACTTTATGATCCGGAAAAAAACGTGGTAGGGATCGCACATGCAGGATACAGGGGACTGCTGCAGCATGTTATTGAAAATACGGTGAAGCAACTTGTTACGCATTTTAAATCAGACCCAAATGATATCATCATCGGCATCGGACCAAGTATTGAACGGGACTGTTATGAAGTTGGCAAGGAATTAGTACAGAAGTTTCAGGAAGAATTTCCGAGTTTTGATGATATTTTTGCTGAAAAAGATGGAAAATATTTTCTTGACTTGCGTAAGGTAGCAGAGCAATGTCTTTTGAAAGAGGGTATACTGAAGGAGCATATTGAGATTATGGATGTCTGTACCAAATGCGGTCCGAATTTTTACTCATATCGCGGTGGGGATGGGGATAAGAGATTTGTCTCAATTATTAGTTTGATTATACCATGAAAAAAAAGAAAGTACATTTTGTCGGGATTAAAGGGACCAATATGACGCCGCTTGCGATTATCGCAAAAGAGGCGGGATTTGACGTGACCGGATCGGATGTCGATCAGGAATTTATTACGGACGCTGCACTCAAAAAAGCCGGGATAGTCCCAATGGTCGGATTTTCGTCAGATCATATCACGGACCAGACGTTTGTTATCACAACAGGTGCACATGGCGGGTATGACAATGTCGAGGTGCAGAGTGCAAAAATGAAACATATACCTGTCATGTCTGCTGGCGAAGCGACAGGTCAATTTATGAGCGGATCGCTGTTTGATAAGAAATTTATCGGTATATCCGTCGCAGGAACACATGGCAAGACCACAACAACAGCAATGATCGCAACAATGCTTTCTGAGAATAAATTGGATCCTTCATATATCATTGGTACCGGGAATGTCGGTTCACTCGGCGCGCCGGGGCACTACGGAAAAGGAAGGTATTTTGTCTCGGAAGCGGATGAATATGCGACCGAGCCAAATTACGACAAGCGGGCGCGATTTCTTTGGCAGCATCCGACATTTACTATTATTACCAATATCGAACATGATCATCCCGATATCTATCCGACAATTAGTGCAATTCGAGAAGCTTTTGTAACTTTTGCCCAAAAGTTGCCAGACAAAGGTCTATTGATCGTCTGCGGTGACGATCCCGAAGTGAAGCAATTATTACAGGGGTATGAAGGAAGAGCAATGACCTACGGATTTGGTAAAGGGAACGATTATGTGCTGGACCGGGTGACTGTATCCGGTGAGCAAACATTTTTTTGGGTGAAGTCGCAAGGAGTACCTCTTGGTGAATTTGTGATCAGAGTCCCGGGAGAGCATAACGCATTGAATGCTTTGGCTGCGGTTATATTGGGACTTGAGATAGGGTTGTCAATTGAAAAAATAAGAAAAGGACTCCTCGCCTACCAAGGATCAAAGCGACGGTTAGAATTCATCGGTGACCTGCGGACGGGTGCAAAAGTATATGATGATTACGCGCATCATCCGACCGAAATTAAAACAACACTACAGACCATCCGCACGCAGTATCCCAAAAAAAAGATTATTTGTATTTTTCAGCCGCATACATATTCTCGCACCAAACAACTATTCAATGAATTTACCACTGCTTTTGGCAGTGTCGATCAGGTAATCCTTACCGATATTTTTGCATCTGCCCGTGAAGAGGTAGATCCAGAGGTGTCTTCAAAACATCTCGCGTTTGCGTTAAGCAACCGTCATAAGTCTGTTCTCTACCTTCCGAGCCTTACTGATGTGGTACAATATATCAGCGAAAACAAGCTCCGAACCGACACAATTCTCGTGACTATGGGTGCAGGAAATGTGTATACGATACACTCGGAATTGGAGTTTGTTTAGGGTGTGAACAATGACTGATAAGGCAGGAAAATTAGAAGAAATCATAAAGCGTAAAGTTAAAGTCCATGAACCGTTGGATGGACATACGGTACTGAAAGTACCGGCTTTTGCTGAGTTATATTTTGAGACAGACGCCCAGGATATTCTGATTAAAGCTGTTAATGCGGCGAGGAATTTGGGTTTGCCGGTGTATCTGTTAGGAAGCGGTTCAAGTATTGAAACCGGACAGGAAATAAAAGGGCTGGTAATTAAAAATTTGTGCAGAAGGTTTGATAAAGTCAGCGTAAAAGGAACGATCAAAAAAAGCGAAGTCGGCGTAGAGAATATGCAAGTCTATGCTCAGGCAGGGGTGCTAATGAATCAACTGGTGCGGTTCACAATTGAGGAAGGCTTGGCCGGATTGGAATATCAGTTGGGATTGCCGGGAACCGTCGGCGGTGCGATATTTACCAACGCCAAATATAAACCTAAGTATCTGCCGGTCAATAAAGTACTGCAGTCGGTGACCCTTTTGAGTGAGACCGGGGATGTACAGACGTATAACGGTGAGGTCCCATATTTTGTCTATACAGATGACGAATGGCATGAATCAAAAGATGTGATCTTGTCGGTAGTTTTTAAATTAACACCGGGGGATAAGAAAACGCTTTGGGAGAGAGCTGAAGAGGCAGTTCGGTGGAGGAACGAGAATAAAGAAAAGTAGTTTAATAATAAAATCGTCATTGCGAAGCCATGAAATGGCTGCGGCAATCTCATAGGAGATTGCTTCGCTTTGCTCGCAATGACGGAGAACATTATGGAAAAGTTTGTGATAACAGGAGGTAATAAATTACAAGGGTCGGTACAGGTTTCTGGTGCAAAAAATGTCGCACTTAAAGCATTGATTGCTGCGTGTTTGACTGAAGATGAGATTGTCATACACAATGTACCATTGATATCTGATTTTTTTACAATGGTAGATATCATCAAAGAATTGGGTGGGAAAGTTGTACTGGCAGACCATACGGTGAGTATCCGGATCAAAACATTTGCAAAAAACGAACTCTCTTTGGAAACCGCTGCAAAGATCAGAACCTCATTTATGTTTCTTGCTCCACTACTTCACCGGACAGGTGAGGCAATTATTCCCAATCCCGGAGGTTGCCGTCTTGGAGCACGGCCGGTTGACAGGCTTGTTGACGGGTTGAACCAAATGGGTGCAAATATTATCTACCGAAGTGAAGATGGTTATTTCCATGCAAAAGCATCAGAACTGCATGGAACGACAATTACGTTTCCAAAGAACACACACACAGGAACAGAGACCTTGATCATCGCAGCAGTGCTCGCAAAAGGAAAGACTGTTCTTCATAATGCTGCTGAAGAACCGGAAATTGATGAGCTTATCGATTTATTGGACGCAATGGGAGCAGACATCAAAAGAACCTCTGATCGAACTATTGAAATCAATGGAGTTAGCAAGCTGCATGGTGCAACCCATACGATCAAACCCGACCGAAACGAAGTAATCACCTTTGCCATTGCGGCAATTGTTACCAAAGGGAATGTGCTGGTAAAAGGTGCATCAAAGGAAGTTCTCAAAGAATTTTTGGATAAGCTTGAACAAGCAGGAGGAGGGTTTGATGAGACAACAGAGGGGATTCGTTTTTATAGAAAAGATGGACTGCATGCGGTTGATGTCGAGACGAGACCGCATCCCGGGTTTATGACCGACTGGCAGGCACCATGGGCAATTTTGATGACCCAAGCAAATGGGAAATCAGTGATTCATGAAACTGTCTTTGAAGACAAATTCGGGTATGTTGCAGATTTGAAGAAAATGGGCGCAAAAATAATCATGTTCAATCCTGAAATTGAAGACAAAGAAAAAGTCTATAATTTTAATTTAGCTGATGACCGACCCGAATTTTTTCATGCCATTGAGATAAATGGCCCGACACAACTGCATAATGCCATCGCCACTATGGTAGATCTTCGGGCGGGAGCTGCAATTGTCATTGCGGCACTTGCGGCTCATGGAACATCAACTATTTTTGGCATTGATAAATTAGATCGCGGATATGAGGATTTTGAAAGACGACTGCGCACGTTGGGGGCAGAGATAAAAAGAGAGAAGTAAGAATAGTTTAGGGACTAGGGACGAAAGTTCTTGAATAATATTATGAGAAATCGTAAATTAGGTACTATTATATTGGCGGCCGGACAAGGCAAACGGATGCGAGTTGACGGTGTCAATAAAGTAACGTTGCATTTGAATAATAAACCGATCATCGCGCATATTGTCCATTTCATGAAACAATTGTCTATTGAGACTATTGTTGTGGTCGTTGGCCATGCAAAAGAATCGGTAATCCAAACACTTGATGATGAAAAAGTACTTTTTGCCGAGCAGACCGAGCGGCTTGGTACAGGACATGCGTTGCAGGTCGGGATGGAAGTATTGCCAAAAGATGTAACAGATGTTCTCGTGGTCAATGGTGATGATGCAGGTTTTTATAATGAAAAATATATCACGATCATGAAAAAACTTGTTGAGGAGCAGCTTACATCTGACGCAGCTTTTACTTTTCTTACTATTGAACAAGAGGATCCTTCGGGGTTAGGAAGAATTGTGCGAGACCAACACGGCAATTTACAGGCAATTGTTGAATCAAAAGATGCAACAGAGGATCAGTTAAGGATTACTGAGATCAATACTGGCTGTTTTGTTTTTAGTGTAGATTTTCTACGGAAGTATTTGCCGAAAGTCACTCCAAGTCCGGTGACCGGAGAATATTATTTGACAAGCTTGATTGATCTAGCAATACACGATACAGTAAAAGTACAGACAGTAAACGGCGGTAAAATTGCCTGGCGTGGGGTAAATACCAAAGAAGAACTGAAAGAGGCAGAGCGATTATTTACCCAGATGAAAGAATAATGGATACGAACGAAATTATCATAGAACAAGTAACGGCATTCTCACCTGAGATTGTTGATGCAATAAGTGCCTTTGTGCGCAAACTTGGCAATAATTATCAGCCATTTACAGAAGATTCATTACAAGAAATAATTAATTCACCCCAGAGTTATTTATTTATCGCCCGACATATCCCAACAAAAAAAATCGCCGGGATGATTATGGAAATAGTGTATAGGATCCCTTATACAAAAAAGGCATATATCGAAGATTTATTTGTTGATGAGCAGTTCCGCAAAATGGGTATCGCGACAAGGCTGATGCAGAAAACGCTTGATACGGCAAAAGAACACCATGCTGCATATGTTGACTTTACATCACAGCCTCATCGAGTTGAGGGAAATACGCTGTATGAAAAATTGGGTTTCAAAAAACGCGACACAAATGTTTACCGTTTAAAAATAATTTATGAAGAAGTCTGATATTATTGTTCTGTTAGATATCGATAATACGCTGTTTAATACGGAGAAGCTTAAGAAATCAAATCTTACTGTTTTTGAATTGTACGATGAAGTCATAGATACCCTGGATCATTTATCCGGCATCGCAACACTCGGAATTTTTTCTCAAGGTGAAATTGCTTTTCAAAATAAAAAACTTAAGGAAACCAATATACAACAGTATTTTGCATCCGAGCACAAACATATTGTGGAATATAAAATTGAAGTGATGAAAGACATACTCAGTCTTTATACGCACAAAGCAAAGGTTTACTTTATCGATGACTGGCTGGAAGGACTGCGTGTTGCGAAAAAGAGTGATCCGTCTGTTTTTACTATATGGATAAAGCGCGGACAGTATGCTCAGACCCAGAAAGAACATTCGGATTTTACTCCTGACGCTGTTGTAAAAAATTTACATGAAGTAATTCCGCTCATTGGCCATCTGTAAAGCTCTTGTGTTTATCTTCCAAGAAGAATAGAGTATAATATATCATATGATACAGCTTCTGGGTCTCATGCTCTCGTCTGCGCTCATAACTGCGATACTCCTTGTTCCGTTCATAGATTTTCTTTATAAAATCAAACTCCGGCGCAACAAACAAGTAACAAAAGATATGTTCAATAATAGAACTCCTCTTTTTGACAAATTCAATGCCTGGAAAGTCGGAACACCGTTTGGGGGAGGGTTGCTTATTATTTTGGTTGTAACGGTCTGGACATCTTGGTCGTACGGAATCTTTAACGTCAAGATCAACCCTTGGGAAGTATTTGTGATTTTCTTTTCTTTTATTAGTTTTGGAATACTCGGGTTTTATGATGACTTGAAGAAATTGGCTGCTCCAGGAAAGGAGAAATTTTTTGGACTACGTTTTCGTCACAAATTTATCATTCAGTGGATTTTGGCACTGATAATCTCAACAGTATTTTATTTTCAGCTGCATTATGATTTTATCTATATTCATGGCGTTGGACAATTATTTCTTGGAGCTCTCTTTATCCCATTTGCAGCTTTTGTGATCGTAGGGTTTGTTAATGCATTCAATATCACGGATGGTTTGGATGGTCTGGCGACGGGGCTTTTACTTATTTGTCTGCTCGCTATTCTCAGCATCAGCTCGGTCCAGGTTGATCAGCCGCTTGGTATTTTTATCGCTGTTCTTATCGGCAGTACGGCTGCATTTTTATACTTTAATATCTATAAAGCGCGACTTTGGCTTGGAGATGTTGGGTCTCTGTCTCTAGGAGCGGGACTGGCTGTCACCGGATTGCTAACGGGAAAAGCGTTCGCATTGATGATTATCGGCGGCGTTTTTGTTCTTGAAGTTGGTTCTTCTCTCATTCAGCTTTTGAGCAAAAAATATTTGGGACGGAAAGTACTGCCGGCTGCACCGCTGCATTTATATCTCTTGAAGAGGGGATGGGAAGAACCAAAAATCGTTATGCGAGCATGGTTGATAGGTTTTCTTCTCGCAGTTCTTGGTGTTTTCATCGCATTAGTTTAAAATGTATATCCTGTCTAATGAAAGCGCGATTTCATTTCAAAAAAGTATCCACTGGTAAATTTGATGGTGTATTGTTTGCATTAACATTAGCATTAACCCTTTTTGGACTGTTGATGGTGTATGATTCTTCCTCGGTTCTTGCGTTCAATCTTTTCGGGGATAAGTTCGCCTATATCAAAAGTCAGCTGGTATGGTCGGTGATGGGATTTGCCTCATTGTTTATCTTTTACCGAGTCGACTATCATAAATTGTATAATTTAGCACTGCCACTTTTGGTCATCGCACTCATTCTCTTAATTTTGGTTTTTGCTCCAGGCATCGGATCGGGTGCAAAAGGCGCAAATAGGTGGGTGAATTTTGGGTTCTTCAATCTCCAGCCTGCAGAATTTGTCAAACTCGGTCTCGCTATTTATCTTGCTGCCTGGTTTTCGCATAAAGAAAAAGGCAGATTTATGTCGTTTCTTCTTCTTATGGGTGCAATATTATTTCTCGTGATGCTTGAGCCGGATATGGGAACTGCATCAATTATTTTGTTTGAATCGGCAATTGTGTATTTCTTGTCCGGTGGGAATATTGTTCAGTTCCTCGTCGCTGCGCCGGTTATCGGTATCATTGGGTTATTTTATATCATGCTTGAACCGTATCGAATGAGCAGGCTTACAAGTTTTTTGAATTTGGGCAGTTCACTGAACAATACATCGTATCATGTCAAACAAATATTAATCGCGCTTGGTTCAGGTGGCTTGTTAGGTCTTGGGATCGGGAATTCGATACAGAAATACGCGTATCTTCCTGAAAATGTCACCGATTCAATCTTTCCTATTATTGCTGAAGAGTTGGGTTTTGTCGGTGCTGTTATTTTAATTCTTGTCTTTGCGAGTTTGATATGGCGGGGGATATTTATTGCTGGGCGCGCGAAGGATAATTTCGGCAAATTGCTCGCCGGTGGTATAATTGGTTTCATCGGAATGCAGGTAATAGTGAATCTCGGCGCGATGACTGCGCTTTTTCCATTGACCGGTGTTCCTCTGCCATTTATTTCGTATGGTGGTTCGGCTTTGGTCATTGATCTTGCATCAATTGGAATTTTGCTTAACATCTCCAAGCAAGCATCAAAATAAACTATGAAACCTTATCTACAATTAGGCACTGAACTCGCTGAAAAAGCAGGGGAAATTATGCTGAAGCATTTTGCCGTAGGTATAAAGAAAGAATGGAAATCAGATAATACGCCGGTAACAGATGCCGATATTGCCGTCAACAAATTAGTAATTGAATCTGTTCTAAAAGAATATCCAACGCATGGCATTTTGGGTGAAGAAGAAAGTTTGATGAAAGAAAGTGAGTATGTTTGGGTGTGTGATCCGATTGATGGCACGATTCCGTTTATTCATGGGATTCCCACATTTACGTTCTCCCTTGCGTTGACACAGAAGGGTGCACCTATTGTCGCTATTGCTTATGATCCTGTTATGAAACGAATGTATACTGCAGATAAGGGTAAGGGAGCTTATCTTAACGGGAAGGTAATACATGTTTCTCCTGCATCATCGTTTGCAAGACAACATATTGGTATCGAAGGAATGTTACGGTCGGGATTTGCTATTGAAAAGTTCCGTGAGGCATTGGATGAAAAAGGTGTGCGGATGTATTCTGTGTTGAGTACATCTTATGAAGGTTTGCAAGTCGCACGTGGAGAATTTATTGCATCAATTTTCTTGAAAAATAACCCATGGGACAATGCTGCGGTCAAGCTGCTCATTGATGAAGCAGGCGGTAAGACGACAGATCTATACGGCAATGAACAGAGATATGACAGGCCGATGAAAGGATTTGTCGGAAGCAACGGTGTTATACATGATGAACTCATTGAACTTATAAATAGTACTATGCTCAAAAAGTAGCAAGTAGAATGATATATCAAATGGAGATATTTGTTACGATAGGACGATGGTCAGATGGCTATGCATCGGCAAAACTTAATAATCTGAGCGATAACCTGTGGTAATATGTATACATAATTATTTTTTAATCAAACAGATGTTTAAATCATTGTATTTGTTAGTTTATGGAAACTGAGAATATTACTGTTGCTACCGCGAATGCTCAGAGGGGTCATATGATACGAAGTGCTGATGGTTTGACCCCGTTTCGTAATACTGATGTGTTATTACTTTCTGAAGTAAAACCTCGAAGAGATAACCTTAAAGAAAATTTAGCAAAAGGTGGCTTTCATCTTGCCTACTCTGACAATTTAGATTTAGCAATAGCTGTCAAAGAAGGCTATAAAGTAATTTCAACGAAAGAATATCCGTTAACGAGAAATGGACCTTTTAAACGGTTCCTTGCAACTAACCGAATGGGAAGACTCTTTGGTTTGCGAAATATGATTGAGGCAGAGATCGAAACACCAACAGGAGAGAAAATTAAGACTGCTACCTTACATCCAGTTACTAAACCATTTAATCGCGCTCGAAGGAAGCAGGTAAGAGCTATGGGGCGAATATTAGAAAATTTTGATGATGACGATATGCTTATTATAGGTGCAGACTTTAATCATCGTCCAGGTCCTGAAGCAGCTGACATTCAAGTGCGTGAACAGAATAAATTATCATCAGTAGATCTTCAAGGGAAAGAAACCTTCATCTATCGTCTTCGTGGTCAACTTGATGACATGTTATACAGAGGAAAAGGTATTCAACCTGTGAATACCGAAGTCGTTGATATTCAATCAGATCATCGGGCAATAATTACAACATTTAGATTCCAAAAGGCTCAAATAGGACGATTGCAACAAGTGCCTCAACGAGAACTTGCATTAGCTGCTTAAGAGCTTTTGATATTTGTCTAGCGTACTATTCAGGAGTTAATTTGGATACTCAATTATCATTAGTTCAGTTTCTATTTTTCACAACAATGTTATACTTGATATATGAAGGTATTGATTGCCGTGGGTGGCGGCGGACATTTTTCACCAGCTCTTGCTGTCATTGAGCGGATGCCTGAAGACTGGGAAATCTTGCTCGTTGGGCGCAAATATGCTTTTGAAGGTGATTCTGCTTTATCACTGGAATATCAGACAGCAAAGCGGCTGGGATTACGCTTCAAATCATTAACAACGGGAAGGCTGCAGCGAAAAATAAGTAAACATTCGGTAACTTCGTTGATAAAGATGCCCGTTGGGTTGGCACAGGCATTTCAGATACTGAGGAGTTTTGGGCCAGATGTCGCCCTATCATTCGGAGGCTATGTCTCAGTGCCTATTGTGTTGGCAGCTGCGGCACTGCGGATACCAGTTGTGATTCATGAGCAAACGCTGCATGCGGGGTTGGCAAATAAAATTGCGTCTACATTTGCAACCAAAATATGTGTCTCTTGGCAGGATTCGGAAAAATATTTCCCGAAGGCAAAGACCGTGCTGATTGGCAATCCGCTGCGGAAAGCGTTTCTCGGAGGAACTAGGGACTTGGGACTAGGGATTAGGAACTTTGATAACAGTTTGCCGTTAATTTACATCACTGGGGGAAGTGGCGGAGCGCATGGGATTAATGTACTCATTGAAGGATGTTTGGAAAAACTTTTGGAAAAGTTTTCTATAATTCATCAGACAGGTGACGCGCAGCAATATAATGACTTTGAACGTTTGGAACAATTCAAATCAAAACTACCTGCCTTTCTTCAAAAACGATATGAAATAAAGAAATTTATTGATCCTGAACATGTTATGGAGATTGTGACAAAAGCAGATTTGATCATCTCGCGGTCAGGTATAAATACGGTTACTGAGATTCTCTACTTGGGTAAGCCGAGTTTGCTCATCCCGCTGCCGTATGGTCAACATAATGAACAGCTTGCCAACGCCGAATTTGTACGTGATCTAGGCTTGGCTGAAATAGTTGATCAGCAGGAGATGACATCGGATTTGTTGTTCAAAAAAATTGATGTCATGATAACAGGTTTAGCTGCGTACCGAAAGCATGCAGATGCTGCGCGAAAACTTATTCATCCTGATGCGGCAGAGAAAATCATAAAAATTGTAGAAGGACTCATGCTATGAAAAAGAAAAAAGAGTTTCCACGTAAACGTAAGCGGTATCTTAAAAAGATCATCTATCTATCTGTTTCATTAAGTATTTTTGTGCTAGTGCTGTGCGGTATAACGTTATACGTTTTTGTGGTAAAAATGAAAAAGCCGCTTTATATCAGTCCATTACCCAGTATGCATGCGGTTCAGGCAGCTGAAGATGATAAAAAATATAGTGAATTACAGGCAGGTCTTACAAAAGATCAAATTGATTATGCCGAAATCACCCATGGGAATAACGCGTATGTTGTTACTTTGCAGAACGATGGAAAGGTGACTTTTTCTACACAAAAAGATATAATGTCGCAAATAGCCTCTTTACAATATATCCTTTCACATCTTACAATGGAAGGGAGACAGTTCAGTATGCTGGATCTTAGGTTTGATAAACCGGTCATTGTACTAAAACCATAAAGACATACTGATATAGAGACTGTCTATTGCAGAACTACGTGAAACTGAACGCGGAAAGACGCGGATGGTTCTGCTTTATTTTGCGTTAGGTTTGGTTCCGCGTATATAATATTATGGAAGGTAGAATTATTGTCGCAATTGATGTCGGCACTTATAAAATAGTAACCGTTATTGCCAAAGTTGTAGAAAATGTCATAAGTGTTCTCGGCGTTTCGGAAGTGAAATCGCAAGGCATCCGAAAAGGGCAGGTTGTCGATATTGAAGAAGCTGTGCACGCGATTAATAGTTCGCTTGAGGCCGCAGAACGGATGGCCGGCTATTCAGCATCACATGTATTTGTTTCCCTCGGTGGCAGTCAGATCAGCTGCCAAAATTCCCGCGGTGTTGTTGCCGTTGCTACACCAAATGGTGAGATAAATGAAAGCGATCTGCAGCGGGTGATTGATGCTGCAAAGGCAATATCCCTTCCCTCAACGCGAGATATCATTCATGTGCTTCCGAGAAATTATATTGTTGACGGACAGGAGGGCATCAAAGATCCAGTGGGTATGGCAGGGACCCGTCTTGAAGTTGATACTCACATTGTGACAGCCAATACTGTCTCACTTCGCAATCTTGAGAAAGCATTTTCGGAAGTAGGCGTGGATGTAGATAGTTTTGCCTTCAGCGGGTATGCGAGTTCCTTGGCAGTTCTTTCGGATACAGAGAAAGAGCTCGGCGTCGTACTTGTAGATATTGGTGCAGGTACTACTGATATTGCTATTTATACTGAAGGGTCGATGGCATATTCATCGGTTCTCGCAATTGGTGCGCGACATGTGACCAATGACTTGGCGATAGGACTTCGTATCTCTCTTGAGAGTGCCGAAAAAATAAAACTCTATTTCTCACAAACGCAAGGAAAACGAATTGTCAGAACAGAAGACGGTGAATCAAAAGAGCAGAAGCCATCCGATGAGATCGATCTCTCTTCATTGAATTTATCTGAGGACATCCGCAAAGTCTCACAAAAGACGCTGGTTGACGGTATCATCAGGCCGAGACTCAATGAAATCTGTACGATGATCGCACTTGAGATAAAGAAGAGTGGGTTTGCGGCACAAACTCCTGCGGGTGTTGTCTTTACGGGTGGTGGTGCGTTAACAGTCGGTCTGCGCGATGCGGCAAGGCGAACACTTGCCATGCCAGTACGGATCGGCATGCCGACAGATGTCAAAGGAATAATTGATGAGGTGCAGCATCCGGCTTTCTCTACTGCTGTCGGGTTGGTACGGTATGGTATGAGTACGACTTCATCGGGTGAATCCTCAATGCGGTTTGGTCTTCCCGGTGGCAATATGGTTATCACAAAAATGATCAAGAAGATTATCAACATGATTAAGTCATTCATTCCCTGATTCCCCCACTTGCAATTATTTTTGACATCTGGTAGGATTTGTGCAACACTGACTACTATGTTAATTAGACCTCAAGCTACAAATTTTGCCAAGATACGAGTAATGGGAATTGGTGGTGGTGGAAGCAATGCTATCGGGTCAATGATATCAGCTGGCAATATCCACGGAGTTGATTTTGTCGCCGTCAACACAGACGCTCAGGCACTGCTTCTCAATAAAGCTGACACCAAAATCCAAATCGGAGAAAATTTCACCAAAGGACTTGGTTCGGGTGGAGATCCTGAAATAGGGCGAGAAGCAGCCGAAGAATCGCGGGAGAAGATCAAACATACCCTTGAAGGCTCAGATATGGTTTTCCTTACTGCAGGGATGGGCGGTGGTACCGGAACCGGAGCAACGCCGGTTGTTGCTGAAGTTGCTAAAGAAGTTGGCGCATTAACGGTAGCGGTAGTTACCAAGCCGTTTATGTTTGAAGGAACCCGTCGGATGGTGTCAGCCGAAGAGGGGATTGATAATCTTAAAGATAAGGTAGATACGCTTATTGTTATTCCCAATCAACGGATACTGGATGTTGTTGACCGCAAGCTTTCTCTTCTTGATGCTTTTAAAGTCGCTGATTCAGTTCTAACCCAGGGCGTTCAAGGAATTTCGGAAATTATTACGATGCCTGGTTTGATTAACGTAGATTTTGCCGATGTGCGCAATATCATGATTAATGCCGGATCCGCACTTATGGGTATCGGATCAGGTATCGGTGAGAATAGGGCGCAGACTGCAGCCCGATCGGCCATCGCATCACCGCTTCTTGAGATCTCAATGGATGGCGCGCGTGGTGTTCTCTTCAATGTCGTCGGCGGTCCTGATCTGACAATGACCGAGGTTGATGAAGCTGCAAAGATCATATCAGCTGCTGCGGATCCTGATGCCAATATTATATTTGGCGCGACGATTGATGAGTCAATGCATGATCAGATACGTATTACGGTCGTTGCGACTGGATTTGATCAAGCCAAACAGCGCCTGCAGCAATTTGTCATCCCGCAGCCGACACCTGAGATCTCCCAGACACCATTGAGCCGCCAGCAAGATCCGTTTATGCAGCCGCCGCAGCAAAATCAACAGCCACAACAGCAAGAAGAGGAAGATCAGCAATCATTCTCACCGCAACAGCACATGCAACAGCAGGAGGAGAAGAAAGAAGAAAAGAGCGCCGAAGACGAATGGGACATACCGGCATTTCTGAGACAGCGAAATTAGCTTCAAATAGCTTTAAAAACTACTAAACGACTCAAAAGGGCCTTACAGGCTCTTTTTTTGTGGTTATAAAAGAACACTAACACTTTATAGGGAAAGCCCTTTGAAGTCAATAACCACTATGAGTAAACGAAAAATTGAGCGAAATAAGGAAATTTATAAAAAACATAAACAAGGACTTTCCATGTATGTACTCGCTTTAGAGTATGAAGTTACTCCCCCTGCCATTTTCAAAATTATCAAACGAGAAGAAAAAGACGATAAGGAGGCACTATGCAAGAAATAGCTATCGGTTACACCAGTCCAAGAGTACAACGCATGAAGAGACAAAACTTTATAAAAAATATGTTTCCGTTCGTCTTACTTATATTAGCACTTACTATTATCGCTATTTTCGCTGCACATAAAGGAAATACTCTAAAAAGAGTCAGTAAGATAAAAATTACTACTCCAATTGCTTCAGCATCCGCAACACCTACCATTGTAATCAAAGATGATAAACGAGTTGGTATACTTAAAGATTTTTTAACACAAAAACAATCCCCACTTGCCTCTTATTCTGCATATTTTGTTCAGACAGCTGATACCTACGGTCTTGATTGGACACTGATGCCTGCAATTTCAGGAATGGAAAGTAATTTTGCAAAGATGATGCCAAAAGGCTCAAATAATCCGTTTGGCTTAGGCGGAAATCACTTAATGGTTTTCTCATCACTAACTGACGCAATTCACTTTGAGGGTAAATTACTTTCTCAAAGTTATAAGTTAGCAGCAAATCGAGCAATCGGAAATATTTATTGTCCAAAGTATGAGTGTAATCCAAACTGGGCAGAAATTGTAACCAGCTATTCAGACGCAATAGTGAACTGACTATGTATCACAGAAGAAATATGAACAGATCAAATAAAAAAAATAACTACGCCGGAATACTATCTTATGCGCCAAAACAATTTAAGGATTGGTGCCGAAATAAGAATTGCTTAAAGCAAGTCAACGAAAAAGTTGCAGAGTTTTCAAAGAAAAAATTTGGGGCAGTTCTTTGCTGGAATTGCCAGCGACTTGATGAATGGGAAAGGAGCATTGTACAAGACGATGAATAACATTTGCGCTTATTGCGATTCAAATAAAGGAGTAAAGCTTTGGAAAGAAACCAATGAAATGGTTTGTCTTATCTGCAGACTGAGTCTCTTAGCACAAGAATTTGAGGAGTTTGTCAGTAAAGAAGATATTGGAATGCTTGAGTATTACATAAAACTTTTAGAGTAAAAATCACTGCCTAGAAAGGAGGCAAAAATATGAAAAGTGAAAACAAAACATTACAGAAAGAATACACAAAAACAGTAGAGGCTTGTGTGGATCTACTTGAGGACATAACAAAACAAATAAAGAAGCACATTAAGGAACAGGCAAAGTATTCAGATAGCTGGGGATATGTAGGTGATGTAAAACACGTAAAAGAAAAGTTAGAAGAAGTAAATACTTTTCTGAAATCAAGTATATGAAACCAAGCGAAATAAAATTAGCAGGATACAACAACTGCCCAACAACGGATCGTCTTAAGAAATATTTGGAAGAGAAAAATCTCACTCCATACATAGAGTTTGTCGATTTGGATTGCAATAGTTTTCCCTATTACGAAAACGAAGTTGCGACATTGGTTATAGCGATACATCCTGGACCGACTGAATCGACAGTAGCGCTTGCGTTAGGACAATTAGCAGTACATGAGTGCGCCGATGAATTTCATTGGCAAGTGGTAGACAAACGCTTTGTTGTAAGAATCTGGTGGGATTAAAAATTATCTGCTCGAAAGGAGGTGAAAAAAATTATGGAAGTAAGAAAAGCACAAAAAAGCAAAAGTAAATTAAGAGTGGGTCTAGCAGGAACTTCCGGTTCAGGTAAAACCTATTCAGCACTACTTTTGGCAAGTGGTATGACAAGCTGGAATAAAATCTGCGTTATCGATACTGAAAATGGATCAGCAGATTTATATGATTCTCTTGGAGCATATAACGTTATAACCCTTAAAGCTCCTTTTTCTCCTGAGCGATATATTGAAGCTCTCCATGCTGCTGAACAAGCAGGAATGGAAGTTATCATTATTGACTCGATAACCCACGAATGGGATGGAGAGGGCGGTTGTCTTGAGCAAGTTGAGAAATTAGGCGGACGCTATCAAGACTGGGGAAAAGTAACGCCAAGACATCAGAAATTCATTCAAGCAATTCTTCAATCACCAAACCATGTCATTACAACAGTCAGGAAGAAGCAGGACTATGCAATGACGCAAGATACCAACGGACGGTTGAAGGTTGAGAAAAAAGGATTAAAAGAAATCACAAGAGAAGGGTTTGAGTACGAACTTACTCTCTCTTTTGATATTGCTCAAAACCACTTAGCAACTACTTCTAAAGACAGAACCTCCCTTTTTATGGATAAACCTGATTTCAAAATAACTAATGAAACAGGAAAAACCTTATCAGAGTGGGCTGAAAATGGAGTAGTGCCAGAAGTAAAAGAGGTAAAAGCAGTAGAACAAGAAGAACAAATGCCTGCACAAGAGCAAGCAACGACTACTGTTTCTAGAAAATGTGAACATTGTGGAACAACCAATAAATATCACAGAAAAGGTTGTCCCAACGCCTAAAAGTGTAGAGACTACTGGAGCAATCCGGTAGTCTCTCAGGGTTGTCAAAACTAATTGTCTATGAAAAATGCTGTCCTATCAATTTGGTATAACAAAAAACAATTTTCTCAAGGAAAATTTTTCAGTGTTGGTAAAAAATCATACTTTATTGTCAATATAGATGATGCGAAATTGTTTAGAAAGTTTAATGGGTATGCAATTGCAAAACGGGTACTTGATAAATTTGAAGAATTAAAAATAAGAAATATTACTATTATTTATCGCTATGTTGAACGAAAAACTATATATATTACGAAACCATCAACATTTAAAACGAAAGGAATCCTTGTAGCTTTTGGTGGACATAGCCAATATGTATTACCTCTTAAAAATTGGGAGGTGCATCAGGTGGACTTTAAAGATGATCCGAAAGACCTGCCGATTATTGATCTTGAGAAATGGGCTAAAGAGGAAATACAGTACGAATATAAAGGAAATGTTGCAGTTGCTATGCATAAAGAAGATATAGACAAAAAAACAATTCCAATACAACGAAGTTTATTTGCATAAAACATATGGCACAAAAACGAATGATTGATAAAAAAATATCTGTTTCAGAACAAGTAGCAAATTTGCCAGTAGAAGCACAGCTTATTTTTACCTGGATGATTCCTCATGCTGATGATTTTGGATTACTACCCTACTCGCCTCGAACAATTAAAGCACTTGTTATTCCAATGCATGAAATTACTGCAGAACAAGTTGGTACGTATTTAGAGGAAATGGTTAAAAATAATTTATTAAGCGTTTTAGAATATAACGGAAAAAGATATTACAAAATAGCTAATTTCACTCAACATCAAACACTCAAAAAAGATAGACAACCGCAAACAATTTTGGAAGTCAAACTAGAGGAAGACCATAAGATAAATTGGGAAAACATTTCTAAATTGCTCCAGTTGGAAGACAACAATACTGTCGTGGAAGACTCTGGTTTCCAAAGAGTTCCTGAGTTTAAGGGAACTGAAACGAACAGAACTGAAGAGAATATAAATACTGGCAAAAGCCCAGAAATAAAAAAACCACTTAACTCGGTAGGAGCAATAATACAAGACCGTTATAAGATTTCTTTACCTACCAGTAACGGCATAACAAAACAATGGCAGGACAAAGCATTTCGGTATGCTGAGAAGCTTCACATTACCCTAACTGATAATTTAAAACCTCGATGGTTAAAAGTGTTCAAACAAGCTGATTTGGGTCGTAAAATAAAGAATTTAGAACAAGCATATTCTTACTTAATTGACTATCCAAACCAACTTTCAAGCGAAGAAAAAATTAAATACTTTTTTTACATTTACGAGAATGGATTACAGGAGAATTTCCAAAAACACATCACATAAAACAAAAATGAAAAGTAAGAATAAAGAAAAAGACATATTATTACCAGAAGGAAAAACAATACTTCCTGCAAAACTTATTATCAATAAGATGGGATCAAGTATCATTTTAAATGTTGAAATTAACTTACAAATGTTATTTAATATATTAAGCAGTAAAAATAAGGAAAACACCGAAATTGATTTGTAGCCAATAAAGGAAATTAAATCGTAGCGGTTATCTTTTACACATAAGTTAAATGTCTTGTGCGTAAGAGATAACCGCTTTTTTCGTGGAGATTTTTCCTTATGCAAGGGGATTACTGGCTGAAAGATCTGTAGGGGGTTTTCTTCTACACGTTGCTGGTGATCTTCCCGCAAAGGGAAAAATAAGAATATGAGTTTATTAGTTAAAATAATTCGATTTTTACAAGGAACTTCAATATGTTGCGGAGCAGATATAGAAGTGTATAGCTGGAAGAAAGCATTTTGCACGAGATGCGGAGAGAAAAGTTAATACATATATGAATGATTTAATTTCACTAACGGAAAATAAAGAAATTGTTTACGCTTCATTTGTTCTTCGGAAAAATGGACTTGAACCTGTTGGTACTCCTGATTTTGAGCAATGGTTAGAATGCGGAGAGTTTATAAATAAAGCAAAAGGCGCAGTCCATTTCTGGATTGGTGATTGGCTTAATTATGGTGAAAGACAATGGGGAGAAAAATATCTTGAAGCAATAGAACAAACTGGGTATAACTACCAAACATTACGAGATGATAAGTGGATTGCTGCACGAGTCGATTTGTCTCGGCGCCGAGACAAATTAAGCTTTGATCATCATAAAACTATTGCAGGTTTAGATGCAGAAGAACAGGAAACGTTACTAAAAGACGCAGTAGAAAAGAAACTTGACAGTAAAGCATTTAGAAAATACGTTGAAAAGCGAGAGTTACCGCAAACTGAAAAAAAACCACAGGAAAATAAGCCCTTAGATATATCTACTATTATAGATAGTAACAATCTGCTTTTAGGACAGCTGGCAGACCTTAATTTTACAGATTACTCCATAGAAGAAAAAAACTATCTTTTTCTCCATTTACGAATAACAGTAGAAAGGATCAATCAGTTATTGCAGCAGCATGAGAACGATTAAAATTCCAGTTACGCATATTTCATTAACAGCTATGGAAGATGCCGGATGGGAGCTGGGTGATGATGGTCAAGAAGAACTTGAAAGCTATAGTCGATTTACAAAAAGATATTATCTAACGTTTCTGACAGATCGACAGAAACAAGTTGTGTTTTGCTTAGCAGAGCTTGGAATGAGTAGAAAAGAAACAGCATTGCATCTGATGATTTCACTACAAGCGGTTCATCAAATAGTACTCAGGATGAGAGAACGGTTGAAATCAAATAGAGATTTCGAAATGTAGAAAGTAACAACATATGGAAAACAATAAAGAATATTGGTCAATAGAAAAACTGCGAGAATGGGAGAAAAACCCACGCAGTATTACTAAAAAAGATTTTGAGCGACTAAAAAAGCAAATACAAAAGCTTGGACAGTATAAGCCGCTTATTATTACCGCTGATGGCATGGTCATTGGAGGTAATATGCGATTGAAAGCTTATAAAGAGTTAGGCATTACGAATATCTGGGTAAGTATTGTACAACCAAAAGATGAAAATCAAATGTTGGAATACGCACTCTCTGATAATGATCGTGCAGGATTTTATGATAGCGATTTACTTGCAAACCTTCTTCCAAACTACAACATAGAGTGGTCTGATTTTAGCGTTGATTTACGAGAACCGCTAAACTTAGGGGATTTGTTAGATAAACTGAAACCGTTGGAAGACGAGGAAGAAGTGCCAGAAGTTGCAGAAGGTGAAGCAATAAGTAAACAAGGTGAGTTATACCAATTAGGACGACATTTTCTACTTTGCGGTGATGCAACAAAAATAGAAGATTACGAAAAGCTTCTGCAGGGAAAGAAAGTAGATTTAGTACACACGGATCCTCCTTATAACGTCAACTACGATTACACTTCAAAGTTTGATCATATTCACAATACTAAAGCCGATACAACGAAAATGAAATTTAAACCTATTTTTAGCGATAAATTATCTGCTGATGAATATGCGCAGTTTATTCTCATGTTTCTAGAAAACGTGTATCTATTTTCAAAAGATGAAGCACCATTTTATATCTGGTTTTCTGATAAATGGATGCCATTACTTCGTAACTTACTTATACAAGCAGGATGGTATTTTAGCCAGAATATTATTTGGGTGAAAGAAAATTTTGTTATAGCACAAAGTCAAGATTTTCACCGGATGTTTGAGCCTTGTGTTCATGGATGGAAAAAAGATAAAAACCATTACTTCTTTTCAGGTATGTCAGAAGTTGCAGATGTTTGGCAAGTAAGACGTGACAAAGTATCTGAGAGAGGACACCCAACGCAGAAACCGATAGAACTAATAAAAAACGCAATACTAAAATCGTCTAAAAAGGGAGATATTATTCTGGACCCGTTTGCTGGAAGTGGTAGTACGCTTATGACCTGCGAGCAACTCGATAGAATTTGTTACACCATAGAACTTGATCCACGCTTTTGTGATGTTATCCGAAAACGCTATGCAAAGTCTATAGGAAAGGAGAACGAATGGGAAACAGCGACAGCGAAGATATAAAAAAGGTAGGAAGACCAAAAATAGACGTTGATGATTATTTTGCGAAAATTCAACCCTATTTACAGTTAGGCTATTCGCTTCATAAAGCTTGTCTTTACGCTGAAATTCCCTATCGTCAGCTGCATGATTATTACGTAGAAGATGAGGATTTTCGCAACAGAGTTGAGCGTGAGCGAACTCTTGTAAATGCTGCAGCAAGACGCAACCTTGTTGAAGCAATAAAAAAAGGCGACATAAAAGCGTCAATGGAATGGTTAGAAACACAAGAGAAAGATGATTTCTCAAAACGCACAGAAGTTGAACACATAGAGGAAAAAGAAAATGAAGAGTTAAAGCTTTTACGAGAAATAGTTGATTCGCATGAAAACACTAACGGAAATTTACTTCCAACTGAACGGAAAACCAATTAAACTGTCAACAAATCAGCAGAGAATTTTTGATCTTATTTTTTATACTGAACACCCCCGTAATCAAATAATCGCACCAACGCAGTACGGCAAATCGCTAACGGTTGCACTAGCTGTGTTATTAAGAGCGATTGTAAAAAAAGAACGATTTATCATTCTTGCACCCTCTGAGAAAAAAGCACAAATAATTATGGGTTATGTTATTGATCATGCTTTTGACGCTCCCCTTTTTACTGAGCGATTAGAGTTAGAAAACAACGTAACACTTGATCGGTTGAGGCGTGAGAGAAGCAGAAATCACCTAACATTTAAAGAAGGCGGTGGCATTATGATCCTTACCCTTGATGCTAGAAATAGTAAACGTAATATTGAAGCTGCATTAGGTTTTGGCGGACATAGACTTATTCTTGATGAAAGCTCACTTATTGATGACCCTTTATACGCTACTGTTAAAAGAATGCTTGGCGGTTATCCATATAAAGAAACGTTTCTTTTAGAAATAGGCAATCCGTTTTATAGGAATCACTTTTATCGCACTTGGCATGATGACAATTATAATAAGGTTTTTATTGATTATCAGGTTGGGCTTGAAGAGGGTAGATATTCTCCGGAGTTTATTGAAGAAATGCGGCAAGAAGCGTTTTTTGATGTGTTTTATGAATGTAGATTTCCAGATGAAGAAACGATTGACTCAAAAGGCTACAGACAGCTTATTACAACCGATGCTTTAGAAGCAGCGTTTGTAGGAACATTAGAAATAAACAAAAATCAACGTTTAAAGCTAGGTGTAGATGTTGGTGGCGGTGGCGACTATAACGTATTTACCTTTAGACAAGGTGATCAATCATGGGTAGAGAGCATGAATCGGTCAAACGACACAATGACTAATGTTAATGAGGTAGTGCGCCTTATAGACGAATATACGCTGTCTGTTAATAGTATAAAAAAGAGGTTGCTCTTACCGGAAGAAGTTTATATTGATGATATAGGTATTGGCCGTGGTGTTACGGACAGACTTATTGAAATGGGCTATAACGTCAATGGCATAAGTGTTGGTGAAACTCCTCAGGACAAAACAAAGTATAAAAATGTCAAAGCGGAAAACTACTGGCTTGCTCAACAATGGGTTAAAGCAGGCGGTAAGATTTTAAAACGCAATGAGTGGCATCAGCTAACGTGGATAAAATATAAAGTTTCAACAGACAAGGTGCTTCAAATTGAATCAAAACAAGATTTAAAACAAAGGACTGGGAAATCACCGGACTTTGCGGAAGCTTTTATGCTTACATTCTCTGCTCCAAAACCTCAGCCAAACATACGATTGCTGTAATGCTCTGAATACATGTCTATTGTTTCAGTAAATAGCAACTGGGCATAAATACATCAGCAGTGTTTTTGCGCTCTGCATCATAGGCAACTGTGAGTACACGAATAGTATCTCCTACCTTAATTGCTTCTTGATTACTTCTTAAATCACATGCTACTTTTCCGAGTGCAGTTGGCGAATTAGTTACCTCAAACTGTAGAATAGTATCTGCGTTTTGTTGTGTTACAGTTTTTACTGTTCCATTCACAAGAAGCATGGTTTTTGTATATTCTCCATAAAAATTATCGCTTTGCATTGCTTCTGCAAGTTGTTTAGGTGTCGCTTCTTTTACTGTAAGGTTTGCGTTATGCTGACCAATAGAATAGGCAAAGCGTCCAACTAGCATGATAAGGACGATGAAAATAATGAAACTGATTGCAAATGTTATTTTAGATACCTTCATACGTTTATGCCTTTCTACAAACTGAAACTATATGGTTAAACTGTCCAAACCCAAAATGAGTTATTCCATAAAACATGCATGGCATAAAATCATGTAATTTAATAAGTGCAATAAATCCGAACCCTATCAAGAGGATTCCAATCGTTATTGTATTTTTCTTTAAAAAAGCAAAACTAAATATTGACACGTTCTTTTTAGAGATAGCTTTAACTAATGGAATGAAACTAATGAGAGCGGCAACTAGCGGAAAGAGGATTACCCACGTAAATAGTACAGGTGTCCAATATAGTGGAGTATGAGAGAGAAATGCATAAACAGGTCGATTGTAATGTATCAGGTCACCCTGAGCAATACGAGAAATAATTTCGGTAAGAGTCATGAAGAAAATTGGTAAAAGAAAAATACCACTTACCATATTGTATTTATTGATATGCAATGTATTTTGTAAATATTTTTTCATACCTTGTTTTCCAATCATATCTATATGCTGTTCGATAACGCTTTTTGTCATATCACCGACTTGAGAAAACCAAAACTCTACTCCTATATTGCCTTTTTTCTCTAATTCTTCTTGATACATATCATGGAAAAGCATAAGCATTTCCTGTCCGTACTTTTTCCTATATTGCTCAGGATAAAAAAGCAAAAAAAAGTTAAATAGTTTTTCTGCATTTGTTGATACTGGTAATGTTACTGTTTTATACATAAGAAAGTGCAAGTTTTGCTACCAAAGGTTTCGCAAAGAGATTTTTCTGTTTTGCTAATTCTATCGCTTCATTGTATCTTTGAAGTTCATTAGAAAAAATTGCCCTGCCTTTTTCAGTAAGTTTGTAATACTTTCGTCTTGCATGAGTAGTATCCACTTCAACAATGAGTTTATCCTCAAGCATACGTTTGATCGCACCATATAATGTACCCGCTCCGAGTTTTACTTTGTTCTGTGAGTCATTTTCTACCTGTTTCATAATGTCGTATCCATGACGTTCTTTAGTAGCAAGCGCAAGGAGAATGTAAAAAATTGGAGGAGTTAAAGGCATATTTGAATTGGAAAAAGCTTTAGTTTTACTCATATAAAAGTATTATATCACAAATGGATATATTGTCAATAGATATATATATCATAAGATTAATTTGTATAAGAAACAAGCTAAATCTCAATAGAATTACATAGCATATGTCTCTATTTGATGGTTTTAAAAAGTTATTCATTGCCGATACCAAGCAAGCAAACCCAGCTATATTTGGTTTTTTTAATTCTACGTCTATGCCCAAAATGGGTGAGAAAGAATTTTTAAAAGCTTATAAAGGTTGGGTCTATGCATGCGCAAACGCAATCGCTGAGCGCATCGCAGATATTGAACTAAAACTTCAGCAAAACACTAAAGATGGCTGGCAGGACTTAAACCCTGATGATACAAACCCTGCGCTTGATTTAATTCATCATGTTAATGATTTCCAAAGTTTTTACGAGCTAATATATGGCTATGCTGCATATCAAGAACTGCATGGTAATAGTTTTTGGTATTTACCACGATCAGGCAACAACAAAGTTGCAGAAATCTGGCAGCTCGATCCCACCAGAGTACAGGTAGTTAAATCCAGAAAAGACTTTATATCCGGTTACGTGTTTACTAACGAAATTGGCGAAAAAGTACCCATTGAGCCAAATGAAATAATTCACTTTAAACGCTTTCACCCACTTAACCCCTATCGAGGTATGGGAACTGTAGAAGCAGCAGCATTGGCAATTGATACGGATACCTTTGCTAGCGAATGGCAGCGCAACTTTTTTGGTAATAGTGCTATACCTAGCGCAATTCTTTCTTCAGAAGGAACGCTCAATCAAGAAGCATATGACCGCATAAAAGCTAACTGGGATGCAAAATTTAAAGGCGTACAAAACTCAAACAAACTCGCCATTCTTGAAGGAAATTTAAAGTACACGCTTGTTGGCCAAACAGCAAGAGATATGCAGTTTAGCGATGGTCGCAAAGATATTCGCGATGAAATATTAGCTATTTTTCGGGTCCCTAAAACAATTCTTGGTATTTCTGAAGATGTTAATTTTGCCAGCGCTCAAGCGACTGAATATGTATTTGCGAAATACGTCATTAAGCCCAAAATGAAGTTTTTTGTTACAAAGCTTAATGAGTTTTATTTACCTCTGTTTAACCTTAAATCATCTGAATGGAGATTTAATTTTACTGATCCGGTACCGGAAAATATAGAGCAACAAATCGCAGTAAGGGAAAGCGGTATTAAGAATTACTATATGCGACCAAACGAAGCACGAGCGCAGATTGGTCTTGAGCCTGTTGAAGGCGGAGATGAAATTTATGTACCAACACTTTATCAGCCAATGGCAAACAGTAATGTTGATGAGGGTATTAAACCAGATCCGGAAGACAAAGGTGCGCTTCGCAAAATGAGCGATTTTGTTAAAAAGAAAAAGGTTAAGAAATATAAAAAAGAACGCAAGATTAAAATAAACGTTAAAGAGCGAAGCGCATATATTCAGGGACAAATTATTGATAATACAGAAGTAGTTAAAGGACTTAATGAAAAGTTGAAATCAATACTGCTTAAAAATCTAGAAAAATCCAAATCAGCACCAAAACCACAATATAAAACATTTATTCAACGGTTAGCAGCGCAAGCAGATCCATCAAATGAATTAGTAAGGATTCTCTTTAGTAATTATCAAGATTGGGTTGGGCTTTTATTTAATGCCACAAAAGACGGTATGAGTAAAGTAATGGAACAGTCAGGTAAAGATGCAATTGCGGATACTGGTGTTGATACAAGTTTTGATTTACAAAACCCACGTGCGTTAGATTACTTAAACGAACATGCATTAGAAAATAGCAACAGTTACTCCGACACGATGAAAGAAGATATTTCCCTTACAGTACAAAGTAGCGTTGAGCAAGGTCAAAGCGTTGATGAAATTGCTACGACAGTTAGTTCTTTCTTTGACGATCAAGGTGACTACCGAGCAGAACGATTAGCACGTACAGAAACAGTTGATGCATATGCGCAAGGAAATTTAGAAGGCTACAGGCAGTCAGGTGTTGTTAATGGTAAAGAGTGGTTATTTGACGGTGGCGATTGTGTGAGTGGAATTTGTCCGGACAATGTTGACGATGGAGTTATTGCGCTTGACGACAATTTCTCAAGTGGTGATGATGCGCCACCTGCTCATCCAAATTGCGAATGTGCATTACAGCCAGTTACAGCAGATGACGAGGGAGAGTAAGCAAAATGTATAAGGAAACTCGCATTCCTCAATAAAATTGAACAGACACAAGTATGAAAGACCTGAAAAACCAAAAAATCTTCAAAAACTTTGCAGCGATAGAAACAAAGGTTGCAGATAGCGAGCCTCGTACACTTGTTGTAAAAATATCAACTCCAACTCCAGACCGATCAAAAGATACGGTCCAGCCAAGTGGAATGCTTGCTGACAATTTTCTCAAAAATCCTGTTGTTATGTTTGCTCATAACTATACTGATATGCCAATTGCAAAATGCACTGGACTTAAAATGCAGGACACTGGCATTTTAGCAACAGTGCAGTTTCCTGATGAAGGTGTATATGACAAAGCAGATACAGTGTATCAAATGTATAAGCAAGGGTTTTTGAACGCTTGGTCTATTGGTTTCATGCCTCTTGATTATGAGGAAAATGAACAAGGTGGATATAACTTTAAATCGTGGGAATTATTTGAATTTTCCTCAGTTCCAGTACCAGATAATCCTGAAGCCCTTACTGTTATGAGAAGTAAGGGTATTAATGTCGATGCCGTACTTGAAAAAACAGTAGAAACCACAGAGGAAAAAGAAACAGAGATTGTAGAGGAGAAAGCAGAAGAAGCAGAAGATGATGAAACAGAGCCTTACACAGATGACACAAAAGTAACAGAGCTAACAGTTGGTGACCTCAAAGATATTTTAGAAGATGTGTTTGAGTCTGATGGAGATGATGATGAAACTAAAGGAGTAAAAGAAATTGTTGAAAAAGATGTTAATGAAGTCCTTGCCCTTTCCTATGTGCTTGATTGTTTAAATTACTTTATTTCATATTTTAAAGATAATGACGTTTCGCAATCCTCAATCGACAAATTAACTCAAGCATTAGCTCTTGTTTTGGAAGTTACCAAAGATCAGGCAGAGCTTGGAAGAAAATCTTTTACTGTTAAAACTGGTCGCACAATTTCAGCAAAGCACGAGGGCATGTTGCAAGATGCTTGCGATCATATGGATAAAGCAGCTGAACAAGTAAAAACAGTGCTTGAGTCTGTTGTAACTGATCCAGACGATGAAAAACCCAATGATGACGGAAAAGATGATGATAAAAGTGCAAGCCATGTGAATTCTTTCTTACAAAAATTAGCTAACTCTGTAAAAACGAACAATCAAAAAACTGATTTGACACTCCGATTATTAAAAACAATTGTGAGTGAAAAAGAGAAAGGGGGTGAAAAATAAAATGACAGAAGAAGAAAAAAAGTTACAAGAAGAAGACAAGAAAGCTATGGAAACCATAGTGGAGGCGCTCACTCCAAAAGCGGTTGATGCCGTGATTGAGAAAATGAAAGCTGAGCAGCCTCTCCGCAAAAACATTTTTGGAGATGGGTCATTATCCGAAAAAGCAGAACTTGAAGAAAGAAAAAAAGACGCTGCGGAATATCTGAAACGGTTGGTAGCAAATGGCAATAGTAAAGCTCTCTCTGCTGGTACATCTACCAGTGGTGCGGAGCTTGTACCAACTTATGTCTCTGATCAAATCGTCATGCAGGCACTTAATTACGGGTTAATCCGTAAATATGCCTACAAGTGGCCGATGCAGGGAATTAACGAGAATATTCCAACAATGACAACGCTTACTGCCTATCGTCTAGCAGGTGATACTGCTGCGATTACATCGTCTCAGCCAACTACTGGAACGGTAAACCTTCGGGCAAAAACAGTAGGTGTCATTGTACCTGTCTCCAAAGTGTTATTGCAAAATAGCACAGCGAATCTAGTTGATGCGATTACTTACCTTGCTGGTAAGGCAATCGCACTTCTTGAGGACAAATGGGGATTCTTGGGATTGAGTTCAAACGAGGGTATTTTCCAAAATACCAACGTTCCTGTATTTACTCTCGGAAGTGGTAACACGACTTACGGCACAGTAAGTGCTGAAAATCTGTTAGACGTTGAGAACCTTCTTGATGAAAACTTTGTCAGCACTGATGCAAATACACTGAGATGGATTATGTCCAGATCAGTATTGAATGTGTTAAGAAGGCAGAGAAGTATCATTAATGGCTCTCCAAATCAACCACAGGGGTTCTTGTTACCAGGCTACGGTGTCGATACACCGCCATCACTTTGGGATCATCCATATGATACCAGCGCAGTAATGCCAAAGACTTCTGACGGCTCTCAAGCTGGAAAGAAATTCTTAGCACTCGTTGATTATGAAAACATAATTCACGGGGATGCGATGGAGTACACAATGGAAATCTCAGATCAGGCAACAATTACTGATACTGATGGTTCGACTCTCATCAACTTATTCCAACAGAATATGGTTGCTCTGAAAGTCTGGGGATTAGTTGATATTCAACTTTCCAATCCTGCAAAGGCGTTTGGTGTTGCGGCGACATCTGCAACATAAGATGGTTAACTGATGGCTGTAGGGTAAGTGGCAATGCAAGGGAACACATAAACTTAGCAAATACCACCAGCCAACAAAAGGCGCAGGTTTGCAAAATTGGTGTTCAACTCACCAGCCTTTTGCAAAAGATAAGGAGAGGAGGTGATCATACTATGAGTAATGAGAAATTAGTTCGTGTAAAAGTAGACCACAATGGACATTGTGCAGGCTTCAACTATGTTCAAGGTGAGGAAGTGGAATTACCGGAAAGCGTAGTTGCTGCTCTTGGAGATCACGCAACGCCAATTGCTGGTAAGGTCGAAGAGGTAAAAGAAGAAGTCAAAGAAGTAGGTCAAACAGACGTAGAAGATAAAATGATTAAAAAAGCTGAAGTAATTACTAAATAACTCATGTTACGCACTCACGTAACTAATTTTAACTGTTGTAATTCTACCATACTTACTCTGAGTTGCCTTCCTTGGTCTATTGTGTTGGGTTGTTGTCTTGGAGTGGCGAAACTTTGACGAATTACTTACAGATAATCTAGCCTATCAGGCTTTATTTTTCATTACCGTTATACTTGCTTTCACCAACTTCTTTATTAATTCCATTGGTATTTCCTTGTCTTCTGGAAAATTTACAATAGCTTTTGTTGTAGCGTAACCTACAAGTTCTTTTTTATGTTCCTGTATCACTGGAGGACGCACGTGCAGGCGAATATATGGTTTCTTAAAGCTGAACCAGGCAAACATTCCATTATAATCATAACCTTCATAAGAATATCCGGGTATTTGGAAATAATCAGTGCGTTCAGTGGCATTAGGCGCTACCTCACGTATTGCAGTCCTAATCTTACTTAACGTATTTTGTGCCTCCTTTGGGCATTCTGCAATGTATTCATCAACAGTTTTTGTCTGGTTCATTTTGATTCTTTGGTAGGGTATCTGTGTCTTATCAAAAACAGCTTTCCACCTAACCATGCTGTAGGTATAGAAAGAAAAGCAACTGCAAACCCATACCATGCCGGTCCTACATGCATATTAATCGTTGCAAAAGTTCCAGAAAGACCTCCAATAAGTCCCAATGTTCCCACAATAAGCACGTGTGTCATTGGGTGATTGGGAGCAAGTTGCGCAATCACGTAAGAACCGAGTACATTATAGATACTGCGATATGTAATTACTGCAAGAATTAAAGGCACTGAGCCATACATTGGTAATGCAGTTGCCATAATACCCATTGCTCGTAATATTGCATCTGTTCCATAGGACAAAATAACTACAAGGATAATTCCTGCAAGGACTGCTCCAATACTTTTAAGTATATTTTTCATATTATTTTTTCACCACCTTCTTTTTTATCTCCTTTGAATTGCCAAACTACACCAAATTTATCTATAAACTGTCCATAGGTTCCAAATGGCAAATTATGAAGTTCTTGAAAACGGCTTTCTTCTTTTTCTTTATCTAAACCTTGCGAAAGTTTATCAAAAACTGCTTTTAATTCATCATAAGATTGTCCGATAACAAAAATAGCGAATGTATTGCCTTGTTTTGGTAGATACTCTGGGGAAGCCATCCAATCTGTGGCTGAGATTTCTATATTGCCACTTTTTAAATTTGCATTGATAATTCTGTCCCACTTTTCTTTTGGTAACATGTCTTTCATTGGCGAATCACCAAGCTTTGTCATAGTTAATTCTCCCCCAAGACATTTGTGGTAAAAGGTCATTGCTTCGGCACAGTTGCCATCAAATAACAGAAAGGGTATAGAGCGTAACATATTTTTTTCACCTCCTCATACTTTCTAAAATTTTTGAGTAAGAGCATGTGGTTGAACTTTTTATCGACAAAAAGTTTTTGTATTGTTAATAACAATATTATAAATGACTCTTTTTTGTTTGTCAAAATAAAAAAACAAAAATGTATAAGGATTTCACCTTACAACAATATACTGTGCTAGAGATAAAAATATGGATGACCAAACACAACAAGGACAAGTTACAGAAACACCTACTGAAAACTCTGTTTCAGAAGCTACTCCTGCATCTGTAGATGTACAGGCTAATACTGATCAGACAGCAGCACCAATCGAAACAGCAACTGAAACCACTACTCCTGTAGAAAACTCTACCCAAGCAGATACAACTAGCAGTAATAGTACTGTGGTGACACCTGCGATACAAGATGTACCATGCGACTGTAAGTGTATTCACAAACTAGGTTATGTTGAAGTTGAGCTTGCTGATGGAACAAAACAGCAAATGACTGTCCAGCAAGCACAAGATGAACTTACAAAATATGAAAATATCAAAAAAGCATTAGGAACAACTGACGAAGGAGGTACACAAAATGCAGCTTAATGATCACGCAATAGGAAATGACAATATAAACGCAGTGCCACAAATTTCTCTTGCTGAAAAAGGCAAGTGGATTGGCGAATTTAAACTGACAAAATATGATTTTACTTCATCGGATGGCGTTATAAATCACATAGCCCAAGAAGCTTTTGAAAAAGATTCCAAAGCTGGCATGTCTGATATAAATCTCAAAAATAAGTATGGCAGATTTCTCAAATCCTCAAAAGTAATTGGTAGAAACTTACTTACAAACTATGGCATCAATTCCATAATCTGGCCAGCAGTTGCGGGTGGAACGTATACCGCAATGAATAATGCAAATGCAAGGCTTGGTGTTGGAGATTCAACTACAGCTGCAGTTGCTTCACAAACTGATCTTCAAGCAGCAACAAATAAGACTTATCAAGCAATGGATGCCACATTCCCAACGCAAGGCATATCACAACTCATCACTTTTAGGGCAACATTTGCCGGTGGTTCTGCAAATTATCATTGGCAAGAATATATCTCCGATAATGGTACTTCGGGTCATGCAATGAACCGACTTGTTTCCGATCAAGGAACAAAAACCTCAGGACAATCTTGGCAGTTAACCCTTACCGTAACTCTTTCATAATATGTCAAAACAAATTTTTTCTGAAGTTTTACCAGTCGATTGGTCAGCAAATGGCGCACAAATTTTAAATTCTACAACGGAGGCTCTTATTTTTCCAGACTTTACAATTCCAGCTTTCTATATGAATGATGGTAAGTTTCTGCGATACACTGCATGGGGCAGTCTTTCAAGCGTAGTTACAACTCCAGGTACTTTACAATTTACTCTGCGCATGGGTGGTCTAGCTGGCACAATGATTGCGCAAACTGCTGCAATTTCTTTAAACGCAGTTGCTCAAACAAACATTTTATGGAACTTAATTTGTGATATTGTTGCTAGAGGTAATGGTACTGCTTCGCCAATTTTGGCAATAGGCGTAGTTACTTTAGCAGCTCAACTTGCAGCAAATAATAATCAACCAAATTTCATGTCTGCTGGTGGTGCATCTGCACCTGCAACAGTAAACATTGATACGACCCAAAATCAAGCATTATCCTTAACTGGTAAGTTCTCAGTAAGCACTGCAACCACACAGCTTACAGGCTTCACGCGAACAATTGAATCTTTGACTTAAACGTATAAAGCCTCATTATCTTTTCAATATAATTAGTCTGTATGGCTGATATTTTAGACCAAAAAAATTATTCTGGTTCTGTTGCTATTGGTTTTGGGGATGTAGGCAATGGGCGGGATTACATGGTGCAGGGGTTTTGTCCTGCAATCGATAACATTACGGCAGTTTCTTTCAAAATAAACAGTAAAGATGGCAATACAAACATAGGCTATAAAGTTTGGATTGATACCTGTGATGCAAATTCATACCCGACAAATGGTGTTGGTGGTATTGGCGGTTCAACTGAAATCACAAATGCTCAGTTAGTGGTTGGTACTCTCACAAAATATGCTCTTGCTACGCCTGTAAATTTAGTTATAGGCAATAAATATGTGATGTGTTTTGCGCCTTGGGATACAGTAAATCATGTATACGCTTCAAGCTATAATGACTGGGTTTCATCCACTAGTAATCCATATGCGCCATCGGGTTTTTCAGGCGCAAGACGTGTGCATCTAAACACTGGCTATACCAGTCCAAGCCAACCAGACTCAGGAAATGATGACATACTTTTTGAAACGTATGGTGCACCTGCATTTATGCCACAACGAAAAGAAAACAGACCAGCCATGTTTAAGCCTTTTGGTTGGAAAAGGTAAAAATATATGGCATTTCCAGCAATACGAACTTACATCATACCTCACCCACCAGTACAAAATACTGCTATTACTCCTAAGTCTGTTTCAGATAGTGGAGTTGGCACTGACGCTGTAAGTATTTTGGTAACTACAACTATTACTGATTCTGGTATTGGATCAGACAATATAAGCCTTTTGGCGCAAATTGCTTTACAAGATAAGGTTATATCCGACAACTTTGATGAAAACTATACCAATACAAGTTTTTGGACAACATACGGTGGAGATGCTCAGGTAAAGGTACAGAATAATGAATTGGAAATATCAACGATTGCAAACCAGAGTAATTATTTTGAGCTTGAAACTGTAGGGCAATATGATTTTTCTAACTCTTGTGTACAAATACAAATTGTGGATGCTGGAAACCAAGCACTTACCTCTTACGAAACAATCATGTACTTACAAAATAATGCCGATGCTACTAATAAAGTTTATTTCACTATATCTCAAAATCAACTCAATGTACGAAAAATAGTTGCCGGAACAAACTCGTTTATTACTGGTACTGCTTACTCATCTACAACAATGAAGTATTTAAGAATTAGAAGAAGCAATGGGACGTTTTATTTTGACTATTCTGCCGATGCAATTAGTTGGACAAACCTTACCTCATTTGCAGATCCTTTTACTGTAACGAATATGAATATTGGTTTGCAGGCTGGAAATTGGCAATCGGAAACTCAGGCTGGAACATCTAAGTTTGATAATTTTATTTTAACACTGGGTATGACTATTGATGCAGTTTCTGTTATTGAACAAGTTTCGCTTACAGATTCGGGAAGTGGTAGCGACACTACCAGCATTTCAGCGCAGATTGCTTTACCAGATAGTGGAACAGCCAGTGATTTTATTTCACTTCTTGCAACAATTGCGCTTTCTGACTTAGGAACTGGATCAGATTTAATAAGCATTACAGCCTTACTTATTTTATCTGATTCTGGAATTGCTAACGATGCGCTTGTTATTCTTGCTCAAATTGCTCTTAGCGATACTGGGGTAGCAAGCGAGGCGTTGGCTATTTTAGTCGCTATCGCATTATCCGACTCTGGAATAGCAAGTGAAGCATTAAGTATTCTAGTATCGCTTGCCTTAAACGATGGCGGTATTGCAAGCGATGTGGCAAGTCTTGTTGTACTTGCTAAACAGAATGATATTGGGATAGGGTCTGACTCTGTCAGCTTATTGATACAGACAGAAGTTGATGACACAGGAAGCGGTAATGATAGCTTAGCAATACAAGCACGAATACCGTTAAATGATACAGGTGCTGGCAATGATGCGGTACTGATTACTGAATTTCTTTCTCTTGTTGATAGCGGTTTAGGATTAGATCAGCTAGGTGTTATTGCAGCACTTGAAGTTGATGATTTTGGATCAGCAACAGAAACACTTGCACTACAAACATTTATCACTCTTACTGATTCTGGACAAGGAAACGATAGTATATTGGTAGTTTTTCAGCACTTTATTACCGACAATGGTTTTGCAATTGACCGACTTTCTTTTTTCAAAGGGGGCAGAGAGATTTACACATTTACCACGAAACCCTATGTTCGCTTAAGCGGCGGCCTCTACGTAAAAGATACAAACTAAAGTGTATAAGAAACTTCCTGCGGATCAATATAATTTGTTATGAATTATATTGCGCAATCAGATGTTGAAAGTTATCTAGGTGTTGCGCTCACAACTTCCGGAGTAAATACCTTTAATACCCTCTTGCCGCTTTTGCAGGATATGATTGATAGATACTGCAATAGGTCTTGGAATATAACGAATCCAATTACTGAGAGTTTTGATGCAATCGATCAATCGTCATTAATGGCGAACGACACATTTTTTCCAGCTTATCCACCAGTGCAAAGTATTGATTCTATAACAGTTGGCGGTGCTGTGTGGGATTTAACATATGTTTATAACTACAAAACTTATATCAAACTCTGGACGAAACCAATGACTGTTTTGTTACCAAATCCTCTTGGTTTTCAAAGTGTTGTTATCATCTATCATTCTGCTGTAGCTGGTGCAGTTCCAAACCAAGTAAAACTAGCTTTCATTGAATGGATAGCGCGAAAAATAAATACTGCAGCGGATGCAAATAAAGAGCTAACAAAAGTCCAAGCAGGAACTGTTCAAGCGCAATATGCGCAAGACAAAGTAGGCGGAATACCAGATTTTGTAAAGCTGGTGCTTGATCAATACAGATTACCAGCGATTGACCATTTTTAAGTTATGCCAAAATTACCAATTACCGATGTTGTTTCAATTTACCAACAGCAAAGAGCAGGCAACACAGAAAGTTACCAGAGTTCGCCAACGTACACGAATGTTAATGTTTGTATCTCGCCTACTGGAACGGATATTCAACCGGATTACGGCGATGTAGCAGCGTTTCAACTTTTTGAAATATTTTTGTATGACGCAACTCTTATTTTGCACAACGCCGATAAAATAGTAACCGTAAATGGGACTGAGTATATTCTTGATGGCAAACCGTATGTACTCAATAACTTAGGACTTGCGTATATAAGAGTATTAGGAAAACAAATCACATAATATGGCAGATTCAGATTATCAATTATCAGTAGATGTAATAGGCGCAAAAGAATTAAAAGATGCTATTGCCACTGTGGGTTCTGTGGCAACGCTAGCAATTATTAATGCGCTCAATAAAACAGCCTACGATTTAGAAAGGTTAGCACGAAGTAAAGCGCCACATAAAAAAGGAGGACTATGGAATAGTATCCATACTGATCCAGCAAAAGTAACCGGGACAAACATTGAGGCGAAAGTCGGCACGAACTTAAAATATGCGGTGTATCAGGAAAAGGGTACTGCCGCTCATACAGTTAGAGTGGTTAATAAAAAAGTGCTGTATAGCAAAGATACAAACACGTTTTATGGCAAGTCGGCAAACATACCACAAATGTCAGGCAAGTTTTACATGAAACAAGCAAGGGACGAAATAAAGCCAGAGCTGACCAATAATTTACAACAAGCAACAAAAATAATCATAGATCATTTATCAACAAAAGGAACGGAATAATATGGCGTTTGGATATAAAACAATTAAAGATCAACTTGTGGCAATTTTACAAACTGTAAGCCAGTTGCAAGTTGTCTATGGAAAAGAAGAAAAAGCTATAAAGCAATTCCCTGCAGCATGTGTTTCCGCAAAAGAGCATCAAGCGCAGTTTCATGATACTGTTTCAAATTTCAAACAGTACCAGCATTTTGTCAGACTCTACTTTCGTACAGATGAAGGAAATGATCCTGATTATGAAGATGTTTTAGAAACAACCGCAGATGCGGTGATCGCAGCAATAGAACATAACTTAACTTTAAATGACGTTGTCGATTGGGCGAACCCAACATCAGGTGCTTGGCGAAACGTTATAAAAGAAACGCCTGTGCGTATGCTTGAAATTGTTGTTACGTCAAAAGCTCGTGTTATTCGCTAATTCTTAAAAATGTATAAGCTACTTTATATTTTTCAGTACAATTGAGCAGACTATGAAATACCGATATACAGGCAATGACCAAAATTTACATTTACCTAAACATAACGTTTTTGTAAAAGGTAAAGGCGATATTGTTGAATCAAAAACAGAAATAAATCATCCTGATTTTGAACGAGTATCAGACAGCGAAGTTAAAAGAGTTGAAATTCAAAAAGAAGAAAAAAAAGAGGAAAAATAAACTATGAGCGCAGGTATTCAATCACAAATTACAGTTGTAAAAGAAACCACATGGGGTGTTCAAGTAACACCAAATAAATCTATTCCGGTTAGACCAACTGGCGGAATTGCTATCAAAGAAAATATTCAAATGATACCTGCCATCAAGGGACAACTGCAAAAAAACTACGCAGCAATCAAAGGCAAGACATCTTATGAAGGCGATTACACGATGGATATGTTTGCTGACTATCCTGGCCTTTTCTTACTTTCTGCGTTTGGCACTGATACTCCAGCACTTCATTCGGGAGAGTCAACGGTTTATGACCATGTATTTACTGAGTCGATACCAAAACCGTCTCTCACAATTGAGCAAGCGATTGCTGAAAACACAAGGAGATATTCAGGGTGTATCGTTTCTGGTTTTAAAGTAGAGGGGAAAGTAGGGGAAATGATTGAATTTACACCGACCATTTCTGCAAAAACACAAGCATCATCTTCTGAAGTTTCAGCAGCTTTTTCTACGGTTCAAGCATTTAATCATACGCAAATGGTTATCAAGATCGGCGGTACAGTTATTGGCGAAGTTGAAAACTTTGAACTTGATTTCAAAAATGGGCTTGAGATGGTATATGCGTTAGGTAATGTTGAACCGTCTTTCAACTCAATTGCTGGCGGCTCAGAAGTTTCCGGCAAGATTGAATTATATCTTGACGCAACAACTATTGCAGAACTTACAAATTATATTAATGCGACAAACAGGAGTCTTGAATTTATCGCAACTGGTGGTGCAATTGGGAGTGCTGCTAATTATATACTTGATCTTTTAGTACCAAAAGCAATTTATACAGCTGGCGAAACAAAAGTAACTGACTCACACAATCTTTTATCAATTGAATTTAACGGTATTTTTGACACAGGCGGGACAAACAAACTTCTTGCCTGCACACTGACAAACTTGTTAGCAAGTTACTAGAATTATGGATGATTTAACACTTACTACCGCCAACAAATACACTGTTACCTATCATGCTTTTATAAACTATGATCAGTTTTTGGAAGTCCAGAGGGCAATGGCAGATAATACGCAAATTGACACAAGTAAAAAAGATGAGGATGGTAATGTTATATTGCCAGAAGGTATAGGTTTGATTTCAACTGGGAGAATGTTTGACTTTCCAAAACTTTTGATAAAATATTTAGTTGTCAAAATTGCCAATGAAAAAGGTGAAGAAATAAAAAGAGAGCAAGACAGTCTACCTCTACCGCCACAAGACAGCAAAGAGATTATGGGAATATTAAGTGGGATATTTAATGAAGCTGTAGAAGTGTTTGAGGATAAAAAAAAAGTGAGCTAATAGTACTCTCCTCTTTCAAATATTGGTATTCCCAAACCCCATTACCCGCAAATGACAAACTCTTAGTAGTGCATATTTGTGATGTGCTTGACCTTACTTATACTGAGTATAAAAAACAACCTGCGTGGTGGCTCAAAATGTATTATGACTATATGATTGGTAAAACCAGAGCGCAAAACACAAAACCGCCAAAATAATCTTATATCTTTTGTATAAGAAAGACCTCAATTCTCCATAAAATAACATAGTATGGATGGACAATCACTTCTTGAAATAATTCTGCGAGCTAGAGATGAAGCAAGTAAAACAATTGAAGGTGTTGGCAAGCAAGTTGATCAAACGAGTAAAACTACTGCTAATATGGCAACTGCTTTCAAAGTTGCTGGTGGTATTATGCTTGGCGTTGGTCTAGCTGGTGTTGGAGTAATGAAAAGCTGGGCTGATGCAGCAAGCGCACATCAGACAGCAATGGCATCAGTTGATGCAACACTCAAAAATGTTGTTTCCTCGATGGATATAACAACAACTGCATATACAGGACAAACTGTAGCAATAGGTTCAAGTAAAAAAGCAATTCAAGAACAGGTACAAGCCCTTGAGTTACAAAAATCCCAGCTTAGTCTCTCAAATCAAGAAACAACACAATCAATAACTGTCACCACGGGACATGGAAAAACACTTAAAGAACATACAAAAATAGTACATGAAAACGCAGCAGAAACAAAAGCACAAGTTGATGCGATTGATCAGCAGATTATAGACCTCAAAAAATCAGAGTTAGGAGTTAGCAGCGCATCTACTGCCACAGCAAAAGCAACTGTTATCAATACAGGTCAGGTTGTATCTCTCAAAATGCTGCAAGACATGACTGACCAAGTATCAAATAGCTATCTCAAACTTGGTTTTTCAGAGGATGAAACAGCAGCATCTTTTGCGCAGGATGTCAGAGTTACCAAAAACGTTGCAGATGCGCAAACAATGCTTTCTACAGCAGCGGACTTAGCAAGACTCAAACATATTAGTTTAACGCAGGCTACTACCACTTTGACAATGGGATATGAAGGACAAACAAGGGTACTTAAACAGTTAGGCATTGAACTGGGAAAAGGTGCAAAAGGTATGGATGTAATCAATGCTGCTCAACAAGCCGCTAAAGGACAAGCAGAAGCATTTTCACATACCTATGAGGGTGCATCTCAGGTGCTGGGCGTTGAATTTGAAAAACTACAAGCAACTCTTGGTGCAAGACTAATACCGTCCCTTAGCTCTTTTGTAACAGGCATTGCGGGTGTGATTGATAAGCTCAATCATCTCTCACCTGCAACGTATGACACGATTGTAAATATTGTGAAGTTTGGGACTGCGTTTGCGCTAATTTCTGGACCCATACTTCTATTTATTGGTTTCTTACCTGCCCTTATCGCTGGATTTAGTGTGATAGCAGGAGTTGGATTGCCACTTATTATAATACTTGGCGCATTGGCAGTTGGCGGTTATCTCTTATATACAAACTGGTCAAAAATCCAGCCTGTTATACAAATAATTGAAAAAGCGGTAACAAGTTTTGTAGGTAATGCAGTAAAACAACTCATGGATTTTATCAACCAAAATAAGGCAACGTTTCAAGCTTTCTGGATTGATATACAAGCACTTTTTACTTTTGCTCTTGGGTTTATACAAGGATATTGGAATACAACATGGCAATCAATGGCAGCACTACTCAAAGACGCATGGGATGTAATGAAAGGCATAGTTGAAGTTGCATGGGGTTTGATTGAAGTAATTATTGATATAGGGCTTGGTCTTTTTACTGGCAATTGGACAAAAGCGTGGGATGGCATAAAAAAAGGGTTTGGCGACATCTGGAATGGCATAAAAGATATTGTCACTGGTGTTACCAGTTCAATTATAGATTCGGTGAAAGCTGCGCTAAATTCAGTAATTGGTTTTATCAACGGCGTTATTACCGGCGCAAACTCAGTAATGGGTAAAATACCTGGCAACCATCTGCAAATACCCACTATTCCTCATTTTGAGCAAGGAGGTTACGTACCAAAAACTGGGATTGCGCTTTTGCACGAGGGAGAGTTTGTCTTATCAAAGGCAATGCTGGCAGGTCAGTCATCAATGCCAAAGACAATACAGCAAACTACGAATAACAATACTCCAATTACTATCAATGCTCAAATCACACAGGAAATGGATTTAGGACTTTTAGCAAATAGACTTGCTTTTGCGGTAAGAAATTCAAGGTAATATGATAACAAACGTAACATTAGGTGGGTTTCAACTCACTACAAACCAAATACTTTTGCAAGGCATACAAAACGCCTCTTTTCCAGAGACGGTTTATACACGTTCAAAAAGAGGTGGTTATCAGGGGAATAAAATGCCAACACCTAGTTTTGCGTCTTATCAATTTGTTTTGCAATTTCAAATTGTAGGTTTATCTTTTGCTGATCTTAATTTGCAGCGTACAAACTTTTTTCAAATACTTGGCTATATTCACTCAGCAGGTTCGCAAACGCTTATATTAACTCGCTCAGACGGCAAACAATTTCAGATTGATATTCGAGCAATACAAGTAACTGGCGACTACTCAACTGACGACAGCAATAGCTGCATAGCGCAAGTAACATTACTTGCTGAGTATCCATTTTTACAAAGCGCAGTCCTGCAATCTCAAGACGTACTTATTTTCAATGGCGGTGGCATGAGCGTGCCAATGGGAGTACCGCTTAATCTCTCCAATGGGCAATCAACAGCAATAACACTTACGAATAACGGTAACTATGCAGCATTTCCAGTTTTTACTTTTATTGGCAAACTTACCAACCCAACTATTACTGATAACGCAACTGGACAAACGTTGAGCATCAATTACTCGCTTGCCGATAACACTCAATCTCTTATTGTTGACTGTTACCAAAGAACTGCGATACTCCAACCCTCCGGCAATATTGCAAGACAATATATTACAGGAACATTTTGGACTGTGCCGATTGGTCCATCAACTGTCACGCTTGGCAACTCAAATAACACAGATGGGGGTAAATGCACGGTAACATTTAGAGACACATATTTGAACGTATAAATTATGCCAGTAAATCAAGGAGCATTATCACCAGTTATAAAAGTGTACCTACTAGACGTTGGGACAGGCGATTTGTTTGAACTGCCTTATGAGTCACTCAATTTCATTGATGAATTAAATAATGGAAAGCAGGCAACAATCAATCTGGATTATCCAGCAATTTCTGCTATGGCAAAATTTTACCAAACAACAGTACAAGACTTGTTTACTGCCACGTTTCGTGAGATATGGATTGAAGTAACAATGCCAGGAGGCAATCCTACAAAAGTATGGTATGGAGTCGTTGCAGAATATAACCGTAGTAAAGATGCATCGGGTCAATATCAAATGAGTATTGCTGCTATTGATTACTTTTCTCTTTTTCAAAAAAGACGAACAGGACTTACCACAATTACCTTTACGAACACTGATCCTGCGACAATTCCATGGTCTCTGATAAATACATCGCAATTATCATTAGGAGCAGGTAGCGCATCAGATTTTGGCATTACACAGGGGCGTGCAGATACAAGTAGTTTGAGCATAACCATTTCATATAAAAACGCAGAGTTAAGACAAGAAATAATAAATATTTCAAATTATAAGCAAAACGGCACGTTTGATTTCGATATTGATTTTACCAAGAAATTTAATGTCTATGTTCCAACCAAAGGCTCAATACGATCCAGCATTGTTTTAGATGATAACAATATTATGGCGGATACGGTCAAAATTCCTTTACTATTATCGCTTACCAACTCAATTTTTGTTACTGGTGCTGGAGTAAATGATGACCAGTCGGGAGTCAATAGAAAAGCAAGCACATCAACGATCAATGCATATAAACTTCTTGAAGATCAAATTGCAGACATTGCTATTTCTGATACCAGTTTGCTTGCTGCAGAGGGAGATAGATTTTTAGCGTTGAATCAATTGCCACTGTATCAGATTTCTCTCAAACATGACATTGCGGATCCAGACATTACAACATATGACGTTGGCGATATTCTTGTAGTAAATGTGCCAGAGGAAGGCGTGAATTATCAGCAGTACAGAGTTAAAAAGCGCACAGTTGATATTGATAAAAGCGGTCAAGGAATTGCACAGCTTGATATGCTTTTAATTTAATTATGGATTTACTAACGCAACTTTTAAAAGATTTACAACTTAGAGTTGAAAAACTTGAGAGGGGTACGTTTTTAACAAAACTTACCATACCCTCAACTGGCTATTTTGTTATTAAAGTAGTAACAAGCGATCCCTCATCCCCAAAAACAAATGAAATATGGATAAACTCAAGCACAAACCAATTAAAATGGTATACAGGCAGTGCTACAAAAGCTGTTACCCTTTCTTAATTCATTTTTGTATAAGAAACTTCTTTCTCCTCAATACAATGAGATACCATGTCTTTACGTTCAATAAAATCAGGTGCAACAGCAATAACAGAAGCAGGCGTTTTACAATTTATTACAGACCTGCTTTCCCAATCCGGCGTTTTTGATATTCTTGCTGGGCAATTTAAAGTTACGGCTGGTTCTGGACTTGCGGTTAATATCGCCATAGGACGAGCATATTTACTCAATTCTGGAGGTAATGGCTATCCTATTTTCAATGACGCAACGATTACAAATCTCGCTATTAACTCCAACAGCTCTGGAAATCCAAGAATAACCTCAATTGTTTTATATAAGAATATTGGTGCATCCCCAAATGCAGATGATACGAATACAAACTTTGTTGTGGCAATTGATGGGACACCAGCTGCGTCACCGACTCCACCTAGCACATCACAAATAACTGCGATAACAGGAACGAACCCATATATCGTTTTGGCAAATGTTACTGTCAACTCTGGGGGTTCTACACCTGCTGCGATTGATAACACTATTATGCCACAAGTAAAATTCAGAACTGATATTTTTCAAGCGGACAATTGGGTTGCTTATTCTCCGACTGCTGGCTCAACTCTTACTCTTGATCTTTCGCAAGGGAAAAAGTTTCAAATCAATTTGCCAAATGGTAATGTAACCCTTTCTCTCAAAAATGTTCCTCTTAACTGTAAATCAATTATCGCAAGATTTACTCAACCTGCCAGTGGTAGCGGTACTATTACATGGTGGTCTGGTCTTTCTTGGCCAAATGGCGTAACTCCCACTCTTTCAACTACAAATAATAAATCAGATGAGTTTGGCATAAACTTTTTGTCTGTTACCAATGACACAACTAACACAAGTGAAGGAACAACTATTTTACAAAACTTGTAATTATTATGACTTATGGCGAAAAGACAATTTACAACATCCGATACATCTCCTTGGGCTGATAAATATACGAATGGTTCTGCTGGTGCAAAAACCTACGCTAGTAATCATCAAATGGATTCAACCGATGGCGCATACTATTCTCGTGTTTCCGGAAGCGCAGGAAATACTACCGCAAATACCCCAGATATAGCAGATGGAACATATAACCTGCCTTGTAAAATTATCAATGAATACTCAAATGCAAATCCAAACTGGGAATACAACTTTTTAATTTCTGTTAGCGGTGGAGTTGCTACATTCAAATATCCTCTTACCATTAACTGCAACTATAGCGGTCTTGGATCTCAGATCGTAACTGGTAATCCTTACTCAAGTGTAGTTATCAATAGCGGAGTAACAATCAATCCGCCAAGTTGGAATGGCAGTTATGGTGGCAGAATTGTTTGGTTCGCAAGAGATAGCTGGGTAAATCACGGCACGATAAATCTTTCAGGCTATGGTTTTATAGGCGGTTCAGGAGTTGGCAGCACTGCTGAAGGCTATACAGGCGAAGGTACAGGCGGAGTATCAACCCAAAATCAACAAGCTGCAAATGGTAATGGCGGTGGTGCTGGGGGCTACTCTAATAACTCACCCTGGAATCAGGGAAATGGCGGCGCAGGTGGATCAAATGCTACTTCTGGTCAAAACGGTAATGGAACAGGCGGCGGTAATAATTCAAATGGAGGCGCTGGAAGTACTGGTAATACAACATCAACTTCAGATGGGGTAACGCAAAATATGGGTGGAGCTGGTGGTTCAGGCGGAAATAATGGCGCAAGCGGTAATTCCGGAAACGGTGGAAATGGTTCAGGGTGTCTTGACGTTATTTCTCGTTCAATTACCAGCGATGGGTCGATTTACTTTAATGGCAACAGTGGCGGAGGTGCAAATTATCACGCAGGCGCAGGCGGTTCTGGTGCAGGAGGTTTTGGCATTTTCAAAGGACAGATTTTCAATTTATCCGGCACAATTCAAGCTCTTGGAGGTCCGCATGTTGTACGTGGTAATACAGATGAAGACGGCGGTTATGGCGGGAATGGAGGAATTGCTGTGTATTACGGACAAACTCAGTCTGTATCCACTAATCCAAGCGCAACTCTTATATTAGACACGATCTTAAACGACGCTGGCGGAGCGTTTGAATTTTTAATCGCATAACAATATGAATTGGACAGATATACGAGTTATTTTTGACATTATTTCAACTGGCGGTTTTGTTATCGTTGGTCTTATCTATTGGAAAAGTCAATCTACAAAAGCAAATAGCATAGCTGAAAAAGACTTAAACGAAACATTAAATGAGCTTCTTGAGGCAAGGGATAAGAAAATAAAAGACCTTGCAGAATTGGTACAAGAGCAAGGAAAAGAAATTGTACTAATGAAAGAAACGATTGAAATACTCAGCTCAAAGAAAACCGATCTTGAAGCACTCGTTATCCTTGCGTTAAAAGATTATTTCTCAACGCATCCGAATGTTGCTCATGCACAACAGGAGAAAGAAGATAAAAACCCCAAAAATATATAACAACTCCTCTTTTCCTCAGTACAATAGTGCATGAGAACCTATCCACAAATTTATTCTCAAAGGGATCCTCAATGGGCATCTCAAAGACTAGGAACAGTTGACGGTGCAACAATAGGACAGTATGGTTGCTACATTACCTCATTTGCCATGACTGCTGGGTATTTTGGACACCAAATTACCCCAAATGCGTTAGATGATATTTTTACAAACAAACAGCTCTATGCAAATGGAGATTTAATAAATAATGATGGCGATTTATCAAAAGTATTTCCGGATATTTTGTTTCAACAAGCATATGACTACAGTAATAATCCGGCAGACCTTAATTTACTAAAACAGCTTTTAGCTGATGACACGCTCGCAGTCATTATTGAGCTTGATTTTGACCACGATCCAAATGATGGAATTCAAACGCATTTTGTTTGTCTGCATGATTATGACGGAACTACATTTAAAATTTATGACCCGTGGTATGGTACTGATGATGACTTTTCCTTACATTACGGAAGTAACCCAGCGCAAACAATCCAGAAATTTGTTGTGTATAAAGGCAGTCCAGTTGGTGCAACCGTTGCTGTCAATGCAAATGTATTTCCGCAACTTGTAGACAAAGCGACAAAGTATGATGCTTTTAATGCAGCAGGTTACACAACAGTTGATGATGTCATTAAGAAAGTAGGTGACTTAACCAGTGCAAACACACAGTTCCAGCAGGATGTTCAAAAACTTCAAGGTCAAATTTCTGATATGGCGTCTGCAATTCAAAAGGTTAAAGATGAAGATATACAAGCTGTGGATGACTCTATAACAGCACAGCATCAACGTGACCAAGCAATCGGTGATGTAAGCTTTGTAAAAAATTTGCTTGGTCTTACTCCTCAAGCGACAGATGACGATATGCATACTGCAGTTACTGCAATGCAAACAACAATTAAGCAATTACAGGATCAAGTGAAACAACTTCAAGCCCAACCGCCACAAGTGAATCAGCAAACCGTAGCAGAAGCCCAAACAAATAGCCTTCTTGACTGGATTAAAAGTTTTTTTAAAAGGGGGTGAAGATATGACGCCTGGATATAAAACAACAGAATTTTACGCAGTCATTGCTGGTATTGGAACAATTTTAGTTTCTTTTGTGCAGCAAAATTGCTCATTTTCTCAAGATAAAGTTGTCGCTCTTATTTTTCTCGTTGGGAGTTATGTTGGAAGTAGGACATTTTTAAAGTACAAGAATAATCAAGCTTCACAATCCAATACTCAAACTCAAGTTTAATTATCTGCTGTAAAAACTAGCTAATGAGAGTTATAATACAGTTAATAACTATGGAGGAACCAGCTATGAATGAGAGAGACCTCGTTGGAAATACACCTGAACCTATTGCAACTCCTTTAGGAGAACCAAGAGAATTATGTGGTGATATAGCTGTAATAACTAGAAAAACGGGTGCAAGAATGGTATGGTCTGGTGATCATTCTGAACTCAGAGTCAATACTGCTTTATTTCCCAACGCTGACCAAGCCAGAATTTCAACTCTTCGACAAGTAGGTGGGCATCTTGGTCTTACTCAAGCAATACGTACTGACGCAAATCTTTTATTAGAAACTACTCGAACATATCCAGAAGCAAGTGAACCAATTCTTCGTTGGCAAGGTCTAGCAAGACTAAGAGAAAGTAATCCGAATATTCTTCGTGACCAACCAGTAGCACCTCAAAATCAAACACTTGGGCAAGAATTTCAGTGGGCGATTGATACATATGTTTTAACGGGTAAATATCCTGATCAGATGTCGGATACTGTGCATCAAGCAATACAGCGCATTCCTCAACCTAAAGGTCGTAGTTTAGTTGATTATATTGCCTCAGGCCGCTATTTAAAATTTGATGGACAAAATTTTGATACTCATCTTAAACCTCTTATTGAAGAACTTGCTGAAGCTGATCGTCAAACAGGTCAATCACAACAGTTTGAATATCGACCTTCACAAACTCAAGATGTTGCAGGAAGTAAAGAGCCGCTTCAAGAATCTGATATTGCTGTTCGCGTGACACCTTTTTATGGAGGTTATTATCGGGAACAAGTTTGTCGTTATGATCCAGCTACAAGGCAAATTGTCAAAGAGGCAGGCATAAAGGGAACTTGGTCGGTTGATGACGCACCGGATGATGAGTCTATATGGAAAACAAAAAGAACATATGAAGGAAGTATGCAGTCTGGAAAAGAAGCATTAGTTAAATTACCCTATAATGCTTTACCAATCGTCTCTACACTAACTCCAGTAAATGCACTTCAGTTTATGCGTGATGATTTAGGAATTATATCTGTTGACCCAAGATCGCAAGGACAAACATCTGATGCAGCAACATTTTCATTTGACTTTGTTCTCACAGAATCACCATCAAATCAGTTAAATATGCCGCCTACAGAACGTGATTTGGTGCCTGTAGGAGGAAACCTTGATCCTGATACACAAACAGTTCTGGATGATCTTTCTAGTCAAACTTGGATGAGTGATGTGCAAAAAGCAAGAGAAATTGCTATCTATGTTCGCAAAAAACTGCGTTATCCCCAAGATGAAGGAGAAATAGGGCAAATTGACTCTTTATATTTATCCGCAGGAAATGATCTATGGACTAAAATTGCTGAAACTGGTGTTGCTCATTGTTATTGGGCAAACATTTTTCGAGATGAATTATGCAAAAGGCTTGGGATTGCCTCTCGTATTGCAACCGGACCATATATTAATAGCAAAGACCCTCGATTTGAATTTGCAGTAGTAGAAGCACCAGGCTTAGATAAGCACGCTTGGGGAGAAGTATGGGATCCGGATAAACAAGCTTGGACACATCGTGGTATGGATGCTACTCCACCAAAAGCAAAAGATGATTCTGGAGATCAAGATGGAGAATCGCAATCTCTGGATGGTGATTTTGGTGAATCAATAGTTGAGCAACCAGAACTAAGCCAGGAAGAGATAGAACGTTTATATGATGAATTAAGTAAGCAAGATGAAACTCCTCCTCCTTCCCCAACTCCGGAACAACTTGCCGCTCAACAGTTCGAGCAGGAAAAAGGTGTAGCGTGGCGGGAATGGCATCAATTAGAATCGTGGATTAATGGTATAAATAAAACCCCTGTTCCGGCAGAAGCTTCTATTCGTCACAGGCAAAGTACAATATACCAGGAATGGCGTGATTTATTTGAACTCCTTTATAAGCGTCGAGAGATTCCCCATGAAGTATATAAAGGGCCGGTTAGACAAAGTGAAGGAGAGTTTTTAGATGATCCAGTAACTGCATACATAGATGTTCGTTCACATGACGACGATCCATTAGGTTACCAACGGATCCAACAAAAACCGAGAGAACGAATAGAAGTCTCAGTCTTTGATGACGACTTTATTTTAGATGTTTCTGGCTCTATGAGTGGTCAGCCCGCCGATGAACAGCGAAAAATGGTATTAAGTTCTGAGTATAATATTCGGAATCTCAATGATCGATTGGGACATTCACGATATAAAAAACAGATGACTACGCCTTTAAGTGTCCGTTCAAGAGTTGCGGTGTTTGGAGATTGGACAAGCGTGGCTCAGGAATCGACTGATACAATAACAGAAAAGGGCTTGGTTTCCCTTGACGGGGTTTTAAAAGCTCACAACCAGTCTTCAAGTGGATTACGTGAGTCATTAAAACAGTATAAAGATTCGCTCGATCCAAAGACTTTGCAAAAAATTCGTGAAGGAGGATACTCAAAGGTTTTGACTGTTGTTTCAGATGGAGATGTGACAGATCAGGCTGGATGTATTGCTGTAATTAAAGAGTTAAGGGAGGTTGGAATTATTGTTCAAGGTATTGGATTTGGTAGTGCAGCTCAAGATATTAGGGTAGTTTGCAATGATCCAGCTGATCCGGATGCAGCAGTTGTGATTGATGATGTTAGACAAGCGACACTTGTAAGACATAAGTTATTGATGAAACACTTATCAAAATTATAACAACTCGTGTATACTAATGATAGAAAGATATATGGCAGAAGATGCAGCAAATGTAGAATCATTTTCACCACAGCGAATTGCTCAAGCTCGTTCGCGGTTGGCACCGCTTTCGTTTCGAAGGTTTATGCCAAACGAGTCTAGGCCTGATAATCCTACACAATTAGCTCAACCAGAAGTACAAAGCAAATGTTTTGCAGTGCTAGGGTATCTTGAGGAATATCATCGTGCGCCTGAACGAAGTGTGCCTGATATAAAACTCGGTGAAGGTGAAGGACTGCAAAGTTTAGAAAGGCAGTTGGATGTTATATTAAAACCTCATCAAAAGCCGGGTTCTGATCATACTGTTGTCTCTCAAGAGGATACAGATGGAGAGAACCCCCTAAATGGTAATTCAGAACATCAAGAGTTAGTAAGACAGAGATTGTCTGATCTGTTAGCATTTCCTCAGGTAAGAGAGCTATTTGAACAAGAATTCGATTCAGAATTTTCTCAATACCAAGTCGCACGTCGTCCTATGCGAGAAGTTAGAGATATTGATCGTGTTACTGCTAAGCTTAGACAGGCAATTTATAGAAGATACTTAGACAGTAAACAACAGGCTGGAAAACTTACTCAAAGCTCTGCTGATCAAATTGGTCTTTTTCAAGGAAAATTAGATGAGTTGGAGTTACAAAAAAGAGGAATTGAAGAAACCGCCTCTCCCTCAACCGTTGGTTATCTAGAAACACAAAAGTTATTAGAGTATAAAAAAGAACTTAAAGAAAAGGGATTTGTCATGACCCCCTCTCGTGAACAACTTATAGATCGTATAACTCGTGAAGCACTTTCGGGTAAGAAAATTTTTCTAGTTGGCTCAACGGGTACTGGAAAAACACAGCTTGCTTTTTATGCTTTGAATGATTTAACAGGGGGATATGAAATTGTACCCTGGCATGAAGGCACAACACCTCGTGATATTTTTGGATACAGAGAATTATATGAAGATGAAGAAGGTCGTGTGCAAAGTGGTACGAAACCTGGTCCATATCCAAGAGCCTTAGAAAAGCAAGTTGGGTTAGTGCATGAAGAATTTACAGGTGGTTCGACGCGTACCCAGCTCTCTATGAAATATCTTATGGGTGCAAAACCAGGAGAGAAAGTGCA
>Ga0307374_10000386_pt1 | contig 85292 bp, 66 predicted proteins | sample OX3MG_FD_202532 | JGI IMG/M metagenome (GOLD analysis project Ga0307374, IMG submission 202532) | Soil microbial communities from Risofladan, Vaasa, Finland - OX-3 | ecosystem: Environmental > Terrestrial > Soil > Coastal area > Acid sulfate soil | place: Finland: Risofladan, Vaasa | collected... | reverse complement strand
CGTCGCGTCGTCCACCGAACGACGGAGCAGCTGCACGACACCCTCTTGCTCCAACTGGGCCAACCCGCGCTTGAACTGCTTACTGCGCGACAGGTCACGCGGGTGGGCCGAGGCGATGAGCTCAGGGGGAAATGACGGGATCGCCGGAAACTCCACCGGCGGACCCTCGTACAGGCTGTCGCCGACACGGAGCCCCGAAGCGTTCACCAGCCCGACCACGTCGCCGGGCCACGCGTCGTCGATGGTGTCGCGCTCGGAACCGAACACCGACGCCGCGTACTTGGTCGCGAACGGTCTCCCCGTCGGGCCGTGCACCAGGGTCATGCCGCGCTCGAAATGCCCTGAGCAGATCCTTACGAACGCGACGTGGTCGCGGTGCGCGGGGTTCATGTTCGCCTGCACCTTGAACACGAATCCCGAAAACGGCTCGTCGAGCGAATGCAGGGATCCCGACGAATCCGCTACCGGTGAGGGACCGGGCGCGAGGTCGATGACCGCGTCGAGCAGATGCCGAACGCCGAAGTTGGTCAGAGCGGACCCGACGAAAAGAGGGCTGGTCACCCCGGCCAGGAAGGTTGCGACATCCAGCGAGGCACCGACCTCGTCGAGCAGCGCGCACTCCTCCGCCGCCCGGCGCCAATCGTCGCCGTAAATCGCGGCCGCCTCGTCCGCCGAGAGCCTGACCTCCTCCGCCGCTTCCGCCCCACCCTTGGAGGCACGTGAGAAGCCGACGAATCCGTTGTCCCGGCGGTCGATCACCCCGTGGAACACGCCCGGTTCGCCGACCGGCCAAGTAACAGGCGTTGCGACGAGCCCGATCTGCTCCTCGATCTCGTCGAGCAGCTCGAGCGGCGCACGACCCGGCCGGTCGCACTTGTTCACGAACGTCAGCACGGGCATACGGCGCGCGTGGCATACCTCGAAAAGCTTGAGCGTCTGCGGCTCGATGCCCTTGGCGACGTCGAGCACCATGACGGCGGCGTCGGCGGCGGTGAGCACGCGGTACGTGTCCTCGGAGAAGTCGCGGTGCCCGGGGGTGTCGAGCAGGTTGACGGTGCAACCGCGGTACGGAAACTGCAGGACAGCGGAGCTGATCGAGATGCCCCGCTCCTGTTCGAGCGCCATCCAGTCAGATGTGGCGCGCCGGCGCCCAGCGCGCGCCCGGACGGCGCCTGCCTCCTGGACGGCGCCGGCGTAGAGGAGAAACTTCTCGGTGAGCGTGGTCTTGCCCGCGTCCGGGTGGCTGATGATGGCGAAGGTCCGCCGGCGGGCGGCTTCCACCGACGGCGCGGGTAGTGAGGTGGCTGCGGCTGTCATGGATTCGGGGGGAAAAGAGCGGCCGTCGCGTGAGGCCGGCTCTCAATACTACGGGCCGAGGCGCTCCACGGCTCGATCGGCGAGGCGGCTGACACCCGCTGCATCGGGCACTCCGGCGGAGCCGTATGCCAGCAAGACCACGCCCGTCCCCTTCTGCGCCACGACGAAGTCGACGCCCGCCGTCTCCGATCCGCCATTCGTCCCGGAAGCGAATGGCGTCGTGACCAGCGCGGCCGCCGACCTGTCGGCGGTCACCGCGAGGTCTGCCGGAACCAATCCCGTGCACCCATCCAGCGTGCGCTCGACCGACGCGTACCCCGCTGCCGCCTCGGAGCTCGTCGCGTACCTCGCAACGATCTCGTCGACTTGGGGGAGGCCGCCAGGCCCGGTGAGCACGATACCGACGAGCGAGCGCGGGCCGCTCGCGATCATCGAGGCGCGGGGATGAAAGCAACCGGCCGGCTCCGCCACGAGCGCGCCCGAGTGGGTGGCGGTCCATCCCGCACCGGCGTCGCTGGCCCTGAGAAGACCGGGCACGCTGACCGCCGGGTTCGTGGCCGGCCGCGTCGCCGCGGCACCGCCGCCCGCAAGCCCGAATACCACCATCAAAAGTACCGCCGCGATAACAGGGGCGACCGCAAGCACCCACCGGCCCGCCTTGACGTGACCCGCCGCCACGCTCGCCAACATCTTCGGCCCCCTTCCCCCGGAACCCCCGCGCGAAAGTTACGTCCGCCGGCGCCACCATTGGTGGATGCCGCGCCCGCCATGGTGGACGACTGCCGTGCAATCCTTGGGGCGTGCGCATTCTCGTTGTCGAAGACGATGACGGGATCGCCGAACCTCTGATGGAAGGCCTGGGCCGGGAGGGGTTCCAAGCGGAGCGGGTGTCCACCGGGGCGGAGGCGCTGGACGCGCCGCTACCCGATCTCGTGATCCTCGATCTGGGCCTTCCGGACATCGACGGCTATACGGTTTGCCAGCAGTTGAGGGCCAAGTCGACCGTGCCGATCCTCGTAGTGACCGCCCGCGGTGCGGAGGTCGACCGGGTGGTCGGTCTGGAGCTCGGGGCCGACGACTACATCGTCAAGCCGTTCGGTTTCAGGGAACTGGTCGCCCGCATAAGGGCGGTGATGCGTCGTGTCGGGGAAGTGCCGGGGGCCGACGCGCCCCAAGTGATCGGCGAGCTGACGGTGGACCGCAGGACCCGGCGGGTCTTCGTCGCGGGCCACGAGGTCACGCTCTCCCCCAAGGAGTTCGACCTCCTGGCGCTGCTCGCGGAGGATCCGGGAGCGGTTGTGAACCGCCAGACCATCCTCGAGGAGGTCTGGGATCCCCACTGGTACGGCCCGACCAAGACCGTCGACGTCCACGTCGCCTCCCTGCGCCGCAAGCTCGGCAACCCGGAGTGGATCGAGACCGTGCGAAGGGTTGGCTTGCGCCTCGGTGACACCACCGTGGCGTCACCGCCGCCGGAACCCGAATGACCCGACGCCTCGTCCTCTCCTACCTCGCGCTGGCACTTCTCATCCTGCTGATGCTCGAGATCCCTCTAGCCATCCTCGCGCAGCGCCACGAACGCGACCTGAGCGCCAACCAGGCCGCACGCGAAGCCGCCGGCATCGCGGGTCTCGCCACCGAGGACATGGAGCACGAGCGGACCACCGACCTTCAGACGCTGGCCACCACCTATCGCGCGAGCACCGGCGGAGAGGTCCTGATCGTCGGCAAGAACGCAACCATTCTCGCCAGCTCGAGCCAGGACGCGGACAACGACGCAATCAGCGATTGGCACGACCTCATCCGTTTGGCGCTGGCCGGCACGGCGGCCAGCTCTTTTTCCACAGACGAAGGGCAACCGTGGGCGGCGGCAGCCACCCCTTTAACGGCGGACGGCACGACTGCCGGCGCCGTGCTGCTGGCGATACCGGCGTCCGCCACCGACAAGCGGATCCATGACATCTGGCTGGGTCTGGCCTTGTTCGCGGCCGGTGTGCTCGTCGTCACGGGGGTCGTGGGCATGATCCTTGCGAGGTCGTTGTCCAGGCCCCTCGGGCGGCTCGGAGCGGCGGTCGGCGCGCTCGGGGCGGGCGACCTGGCAGCGCGCGCGTCCGAGAACCGCGGCCCACCTCAGATCCGGATGCTCGCACGGGAGTTCAACCACATGGCGACCAGGCTCAGCGAGGTCCTCAGCGCCCAGTCGCGGTTCGTCGCCGACGCCTCGCACCAGTTGCGATCGCCCTTGACCGCGCTGCGCCTGCGTCTCGAGAACCTCGAAGCCGAATCATCGCCCGATGCAGCGGACGGCATCGCTGCGGCGGGACGTGAGGTTCAGCGGCTGTCACGCATCGTCGACGGCCTGCTCACTCTCAGCCGTGCAGGCGGAGACGAACCGAGCCGCGAGCGATTGGACGTCCGTTCCGTCATCGCCGAGCGCTGCGAAGCCTGGTCGGCTCTGGCAGACGACAAGCGGGTCCGGCTGGTGGATCCAGGCGATATGCAACCGCCGGTGTCAGCCGACCTTGTCCCCGGAGATCTGGATCAGATCCTCGACAACCTGCTCGCCAACGCTCTCGAGGCGACCCCGGACGGCACGACCATCACGGTCCGCCTCGACCCGGCACACGATGGGCGCGTGCGTATCCACGTGATCGACGAGGGTCCCGGGATGACCGACGCGGACCGGGCGCGGGCCTTCGACCGCTTCTGGAGAGGCAGCAGGGCTGGAGGGGGCCGAAGCGGGCTCGGCCTGGCCATCGTGGAGCAGCTTGCCTCGCGCAACGACGCGACCGTCCAACTCCTCCCAGCCGATCCGCACGGCCTCGACGCGGTGGTGACCGTAGCAGTGGCTCTTGCTCCGTCTGTTACGGCACGTACACCATGAAGAAGTCCCGCGACTCGCGAGTCGGCCCGAGATAGCGGTCAGCCGGTCGCTGCATGCCGGGGTAGAGCTTCGACGGCACCACCGTCGAGGAGCCGATCCCGCCGGGGTGGCTGTAGAAGTTGAACGTCACCCACTCCGGGTTGATGTCGAGGGTCATCGCCCGCACCGCCCCCGCTCGCTGCAACGACTCGGCGAGGCTCTTGGCTGTGAGCGCGCGACCTGCCACGTACACCAGCGCCCCGTCGGCGGTGACACCCAGACCGGATCGTGCCACGACCGTGTTTCCACCTAGCGTGGAGCCCCAGATTCGATGGTCGGTGTATGTCGCGTCGGGAGCCAGCTGTCCGTTGTCGACCAGGAGCACCACGTTCTGGAGGACCGCCGTGACATCGGGGGTCATCGACACGTCACTGCCCCAAGACCCGATGTCGATCCGGCCGTCGCCGTAGATGACCATCGATGCTGCACCATTACGCAGCGGAACCGCCTCGCGCCCGTCGAGGTAGAACCCGCCGCGAGAATCCTGCATCCGGAACCCGCCGTTGAATGCGGCGACGGCGTAGGGAAGCTGCGCGCTGTTGACGTACGGGGTCTGCGCCCACACCCCTCCCGGCTCGTACGCGCCGGGCACCAGCGCCACGCGCAGAAGCGTCGGATCGATCCACACCGCGGATGTGATCTGGCTCGTGTACACGTTGTCGGCCCGGAACTGCGCCTCGTACATCGCCGGCGCCCCGTCGACCGTCGGGCCGACCGGGGTCCAGACACCCTCGCCGGGCAGCGCCGGCGACACGACGAGTGGCACCTGTGAAGGGGGCGGAAGGTGGTGCCTCCCTGCTGTGGTCTTAGGGGCGATCGGATCGCGGCCCGAGGGAGACGGAAGGCTGTTGAGGCCTCGAGGGACGCCGCCCTTGGCCGGAGCGTTGTGGGTGTAGTAGTAGGTCTCCAGGGAATTGGCCAGGAACGCGGCATCGTGGCCGCGCAACCAGTCCGCCCACTTGGCCTGGAAACTCTGGTTACCCGGGGTCGCCAGCGCCCCAGCCAGTGAAACCACGAGCAGCAAACACACCGCCGCGACGAATGCGACGGGCGCGATGAGCAATCTGCGCCGCCGGTGGCGCCGGGACCGAGGTCTAACGGCCAAGACCCGCAGTATCGGCCCCCCAGGTCAAGGGGGCGGCCAGACACACGTTAAGGAACGGCAAAATGTGTCCTTCCTGCACCTGACGCTGCCGGCACGGCGCCGTAACTTCGCTACGTGCACGAGCCTACGACCGCGCAGAGCGCTAACGAGACAGCTGTCGAAGCGAACTCGAGGCTCACGGCAGGGGCAGGAGCGCTGCTGTTCGTGCTCCTGGCAGCGGAGGGCGTGACCATCCTGCAAGTCCGCGGTCTGCTCAGCGCTCACGTGTTCATAGGGATGCTTCTCATCCCGCCGGTGATCGTGAAGCTGGGCTCGACGGGTTGGAGGTTCGCCCGCTACTACTCGGGCACCCCGGCTTACGTGCAGAAAGGGGCGCCGCCGCCGTTGCTCAGGCTGCTCGGGCCCGCGGTGGTGGTCCTGACGATCGCGGTGCTCGCCTCTGGAGTGGCCCTGGTCCTGACCCCGGAGTCGGTTCACGGGACCCTGCTCCAGATACACAAGGCCAGTTTCGTGCTGTGGCTCGCGGTTACCGCTGTCCATGTCCTCGGGCATCTCCTCGAAACCGCCCGCCTCGCGCCGGCGGACTGGTTGCGCCGTAGCCGCCGGCAGATTGGTGGCGCTGGCACGAGGCAGTGGCTCCTCGTCGGCAGCCTGGTCGCCGGGACCGTCCTGGGGGCGGTGATGCTCGGCCCCGCCGCGAAATACCGGCCGCAGCACCTCTTCCACGAGGGCGCTCCCGCTCCCGTCGCCCGGACGGCTCCCGGCGTTTTATCCGAAACTTAGCCTTGCTCTCATGCTGGGCTCATAGGCCGGCAGGAATACTTATAGGTATGCCATCGGGCGCGTCACGAGACCTGGGTCTGGAGAGAATCGGCCGCACCACCCGCTACCTGGCGGTCGGTGGGCTGATCGCGGGGGGCGTCCTCACTGGAGCGGTGGCGAAGGCACTTCCGGGTCATTCGCCCAACCATCGAGCTTCGACGGTGTCGCCACCCGCTGCATCCTCTGACACGACCCCGCCGAGCGCCGGGTCGTCGGGCGATTCCGGCAGCCAGACGCAGAACGTCAGCCCGCCGACCCAGCCGCCTCAGCCAACGTACTCCGCGCCGGTCGCCTCCTCGGGCGGCTCGTGAGCCTTCCCGTCACCGGGACCATGGCCAATTCGACTTCCTTCCCCGCACTCGGGACCACAGCCCAACTGGTCGTCACCGACGGTGACGCGCTGCCCGAAGCCGCTGCGATCCTGCGACAAGAGATCGCCGCGATGGATCTGGCCGCGAGCCGGTTCCGTGCGGACAGCGAGCTCATCGCACTCAATGCCGCAGCTGGATCCACAGTCCCGTTCTCGGTGTCCAGCCTCCTCTTCGAAGCGATCGAAGTCGCACTCCGCGCGGCGCGCCTCACCGGCGGCTTGGTCGACCCCACAGTCGGTAGGGCGCTGGAGCTGCTCGGCTACGACAGGGATTTCGCCCGGGTCGAGCCGGACGGACCTCCCCTCGTGCTGCGGGCCCAACCGGTCCCGGGTTGGACCGCGGTCGGAGTGGACCCCCGCTCTCAGACGGTTACCATCCCACGGGGACTGGTACTCGACCTCGGCGCGACGGCGAAGGCGCTGTGCGCCGACCGCTCAGCAGAGCGCGCCGCCTCCGTTACCAGCTGCGGGGTGCTCGTCAGCCTGGGCGGAGATGTGGCAGTTGCCGGCCCGGCGCCGGAAGGTGGCTGGCCCATCCGGATCACCGACGACCACGAGCACCCGATGGTCGCTGTCGGTCCCGTCGTGTCGGTAGCCGCCGGCGGTCTCGCGACCTCGAGCACCACAGTCCGGCGCTGGATCCGAGGCGGCGAGCCGGTCCACCACGTGATCGACCCTGCTACCAGCCTGCCCGCTGCCGAGCATTGGCGGGCCGTCACGGTAGCTGCGGGATCGAGCGTCGACGCCAACATCGCCTCCTGCGCGTCGATCCTCCTCGGTGCTGCCGCCCCCGACTGGCTGACCGAGCGGGATCTTCCAGCCCGTCTCGTAGACACGTCCGGGCGCGTGGTAACGGTGGCAGGCTGGCCTGAGGAGAAGACGGTCGTCGAACAGCTGGCGGCACTGCCATGACGGGCGCGCTCGGCACCAACTCCCAGGCGTTGTGGTACATGACGCGCGGCTTCGGTCTGTTGGACCTCGTCCTGCTGACGGCGACGATGGTCATGGGACTGACCCAGGTCGTTCGGTACGCACGGCCGGGCTGGCCCCGGTTCGTGGTGTCAGCCCTTCACAAGAACATCTCCCTGCTGGCCGTTGTCTTCTTGGGGGTCCACGTGGCGACAGCGGTGCTCGACACGTTCGCGCCGATCTCGATCGCGAGCGTGTTCATCCCGTTCGTCGGTAAATACCGGCCGCTTTGGCTCGGCCTCGGTGCGCTCTCGCTCGACCTTCTCGTGGCGCTGGTCGTCACCAGTCTCGTCCGCGAGCGAATGGGCCAGCGCGCGTGGAGGTTGCTCCACTGGGCCGCGTACCTGTGCTGGCCGGTGGCAATCGTTCACGGACTCGGGACCGGTACCGATACCAAACTTGGTTGGGTGCTCGCTATCAACGCTGCTTGTGTGGCCGCCGGCGTGGGCGCCATCTGGTGGAGACTGGCGGAGCGGTGGCGCACCGCTGCCGAGCGGACCCCGGCCGGCGCGACCAAGCGCCTCGTCGCCGCCGGTAGCACCCTGGCCGTCCCCTTGATCGTCGGGGTCTGGACGCTGCAGGGACCCCTCCAACCCGGGTGGGCCCGCCGTGCGGGAACCCCAACTGCACTGCTCGGCCCGTCGGTGGCGTCGGCTTCGTCGCAGTCATCCCAGGGTGCGGCGTCATCCCAATCCCAGGCTACGGCGCCGTCGCTACCCGTCCCGTTCCAATCGAGCTTCAGAGCGGTCGAGCGGCGTGAGGGTTCCGACTCGAGCGGCCAGATCACCCTGGTCTTCGACGGAACTTTCTCCGCCGGGACGTTCACGGTCACTCTCACAGGGACGCCGGCCGACGGGGGCATCCAACTCACGTCGGGAAAGGTCGCAGTCGGGCCTTCGGGCTCACCCGGCCTGTACCAGGGTGCGGTGACGCAGTTGCAGGGCGACACGATCGGCGCCGGCGTGTCGGGCGGCGGCCGATCTATGAACGTCACGATCCAACTGACCGGCCGGGACGGCAGCATCATCTCGGGCACCATTGAGGCGAGCGCATGACACGGTCGGCAAAGCTCTCTCGGCGCGAGGTCCCCGACGCGCCACCGGCGACGCTGCTGCCGCGGCTCTTGGCCACAGCAGCCGACCCGGGCTTCGACGCCCACTTCCGCCAGTGGGGTCAGATGCCCGGAGGGGGGCCGCTCCTCATCGAGGAGATCGACAGAGCAGGCTTGCGCGGGAGGGGTGGGGCATCATTTCCGACGGGCAAGAAGCTCGCCGCGGTGGCGGCCGGGAATCGCCCGGTCGTGGTCGCCAACGGCACCGAGGCCGAGCCCCTGAGCCACAAGGACAAGACGCTTCTCGCGTCGGCGCCACACCTCGTGTTGGACGGGGTGAGCATCGCGGCTGAGACCGTGGGTGCGGATCAGGCGGTGGTGTGTGTCGAGCGCGGCGGTTCGGCTGCCGCGAGGGCGCTTAGCGCAGCTCTGGCGGAGCGGCGCTCGGTGGAAGCCGACGCCGTCGACATCCGGCTCGAGGAAGTACCGCGGCGCTATGTCGCAGGCGAGGAGTCTGCTCTCGTCCACTGGCTCAACGGTGGCGAGGCGAAACCCACGTTCGTGCCGCCGCGCCCCTTCGAGCGTGGGGTCGGGGGCAGGGCGACCCTGGTCAACAACGTGGAAACCCTCGCGAACGTGGCGTTGATAGCCCGGTTCGGAGCCGGGTGGTTCCGTTCCCTCGGAACGGCTGAGGACCCCGGCAGCGCGCTCGTCACGATCCTGGGCGACGTGGAGCGCGCGGGCGTCTACGAGTTCGCGCTCGGATCGTCGGTCGAGACCGCTCTTCGTTCGGCGGGCGTGGGCCCGTCGGCGCACGCGGTTCTGTCGGGCGCCTTCGCGGGGACATGGCTGCCGGTCGCTCGAGCTCGCTCGCTTACCGTCGATCGGGCTTCGTTCGCCGCAGCGAGCGCTTCTCTCGGGTGTGGGTCCCTATTCGTCCATGGGAGTCAGTACTGCGGTCTCGCCACGACGGCGCGGATCGCTGGTTGGATGGCTTCACAAAGCGCCGGGCAGTGTGGACCCTGCTTGCACGGGCTGCCGGCGGTGGCCGACGCGTTGGACGCCCTCGCTGCAGGGGATCCTCGCGGGCGCTGGGAGGCCCAGCTGCGAAGGTGGCTCGACATGCTTCCGGGACGCGGGGCGTGCCACCATCCCGACGGCACGGTCCGGATGATCCGCTCTGCACTGACCGTCTTCGCCGACGACATCGCGGTCCATCGCAAGCGGCGGTCGTGCGGCCTTCCGCCGGCTCCTGTACCCGTTCCTGCGCCGGGGGCGACGTCGTGGCGGTAAGGACCAGGGTCGGCACCAAGAAGCTCATCGTCAACCCGATCGCCTGTGACCGGCACGGGCTCTGCGCCGAGCTGCTACCTGAGCTGATCCGCCTCGACGACTGGGGCTACCCGATCATCGACCCGGACCCGGTGCCTCCGCACCTGGAGGAGCACATGCGCCGCGCCGTGGCGGCCTGCCCCACGCTCGCCCTTCTCGTGAGGCCGGCCACGAAGGGCTGATGCCTGCGCCGGTCGCCCTCCTCGTGTAGCGACCCGTAGCCGGCCGTTGCTCCTCTCCTACGTGAGCCTCTTCGTAGCCGCGGCAGCCGTGGCCGCCTGGGGCCCCGTCCCCGTCCGTCTTCGCCGGATCGCTCATCGTCGAAGGCCTCTGCACAAGCCTGATGCTGATAGGGCACAGGCGCTCTGCGAACGCTTGTAAGCGTCGGGTCTAGGCCGTGACCAGCTTCTCGATGCGCTCGAGGGTCGCCGTCATGTTCTTTGTCGTCGTGGCGGCGGCCATGCGGACCATCGGCTTGCTCAGGGCATTCTCGTGGGTTATGTCCCAGCTCTCCTTGACGAGGGTGCCGCTTTCGACAGGCTCGAGCTCGTAGCGCCAGATCCTTCCGCCGAACATGCGCACGATCCCGGTCCCCCGGGTCTGCCAGGCGATCCGGCGCGGCTCGTCGAACTCGACGACCTCGTTCTCGGTCCCGTAGGGGAAGCCCAGCCGCATGGACATCCCGAAGAGGCTGCCCAAGGCCAGCTTCTGCGATCCGCCCCGTGCTCCTTTTACCGTCCCGGACCCGTCGATCTCGCTGTGTCGGTTCGGGTCGGAGAGGAGGTCGAAGATCGCCTGAGGCGATGCGTTGATTGTCCGCTCGACGGTTACTACGTCCTTTGTGGCCATTGGCCCGGATCGTAGCCGCGCACCGGGGGAACGCCCGAATGTGTGGGGCGGGACCACGGGGTGGTCGGCGGCCGACTCACCGGCACCTGCCGAGGTTATACCGGGTGGCGGAACCACGAGGCCACGATGCGCAAGATCGGACCATCGGTAGTGTCTTGCCCGTGAATCCGAACCGCATTCGGGACCGATTGGACCGCTGGGGAGTGATGATCGGCGACGCCAGTTCCCGGCGTCTCTGGCCCGATTTTCCGTATGCAATTCGCCTCGACCATCCTGCGACGGCTGAACTGCGCCCGCGCTACGGCTTTGGCCGACCGCCTCATGGCAGACTGATGTCGCTCATCCAATCGAAGACGCCGGCCTATGCGGAGCAGCTGCGGCTGTTCACCCGGTTCTTCGATGAACTCGCCGGTATCCCTCTGAGCGGGGAGGAGTCGCTCGAGCCGTGCTGGGTCAACCCCTGGCTGATCGGCCTGGACACCGTGTCGCTGTACGCATACACACGATTGCGGCGACCGGCGCATTACGTCGAAATCGGGAGCGGGCAATCGACGAAAGTCGTCGCGCGGGCCCGACGTGACGGTGGGAGCCCTACGGTAATCACATCGATCGACCCCCACCCCAGAAGCGAGATCGACCGGCTTTGCGACGACGTCGTCCGAAGCCCACTCGAACAGGCTGACCTCGAACGCTGCTTCGGCGCACTCGGGCCGGGTGACATCGTCTTCTTCGATGGTTCCCACAGAGTCCTGCCGAACTCCGACTGCGTCGCATTCTTTCTCGATGTCCTACCAGCGCTTCCCGACGGGGTACTGGTGGGCATCCATGACGTCTACCTGCCGGAGGACTACCCGCAGGGCTTCTTGGAAATGTGGTGGTCGGAACAGTACGTCTTGGGTGCGCTTCTGCTGGCCGATGCACCCCGGTTGGAAGTCGTGTTACCGACCTATTACGTCACAGGCGTCCCTGAAGTGGCGCAACTCCTGGAACCGCTCTTCGGGCGGTCGAACCTCAAAGAAGTCAATCCCCGCGGCAGCCTCTTCTGGATCGAGACGACTTCGAATACCGCCCGCTGACGGCCCGGTGCCGATTGGCTCCGGCACCGCAGGGGTGAAGACTGGGTTGCTGTATCGCCACCTGGGCCTGACCGGTGACGGGCTCTCAATCAGCGTCGGCGCTGGGTGAACGAGCGTCGCACACGATCCTGCAGCGCATCGGCAGTCGCTCGCAGTGTCATCGACCAGGCCTGGCGCACGCTGAGTCTGATCGGTCCGAGGTCGATCCGGAGGTCCTCACCCCAGTGGGCTGAACGTGCAGCGGTCTCCGGGAACGTCTCGGGGGTGATCTCGACGTCCCAGGACTTGACGCCGACACCGAAGACCGTCTCTGGCATCAGGTCCCAACCGAGGGTCATGACGAGAGAACTGGGGAATGGCGCCAACAGCTGGGCGAACCCCTCGGGAGTGAATCGCCAGAAGTCCCAGGGATGAGCGTGGATCGGGAAGAACATGACCGAGCTGAGAAGTACAACGCCGTCCGGTCGCAGCACCCGATACATCTCCTGCACCGCCCTGATGGGGTCGCGGACGTGCTCGAGGGTGTCGAGCGCCAGCAACGTGCCCACCGAACCGTCGTCGAAGGTGAGTGCGTGGACATCCTCGATGCGGTCCACTCGCGGCCCGGGCTGTATGTCGCAACCTATGAACTCCTGCGCCGGGAAGAGCTCCCGCAACTCGATCGAGCTCTCCTGGCCTTCGGCGGGGCGGGCACCGATCTCCACGACGGGTCCGGACATGTTCAGGACCTTTGTCGCCTCCACCACGAAATCGGCTACGTGTGGTCTCACGAAGACCCCGCGGGGCGCTCGGCCCGGAAGATGAACTGGAGCGTTCCGAGGTCGCCCAGCATGGGGGCGAGCCTGTCCCAACTGCTCTGGTTGGGAAGGAGACGGTAGCTGCGCCGAAGTTCGGCGATCGCGAAGCCGGTTCCTACCAGCAGCTCGTCGAGGTTGTTGAACGCGAACCACCGCAGATGCGTTCGGTCGAACAGACCCACGTCCCGGTAGGGCCATCGCCTCCTCACGGCCATGGACCAGAAAAGGTGGATGTGCCGGATGTTCGGCACCGAGATGACCATGGATCCCCCGTCGCCCACGAGTCCCGACGCCCACCGAACCACGCTCCAGGGATCACGCAGGTGCTCGAGGACGTCGGCCATGATCACACAGTCGAACGGCCCTCCGGGATCCGAGTTGCGCCGGGCGAGATCTTCGACGTCTTCCTCGATGACGCGGGACAGCCGTTGGCGTGCTCCTTCGGCCAGAGCGGGGAAGGACTCGATTCCGGTGACCTCACACCCGCTTCGCTCGAGCGCCTCGCCCATGATGCCGACACTGCAGCCGACGTCAAGGATCCTCTTGGCCTGCTCGGGGACGAGGAGCGTGACCTCTTCCCGAGGGTTGGCATAGGCCTCATCGATCTTGCCGTCCCTAATCGGAGGGGAAAGGTCCATGGCGGGCGGGAAGTATAGTTTGGTCCTTATGGACGGGCGGGTTGCTGCGACACCGGATGGCCAGTTGACGTCGGTTCCGGTTCTCGAGATCACCAGCCGCCCGGACAGCCTGCGGAGTTGGTGGTTGGAGGTCTACCGGCACCTCGATGTGCTGATAGTCCTCGCCCGAAAGGACTTCCACACGCGGTACAAGCGCGCATCACTTGGTCTGACTTGGGCGGTGGCGGTCCCGGTTCTGCAGGCCTCGATCATGGCGGTCGTGTTCTCCCGGGTGGTCAGGACGGGAGGAGGCCGGGGTTTCGGCATCTACGTCATGAGTGGGATCATCGCCTACTCGTACTTCTCGACCGTGCTCAACAGCGGTGTCACTTCCCTCGTGGACGGATCGTCGCTGACCGAGAAGGTGTGGTTTCCGCGGATACTCCTGGCGGTGGTTCCCGTCCTCTCGAACGTCGTGGGGCTCGTAGTGACGTCCGCCGTCCTGTTGGTGGTCATGCCGGTGCTCGGCGTGGGTTACAAGCCGCAGCTCGTGCTGCTTCTACCGGGCATCCTTCTGCTCGCAGCGTTCGTGACGGGTCTCTCCCTGTGCGTGTCGGCCCTGAACGTCTACTTCCGCGACGTCAAGTTCCTCGTGCTGGCTGCACTGCTCGTATGGATGTACGTAACCCCGATCGTCTACCCGATGAGCGTGCTGGGTGGGTTGAAGTTCATAGCCGAAGCCAACCCGTTGACCGGAGTCGTCTCGTTGTTCCACATGGCGACGGTCGGAAGCCGGGGGCCCTGGGTGGTACCTCTAATCGTCTCGCTCTGCACCACGTTCTTCCTCTTGGTCGTCGGGACAGAGGCCCACCGACGCCACGACCGTCTGTTTGTCGACCTGCTCTAACCCGGCACGACCACGAGCCGGCCGGTCTCGTCGATTCGGTTCAGCAGCACGTGCTGACCGGTCGAGTTGAAGTACTCGTCAACGGCTGTGCGGGCCCCGATGAACTTGCCGTAATCGTCGATGATCAGGATGCCACCTGGACTGAGCCGGCCGTACAGGTGCTGCATCTCGTGAGCCGTGGAGCTGTAGTAGTCGGTGTCCAATCTCAACAGAGCGAGGTTCTCCGGGGCTCGGGCCGGCACCGTGTCCTCGACGAGACCCTGCACGAGATGGATCTTCTCGCCTGGGTACCCGGTGTCCCCGAGTTTCGCACGTACCTCCTCGATGGGCAGAAGGGCGAGCTCAGGGATCTTGAGCGCGTCGGCCAGCTCGGCGCCCGCCGAAGGACTGTCCTTCGGTCCTGGTTCGGGCGGCCGGGTGAAGGTGTCGAACAGGTAGAGGTCCCTGCTGGTGTCGCCCATCTCCAAGAGCGTCAGCGCTACCACCATCATGCTTCCGCCCCGCCACACGCCGCACTCGCAAATGTCCCCGGGGATCTTGGCAGACGACACGTAACGGACAGCGTCGCGAAGCGCCAGAACTCGCTCCACGCTGGTCATGGTGTACGGCCGGACCCGCTCGTAGAGCTCGCAAACGGCCTGATCGAAGTCGGGCGGGAACGACCGGCTGCCCTCGTCCGTTGGCTTCCGGCGAACCTCGTAACCGAGCCGATCCAGAACGGCCTTCACTCGCCTCGTCGCCACGTCCCCAACGCCGGTTTCGAGGATGCCCATAAGTGCAACCTAGTCGGTTAGGGCTATTCTGAGCTGTCGAAGTGGCCTATTCGACCGGGTCTGGCACATATGAGTAACGGACGTCTTCCCGATTTCATCGTCATCGGGGCAGCACGGTCAGGCACGACGACGATTTCCCGTTATCTCCGCGCGCACCCTGGGGTCTTCATGGCCCAGGAAAAGGAGGTGCACTTCTTCGACACCGACGAGACTTTCGCTCTCGGCGTTGAGTGGTACAAGGGCCGGTTCGCCGCCGCCCGGCCGGACCAGATTGCCGGCGAAGCCACCCCCGCGTACATGGCCGTTCCTCGAGCTGTCGACCGCATGGCGAGCGTTGTCCCCAACGCCCGTCTCATTGCCATACTCCGCAACCCGGCAGAGAGGGCGTATTCGATGTATTGGCTCGCCCGGGCCTGGGGTGCCGAAAGCAGGGACCCCCAGGAAGCCCTGGGCGCGGCGATGCGGGATCCACAATCGTCTGAGCGAGCCTCCCAGTACATCGGCAGCTATGTCGATCAGCTGGAGCATGTGCGGCGCATCTATCCGTCGTCGGCGCTGATGACCTTGCTGTTCGAAGACTTCACCGAGGCCCCCGATTCCACCGCCCGGAGGGTGTGCGAGTTCATCGGTGCCGACCCAAGCCTGGTTCCTGATGACGTGGGTCGTTTCCGTAACGAGCCGAGACGTGTTCTATCTCCGAGAATCCACAGCCTGGGAGAACGCATCCGTACCCGGAACGTCCGGATAGGCGAGCGGATCCTCCTCTTGAACAGCCGCAAGGTGGACTACCCACCCCTCAATGGAACGCTGAGGTCAGAGCTGATCGAGTATTTCAGGCCTCACAACGACAAGCTCTCGCAGTGGCTGGCGAGAGACCTGTCACACTGGAATCGCTGACGGTGGACTCATGAGCTTGGCAATCGAACTCAGTCAGGTGAGCAAGCGCTACTGGCAACTGAAGGAGCGTTCCCTGATCCTGAGTTCACTCCCCGGACGATCGGACCGGTCCGAACACTGGGCGCTCAGGGACGTGTCGATCGACGTCGAGGAGGGGGAAACAGTCGGCATCCTCGGTCGGAACGGAGCCGGCAAGACGACCCTCCTGCGCATACTGGCCGGTGTAAGCCGTCCGACGGAAGGCTCGGTGCGCATAAGGGGCAGGGTCGCGCCGTTGATCGGGGTGGGAGTCGGATTCCACCCCGAGCTCTCAGGCCGGGAGAACATCCACGTCAATGGGATGCTGCTGGGCCTGAGCCGAAGAGAGGTCGAGGACAGGCTCGAGTCGATTGTCGCCTTTTCCGAGATCGAAGTTCTACTCGTCAGGAATGTTCCTTCGACTCGGGTTTGCCGTGGCCATCCACGTCGAGCCCAATGTGCTGCTCGTGGACGAGGTCCTGGCGGTCGGCGACTTGGCCTTCCAGGCCAAGTGTTTCGACCGGATGCGAGGACTCCAGGCCAATGGCACGACCATCGTCCTCGTCAGCCACTCCATGCATGCAATCCGCCTCCTCTGCCCCAGGGCGATTCTTGTCCGTTCGGGGCGGCTGGATTTCGACGGACCCGCGGACGAGGCAGTGGCTCGATACCACGAGGTCATGAGTTACTCGGAAGACAGTCCTGATGCACAGAGAAGGGCGTACATCGATCATCCCGTGCTCGTGGGCGATTCCGGGCCGACCCACCACCCGGAATCCGGAGAGCGCCTCGAGTACACCGCCACACTCCGCTTTCACGACCGGATCGACAGCCCCCACATACAGTTCATGATCTCGACGGAGGAGGGCATCCTCGTCTACACCGTGAGGACGGTCGTCGGCAGAGCTTGGCGTTGCTTCGAAGCCGGCGAGTCTGCGCAGATCAGAGTTCCCTTTGAGGCGCGACTGGGTGGAGGCTCTTACCGCATCGCTCTGTTCGTCTACGACAAGAATGGCCGTGAGCTGATCGTGAGCCATACCCCAGGGATCCTCATGTACATGGCACCGAAGCTGGGGACCTGGGGCATCGCAGATATCGACGCGTCCATCTCTGTCGACACCGACATTCTCAGTGATCACGGGAGCATCCTCATAGGCCAATCCGCGCCTCCGGCCGACCAAGGCGTGATGGACGCAGGCTGACGGGCCGAGACGATGGGAAGCCAGGCACCACACGGGCTCGCCCGCTTACGAGAGGACATCCAACGGTTCCTCCTTGCGGGCCGGACCCTACGCGCCAACGTGCCACCCCGGCGATCGTCGTACGGACGATTCGGCGAGGGGTCCTTCGTGGTGCCCCCGGCGCGGGTCGTGTCGCCCCAATGGATATTCATCGGGGACCGGGTCACGGTTCTGGAGCACTCCTGGTTCGCGGTGGTCAAAGCCTTCGAAGAGATCACCCCCCGCTTGGAGATAGGGAACGGCACCAGGATCGGGCGGTTCGCGACGATTGCCTGTGTCGGTTCGGTGACCATCCACGAGGACGTTCTGATGTCCGATGGAGTCTTCATCGGGGACACCTACCACGGCTACGACCGACCCCACGAGCCCGTCATAACCCAGCCCATGTCGACGCCCCGGTCGGTAGAGATCGGGGCTGGTAGCTTCATCGGGATCCGAGCCACGGTCCTCGACGGTGTGACGATAGGACGCCGGGCTTACGTAGGAGCGGGCGCCGTTGTCACCGAGGACGTCCCCGACTTCTGCGTTGTCGTCGGCAATCCTGCACGTGTCGTCCGGGGAGCCTGAGGGATCCGACCCGCAGGACGAACCCTGGACTGCTCCGGCGCCGCTTTGCGGGGCGCTGAGGAGCACGGTTGATTTGTCACCCGACTAGGAGCCGGATGGCTCTGGCACCCCCAGAGCCAGGACCCGGAGATGCAGTGGGAGCACCTTCGCGAGATCTCGACGCCACGGTTCAACCGGTCGGCGGGCGATCCTGCGCACGGCGCCACCGCCGATCCGGGCCAGCACGCCTGCGGCGTTGGCTGCCGCCCAAAGCCTCGTTGCGGCCTCCCCGTGACACAGGCGATACCAATCGTAGTTAGCAACAAGCCACCTGCGGGTCCGGCCGCCACCCCACGCCTGGGAGCCGGAAGCGTTGCCGACGTGGACGACCGCCACCGACGGTTCCAAACGCCGGCGCCAGCCCGCCTGGTCGAGGCGCCAGCACAGATCGAGATCTTCGACATACATGAACCAACGCTCGCTGTAGGGATGGTCCGCATCGACGGCATCAGGACGGATCACGTGGACCGCGCCGATCGCCCATTCGATATCCGATGGGCGGTCATGGTTGGCGCCGACTTCGAGCCACCAGCGATCGGCAAGGCGCCCGTCCTGCCACCTGACGGGGACCATACCTGCGACTGCGCTGACAACCGGCGAGGGGAACCTGTGTACGGAATGCTGCGTGGTCCCGTCCGGGTTGATGAGCTTGGGAACCACCAAAGCGGTGGACGGGTCTGCGTGCAGGAGCTGGACGAGCCGGGTCAGGCTCTCCGGGGGCAGGACAGTGTCGGGATTGAGGGCAACCAGCGCCGTGGGCGTCAACGCACCGTTCACTCCGCGCAGCGCCTGGTTCATGGCCGCGGCATAGCCGACATTCTCCGGGTTCTGGAGCACCGTTACCCCGGGATGGCGTCTAGCCACGTCGGCGCTACCGTCGGCCGAATTGTTGTCGACGACGACGATCTCGGCACCGAGGCCGGCCAGTGCTGCAGGCAATGACTCGAGGCAGGCGTCGAGGAGATCGGCCGTGTTCCAGGAGACTATGCCGACCCGCGCATTGATCACTGGCTAATGGCGTACCAGAACCCGGCGAAGGTCGTCCATTACTATCTCGTTTGTCCACGGACGTACTGATCACCGATCGTCTTCACCGATCGTCTCGGCCACAGGGATTGAGGGCTTGCATCCATCAGACAGCTCAGAGTTGTGGCGCCATCGTGCGGTCGCTGTGACGGGGGCCGCGGGGTTCTTGGGGTCCCACCTCGTGCAGATGCTTGTGGACAACGGGGCCGAGGTCGTGGTCCTGGTCCGAGACGAGGTTCCCCGAACTGAGATCACCGACGGGTGGAAGGGGCGCGTCGCCGAGGTGCGCGGCGACGTCCAGGACCAGCAACTCCTCGAGCGGCTCTTCGGCGAGTACAGCGTCGCGTGCGTCTTCCACCTGGCCGCCCAAACACAGGTCGAGGTTTCAAACGCCAATCCCATTTCCACCTTTCAGTCGAACATCGCAGGCACGTGGGCGCTCCTGGAGGCTGCGCGTCGATCCCCGAACATCCGCGGCATCGTTGCTGCCAGTAGCGACAAGGCATATGGCGCGCAGGCGACTCTTCCGTATACCGAAGCGACTCCTCTTCAGGCCGTACACCCCTACGACGTGTCGAAAGCCTGTGCCGACCTGATATGCGCGAGTTACGCGCGCGTGTTCGGTGTCCCCGTTGTCATAACCAGGTGCGGCAACTTCTTCGGTCCGGGTGACACGAACTGGGCCCGTCTCGTCCCCAGCGTCAGCCGCGACCTGCTGGAAGGCCGGCGACCCGTCATCCGCTCCGACGGTTCACCGGTTAGGGACTACCTCTACATCCGTGAGGCAGGCCTGGCATACATCCGCCTCGCCGAGGCGATCCTCGAGGACGCAAGCCTTGCCGGTGAAGCCTTCAACTTCTCGAGCGGCCGGCCGCTCAATGTGCTCGACATGGTCGACCTCATCAGCAAGGCAGTCGGCGTTGCGGGCGTCCCGGACGTGAGGGATACGGCCAGACACGAGATCGCAGCGCAACACCTCGACTCGTCGAAGGCTCGGCAGGTCCTCGGATGGGAACCCGTCTACAGCACGGAAGAGGCACTGGCCGAGACCGTCGCTTGGTACCGGGAGCACCTTGGCATCGTCTCGTGACCGTAGACATGGTTGTCACAGGCGCCAGCGGTTACGTGGGCAGCTACCTCCTACGATCAGCGGCACGCCGTGGATGTGCCGCGCGGGGCATCGTTCGAGCGCCGGTGCCCTGGATGGAGCCAGAACTGCAACAGATTGGCCAACTGCTCCCAGAGGGCGACTCGCCGATCGATGGCGCCGACGTGGTGGTGCACCTGGCCGCTCCGAACGAGACGGCATTCCGATCCGACCCCGAGGAGGCTCTCAAGCAGACGGTTGAGGCGAGTCGGACTGTCGCCCGGGCGTGTTCCAGGACGGGTGTTCGTCGACTCGTCTACGTCTCGACCGTGCACGTGTACGGCTCCGCTCTGCAGCCAGGAGCATCGATCACAGAGCAGACCCCTCCCGCACCCCTCGGGGACTACGGAAGGTCTCGTCTCCTCTCGGAGGAGGTCATACGCGATGAGGCAGTCGGAGTCCAGGTGGTGGTCCTTCGCCTAACCAACGGTGTCGGCGCCCCCGTCAGCCCTCTGGTCGACCGCTGGACCTTGGTTGCGAACGATCTGTGCCGCCAGGTTGCCGAAGCAGGTCGCATGCGGTTGGCCCAACCCGGCCAATGGAGGGACTTCATTCCTCTGGATGCGGTCACGAGCGTGATCCTCGATGCATCAAAGCCGGCGCACGAGGCGCTCGTAGGTCCAGGCGTCTACAACCTCTCGGCCGGACGATGCATCACCATTCTCGAGCTCGCGGAGCTGATCAGGGACGAGGCGGAGCACGTGGGCATCCCGGTCTCGATCGAAGCTCCCGTTGCCATTCCCGAGCCTCCCTACCTCGTCGATAACGGGAAGATCAGGAAGACGGGTCTCCTGCCAGGGGACCTATCCCTATCGCAAGCTCTTAGGGCTACACTCGAGCTCTGCATAGGAGCGGCGCGCGACAGCCGAGCCTAGCCACTGGGGATTTGATGGGGGGAAGGGACCCGTCCATGGCAACTGGCTAAAGGCCGGAGCTGTCGAGCCGGCACTTACCCGCGCTAGACGGCGTACGCGGCCTGGCGGTTCTGATGGTGGTTACGCTTCATGTCGGCTACGTCGTCCATCCGGGCGGTCCGGGACTCCCCCAGACCCACGCACCGGGGGGATTCGCCGGCGTCGACGTCTTCTTTGTTCTGAGCGGATTTCTCATCACGGGCCTGCTTCTGGAAGAGCGTCACCGCCGTGGCGGCGTCTCGTTGCGCCGTTTCTATGCCCGGCGGGCGTTCCGCTTGATGCCTGCCCTCGGCCTGCTGCTGCTGACCCATCTGGTGTACGGCGCCTACGAAGGCATATCCCTCAAGGCTGAGGTGAAGACGCTGCTTTCCATCACCTTCTACTCATCGGACGTCACACAGTCCCTCCACCTCTACATGCCGGCGGAACTCAGCCACGCCTGGTCCCTTGCGGTAGAGGAGCAGTTCTACCTGGTGTGGCCGTCGCTCCTGCTGTTATTGCTCGCCTGGCGGGTCCAGGTCTCACGACTTTCCACGTCGATCCTGCCGTGGGCCTTCGTCGCCACCCTCGTGGCGACCAATGTCGCGCGGACCTTGACTTGGCGGGCCCAGGGGTATCCGGCGGCCTACATGATGCCCTATTGCCATTCGGACGGTCTGATCATCGGCTGCGCCCTTGCTTGCCTCAACAGGCGGCAAGGGAAGCTACCGGTCAGGAATGCGGGCCTCCTTGGTTGGGCTGGCTTCCTAGGACTGGTCGGCTTCACATTTCTTTGGACACAGGGCCCCGACGGTGCGGCGGTCTACTACGGCGGCTTCACTCTCATAGCGCTCACTGCTGCAGCAGTGATGAACGCGGTATTGACTACTAGCAAGTGGCTCCATGGCCTGTTTTCGTGGCGCCCGCTGAGAGCCTTGGGTACGGTCTCCTACGGCCTATACCTGTGGCACGTGATGATCCTCGACCTCATCGTGCAACACGGCTTTGGATTGGGCGCTTGGCCGCGCGCGATCGTCGGCCTGGCGCTCAGCGCAACCGCCACCGTCATCTCCTGGTACTGCATGGAGCAGCCGTTCCTGCGGCTGAAGGCCCGGTACGGTCCTCAGTCCGCGGTGCCCTCTCTGGCCGCACCAGCACCGGCGAAGAAATGCCGTCCTGGCGCCTAGAGCGTTCCGGGTCAGACCCTGACCCGGGTGAGCAGTGCCTGGTGGAGCACACCGGGCGAGGAGTCTCCGGTCAGGTACTTGGTCGCGGCCTTACGCACACTGTTGCGAAGGTTCACTGGCGGTTTCGGATGAACGTTGAACCGGACTACGAAAGGGCGGCTCGCTTCCAGGATCTCAAACCCCGCGGCGAACAGGAACCGCTTGTGGCCGGCGGCGTTGTAGTTGAACCACTGGCACATCCCGCCTGAACCGTTGAGTGTGTACAGCGGAGTCTTGGACCTTCGCAGCGTGAGGCCCAGCTCGATCTGATCTGACGAGAGGAAGTACCCGTCTGTCACCCGTCTCACTGCCTCGAGGGCCCGGATCGGGTCGCGGAGGTGTATCAACAGGCTCCCCATGACGACTACATCGAACTTGCCGATGTCGTCGGGGTCCAGGTCGTAGACGTTGATCGGTCTCCAGTCGACCCGGGAGTCCTTGATCCGGTGCGCCAGGCGGAAACCGGCGCCTTTCGGGGGTCCGGAGAAGCCAGGGTCCCTCGGAAGCTCGCTGCCCCGATAGTCCGGCGGCCAGTCCCACAGCAGGTGATCTTCGACGTCGATGGCGACGACCTCCGACGCTCCCCTGCGCTCCAGTTCGAAGGCGAGGAAGCCGTCGTAGGTGCCGATGTCGAGACAACGCTTGCCCTTGACATCAGGCCACGGCAGATGGCCGACAATATGGCGGTAGTCGAACCAACCTGGCGTGGTAACGCCTGGAGCCACGTCCATCGTGTGGTACCAGAACGGGTGAGCGTCGACCTCGCGCTGAAGGTCTCTCGAGCCGGTTCGTGTGTCCATGGTCCCCATCGCTTTCCCCAGTCCTGGGACATGTTAGCCAGAGGCGGCGCAGGCCCGCCCGGCGGCCGAGGACTCTCCGGACCACAGGACGGCTACCGTGCCGATGGGCTAGACCTTGTGAACGTGACAACGATCGATGGCCTAGTCGTCACGCCGCTACGGCGCATCCCCGACGAGCGCGGAGCCGTGCTCCATATGCTTCGCAACGACAGCCCGGTTTTCGAGAGATTCGGCGAGATCTACTTCTCTACGGTCTATCCGGGGGTCGTCAAGGCGTGGCACCTGCACCAGGAGATGCAGCTCAACTACGCGGTTCCAGTGGGCATGGTGAAGCTGGTCTGCTATGACGACCGTCCCGATTCGCCGACCAAGGGAAACGTCGTCGAGCTGCACATAGGCGAGCTCAACTACTGCCTCGTCACGATCCCGCCGCTCGTGTGGAACGGCTTCAAGGGAGAGGGAACAGCCACCGCGCTGGTCGCGAACTGCTCGACCACCCCCCACTATCCCGAGGAGATCCGGCGACTGGATCCCCTGGATGCGTCCATCCCCTACACCTGGGATCTACGCCATGGCTGAAAGCCAAGTTCCCGTGGTAATCCTCTGCGGCGGGCGCGGAACCCGACTGAGCAGCTACGACTCGACAATCCCTAAGCCGTTGGCACCGATCGGAGATCGTCCGATCCTGTGGCACATAATGAAGGTGTACTCGACCTTCGGCTACGCAGACTTCGTCCTGGCACTGGGCTGGTTGGGTGAAGAGATTCGCCGGTACTTCCTTCACTACGACGCGATGACTCGCGACTTCACGCTACAGCTGGGTGACCCCGGCAAAGTCAGCTTCCACGACTCCCTCGCAACAGGCAACTGGCGGGTTACCTGCAAGGACACCGGGAGAGACACTCTCACCGGCAGTCGGGTGAGGAGAGCAATGGACCGGGTCAGTTGTGACACCTTCATGGTGACCTACGGCGACTCCATCGGAGACATCGACATATCAGCGTTGCTCCAATGTCATCGCCGCGCGGGTCGCCTCGCCACGATCACCGCAGTGCAGCCACCCAGCCGGTTCGGGGAACTCACAATCGGGGACGACGGCAAGGTGACGAGCTTCGTGGAGAAGCCGCAGACCAGTACCGGAGCCATCAACGGCGGGTTCATGGTGTTCCAACGAGAAGCCCTCGACCGGTATTTCCCGGCAGAAGGCAACTACATGCTCGAACGGGAGCCGCTGGGCGCCCTGGCTGCCGACGGTCAACTCACCGCCTACCCACACGACGGCTTCTGGCAGCCGATGGACACGCCTCGTGAGCGCCTCTTGCTGGAGGGCCTCTGGACATCTGGCCGGGCACCGTGGTGCGTCTGGTACGACTCACGGCCCTAGAGGGAGAGCCCTGCCGCTGGTGAACGGCGCTATCGACGATCAGCGCGGTTGATGTTCTCTATCGCGCCCGCGGCACCGGATCTCGTCCTCGAAACGCCGCTCATACGCATCCGCCATAAGATCAACGTCGTATCTCTCGACCGTGTGCCTTCCTCGCTCTACAAGTTGCGCGCGCAGGACTGGATCGTGGGCCAGCCTGCGGACGGCCTCAGCAAGACTCGCAGGGTCGCCTGCTCGGAACAGCACGGCGTTCACACCGTCGACTGTGATATCGGCGGAGCCACCGACGCCGGTTGCGACCACCGGTACTCCGCATTCCATGGCCTCCAGCGGAACCAAACCGAATGGCTCCGGCCACTCGCTCGGGAACACGACGCAATCGAGAGCTCTGTATGCCTCTCCGAGTTCCGAACTGTCGAGGAACCCGAAGGACACTCTCGCCCCGACCCCCAGGCTGTCGGCGAGGGCCCGCAGGCGCTCTCGCTCACCTTCACCACCCCTGCCGTACATGACCAGAGACGACCGCTCCGGCAGCAGGGCGAACCCCCTGATCAGGGTCTCGGTCCCCTTCCGCGGATCGAAGCGCCCGAAGTACCCGAGCCTCCAATCCCAGGGCCGATCCGGTGCTGCGTCGCCGTCGGTCGTATCTGTCTTCAGGTTCGACCTGTCGATCCCGGAGGCGATGATCCCGTGCTGCTGAAACCTCCAAGGCGAACCCGCCTGGACCTCCTGCCAGGTGAACGAAGACACGAATGACGCGTGTCCTAGTGAGCCAAGGTCTGGAAGCAAACACGGCGTCGAGATGACCCTCTCGCACACGTGACCCACGACCCGGCGGAGCGCGGAACCGTTGAAGAGCCGGCTCCAATGATCCAGCTGAAGTGCATATGTAGGCCAGGAATCGCATATGGCATAGACCACCGGAAGGTCACGGCGCCCGATGGTCGCCAGAAGGCTGAGAGACATCACAGCCATGTGCCAGACCGAGATGACGTCGGGTTCGAACCTGTCCAGCACCCGACGGAGGCTGGCCTGGTTCGCTCGCTCGATTCGCAAGCGCTCGTGTACAGGGGGCTTCCAGGGGACTTCGTCGCGCCAGTACAGCCGGATGTACCTGTGTACCGGGATCGACGTGGCGGAATCGAGCGTGTCCTCGCGCACGCCTGGAAGCCGCTCATCGGAGCACAGAACCTCGACGTCGTGCCCGCGTGAAGCCATGCGGGTCATGACGTCGGCGCAATTGATCTCATATCCGCCGCGGTGGTGAGGGGGAAACCAGTTCGCGATGGCCAGAATCCTCATGAACGGAGCCCGGCGGCGAGGGGTGCGCCTGCAAATCGACGGTGAATGAAGATGACAGTACTCTTGGCCGTTCTCTCTGATCGCAGGGGACTGCCGACGGCATGAAATTGGCCATCACACATCCGTACTCCTGGCCCGACGTGAGGAGAGGCGCCGAGCGCATAGTGGTGGAGACTGCGCGCGCACTTGCCGCCAGGGGTCATGCGGTGACGATCCTGACATCCGGTTGGCAACCGGTCCATGAGCGCCAGGACGGAATCGAGACAATCAAGCTTCGCCGACGCTTCAAGGACTCGTATCGGCACGAGTTGAGCTTTGCGCTTCGAATTCTTCCGAAGCTCATAACTGGGCATTACGAAGCCGTTCATTCGATGATGCCTCTGGATGCCCTGGCTGCCGCTGTGACTCGTCGACTCGGGGGACACACGGTCCTGTACGACGAGATGGGAATCCCGGACCGTGGTTGGTGGGCAAATCAGCCAGAGGGATGGGCGCGGCGGATCATCGTCCGCAAGGTCGACGTGTACGCGTGTATGTCCCAGTTTGCCTTGGACGCTCTCCGCAGAGACTGGAACCGGGGCGGAGCGCTCGTCCCCGGCGGAGTACGAGTCGAAAGCTTTGCCCCGGCGAAGAGCCGCGAGCGGGTTCCGACAATCCTCTTCTCCGGCCTGCTCGACGACCCCCGAAAGGGGGTGGAGGATCTCCTCAGCGCCGCCGTTATCCTGGCGAGAAGCAGACCGGACCTGAAGGTGTGGCTCAGCGGGCCAGGGGACCCCCGTGCGATTCTCTCCCGGGTTCCCGAGGCGGCCGGCATCGCGGAGCACCTGCCCGTCGGGGATCCGAGCAGTCAGGCCGAGCGCTACGGACGGGCATGGGTGACCTGCCTCCCATCGGTATCCGAGTCGTTTGGCTTGGTTCTCATCGAATCGCTCGCCTGCGGTACGCCGATCGTCGTGGTCGACGACGCCGCTCCCCCGTCGCTGGTGACCCCGGAGACCGGTTGTGTCGCTAAACCGCATGATCCGCAGTCCCTGGCACGATCGCTCGATGACGCCTTGGAGCTTGCCCAGCAGATCGATACAGCGCGGTTATGCCGCGGTCGCGCAGAGGAGTTCGACTGGGACTCCTCGATAGCACCACTGCTGGAGCGACTCTATGTTTCTGGGCGTGATCCAATAGCGGTCTAGTGGCGCGCAAGCGCCGAACACGATTCAACTGACCAGTTCCCGGTAGAGCTGTTCGAACAGTTCGGCGCAGCGCGGCCACGAACGCTCCCGCCGGACCTCCTCAGTCGCAGATTGAGCCAGGGCTGCCAGCTGCTTCGGATCTTGGAGGAGTTCCCGACCAACCCGGGCAAGCCCTCCGACGTCGCCGCCAGGCACGAGTCGACCGCGCCACGCGATCGTGTCTCTGAGACCCTCCACGTCGTAGCCGATGACGGCGGCCCCACATGCCATGGCCTCGAGCGCAACCAGACCGAGCCCCTCGAACGCCGACGGCATGAGCACGAGCTGGGCGCGGAAATACTCTCGGACGACATCGTCGTCGGAGAGGTTCCCGAGGTATTCCACCCGTCCCGATGTCGCCGCCGCTGCCTCCTGAACCCGGCGACTGAGCGACCCGGTCCCGACGACGACTCCTCGCGCTCCGCGAATCTGTTGGCAGATGATGTCCATGGCAGCGAGAGCGTCCAAGGGGCCTTTCGCCGGCTCGAGACGCCCGACGAAGAGAATCCTGCCCTCCTCCCGCTCGGTTTCGGCGCCGGTTGGGCGCTCCGGCATGTGGATGCCCGGAGGTATGACGACCACCTTCGACGAGGGGACGCCCATGGCCACGACGGCATCGGCCGTCGAAGGAGAGATGGCAGCAACAGTATCGGCGATGTCGTAGCTGCGGCGCTCGAGTCGGTCGAAGAGTCGCCGCACCTGCCTCCACCCTGGCGACTGCCGGTGAGTGTGATACGCGACGTAAACCGTGGGGACCGGCAGCCGGCGGAGCAGCTGGATCCCACCGGGTCCACCGGAGAGTTGGACCACATCTGGCTTGGCGTCCAGAAGGGACCGCACCGAGATATTGAGCGCTATGGACATGTCGAGATGCCGACGCCCTGTGATACGAGGGTAGGACACGGCGAACGGACCGCGGCCCGAACGCGAGGTCACCCGGATCCCGCGGTCCGTCAAGGCCCGCCGAAGCTCTCGTACATACACGCCTTGCCCCCCTACGGGCGGATCATCATCCCATGAGACAAGCTCGACGTGGAGGGGACCGGTGTCTGACATCATCAACTCATCAGTGAGGACGGAGAGCGGACCTACTCGGAGCCGATCGCTCTGACGAGCGCTCGATCGACCAACCCCGGATCCCGTCGTACCTTTCCGATTTGCCGAGCCGACTGTTCGACCAACAAGAGCGTCGATGCTCGTGGGGAATCCGTAGCGAGGGAGCGAAGGACATTCAGTCGTTTGCGGATCCCCGTTCCCATCTCCATCTGTTGGTGAGCGCGCAGAAAGGCCAAGGAAGCCTTGGACAGGGATGGCGCATGGCGCCCCTCGAACGCTTTCAGGCCTTGAAGCCTCGAGCTAGGGTCGGTGAGCTGCCCATCGGCATGCAGCGTTTGACGCCCGAGTACTTCCTTCACTACTCCTATCGAAGTGCGCCGGGCGCACCGAACCCACATGTCCCAGTCTTCCGCGCTCAGGAACGATTCATCGAGCCATAGCTCGCCGTCCACGGCCTCTCTGCGTGCGATGCCGCAGACGAAGCTGCCGGGAAGGTTGAACCACCACAGATGGTGTCGTCGAAACGAAGCGGGCCCCCGGTGGATCAGGATCTCCGCACGCCGTTCGTCCATAACCTCGAAGTCGGCCGTGACGATTCCCGTTCGAGGATGGGCGGCGAGATAACTCACCTGACGCTCCAGCTTCTGCGGCTTCCATTGGTCGTCGTCGTCAATGAAGGCAATGACATCCCCGGCGGCCCGCTTGAAGGCTGCGTTACGGGCAGCGGAAGCCCCCATTTGCTTTTCGAACCGCAGGAGCTGGACTCTACGATCGCCGCGACCGACCTGATCGACGACCTCTTCCGCAGGTGTGGAGGACGCGTCGTCGACGACGAGAAGCTCCAGGCGCTTGTACGTCTGCGCCAGGACCGACGAAAGGGCTCGGGGCAAGCGTCCAGGACGATTCCTGGTCGGAAGCACCACCGAAACGAGTGGCCCGTTCGCAGGCATCGATCAGCTCCGCTCCGGCCCTTGGCCGGCCCGGCGGCGGCCCGCTTGGCTGACGGTCATTCCGACAAAACCCACGGCGGTACCAGCCAGTCGTATCAAGGCTCTCAGCGCTATTCGCTCCCATCCGCGGACGGTACTGCGAAGTAGCTCGATGACCCCAGAGTCGATGGTGGCCCTCTTGGCCACGGCCCGAGACCGCTCCCGGTCGAGCTTCCGCAGGAGGGCCAACCTGGCGCCCTGGCCAAGCCCGTACCTCCACTCCAGACCGAACAGGTCTCTGGGAGTGCGCCATTGAACGTGATATCCGGAGACGGTCGGTTCGTAGCGCCCCCCGAACCCCGCCGCGATGAGCCTGTCGATGAGTTCGAGGTCCTCACCCGCTTGCCATCGCGCCCCGGGACCGAGCGATTCGTCGTAACCTCCGACTGCTTCGAGAGCGTCCCGCCGAGCCGCAAAGTTGGCACCGTGCCCGACGTCGTCTACCGAGTTGCGATCTATCGCGGCGGCATTCTCGTCGTCGAAGACGGCCACGGGGCGCTCCGCGGGATGCGGAAGTCGTAGCCGGCCAGTCAGGAACGACAACTGAGGTCTGTCAGTCGCTGCATCACGGAGAGCTTTGGCCCACTGTGGATCGACACGCACGTCGTCATCGATGAACGCGACCCAGGTCCCGCTTGCTGCGCGCCATCCGGTGTTGCGCGCCAGCGAGGTTCCCGGGGACGCGCAACGGATCACCCGGGCGCCTCGAACACTTGCGACTGCCTCAGTGGAAGCTGACTTTGAAGCCGAGTCCACCACGATCAACTCATCGTCCGGGGCCATGGCGTTGCACAGTGAGTGCAGACACTCGTCGAGAAACTGAGGCCGATCCCTGGTCGCCACTACCACGCTCAGGATCACGGCAGCCTTCGGTTCACAGCGAGAACGCGTCGCGGATCGCATCGATGCGCGCCTGGGCCGAAGCCGTCGGCGAATGATTCGCAATAACCGCCTCTCGGCCGGACTTCCCCAGCATGGCGCGCTGCTCGGGGTTCAACAGCAGTTCCGACAGTGCCTGGACGAAGTTGTGGGGACTCGCGACCACAGAACCGCTCCCGGGAGGGGCGAAGACGCCTTCGAGTCCGGGCGGCGTGGAAACCACCGGCAGGCCGTAGGAAAGAGCCTCCAGGACCTTCATCTTCGGTCCGCTCGAGCTCGGGCATGGAAAGGCGACCACAGCGGCCCGGCTCAGAACCTCGGTGCTGTTCGAGACGGCTCCGATGAGCTCGATTCCCTTCTCCGCCCCGATGCCCGTGTCACCGAGATTGCGCCCGGCGAGAAGCAGCTGTGCCCCGGTGACTCTCCTCCTGACGTCAGCCCAGTTCTTCAGTAGGAAGTGGAGGCTCCGCCGGTTGGGGGGCCAAGACCAATCGGCGATGAGCGCAGCGACAGGCTCCTCAACCGGCGTGATCGATTCGCTCGGAGTCGGATAGGCGATTGGCACGATGCGGGGACTGGTGCCGAGGTGCCGGCCGACTCGTTGAGAGTATGCGAGCGAAAGCCCAGCCCGGCGGCTGGCGATCCACTCCGCGCGGGCAACCTGGACATCAGTGGGCCGGAGGTGCCGGACTGCCCACGCGTCGAGCAGCGAGCGAAGGTGGAACGTCACCACGGAACGTTCGAAGGGCAACACGGCGGCGAAGGAGGGGTAGTGGTCCGCTACGGCGACCGCGCCTGGTGCAGGTTCCCATCCCGACCGCGCCAGTTCGTCCCTGGGCCGCCAGAGGTGATGGACCCGAGCTCGCCAATCCGTATCTGTACTAAAGGGCTCGTAGCGACACCAGGATGGGATCGTTCCCTCCGGTGAGGAGCGAGACACGTACCATACCCACGCATCGACCTCGTGGCCGAGTGTGCGCGCTCCCTCGCACCACGCCCAGAGATCACGCCCCGCGGCTGTTCCGTCGGGATGAGGAAGCTCGCAAGCGACCACAGATATCCTCATCGCGCAGAACCTATGACGTCCGAACAACATCCAGCGACGAAGACCCGAATGTCCGTCACGGTCGTCATCGCCACTCGGGACCGTCCGCAACTCGTCCGGGGAGCATTGGAAGCCGCGAAGGCAGCCCTCCGCCCGGGTGATTCGCTGATCATGGTCGATTCGGCTTCGGCGGATCCGATAACCATTGCCGGCGTCGCTAGGGAAGCAGGCGCGAATCTCATTCGATGTGCAGAGCCGGGAACAAGCCGAGCCCGCAACGCGGGCTGGCGCGCCGCCTCGACCGAGCTGGTTGCCTTCACTGATGACGATTGCCTGCCCGACTCGAGATGGCTCGAGGCGGCTGTCGAAGCCTTCACAAGGGAACCCTCCGCCGGATTCGTCACCGGACGAGTCGATTCCGAGTCCACACACACCCCTCGGGCATGGCTTCACCTGAGCCTGACGTCTCGGACGGATCCGGCCAAGTTCGGCCACGACGACGACCCGACCGAAATTGGCCACGGAGCAAACATGGTGTGGCGAAGAAGCGCTCTCGAGGAGATCGGCGGGTTCGACGAGACACTAGGACCCGGCGCTCCCTTGCGAGCGGCCGAGGACGTCGACGCATTCTGGCGATCCCTCATGGGCGGGGGGGTGGGCGTGTTTGATCCAGACTCGATCGTCGCCCATCGGCAATGGAGAGGTCGAGTAGATCAGTTGCGCGCGTACCTGGGATACGGAGTGGGCTCCGGGGCGCTCGCTGTCAAACGCTGGCGCCTCGAACTCGGCGGCGATCGCCGACCGTCGTGGGGCAAGATCGCCGGCAGAGCAAGCCGCGAGCTCATATGGCGGCACGGCGTTCAGGGCGTCGTCCGCAACGTCGCAGAGCGGTACGCGATGGGTTCCTTGTCGGAGCTCGCAATGCTGGCGGGGGCGGCGCAGGGCGTGGTGAGGGCTCGCCGGATGGGACTTGCTGATGGTCATTTCCTCACTTCGAGTTGATCATCGGCCGCCTACGGAGAGTCCGCGGCCACAACAGCATCAGGAAGGCTCCGACAACTCCGCCCCAGAGTGGCGCGGTCTTGGCCCAGGCAGGCTTTCCTGTCTCGATCGCGCCCATAGGCCACTTCTCAAAAGGCATTTGCCGGGATATGGGCGTGAAGGCGAGAGACGCCTCTCGCCTCACTGACTGCGGCGTCGGGCCTCGTACCTGGACCACAGCGAGTCCCGGAAAGTTGAGCGGAAATACCTCGTTGTACTGCAGACACCGCACCTTCGTCCCCTTCGTCACAGTGTCCGCGTTGGTCACTACGGGGCAGAGTGTGTTCACCATCTCGGTTCCTTGCCCGGCGTAATAGGCGCTGTTGCTGGCCAGAACCCATTGTGCGTCCGTCATGACCGCGAACGAGACCGAGGACGAGACCGGAGCCAGCGCCAAGATGGTGGAACCGATGAACGAACCCACCGCAGGTATCAGGAGTCGGGGGGGCGACCAATGCAGCACAATCCGCCGCCCCGCAGCCTCTGCGGCAGCTACTCCTAATGCGCCCAGCATTATCAGCGTCCAGGTTGACTGAGCGGTGTCGGGGAAGTCGTAAGTGGCTGCAGCTACAGCGGCCGCGAGGGTGCCCGCGAAACATGCTGCCCCGATCAGCCTTTCGAAGCTGCCGCGGCGGGCTTTCACGGCGTGCGCGGCCGTCACTCCGATCGTCACCATCACGGACAGCCAGGCCAGGATGCCGATCACGCCGAGGGTTGCGTAGATGACCGCATACCCGTTGTCCACTCCGTTGACGACGAACTCGGAGCTGATGCCCGAGAGCCCGAGCCCCGTGAAGGGGTGGTGGACGACGAGATCAAACAAGGGCCCAAGTCTCTGCAGGCGAACAGAGGCCGGGTCCACCTTTCCGGCGGCGAAGAGAGAGCTAATCAGCGTCGGGTCGGCAATCGCGGTGATCGCACCAGTGAGGATCGCCAGCGCGCCCCAGACAAGCATCCCTCGGTTGGCTCCGATGGCGACGAGGACGAGCAGCACGGCTACCGAGGCAACAAGGGCGCTCCGTGATCCAGAGAAGACGAATGTCAGCACAGCAAGGAGAGGAATTGCGTTGGCCAGCCAGTACCACCAACGCCGGCCCTGAGACCAGCGGAAGACGGATGCGACGAGAAGCGGGAAGAGCATGGCCAAGACCCAGCCGTATTCGAGCGCGAATTGGGCCGCTGCCTGGGAACGCACGTGGCCGCCTCGGGTCTGAAGCGGCGCTGCCCCCGGTGCCAGGTAGCTGGCCGGAACGTGCTCGAAGAAGAAGGCAGACCATCCGCGACGAGTGAAGTACTCCCACAACCCGATGCCCACAACGACGCACAGAACGACAGCGACGATCGTCACGGCCCGCCGGAGCGAGATGGTCCTGACGACAGCTAGGACTACGACGAACAGGACCAAGAGGTTGAAGTCGTTGAACCAGTAATGGAGGTTGCCGTTCAGCGAGTTCCCCGAAGGCGTGAAGATCACGCCATCGAAGAACAGCACCAGCACGAGTGCGAGCAAAGCCGCATGGACCACGGTCGGTGTATAGGCAGCAGAGGAAGGCTCTCCCGGACCGCGACGAGCCATGAGCCGAAAGCAGAAGGCGTAGAGGACGACCGTGTGAACCAGGAGAATGTGTGGGGCGTGGGGGACGATCAGGTTGGGGGGAACCAGCAGCCAGACGGCTGTCAACACTCCGAAGGCACCGGCGAGAGGAAGCCCGATGACGAGGGCGATCGCAACAACGGTGAGGAAGATGTCTCCGGTGACACCCATGTCTTCTCAGTGAGTGCGCAGGAACCGGACCACCTGAGTCGCCACAAATCCCAAGGCGAACCCGAGCACGGCCAGCCCGATGGCGAGGCTGGCTGCTTTCGCCTTCGAGGGCCCGTGCGCGGTCGCAGACGGGGCAGGGTCGATCACTGAGAATGTGAATCGGTCAGCCGCCGGGATCCGGTAGGTGTTGTCCTCTTGGTTGATGTACGCCGTGACCTCGTCGGCCGCTGCTTGGGCCAGTTTTTGGGCATCCTTTGGCGTGGGCCATGTCGCCGTGACGTCCATCAGCAGCGAGTTGGCGGGGACACTGGTCGAAAGTGCTCCCATGACGCCTCCCACAGGGAGTCCCAGTTGTGTCGCCACCGGACCGGCTAGGGCGTTTGTCCTCACGAGTGCGGAGTACTTGTACCGGAGAACGTCCAGACTGCCGAACTCACTGGGCTGCCCAGACGTCGCCAACTTGTAGGGATCGTTGATGAGCATGACGGCCGTACTCGAATAGGAGGTCCGTCCCGACAAGGCGGACAAGCCGCCGATGAGCGCAAGAGCGAACCCGAGAAAGAGGCCGACTAGCACAGCGCGAAGAGCGTCCTGGCCCATGGAGGACCAGGCTTCGCGTGCTCTCGATGGCTGAGCCGGCGTTGGGATGCCGCGAGCATCGTTGGCTCCTGCGGGCACCCGAGCGTCAGTCCAACTCGGATCGGCGTGGTCGTGCCGGGTAGTTACGTCGCCTCCTCGGGTCCGTCGGGGCCGACCGGTATCAGCCCCTCCAAGATGATTCTGCGTACCCAGGGCATCTACCTGCCCCGGCGAAGGTCGTGACGCAATCGGGGAAAGATTAGATGCGGTAGGTCTCGAGCGTGGCGCGCGCCATCGCATCCCAGGAGTACAGAGCGCTCTGCTCAGTCCCCGCTTTCGAGAGGGTCGCTCGCCGAGCTTCGTCGCCGAGTAGCCCCTCGAGGCTGGCCACCAGATCCGAGCGGTCGAGGGGCTCGAAGTACTGTGCCGCCTCGCCGTAGATCTCAGGCAGGCAAGTGGCCCTAGCGGCGACGACCGGTGTCCCGTGGGCCATCGCCTCCAGACCGGTAAGGCCGAAGCCCTCGGAGAACGAAGGCAGGACGAAGATCGTCGCATGGAGGTAGAGCCAGGAAAGTTGTCGATCACTGACTCGGCCGACGAACTTGACGTGCTTGCCCACAGGGTCGCCGTGCACCGTCGAGCGGAGACGCTGAGAGCACTCGTCAGGAGGGCCGGCGATTACGAGACACAATTCAGGATGATCCCCCAGTAGGTCGCGCGTTGCCGCGATAAGAGTGCCGAGATTCTTATGCGGGTATGCGTTGCCGACGTATAGGAGAAACAGCAGTTCCTCAGAGATGCCCGGCACGGGTTCCGGATCCGTCACGGGAGGATCGACGGCGGACCGGATGACGACCGTGCGGGCAGGATCCGCCTCGAACCGTCCCCCCACATCATCAGCGGTGAACTGCGACGGTGTGATCACCCGGTGGGCGCGCCGGACGGCATCGGACATGGCCAGCCCGGCCACCGTCCTCTTGGCCCGGCGTATGGGCTCCCTCCACGGCGAAACATCACAGTGGATGGGGAATCTGAGCATCGTGGTGTCGTGGATGGTGACGACGAACCTGTCCCGATAGGCCACAGGAACGTTGAAATGCGGGAAGTGCACAAGATCGGGGCGGAGGTCGCGCAGTTGTCTCGGCAGGAGAACCTGTCCCTCCCACCGGTACGGCCGAGCATCAGAGATCCGGGGACTGAAGTTGGGGCCGGGCGAAGTCCAGTGGGTTGCGTCCTCGTGCCCGAGCAGCACGATGTACTCGCTCTCGCGATCCAGCGGTGCGAGGTGCTCGAGGAGGCGCCGGGTGTAGCGACCTATTCCCGTCCAACCGAAACCCCGGGCGTCTACAACCAGCCGCATGGCGTGAGACTACACATAAGGGCTCTTGACGACTCTTGCCCACGCGTGCAGAGTCGGTGGGACGCGGATCGGCAGGAGTCTGCGTGGCCTGCAACTATGAGTTAGCCCCATGAAAGGTTGACGGGTCCCCGAGTTGACAAGTTCCAAGCAGGCACCAGAGATCTCGGTGTGCGTCGCGACTCGCAATCGTGCCCACCTACTGCCACGCTTGGTTTCAGCTCTCGAGCGTCAACTGGTTGATCCAAGCCGGTTCGAGGTCATCATCGCCAACGACGCCTCCACGGACCGGACCAGCGAGGTGCTCGAAGAGTTGACCGAACGATCGCCTCTACGGATTCGGGTCCTGAACAGTCCGTCTCGCGGCGGGCCTGCCTCTGGGCGAAATTTGGCCTGGCAAGCCTCCAATGCCGACCTCATTGCCTTCACAGACGACGACTGCGTTCCTACACCGGATTGGCTCGGCGTCCACCTGTCAGCGCTAGCGGACGTTGACATATCCCAGGGACAGGTGCTGTCCGACCCGGATCAGAACGCCGCAGCGGGCCCGATGGCTCGACGGATTGCGGTGGTGGACGAGAACGGCCTCTACGAGACGTGCAACATCTGCTACCGGAAAGCATGGCTCGAACGGTTGGGGGGGTTCGACACGAGCTTCCGGCGCGCGGGAGAGGACGCCGACTTGGCCTGGAGAGCCAAGCTTGCCGGAGCCACCACCGCATTCTCGCCCGAAGCTATGGTACACCACGACGTCGACCCGTTCTCGTGGAGGCGCGAGTTACGCCACACCTGGCGTTGGGAGGGCGTCGTGTTGTTGGCCGACCGCCATCCGCACTTGCGCGCCCGCTTCGCCCCTGGGCGCCGCACTTGGCGTGGCTACCACCGGCCGGCGCTTCTTGCGGCTGGGGGCCTCACCCTCGTTGGCTGGGGAATCGCGGGCCGCAGCGCTCGGTCTTTCCTGCTGGGGGCAGCCGCAACGGCTCCATACACCTGGTACCGCTTGCACGCCGAGCCGGTCGACGGATCGAGGCGCACCCGGCTCCGGCTATTCTTCCCGATGCTCACGATCGACACATCGGAGGCGGCCGTGATCACCGTCACGCAGGCCCGTTTGCGGTTGCGCTCTCTCCTCCGACGTACTAGTCAAGGAACCGGCTTGGACTGACGATATGGCTGTAGGTGAGGATTGCTGGGGAGACTCGTTGAGGCCTATTCGTAGCCTATTGGACCGCGCCTCGCGCGGAGCTCGACTCGTGACCTGCGGGGTCGTTCTTGCTGGCGGAGCCTCGCTGGCTTGGCTTTCGAGCGCTCCCGCCGAGGCCAGTTCTGCCTCCGCGTCATCGCCGACACCAACGAACCTCCTTCAGGGCGATGACGCGACCTTTTCCAAGTCGATCGGCACTTGGAGCAACTACAGCAACTCCCGTCTCCAATGGGCGCCTGCCGCTGGAGAGGGGAGCACCGGTGGGCTGGCCGTCACGGCAACGGGCCCGAATATGGCCGTGATCTCGGGCACGAGCGGTAACGGCGGGCTAACGCATGCGAGTCCCGGCTCGGTCTACTCCGGCGCTGTGTCAGCCGACACTCCTTTGAATTCCCAGGAAATCCAGCCGGTTCTGATCTTCTATACCGCAAGCGGCACGGCAATCACGACCGTCTTCGGGCCTGGAACCAGGGTCACGACGAACAGCTGGGCCGTGTCCCTCCCCGTGGTTGCCGTCGCTCCGGCGAATACAGCCTTCGTCGGGCTAGGTCTAATCGTCTATAACGCCTTGGCGGGCAGCATCGTGGTGTTGGACAACGCGTGGATCGAGCAGGTTGACGTGACCACGGCGCCGTCAGTCGTGGGACCCCTGTCGACATCAGGAAACAGGATCCTCCAGGCGAACGGAACACCTTTGGTACCCCGGGGCGTCGTGCTGAATGGCCTGGAGACCAGCCCGACGGCCTCCACCGTCACCGAGCAAGCCGTCATCCAAGCCAAGGCTTGGGGAGCGAACATCGTCCGGGTTCCGCTCGGAGAGCAGTTCTGGTTGTCTTCCAACTGCGACTATTCACCCGGCTATCAAGCGGAGGTGAGCCAGGTCGTCAACTGGATCACGTCTTTGGGCATGGTCGCTCTCCTCGATTTACACACCAATACCGTCCTAGGGTGCGAAGCTGGGGGTCCGCACAACATGGCCGACGAGGCCCAGTCGCCCACCTTCTGGAGCCAGGTTGCAGCGCAGTATGCGTCGAACCCCCTCGTGGCTTTCGACCTCTACAACGAGCCCCACGACATATCAGGCCAGGTGTGGTTAGACGGGGGTACGACCATAGACACCTACGCTCCGTTCGCTGTCTACCAAACGGCCGGCATGCAGCAGCTCTACAACGCAGTGAGAGCCGCCGGAGCACAGAACCTGGTGTTCATCAGCGGGCTCAACTGGGCCAATGACCCGCCAAGCCAGCTCGTCAGCGGCAGCGACATCGTCTACGCCGTGCACGCCTACACCTGCCCGGACGCGGCTCCACCGGCCTGCGGCTCCCCAACTCCCTACGATCCCTCGTCGCTGCTCAAGCCTTGGGTGTCGTTCTCTGCCAACCAGCCCGTTGAAATCACGGAGTTCGGGTGGCCCAGCCAATACGACGGTACCTACGCGGCGAACTTGATCAGCGAAGCCCGGACTCAGGGCTGGGGGTGGATCGCATTTGCCTGGGAGGACACCCCGTACCCTGCTGCCTGGGACATCACCGAGCGGTGGTCGCCCAACACTCCTGCGGAGCCCGCGCCATCGGGGATACCAGTCCTCTGCGAACTCGTGCGCGTTTCCACGGGTACTTCTCCGTGTATGGCGCCTCCAATCTCACCGTCTCCGAATGCGAACACGCAGACAGTGTCACCGCAGGCTCCGGCCGTGCGGTCGAATCCCCCAGACGCACCCACTGCGACCGCGAGTGTTCTCCAGCCGAAGATCGCCGCCTCCCGCAGAACCCGCGTCCGTGCTCTCGGTAACAACTCAGTGCCAGGTCCTCGCGACGCGTGCATTTCGGCCTGTGAGGGCAATGGATCCCCAGTGGTTGCTGCCTACTCCCAACAGACAAGCGCCGAGAAGTCAGGACACTCGGGATCGGGTGCGATCTCGCCCGCAATGCAAGTGACCCTCGTCTTGGCAGCGCTAGGCATCTTCATGGTGGCCCCACTAGTCCCGCGCTTGCGAAGGGCGGCTGGGCAAAGAGCGTGACCCCGCGACGACGCCGGAAGGTTACGGCGTCGCCTCCAGGTCGCGCAGGGCGTCCAAAGGCCTGTCGAACCGGACGACAGTACGCTGCCACGTCATGGACGCGCAGGGGACCCAGATCGTCGAGGACAGAGCCGATAGGCGTCCCCTGTCGATCGTCGTTCCGACCCGCGACCGCCCGGAGATGCTCGCTCGCTGTCTCAAGAGTGTCGCGGCGTCGATGGGACCAATGGACGAACTGATCGTGGTGGACTCGGCGTCGCGCGATCCCGCGCCCGTTGAGCGGACAGCGACCGCCCTGGGGGCCAGGTTCCTTCGGTCGGAACTGCCTGGAGCAACGAGGGCCCGCAACATCGGTTGGCGTGCCGCTGCAAACGACCTCATAGGATTCATCGACGACGACGTCTGGGTCGATCCGGGATGGGCGAATGCAATCGTCGAACGCTTGACTTCGGCGAGCGACGTCGAATTCCTGACAGGTCGAATTGAGGCTCCGGAAGGCCAGACGTCCTACTACGTCGCGATCAAGGATGACCCAGACCCGGCGGTGTTCGATCGCACGACCAAAGGCTTGACCGGGCACTCGGCGAGCATGGCCGCCCGGCGATCGGCACTCGAGACCGTCGGCGGCTTCGACGTGTGGATGGGACCCGGCGCCCGTTTCCGCGGAGCAGACGACGGCGACCTGTTCGATCGCCTCTTCTTGCAGGGCTACCTATGCGCCTACGAGCCGAGCGCCCTAGCGTGGCACGATCAGTGGAGGGAGAAGGCGGGGCTCGTACGGCTCAACTTCCATTCCGGCGTTGGTGCCGGGGGCCGGCTCGCCAAGCTGCTCCGAACGGACACGCGCCGCCTCATCGTCGTGACACGCGAGTACTGGCAGTGGTGTGCCAAAGACGCGTGGAACGGCCTCCAGCATCGGAACAAGATCGTGTTGGCAAGCGCTGCCGTGCGGTCGGCTGGGATCGTGGCCGGGTTCGCGACTGGGTTGACGATGCGCATCGAGAAGGGCCACTACCAGGGTCGACGCTCTCAGAGCGAACCTGGCTGCGGCAAGGACCCGTCGCCTTCTCGATCCGCTCGGCCTGCTCAGCCTGGCGGCTACCCAAAACACGCAAAGAGAGCAGGAAACGGCAGCCGTCCAGCGAACTAAGTAACCGAAGGAGTGCCTGCGAAGGGGACGCCACCTGGTGCTGGGGATCGACGACCTGGAGTTCAACCGAGACCGCTCCCTCGTCGAACGGGTTCAGCTCGGGGACGAGGACGCGTTCGCGGAGCTCTATCGCCGCCACCACGATCGTCTTTACCGATACTGCCTCTATCGCCTGGGGGAGGCACACGAGGCGCAGGACGTCGTCCAAGAAGCGTTCACCAGGGCGTGGGTCAGCGCCGGCCGTCTGCAGGGTGACCTCCGCTTCTACCCCTGGCTTCGCACCATCGCCGGGAACTTGTGCACGGACGTGGGCCGTCGCAGAGCGCGAGTGCAGCCGGCCCCGGCCGTAGATACAGGATCAACCGAGGGCGGCCAGGAACAGATCATCGACAGGGTCGACCTAACGCTGCTCGAGCAGGCCATGTCCCGACTCCCCGAGCGCCACCGGCAGATCCTCGAGATGCGCGAGGCGGAGGGCCTCACCTACGAGCAGCTCGCCGATCAGACCGGAACGACGGTCGGTTCCGTCGAGTCCCTCCTTTGGAGAGCCCGCCAGGGCCTTCGGCGACAGTTCGCTGTGGTCAGCGGCGAGGGCCTGCTTGCCGGGCTGCCGGTGGTCGGGTGGCTCATCAGAAGGTCCCATGCCGCTCACGCCAGGGTGACGGCACAACTGGTCGACTGGCGCCCAGAGGCCGTATCGGCGCTGGGGACCGCCATCGGTGGACTCGCAGTCGGCTCGGTCGTGGCTGTCGCTTTGGTCGCCGGAGGGACAGCGGGATCGGGCGGGGGCCACGGGCCTGTGGCAGTGGGCGCCGGGCCCGCCGCGAGCGCCCCCGCAACCACCTCGGCGCTCCTCCAGTTCGCCGCCCAGCCGGCAGCCCCGCCGGCTGCGAGCGGAAACCCGTCCGCCGCGCAGACCCACCGGGTGTCGACCCCTCCCTCCAGCACGCGAGCTACGCCGGGGCGGACAGAGTTCACGAACCCGGTCGTGACCAACCGGGCCCAGGCGCAGAGCGAGGCGGCCCACGACCCGATGGCGGTGTCGGTCGCTGGACTGACCCTCGGCCTCGATCCCCAGGCCACTACCACCTACGTCATCGGCCTCGTGCAGTCGCATGCGGTCATCCCATAGGAGCATGAACTTGCGCAGGACCTTGGTCATCTTCGCCGTTGCCGCCATTTGCCTGTCGGCCGTCGTCGGGCTGCTCGCGACTTCTGCTGGCACCTCCCACCGGTCGAAGGTCGGGTACCCCAACTTCGTCTGTGTCGCCGCTTGGAACGTCGTCGGCCTCTGCATCGGCCCTCCGACCAAGCAAGTCTGACCCGGCTCGCCAGCGGAGCCGCCAGACCGGATCACCGATGGCCAAGCCGGCTCCTGACCGTCGACATCGCGAAGCGCGCGAGGATCGCCGTGTCCTCGACGAGGTATCGGTGCCACAACCTGCCCGGCTCGAGCGCCAAACGCCACAGCCATTCGAGACCTGCTCGCTGAAAGAAGCGAGGCGCCCTCCGGCGAGTTCCTGCAACGAAGTCGAGGGCCGAACCCACACCGATCGCTACGCCGTCGCCAAGCAACTCCCGATGGGCGTCGATCCATCCGTCCTGCCGACCGGCTCCGAGTCCCACGAGCACCAGCGACCGCCGGAGGGCGCCGACCTGCATGGCTACCTCCCGGCTGGAGGCGGGATCCGCGACCTCCTCGGGTGTGAGGGGCCAAGCGCCCCCCACCGGTGTCGACCACTGCGCCGCCGCCTGTGTGGCGGCTCGCTCCGCCACACCGGGTTCGCCTCCCAAAAACGCGACCTGCCATCCGCTGGCCGAAGCTCTCTGCAACAAGCGCACCACGAGGTCCGTGCCGTTGACACGCCCGGGCAGGTGCTGACCGCTCCAGCGGGCCATCCAGAGCAGCGGCACTCCGTCTGACACGACGAGGTCGGCCCGGCCCACCACTCGCGCAAGTTCGGGGTCCCGCCGGACTTTCGCCATGTAGTCGAGGTTCGCGGTGACCACCTGGGCAAGCCCGTTACTCGCCATCAGCTGATCGACGGCGAGAACGACCTCCTCGAGCGTCATGGCGTCGAACCTGACCCCCATCAGCTCGACGTGGGGTCCGGCAATCGCGTTGCTCAAGGTGGCGCACCCCCGTCCCGACGGCCACCTGGCGAGGGTGCCGCTGAAGAGCCACAGGTCCGGAGCGCCAACGTTACGAGAATTCTTCTCCCCCGGCCGTAGGTCACGGACCGCAGCGACGTTAATAGCCCGAACATCCTAGTTAGGGCGAGGTCCAGATGGCACCACACGGGGAGGAAATGGACCCTTTCGCCGGCATGTTCCAGGAGGAAATCCGGCCTTTGGGGCGAATGACTAGTACCACGGCACACCTGCACAAGGTTGGGGGGGCCAGCAATACGACCGCCGGAGGGAGTCAGTTGATTCGGGAGCAGGTCAACTCACCGCAGGATGCTCGGACCGCGGCGTCAGGGGTGCGGCTGGAGAGGAACATTTCCGAGCTGGAGAAGGACGCTGGTGCGGAGGCACCGGAGCTCCACCGCGCAACGTCCGAGATGCAGTTCCTCGTCGACCTGGGTGAGGACTGGCCGGGCTGGTCGTGGGCACGGCGAGCGGTGAAGCGAACGTTGGACGTCGCGCTGTCGCTGCTCGCATTGATTGCGTTGCTCCCGATCCTTACCATCATCGCTCTCGCGATACGGCTGGAATCGCCGGGACCCGTCTTCTACCGCCAGCGTCGCTGCGGCCGACACGGTCGAAGCTTCGAGATGCTGAAGTTCCGCTCGATGGTCCCAGAGGCGGACCAGATGCTGGTCGATCTCCGTGACCGCAACGAGTCCGACGGCCTTCTGTTCAAGATCAAGCAAGACCCGCGGATCACGAAGGTAGGAGCAATCATCAGGCGGTACTCCGTTGACGAGCTTCCGCAGCTTGTCAACGTGTTGAAGGGGGAGATGTCGCTGGTCGGACCCCGCCCCCTTCCTCTGGAGAGCGATTCGTTCGGCCCGATCGACGGTCAGCGCCACGCGGTACGGCCCGGACTCACATGCCATTGGCAGGTTTGCGGCCGCTCGGAACTCTCGTACGGCCAGATGGTCGAGATGGATCTCGGGTACATCCGAGACTCGTCCGTGTGGACCGACCTGCGTCTCATCGTGGTGACCGTCCCGGCGGTGCTCGCAGGCGGCGGCGCCTACTGAGTGCCCAGGGCCTTCGGCCCCGAGCCTTGCCCACCCTGGCCGGGCCGTCCGGGTCCGGGGAGAATGGGTCGGTGCGGGTGGAGATCCTCGTTCGGCCAGGCGCCTCGAAGGGCGCAGTGGGTGAGAGCCATGACGGAGCGCTCGTCGTACGCGTCGCCGAGCCGGCCGAGCGCGAACGCGGGACCCGTGCAGCGCTGCGCGCGCTGGCCATGTCGCTCGGCGTGCCGCCCTCGAGCGTTACCTTGGCCCGCGGGCCCACCAGCCGGAGGAAGGTCGTCGAGATCGCCACCACAGCCGAGCAAGAGCCGGTGGTCGAAAGCCGACTACGGAGGCTGCTTCACGGCGAGGGGTGATCGTCCCCGGGGATCGGGCGCGCGACAGGTAAGAGTGTCTCGCCACCCGACTCCGGGGGGCGCGCCACCTCGCCCCCTGGACCCCCCGGTGCCCGAGCCGGGCACCGGGGGGTTGAGGGCTGGGCGCTGCGGCCCGGACCGCGGCGGAGCCGCCGGCCGGGAGCGTCAGGTTCAGGGCGCTAGAGACCGAGGCCCAGTCGGGTGAAGGTGTCCTTGAGGAGGGTAGGCGTCGTCTGCTCGCTGAGCGCCAGGATCCGGGTAGCGGGAGCCTTCGTGGCGGGCGAGAGCTTCCTGGTTGTCCCCCCAGATACCGGCTCCGGAAACCGCCTGCGTTGCCGTCGCTCAGAGTCGGCAGTCCCTGACTGCCCCTTGGGGCAGAGGATGTGCCCCCATAGACATCCCAACCAGGACGATCATTGCCGGTGGTGGATTCGGCAACGTGGCGACAGCGGACGTAGTGCGGACATCGCTGTGCCGAGGACCTGACTACTGAGGAAACACGTTGGCAGATCGACAACGAGCAGGAGCGGAAGCCGCCGCTGGATCTGGTGACCGCCGGACGGAGCGTGCCGGCCAGACGAGTGTGATCGGCGCTCCTCTTGGTGCGCTCGTTCCCGCCGCTGTCCTCGACATCCAACGTCTCGCCGGCAACAAGGCCGCGCGCACCTTGGTGGTGCAGCGGCTGCCCGGGCAGACGGCGGACACCGCTCAGGCTGCCCAGCCGGCCGGTGGAGCCCAGAGCACCGGGTGGGTGATCCCGTTCAAGATCGGCACCGCCCTGACCAACGGCGACGCTGTTCGCGGCCTCGAGCGGATGGAAGACGTCTTATTGAATCTGAAAGAGGCTGTCGACCTGCCCGACATCCAACGGGGCTGCGATCAGATCATCAACACCTCACTCCGCTCGGAGATCGAGCGCCTGCTTCAGTTGAAATCTGCCGACGCCCTGAGCGGAGAAGAAACCGACGCCCTGCGCCAGCTCGGAAAGTACGTGGCAGACGACTACAGGGACTTGACGAACGCAGTCAAGAAGAAGGTGCAGGGCGCGCTCGAAAATGTCAAAGCCCGCTCCACCTCCGCCGAGGAAGCCCAGGTCGCCGAGGAGCTCCACAACCGATTCCTCGAAGGAGACAAGGAGGGAGTCGAAGCCGCCAAGGAAGGCCTCGAGGGGATCAAGAAGTACTCCGAGTCAGCGACCAAGGTCGCTCAGTGGGCCGACCGTATCCGGGGCGTCGTCAAGATCGTGGGCCCCGGGGAGGAGGAGGTCGAGGAGGACGAGCTCATGGAGCTACTGCAGGGCAAGAGCACGTTGTCGGAGGGCCTCGAGCACGTCAACCAGATGTTGTCGGCAGCCGGCGTGATCGCCGACATCGTGGGGATCGGACACGATCCGAAGGATTCCATCGACCGCACGGTCGACGAGATGGACGCCACCATGTCCGCCATCGGCGTGGGGCTCTCGTTCGTGAAGGCGGTTCCGTTCATCGGTGACCTCTGGAACAAGTACTACCTGCCCCTCACCCAGGCCTGTCTGAGAGGGATCAAGGTGCTGGCCCGCTATCAGGACGAGCAGAACCGCCAGTGGGCCTACGTGGACAAGAGCTCGACCCCGGCGGGCCAGGTCCCGATGATCCCCCAGGAGAGCCTCGCCAACTTCCCGGGAGGCCAGGAGGTCTTCGACTACATGTACCGCCTGGTCAACAACATGGGCCCGCGAATGAACGAAGACGTGTCGGATTGGTTCCTCGACCATCGTGAGATCCTCCAGGCGGGCGAGAAAGACGAGACCGGAGCAAAGGACGAGATCGACGTCGAGGGCGGATCCGTGTGGTGGGACCCTTTCACCTACGGTGACAAGGAAACATCGGCTGGACTCGAAGGATGGCTCGAACGCCACCGGGACACGGTCTGGGCGGAGTTGTACGGCAACATCCCGAAACACTGGTAACGGTGGTCGTTCCCCACGCACCGATAAGTAAGCACCTACTGACCTATATCTAGCCAGCCGCCGACCGGGTAGTCAACCGGCTCTTCCCGCCCCTTTCGATGACTGCTGACGCCGCCCGGCTCGTGTCGCTGTTCGAGCGTGGCGAGCGCCTGTCCGCCGCGGGCAAGACCCTGATGGCGGCCAGGGCGGTGGAGTGCCACCAGTGGGCGCGCGACGGAGCGCAGTCCCCCCGGGAGTGGCTGTCCCAGGTTTCTGGTGTTCCTCTCGGCTCGGCGCAGCGCACCCTGGACACCGCGGAACAACTTGTGGCCCAACCCGAGCTGGCCGGCGCCTTCAAGGCCGGCGACCTGTCGCCGGCTCAGGCGGCTGAGATCTCCTCCGCGGTGGCCGAGAACCCCGCGGCCGCCCCCCGGCTTCTGCGAACTTCTACCGGATGCGAAAGCGCGCGCTGCAGGCGATCGTCTCCACGCTCGTCTCGCAGGTCCGGGAGTCGGTTCCGGTGGGAGGCTAAGGGCCGAGCAGCGCGAGGGGAACGACTCCTATGCCGTCTGGGCGGCGGTACGCCTCTGCACCAGTTGTGAGGATTATGGCGTCCAGGAGGTCGTCTCCGATGCGCTGGGCGAGCCATCGCACATGCCGGACGTCGCGGTCATTGACCGCCTGGGACAACTTGACCTCCACCGCGACGACACGCCCGTCCCCCCGCTCCACGATCATGTCGACCTCCCGATCGCCTGAATGGGTGCGGAGGTGGGCGACGCCGGCATCCAGGCCTTGCGCGTACACGCGAAGCGATAGAGCGGCCAACGATTCGAAGAGCGCCCCGAGCAGGGTGCCGTCGCGTGGGACCTCCGGACCGGTCGGGGCGTTGTCGATCAGGCCGTCGGCGCCGATGCCCAACAAGCGTGCGGCTAGGGCCGGGTCGGCGAGATGGTGGCGTGGTGCGCTGGCGAGGCGGGACAGATGGTTGCGGGTCGGGAGCCAAGCCGGGAGCTCGTCGAGGATCCACAGCTGTTCGAGGATCCGGCGACTACACCGCTGTTTCGTGCGAAGCCGGCCTCGCTACGAAGCCGACTCCTCGTCGGACCCATTGAACCCGGCGCCGGCGCCGGCATCCCAGCCCTCGCTCCCGTCGGTCCCTTCCGAGCCGATCGACGCCAGCCAGGCGGCCAGGTCTTCGGTGCCGGCCTCGTCGTCACCCGACGTCCAGAACGTCATCCGCTCCGCCTCGGGGGCGTCCAGGATCAGGTCCCGGTAGCGGGGCATGCCGGTCCCGGCGGGGATCAGCTTGCCGATGATGATGTTCTCCTTCAGGCCGAAGAGGTGGTCTGACTTGCCCTCGATGGCCGCCTCGGTGAGCACCCTCGTCGTCTCCTGGAACGACGCAGCCGACAGCCAGCTGTCCGTCGCCAGCGACGCCTTGGTGATGCCCATCAGCTCGGGGCGACCCTCGGCGGGGCGCTTGCCCTCGGTGACCAGGCCCCGGTTGACCTCGGCGTAGGTTCGGGAGTCGACCCGCTCGCCGGGGAGGAACGGGCTGTCGCCCTGCTCCGCCACGAGGACGCGACGCAGCATCTGGCGAACGATCAGCTCGATGTGCTTGTCGTGGATCGACACGCCCTGGTCGCGGTACACCTGCTGAACCTCGTTGACGAGGTACTGCTGGGTCTCGCGGATCCCCTTGATGTCCAAGAGCTGCTTGGGGTCCTTGGGCCCGTCGACGATCGGATCGCCGGCGGCGATCTCCGCACCGTCGTGGACGCCGTCGGCCAGCTTCGAGCGGACGCTGATGCTGTAGGCCTCCTCGGTGCCGTCGTCGGCGACGACGATCACCCGGCGGGCGTTGTCCTCCTCCACGACCCTCACGACGCCGGAGGTGCGGGCGAGGATCGCGGCGCCCTTCGGTGTGCGAGCCTCGAACAACTCGACGACGCGCGGCAGACCGTGGGTGATGTCCTCACCGGCGATGCCACCGGTGTGGAAGGTACGCATGGTCAGCTGCGTGCCCGGCTCACCGATCGACTGGGCGGCGATGACACCGACCGCTTCGCCGAGCTCGATGTGCTGGTTGGTCGCGAGCGACCGGCCGTAACAGGCTGCGCACACGCCGTGCTCGGCCTCGCAGGTGAGCACCGACCGGGCTGTGATCTCGGTGACCGACGGATCGTCGCGCAGCGCGACCATGATCGCCGGGGAGATCTCCGTGCCCTCAGGCAGCAGCGTGCCGTCCGACAGCTTCACTTCTCGCGAGAGGATCCGCCCGTCGATGCGCGTCTCGAGGTAAGCCCTCACCTTCTCGTCGTCGGGCTGGATCTCGCCGATGCGGACGCCGCGGGTCGTGCCGCAGTCCTCCTCCCGGACGATCAGCTCCTGGGCGACATCGACCAGACGGCGGGTCAGGTAACCCGAGTCGGCGGTACGCAGAGCTGTGTCGGCCAGTCCCTTACGTGCGCCGTGGGTGGAGATGAAGTACTCCAGTACCGACAGTCCCTCACGGAACGAGGAGAGGATCGGCCGGGGGATCATCTCGCCCCGTGGGTTGGACACCAGGCCCTTCATACCGGCGATCTGGCGGACCTGCTGCGGGTTACCGCGCGCGCCGGAGTCGACCATCATGTCAAGCGGGTTGAACTTGAACGTGTGGAGGGTCTCCTCCATCGCCTTGCCGACCTCGGAGTTGGCGGAGGTCCAGATCTCGATTTCCTTCTGGCGGCGCTCGTCGTCGGTGATGATGCCACGCTTGAACTGGCTCTCGGCCTTCTGCGCCTCGTCCTCGTGGCGGCGGATGATCTCGCCCTTCGACATCGGGGTCTTGACGTCGTCGATCGAGATGGTCAGGCCCGACTGCGACGCGTAGCGATAGCAGAGGTCCTTGATCATGTCGAGGCTGTTGGCCACCTCGAATCGGTTGTAGCGATCCGCCAGCTTTTCGACGATCGAGCCGATGGATGTGTTGCGCTTCCCGACGATGTCGTTGACGTACTCGAAGTCCGCCGGCAGGGCGGTGTTGAAGATGATCCGACCCGGCGTGGTCTCTAGCTCCTCCCACGCCACCGCGCCGTCGTCCGCCTCGCCGTCAGCCGGGACAGGGGTCGGCCGGCGCCACTTGACCACGGCGTGCAGATCCACGTCACCGTTGTCGAACGCCCTCTCCACCTCGTGGATGTGGCGGAACACCCGCCCCTCTCCTACCGCGCCTTCCTTGACGAGGGTCAGGTAGTACGCGCCGAACACCATGTCCTGGGTCGGGGTCACGATCGGGCGACCGGTCGCCGGCGAGAGGATGTTGTTCGCCGAGAGCATCAGGATCCGCGCCTCGGCCTGCGCCTCCGCGGACAGCGGGAGATGGACTGCCATCTGGTCGCCGTCGAAGTCGGCGTTGAAGGCGGTGCACACCAACGGGTGGATCTGGATTGCCTTGCCCTCGACCAGCACCGGCTCGAACGCCTGGATCCCGAGACGGTGAAGGGTGGGCGCGCGGTTCAGCAGAACCGGGTGCTCTTTGATCACCTCTTCGAGGACATCCCACACCTGCGAGCGGCGGCGCTCCACCATCCGCTTCGCCGACTTGATGTTCTGCGCCAGCTCGAGATCGACGAGGCGCTTCATCACGAACGGCTTGAACAGCTCCAGCGCCATCTGCTTGGGCAGGCCGCACTGGTGCAGCTTCAGAGTCGGGCCGACGACGATGACCGAACGGCCGGAATAGTCGACGCGCTTGCCGAGCAGGTTCTGGCGGAACCGGCCCTGCTTGCCCTTCAGCATGTCCGAGAGCGACTTCAGCGGCCGGTTCCCCGGCCCCGTCACCGGACGCCCTCGGCGGCCGTTGTCGAACAGCGCGTCGACGGCCTCCTGGAGCATCCGCTTCTCGTTGTTGACGATGATCTCGGGGGCGCCCAGATCGAGGAGCCTCTTGAGGCGGTTGTTGCGGTTGATGACCCGGCGGTAGAGGTCGTTGAGGTCCGACGTCGCGAAGCGACCACCGTCGAGCTGCACCATCGGCCGGAGCTCCGGCGGGATCACCGGGACGGCGTCGAGGATCATGGCGCGGGGGTCGTTGACCCGCCGACCGTGCTCGTCACGCCGGTTGAACGCCGATACGATCTTCAGCCGCTTGATCGCCTTCTGCCGGCGCTGCACCGACAGCGGCCGGCGCCCGTCGGACGCGTCGATGGCGTCGCGGAGCTTGATCTCCTCCTCGTCGAAGTCGATCTCGCCGATCAACGACGCGATCGCCTCCGCCCCCATACCACCGCGGAAGTAGTCGCCGTAGCGGTCCTTGAGCTCGCGCCACAGCAGCTCGTCCTCGATGATCTTGCGCGAGTGGAGGTTACGGAATTCGTCGAAGGTGCGCTTCACCAGGTCGAGCTCCTGGTCGGCACGCTCGCGGATCGCGGCGAGCTCCTTGTCGACCTGGCGCTGGCGCGCCTTCAGCTCCGAGTCCTTGGCACCGTCGGACTCCATCTGGGCGAGTTCGTCTTCGAGCGCCTTGAAGCGCTTGTCGAGGTCGAGGTCGCGCGCGCGCTCGATCTCCGCCAGCTCCTCGGACAGCTCCGCCTCGAGGTTGGCAAGGTCCTCGTGGCGCTTCGCTTCGTCGACCCAGGTGACGAGATTTGCCGCGAAGTAGATGACCTTCTCGAGCTGCTTGGCCTTCAGCTCCTCACGAGCTTCCGTGCCCATCAGCAGGTAGGCCAGCCATGACCGCGTGCCGCGCAGGTACCAGATGTGCACGACCGGCGCGGCGAGCTCTATGTGGCCCATGCGCTCGCGCCGCACCTTCGACCGGGTGACCTCGACGCCGCAGCGCTCGCAGATGATGCCGCGGAAGCGGACCCTCTTGTACTTGCCGCAGTAGCACTCCCAGTCCTTGGTAGGACCGAAGATCTTCTCGCAGAAGAGCCCGTCCTTTTCCGGACGCAGCGTGCGGTAGTTGATCGTCTCGGGCTTCTTCACCTCGCCGTTGGACCACGTCCGGATCGCGTCGGCGGTGGCGAGGCCGATTCGCAGCTGTTCGAAATCGTTTACGTCAAGCATCAGAAACCCCTCTCGGCTGCGCGCCGCGCGTCTTCCTCGTCGGAACCTCGCTCCGGCCGGCTGATGTCGATGCCGAGCTCCTCGGCCGTGCGGAACACGTCCTCGTCGAGCTCGCGCATCTCGATCTCCTCGCCCGTGGTGGAGAGAACCTCGACGTTGAGGCAGAGCGATTGCATTTCCTTGATCAGAACCTTGAAGCTCTCGGGTATCCCCGGCTCGGGGATGTTCTCGCCCTTGACGATCGCCTCGTAGACCTTCACCCGGCCGAGCACGTCGTCGGACTTGATGGTGAGCAACTCCTGCAGCGCGTAGGCAGCGCCGTACGCCTCGAGGGCCCACACCTCCATCTCGCCGAATCGCTGGCCGCCGAACTGGGCCTTACCACCCAGCGGCTGCTGGGTGATCATCGAGTACGGACCCGTCGAACGGGCGTGGATCTTGTCGTCGACCAGGTGGGCCAGCTTCAGGATGTACACGTAGCCGACGCTGATCGGGTTGTCGTATGGCTCGCCGGTGCGACCGTTGTACAGCGTCGCCTTTCCGTCCGAGCCGATGAGCCGACCGCTATCCCCGTAGTCGGTACCGGGCGCCTCGGGAGTCAACGTCTCGAAGATCCGCTTGATGGTCGGATGCCGGCCGGCGTCCTCGGTCTCGTCCCAGTGAGCACCGTCGAACACCGGGGTCGCGATGTGGACCGAGGGCTCCGTCACGGGGCGGGTCTTGCGCTCCATGCCGGCGACGGGGGTGCGGGCGATCTCGTTTCCCTCCCATCCCCAGCGGGCGGCCCAGCCGAGATGGCTCTCGAGCACCTGGCCGACATTCATCCGGCTCGGCACGCCGAGCGGGTTCAAGATGATGTCGACCGGTGTGCCGTCGGCGAGGAACGGCATGTCCTCGACCGGCAGAATCTTGGAGATGACGCCCTTGTTGCCGTGGCGTCCGGCGAGCTTGTCGCCCTCGGAGATCTTGCGCTTCTGCGCCACGTAGACCCGGACGAGCTGGTTGACGCCCGGCGGCAGTTCGTGCGCGTCCTCACGGGAAAAGACCCGGACGTCGATGACCTTGCCCGACTCTCCATGGGGAACCTTCAGTGACGTGTCGCGAACCTCCCGGGCCTTCTCGCCGAAGATCGCCCTCAACAGGCGCTCCTCGGGAGTGAGCTCGGTCTCTCCCTTGGGGGTCACCTTGCCGACGAGAACGTCGCCGGGACCGACCTCCGCGCCGATGCGGATGATGCCCCTCTCGTCGAGATCCTTCAGGATCTCCTCGGAGAGGTTGGGGATGTCCCGCGTGATTTCCTCGGCGCCGAGCTTGGTGTCGCGGGCGTCGACCTCGTGCTCCTCGATATGGATCGACGTGAGGACGTCGTCGCGCACGAGGCGCTCGGAGAGGATGATCGCGTCCTCGTAGTTGTAGCCCTCCCAGGGCATGAACGCGACCAGAAGGTTCTTGCCGAGGCCCAGCTCGCCCATCTCCGTGGAAGGACCGTCGGCGAGGACGTCTCCCTTCGCGACGGTCTGGCCTTCCTCGGCGAGGATGCGCTGGTTGAGGCAGGTGTTTTGATTGGACCTCTTGAACTTGGCGAGCCGGTAGACCTTGCGGTTGAGCTGGGTGCCCTGCCAGTCGGTCTGGCCCGGCTTGTACTCGACGGTGACGTGGTCGCCGGAGACCTCGGTCACGACACCGTTACCTTCCGCTACGAGCACGTCGCCGGCGTCGCGCGCCGCGCGGGCCTCGACACCGGTGCCGATGAACGGCGCCTCGGGCCGCACCAGCGGCACGGCCTGCTTCTGCATGTTGGCGCCCATCAGGGCGCGGTTGGCGTCGTCGTGCTCGATGAAGGGGATGAGCGCCGTCGAGATCGAAACGATCTGCTTGGGCGAGACGTCCATCAGGTCCACTTCGGTGGGGGGCACGAAGTCGACCTCGCTGGTGGTCCCGTAGCTGGACCCGCCTGCGCCCATGCGAACGCCGGGACCCTGGGGAGCCCGGCGGACCAGGATCCGCTCCTCGGTGAGAGTGCCGTCGTCGGCCAGCTTGGCGTTGGCCTGGGCGATGACGTACTCCTCCTCCTCGTCGGCGGCGAGGTAGACGATCTCGGCGGTGACCTTGCCGTTGACCACCTTGCGGTAAGGCGTCTCGATGAAGCCGTACGAATTGATCCGCCCGTAGGAGGCGAGGTGGCCGATGAGGCCGATGTTCGGGCCTTCGGGGGTCTCGATCGGGCACATCCGGCCGTAGTGCGAGGTGTGCACGTCACGGACCTCGAACCCGGCACGCTCGCGGGACAGACCGCCGGGGCCCATGGCCGACAGGCGCCGCTTGTGGGTCAGGCCCGACAGCGGGTTGGTCTGGTCCATGAACTGCGACAGCTGTGACGTCCCGAAGAACTCCTTGATCGCAGCCACGACCGGACGGATGTTGATCAGCGTCTGGGGCGTGATGGCCTCGACGTCCTGGGTGGTCATACGCTCGCGGACGACCCGCTCCATGCGGGAGAGGCCGACCCTGACCTGGTTCTGGATCAGCTCGCCGACCGAGCGGATGCGCCGGTTGGCGAAGTGGTCCTGGTCGTCGGGCCGATAACCGGGTTCGCTGTTCGCCAGGTGCAGCATGTAGGAGCACGCGGCGAGGATCTCCGACCTGCTCAGCACGCTCTGGCCGGGCTCGGGCCTCTCGAGGTCGATGCCGAAAAGCTCCTCGGCCTTCGCGATCTCGGGGCCGAGCTTTCGGTCGAGCTTGTAACGACCGACCCTCGTGAGGTCGTACCTCTTCGGGTTGAAGAAGGCGTTCTCGAAGTATGCCCTGGCCGACTCCGTGGAGGGCGGCTCGCCGGGGCGGGCACGCTTGTAGATTTCGAGCAGAGCCTCTTCCTGGGTTGGGGCGAGTTCGCGCTCCTTGTCCCACTGTGCCTCGAGGAAGTCGAAGTGGCGGACGAACCGCTCCAGGAATCCCTCGTCGGTGTAGCCGAGCGCCCGCAGCAGCACGAACAGGCTGAGCCGGCGCTTGCGCGCCACCCGGGACCCGGCGGTGATGTCCTTGCCCGGTTTGGCCTCGACGTCGAACTCGATCCATTCACCCCGATACGGGTGGATGGTGCCGGTGACGTAGGTCTTGGCGTCACGGCCGGGCTGGAAGATGACACCGGGCGAGCGGACGAGCTGTGACACGACGACACGCTCGGTGCCGTTGATGATGAAGGTGCCTTTGTCCGTCATCATGGGGAAATCGCCCATGAAGACGGTCTGTTCCTTGATCTCGCCGGTGTTGGCGTTTTGGAACTGGGCGCGCACGAAGATCGGCGCGGCGTAGGTCATGTCCTTTTCCTTGCACTCCTCCACCGAGAATTTCGGCGGCGGGCGCAGGTCCATGTCCTTGGGGTCGAACTCGAGGATCAGCTTCAGCGAGCCGGAGAAATCCTCGATGGGGCTGATGTCACGGAAAGTGTCAGCGAGCCCCTGGTCTAGGAACCACTTGAAAGAGTCACGTTGGATAGAGATGAGGTCCGGCAGCGGCAGGACCTCATCGAGGTTGGCAAAGGAGAAACGCTCCCGGGACGCGGAACGAGTCGGCAAGACCTACTCCTGGGGGAGAACGGGCTGGAAGATGGCCGTGTGGACGCGCTGAAGCCGCGACGAAAAGTCGGGAGGCGCAAGGCGGGGGACCACGGCAACAGACCATCTTAGGACGGCCGGGGCGCTATGGCAAGGGGCCAGGGGCGCGCAGGGGCGTGGTTTTCGTAGAAGGGTACGGCAACCAGGCCGGTCGGTCAAGGTCTTCGGCGGAAAAACCCTTGCGGCTCGGGCCTTCCGCCGGTACTTCCTTCCGGCTGCCCCCCGGTGGTCGGGCTGCCCCCCCGGGGGGGCCGGGCTGCCCTCCGGGGGCTGCCTGCCTCCTGCCGTACGCCATCCGCCGGCCCCACCACACGGCCTTCTCTGTCCCTTTCCCCCGCTCAGGGCGCGCCCTGAACGGACACGGTACGAGCCCACCGGGGACACTTGCCCGCCACCCGCCACCCGCTGCCCACCACGCCCCCGCTCCGGTGCACGGCGCCGCCTCCCCGGGTACGTCGTAGCGCGATGATCTACGCGTTGGCCCTCGTCATCGCAGCCTTCTACTCGTGGGCCGTGGCCACGACAGAGCCGTTCACCGTGACAGCCGACGTACTGGTCTCTGTGGGATTCGTGCTCATGGGGGTTCCACTGGCCGGCCGTCTTCGCCGGCGGCGCGAAGGACCCAAGACTGCACGCCCGGACAAGTACCGGACGGGCAAGCTCACCCCCTGGGTGGTCACGATCGGCGTCCTGGCCGTCGTCCAGCTGTCCGTCTACTTCGCCGGCTGGAGCGCCGGCCGCCACGATTACCCCACGCTGAGCTCGCTCTATGACGAGGCCACGAGCAGATCGGAGACCGCCAAGGCGGTCCTCGTGTTCCTCTGGATGTCCCTGGGCTGGGGTCTGTTCCGGCCCCGCCCAGCACCCCCGGAGCCTTCGTGACGAGGACCGCCGTCCTGGCGGTGTGGGCGGTTGTGGCGGCCCTGTTCGCCGCGTGCGAGCTCGTGTCGATAGCCACCCACCGCCGCTATACAGGGGTGCAGGGGTTTCTGGATCGTATCGGCGGTGCGAGCAACCGCCGGCTCGTGGTCCTCTTCGTCGGCTGGATGTGGGTCGGCTGGCACTTCTTCGCCCGTTGATCCGGCGCCGGCCGGTGCGCCGGCTACTGGTTGCCGGCGAGATCCCGTCGCATCCGCTCGCTCGACCGGGCAGCGTGGTCGAGGATGTTGCGGGCCATGGACGACTCGTACGTCTTGGCGCGTGCAGCGTAGACATCCGAGCGCACCTTGTGCGCTTCCGCCGAAGCAGGGTCGGCCAGCACCGCGAACTCGACCAGATGGCATGAGAGGCGGTGGTTGCCGGCCGCCGCCAGATCGGCCGCCCGAGTCAGCACGGCTTCGAGGCCGCCGGCCAGGCCCACCCATTCGCGAGCCTGCTCTGCGCGAGGGGCCGGGAGAAGGTTGTCCGGCTCGCCGTCGTACCAGCCCCCGTATCGGCGCCACACGTTGCGGACCAGGAACTGTGGGTGGTCGTAGACCGGGCGCAGGTACGGCCTCTCCTTCAAATGCGAAGGAACCTCGACGCCGTGGATCACCTCATCGAGCGTGCACCCCCGGTTCATCAAGGTGAGGGTCTGCTGCTCGAGCGCGTCGAGCAGGTCGGCGGTGTCGCCGAGCGCCTGGCGGATGCGATCCTGCCCGAAGATCGGAAGCCCGTGACCGCTCAGCATGACCTCCGCCCCGAGCGCCGCCATCTCCCGCAACGACTCCGCCCAGTCGCTCAGATACCTCTGCACCTTCTGGGGGTTGCCTGCGTTCGGAACCGCATAGATGAAGAGGTCGCCCGGGTGCAGCAACCGCCGCTCGGGCACCCAGGTCCAGGTGGCGTCGTCGGTCTCGCCTCGGCCGTGGTGCAGCTCGAAGGTGAGCTCACCGGCGCCGAAGGTGACCCGGTCGTGGTACGTGACGTCGGGGAACCGGTAGTCGACCGGCCAGTCGAACTGGTCGACCGGCAGACCGAACTGGCGCTTGTTGATCGCGGCGTTCCAGCCTGCCGTCTTCTGGTAGCGGCGGAAGTGCTCCGGGATAGCGGCGTGGCCGTAGACGACCGGGGGCGGCCATCCCCGCCCGGTCGACTCTTCCTCGAAGTGGGCGGTCCCGAAGACGTGGTCGATGTGATGGTGTGAATAGACGGCCGCGCCCAGACGCGTGTTCGGGCGCCAGTGACGTACTCCCTCGAAGACGACGTCCCGATCGAAGACCCCGCCCGTGTCGAGCATCACCAATCCGTCGCCGGTGTCGATGGCAGTGACGCTCGCGATGCTCTTCAGGTAGAGAACACCGTCGTCTATCTCCTCGGCTTGACGGCCTGACACCGGATGCACCGGGTGATGCTCGAACACGAGGTCGCCCTCACCGTTCCAATGCCTCTCCGCCAGCTCGCGGATGGTCGACATGTGCCCTCCCTCCCCTGCCTAGGGAGAGTGTAGGAGCGGGAATACGGATCAGCGCGCAGGCAGGGCACCCTGCGCTGGCACTACGCCCGCCGGCGGTTTCGCGGGTCCCGGGATCAGTACAGGGGCCGCCTCGCCGGCGCCGACGGGATAGACGTGCTCGCGCTCGAGTAGGCGTGCCATGTCCGATACGTGCATGGGCGGGCTGAAGAGGTAGCCCTGCCCGAGCTCGCAGTTGATCTCCTGGAGGATGCGCAGCTGGTCGATCGTCTCGATTCCTTCGGCGATCACCTGCAGACCGAGGGTGTTGCCCATCGCCGCTACAGCGCACACGAGGTCGCGGCTGGTGTTGCAGGTCATGACCTCCGAGACGAAGGTGCGGTCGATCTTCATGATCTCGAGCCGCAATCGCTGGAGGTACCGGAGCGAGGAGTAGCCCGTCCCGAAGTCGTCGACCGCAATCGAGACGCCGGCGGCGGCGAGGCGCCCTACCGACTCGGCGACCGGCTCGAGGTCGGCTTCGAAGGCTTGCTCGGTGATCTCGAGCACGAGCTGATCGGCGGCAAGGGAATGCCACTCGATGAGCGCGAGGACTCGTTCGACGAAGCCGGACGAGGCGAGCTGGCGAGGCGAGACGTTGACCCCGACGGCCAGCCGGTGGGCCGGGCGCAGCCCCTGCAGCTCCACCAGGTCAGCGAGTGCCGTCGCGAGGACGTGGTCACCGATGGCACCGATGCTGCCGGCCTGTTCGGCGAAGGGGATGAACACGTCGGGGCGGACCGATCCCAGCTCCGGGTGGCGCCACCTGGCGAGTGCTTCCACTCCTCTGATCCAGCCGGTCGCCAGGTCGACGACCGGCTGGTAGACGACATGGATCTGGCGCATCTCCGGCGCCGCTATCTCTTCCCTGATCCTCAGGTCCCGGGAGACGTCTCTGCGGTCCTCTCCGGTCAGCACCTTGACGGTGCTCGACCCGGCGCGCTCCGCCTTGGCGCGATACATGGCGGCGTCCGCGTGGGAGAGAAGCCCGCTGCCGCTTTCGCCCCGCTGGCCGACGACGATCCCGATGCTCGTCGCGACGACGAAGCGCTGCTCGCCGATCTCGATCGGCGCGTCGAAGCAACGAAGCAGCCTCTCCGCTAAGCGGTGGCGCCGCTCCTCGTCGACGCCCGTGGCGATGACCGCGAACTCGTCGCCTCCCAGGCGCGCCACGACGTCGTCACGCCGCACGGCGTCGGTGAGGCGGCGCGCGATCTCCTGCAGCACCCCGTCGCCGACGGCGTGGCCGTGGTTGTCGTTGATCAGCTTGAAGTCGTCGAGGTCGAGAAGGGCGATCGCGACCGGCCCCAACGACGCTCGCGCCAACGCGTGATCCAGCCACTCGGTCAGCCCGAGCCTGTTCGCCAGACCCGTGAGCTCGTCGCGCCGCAGGGCGGCTTCGAGCGATTTCTCGCGGTCGAGCAGGGCCAGGACCAGCCGCTGGCGGTCGCGCGAGGCCGCCAGCTGCCGTATTCCCAGGGCGATCGCCACTCCCAACGCGGGAATCACCTCGGCCCGAGGCATGCCCTCGTCTCTCAGGATCGTCCGCGTTGTCATCACCATGCAGGCGAACAGCGGGAGGAACGGCGCAACCGAGAACGCCCAGGACGATCCTCCGGCCAGGTCGTCCCTGGTTTCGGCTGGCGTGGGAGGCGTGGCAGCCGCGCCGACGAAGAGCACCAAAGCCGCCTGGTAGAGCATTTGCGAGCCCTTTTGCGCGGCTGCACCGTGGGACATCGCGGACCAGATGTCGTTGGCCGCTACCACGCCGAAGCCGGCCACCATCCACAACACCATCCGCCGGCACAGGGCGGACGTGCGGGCAAGGACCGCCAGGCCGGCGGAGAGAACGAATACGTCGCCGACTGGGTAGGCGAGGGCAACGACGCCAGCGATTCCTCGTCCGTCGGTCCCGCGGCTCACTCCGAGGGTGAGAAGCAGGTACCAGAGCGAGGTCCCGGCGAGCAGCCCGTCTGCGAGTGCCCTGGCACGGTGACCAAGTCTCGGTGACGCCGTCGGGAATGAGAGCAGCCCCGCGACGGCGAACGGCACGTAGCCGAGCCCTATGTAGTCCGAGATCCAGGGCGTTGGCGGAGCGTGGCCGACGACGGCGTCGTACAGCGGAGGCAAAACGGCAGCGGTGAATGCGGTGCCCAGGGCCGCCAGCAGGAACAGCCGGGTGCGCCTGAGAAGATCGCGGCGACGCGGCCCATGTACAAGAAGCGCGGCGACGACCATGATCGTGACGACATTGGTCGAGACACGTTCAGTGGCTCCGCGCTGCGTCGCCGCGAGCGACAGGGCGGCCACCCCTCCGCAGCCGATCGCGACCGGCACCCGGCGCAGGGCATTGGCGATCGTCCCGCGCCGCACTCGCCGGTCGCCGCGCCGCCCCCCGCCTTGCAGAGCCACGGCCGGGGCCCCCCAACGGATCGCCATCGCGGGAAGTATCGGTTCGGGCCTGCTATCTCCTGTAGCGGTCCACGTATAAATAGCCCGTTGTGACTACTCGCCGGTATGGGTCAGTCGTTGGCGCAGGATTGCGCCGGCGGCTCTGGCCGCCCGAGGAGGTAGCCCTGCGCCTCGTCGCATCCGGCCCGTTTGACCATCTCCAACTCCGTGGGCGTCTCTACGCCCTCGGCGACGACGGCGAGCTTCAAGCTGTGGGCCAGTTCGACCATGGCGGTGACGATCGCCGTGTCCCTGCCCTCCTCACCCAGACCGGACACGAAGCTGCGGTCGACCTTCAGGACGTCGATCGGCAGGCAGCGTAGGTACGCGAGGGACGAGTATCCGGTCCCGAAGTCGTCGATCGACAGCCGTACCCCTGTCGCCTTCAGGTCACGAAGTACCCGTTGTGCGGCCGATTCGACGGTGACGATCACACTCTCGGTGATCTCGAGCGTGACGGCGCTGGGCTTCAAACCGGTCTCCGCGAGGATGCCGGCGATGTACTCAGCGAGACCCTCGTCGCCCAACTGGCGCCCGGAGACGTTGACAGCGACGCCGACGCCCGGTCTTCCGGCCCGTCTCCAGCGAGCGCAATCCCGCAGCGCGCGCGAGAGAACCCACCTTCCGAGCCCGTTGATGACCCCGCTTTCCTCGGCGAGGGGGATGAACTCGTCCGGGCGGACCGGGCCGAACTGCGGGTGGTGCCAGCGTGCCAGCGCCTCCATGCAGACCACGTCCCCGCTGGCTAGGTCGACGACCGGCTGGTAGTGGATCGAAATCTCCCCGCGGTCGGCCGCACCGTGTAGGTCGTTGAGCAGTTCGGGGCGCCGCTTGATGCTCCGGTCGACGCTCTCGTCGTAGATCTGATGGCCGCATCCGCCGCGGTTCTTCGCCGCATACATCGCAGCATCCGCACGGGACAACAACGACTCGGCACTGTCTCCCGGAGCTGCCAGTCCGACCCCCACACTGGCGGAAACGTAGAAGTCCTGCGGCGGGTCACCCAAATGGAACGGCTGGCCGATCACCGCGGTCACCCGCTCCGCCACCGCCGATGCCTCCCGCAAAGGGTCGGCGAGGTCAGGGCAGAGGATGACGAACTCGTCGCCGCCGAGGCGGGCGATGGTGTCGCCAACTCGCACCACGCCTCGCAGCCGGGTCGCCACCGCAATCAACAGTTCGTCGCCGGTCGCGTGGCCCGCGAGGTCATTGACCGACTTGAACCGGTCGATGTCTATGAACAGGGCTGCGAACCGCTGCCGGCGATGCGGCTGGCCGACCAGTTGATCGAGGCGGTCGACGAGCAGCGTCCGGTTGGGCAGCCCGGTCAGCCCGTCGTGCACGGCGTTGTGTGCCAGCTGCTCCCTCAACCTCCGGTGGGCTGCGTCGAACTGCCGGATCACGTTGACGATCGAGCTGTCCGATCCCACTCTGGCGATGTCCTGAGCCGAGCGCAGAGCCTCTTTGCCGACTCCGAGTTGAGTTGCGTACAGAGCAAGCCGCTCGCACGTGATATCGCGCCAGGCGAGGTACAGCTTGGTCAGCTCCCCGATCGAGATCGTGTCGTGGAGAGGCGCCGCGCCCGGAGCAGCCATGTCGTCGCGTTCCTTCGAGCTGGGAAGCTGCCCTGTGACCAGGAAACGACCGAGCGTCGTGGCTCCGAGGCACGTCGTACGGAGGATGTCGTCGCGCACGTGCATGTCTGAAGTGCGCTTCGACTCAGGATGGCGGGCGAGCCACCAGTCGAGCACCGCGTTGGCAACGTCTTTGGAGTGAGCCTGCAGACGCTCGCCGAGCAGCGCTAGCTCAGACGACGAGCCGGCGCTCGTGTCGACGGATGCAGTGTCGATCACTGCTCCTCCCGCTGCGGGTCGGTCTTCCCCATTGGACAAGGGATTCGGCCAGACGATGGACCCCCTTTACCGGTTTTGCGCCCAAAGGCTGTTCACAATCGCACCTACCCGGAAGACGGCGAAGGTGCAAACAGGCAAAGCGTGAACCGAGAACCTGATTGAGCCTCCGTTTATGTCGCTGTGTGATTGCCGGCACACCATCAGTCGCCACTGGTCCGCATCAGAGAGATCGGATCGACAAGGGGCAAAAGGGTAGGCAGCGGATGAAGGCAGCTGTAGTGATCACAGCGATAGCGGGGAGCATTCGGCTCGCCACCGTGACCGACCCGGGTTTCACCGCTGTTGTCGTCGCGGTGCTCGTGTGCGGTGCTGCCGGTTACGGCCTGTGGTCTAACGGCCGGGCTGGGCTCGAGTGGCTGGCTCCGTGGGGGATCATCACCCTCGGACTCGCCGCGAACGTCGCCGGCGTGATCGTCGGGCGGGGCGACCTCGCGACTTTCGCCGCACCCTCCGCCCTTTCGCTGTCGCTGACGATCTGCGGCGAGGCAGTGGCCGTCGCCGGCCTGGCTCTCGCGCTGCATCAACGCCTGCCGGGTCGCTGGGTCGAATCGTTGGCGGGCGCCGCCGTTTCGATCCTCGCCCTCATGGTGCCGTTGGTCGCCCTGTTCGTCGTTCCGGAGCTCGGTTGGTATCCCGGACGGGAGCTCTCGACGATGGCCGCTCCTCTGCTGGCTTTCCTGATGCTGTGGATGGGCTGCAGCACCAGCGCGCCGGGACACCGCCAGCCCATCGCCTACCGCTACCTGCTGGGTGGGTTCGCGTGCCTGTTCGTGGCCCACGCCGCGGCGACGTCCCTATATCTCGCCGGCGCGCAGTGGTCCTCGGTTCCCGTTGACGCAGTCGAGCTGTTGGGCCTGTGCCTGTGGGCGTGCGCCATCTTGCACCCGAGTCAGCGTCGCCCTCTGGACCCCGTGCCGTTCCGTTCCTCACCACCAGGCTGGGCCCAGATCGCCATGATCCTCGTGGCGGCGCTGGTAGCTCCAGCAACGCTGGCGACGACAGTGGTTCTGCACGCTCGCGCGAACCTGGCGGTTCTCGCGACTGGTTCGGTAGTGCTGCCGATACTGATCGTGCTTTACCTGCTCTATTTGGTCTTCGCCCGTTCTTCAGCGGAGTACCGCGCGCAGCACGATCCCCTGACTGGTGTCTGCAACCGCAAGCTCTTTGACGACCGCCTCGACGCGGCGCTCATCGAGGCCGGTCGCGGCGGCAGCAGCCTGGCGGTGATGTTCTTGGATCTCGACCGGTTCAAGAGCATCAACGACAGCCTCGGCCACGCCGTTGGCAACCAAGTTCTGCAGGCAGTAGTGCAGAGACTGCAATCTCGGCTCCGCTCCTGCGACGTCCTCGCGCGTATGGGCGGAGACGAGTTCACCATCCTCATGCCCGACGTTGGGGGCAAGGAACGCGCGGCCAACCTGGCGCATCGGCTACTTGGCGCATTCGCAGAGCCGTTCCACGTCGGCGACAAACTGCTGCCGGTTCAGACCAGCATCGGCGTGGCGATCCACCCGGACGACGGAACGGACGGTGAAACCCTCATGAAGAACGCCGACACGGCCATGTACCAGGCCAAAGCGGCCGGCAGAAGCACCTACATGGTCTACAACTCCGCGATGAGCGCCCGTGCCGAGCTGCGATTCGTGCTCGAGTCGAGCTTGCGGGGGGCGCTTCAGCGAGGCCAGATGGCGGTGCACTACCAGCCCAAGTTCGGGCTCGGGGGGTTGGAGATCAAAGGTGTCGAGGCACTGGCCCGGTGGCACCACCCGCGTCTCGGCTTCATCCCGCCGTCGGCGTTCATTCCGCTAGCCGAGGAGACCAGCCTGATCGCGTCGCTCGGCGAGTGGGTGCTCGAGAGCGCCTGCCTGCAGGCGAAGGAGTGGCAGGAGAAGGGCTACCCGCGCCTCCCCGTCGCCGTCAATGTGTCCCCCCGCCAGTTCGTACGCCAGTCGGTGGTGCGGATAGTCGAGAACGTCCTCGCCCGCACCGGGCTCGACCCGACGCTGCTGGAGCTCGAAGTCACCGAGAGCGTGCTGATCGAGCACATGAAGGAGACCGCTCGCAGCCTCGGCGACCTTCGTGAGATGGGCGTGCGCTGCTCAATCGACGATTTCGGCACGGGCTACAGCGCCCTCACCTACCTGACCGACATGCCGGTGGATGCCATCAAGATCGACCCCTCCTTCGTGCGCAAGATCGACACCGGCGGAGGCGCCCCGATCGTCGGGGCGGTCATCGACTTGGCCCACAGCCTCGGCCTGTCGGTGGTCGCCGAAGGGGTCGAGACGCAAAGCCAGCTCCAGTTTCTCTCCGACCACGCCTGCGACCTGTTGCAAGGGTTCCTCTTCAGCCCAGCGGTCCCGGCCGGCGACATCGAGACTTTCCTCACCGACCCACCGCGAGTGCTTCTCCTAGACGGGCTCGACGAACCCGCGTCGCGGGCGCCCGAGCCGCTTGTGATGCCGCCGTGGCGGCTGGCGGAGGTCCTCGCGGGCATTGGACCGAACGGGACCTGGACCGACGTAATGATCCGCAACGTGGGGTCCGTCCTCTCGGCATTGCGTGAGGAGGAAGTGATCCAGGTGTCGGTCGCGCGAGCGTCGCGCCTGATCCCTGCTCGCCTGGCTATCGGCACCCTGGCAGGGTTGGCGTCGGTCACCGGCGGGCTCGGCCTCGCCGGCGGTTTGGCACCGATCCACAAGGTGGCCACCGATCTTCTCCAAGAGGCCGGTGCCGTCGCCCTGCCGAGCGCCCCGGCTGGGTTCTAGCAGCGGGATCAATCCGGGGTCCCCGCCCTGTCTCGACCGAACGGCGCCGGCGGTGAGAGACTGCACCCGGCGCCGCATGCAGGGCGCCGCTGGTCGGATGAACGGGGGATTTCACGGTGGCAACGACGAACGGCGTGGCAAAGACCGACAACACCGAACTCGACGTAGTCGTCGTAGGCGCCGGCTTCGCCGGCCTGTACCTGCTGCACCGACTACGCGGGCTAGGGTTCTCCGCGAAGGTCTTCGAGTCGGCCGACGACGTCGGCGGCACCTGGTACTGGAACCGGTACCCGGGGGCCCGCTGCGACATCCCGACCACTGACTATGCCTACAGCTTCGATCCGGAGCTGGAACGCGAATGGAGCTGGTCGGAGAAGTACGCCACGCAGCCGGAGATCCTGTCCTACCTGCAGCACGTAGCCAACCGCTACGACCTTCGCAGGGACATCGTCTTCTCGACCCGCGTCGACTCGGCAGTGTGGGACGGGGATGCCAACCGCTGGCGGCTGGTTACCGACAAGGGCGACACCGTCGTGTGCCGTCATTACGTGATGGCTACCGGCTGCTTGTCGCTGCCGAAGGCCCCCGACATCGAGGGAGTCGACCGCTTCCAGGGGGAGGTCTACTTCACCGGCCGGTGGCCCCACCACAAGGTGGATTTCACGGGAAAGAGAGTGGCCGTCATCGGCACCGGGTCGTCGGGCATCCAATCGATCCCTCTGATCGCCGAGGAGGCCTCGCAGCTCGTCGTGTTCCAGCGGACCCCGAACTTCTCGGTTCCGGCGCACAACGGCCCTCCAGATCCGGAGCGCTTGGCCGCCCTTGCCGCGGACCGCGAGGCTTACCGCGAGTCTGCGAGGTGGTCGCGCGGCGGAGTCCCGACAGAGATGACGGCGATCATGGGCGTCACCGCTCCGGAGGAGGTCAGGCGCCAGCGGTTCGAGGCGGCATGGGAGGCGGGAGAGCTCTTCGCGATCCTGAGCGTGTTCGCCGACCAAGGTGTGAACCTCGCCTCCAACGACATCCTCTCGGAGATGATCCGAGAGAAGATCCGCTCGATCGTCGACGATCCCGACACCGCCGAGGCGCTCTCCCCCAAGGACTACCCGTTCGGGACCAAACGGCCCTGCCTCGACACCAACTACTTCCAGACGTTCAACCTGCCCCACGTGCACCTGGTGGACCTTCGCAAGACACCGATTTCCACGATCACCGAGACAGGTGTCGACACTGTGGACGAGTCCTTCGAGTTCGACTCGATCGTCTTCGCCACCGGCTTCGACGCGGTGACCGGAGCCCTCGTGTCGGTGGACATCACCGGCCGCGAGGGTCTGACGCTCAAGGAGAAATGGGCGGACGGCCCTTCGACCTATCTCGGCCTGACCGCGGTGGGCTTCCCCAACTTCTTTGCGATCACCGGACCCCAGAGCCCCTCGGTCCTGTCCAACATGGTCGTGTCCATCGAACAGCACGCCGACTGGATCGCCGACTGCCTCGAGTACATGCGCGAACACAATTTCGAGACCATCGAGCCCACCCCGACAGCCGAGGCGGGCTGGAACCAGCACTGTGACGACTGCGCGGCCATCACCCTGTACCCGCTGGCGAATTCGTGGTACATGGGGGCCAACGTTCCGGGCAAGCCCCGGGTGTTTCTCCCCTATATCGGAGGTGTCGACAACTACCGCGGCGCGTGCGATGACGTAGCGGCGAACGGCTACCTCGGCTTCGAGCTGAACGGACCCGGAGGCTCGCAGTGCCAAGATGGCGTCGTTCGCCGCATGCAGCCGGACGTGGCCCTCGTGCTGCAAACGATGGAAGCCCTCGGGCTTCCCCCGATCGAATCGCTTCCCGTAGCCGATGCACGGGCCTTTATGGACGCGATCGCGACTCAGCGTCCCCCGGGCCCAGAAGTCGGCGAGATCGTCGACGGCGTGCTCCCGGGCCCAGCCGGCGACCTGGAGTACCGCCTCTACCGGCCGGAAGGCCCCGGGCCGCATCCCGTGGTCGCCTACTTCCACGGGGGTGGCTGGGTCCTGGGTGCCAAGGATTCTGACGAGCCGTTGTGCCGCGATCTCTGCGTCCGGTCGGGCGCGGTGGTCGTCTCGGTGGACTACCGCCACGCTCCCGAAGCCCGCTTCCCCGCCGCGGTCGATGACGCGTTCGCGGCAGTCGAGTGGATCGCTTCGCACGCGACCGAGCTCGGAGGTATACCCGGGCAGCTGGCCGTCGCCGGCTGGAGCGCCGGTGCCAACCTCTGCGCGGTAGTGTGCCAGCTTGCCCGTGACGCGGGCGGGCCTGACATCCTCGGGCAACTCATGCTCACTCCCGTAACGGACTGCGACATGGGACACGCCTCGTACCAGGAGAACGCCGAAGGGTACATCCTCACCGCCGCGCTCATGCGCTGGTTCCTCGACCACTACGTCGAGCCAGCAGACCGTCAGGATCCTCGTGTCGCGCCGCTACGGGGTGAGCTCTCAGGCCTTCCGCCGGCCGCGATCGTGACAGCCGACTTCGACCCCCTGCGCGATGAGGGTCAGGCATACGCCGACGCGCTCGAGGCTGCCGGGGTGCCTGTGCGGCGGATCCGGGCGCGCGGGCACACCCATACCTCGGTGACCATGGTCGACGTCGTGATCTCGGGAGCGCCGGTGCGCGCCGAGATGACCGAGGCCTTGACGAGCTGGTTTCCCGCGCCGGTTAGAAGCTGACCGGTAACGCAGACGGCGCCACGCCGACCATCGGCGCGTTGATCGGGGCGCCGCCCGTGGACCCGTAGAAAGGAGCGTTGTAGTTGAAGATCCCACCGTCGGAGGCGTCGAGCCAGTAGCCACCGGTCGCGGGGTCGACTGACATTCCGACGATCGGCTTGTTCAACGGCGACCCGCCGTGCGAACCGTAGTACACCGCCCCCGGTCCGTAGTTGAAGATCCCACCGTCCGACGCGACCAGGTAGTACCCGCCGGGTGCCACCGCCATGCCCACTATCGGCTCGTTCAACGGCGACCCGCCGTGCGAACCGTAGTACACCGCCCCCGGTCCGTAGTTGAAGATCCCACCGTCCGACGCGACCAGGTAGTACCCGCCGCCGCCGGGTGCCACCGCCATGCCCACTATCGGCTCGTTCAACGGCGACCCGCCGTGCGAACCGTAGAAGGGCGCTCCACCTAGGGCGAAGATCCCGCCGTCGGAGGCCACCAGGTAGTAGCCGCCTCCCGGTGCAACAGCCATCCCCACGATCGGAGCGTTCAAGTGCTGGCCGCCCTGCGAGCCGTCGAAGGGGGCTCCCCCGTAGGCGAAAACCCCACCGTCCGACGCCACCAGGTAGTAACCGCTCTGCAAGTTGGTCAGCTGGAACGGGACGGAAAGGGCACCAGTCACGGCTGCGGTCACGCTGAAGGGGCCTGCAGCGGTGCCCGCTGCCAAGGCTGAAGAAGTCGCGACACCATTTGCGTCAGCAACCACCACGCACTGGTTAACCGTGGGATTTCCCCCCGCGCACGGCGCAAAGGTTGCGGTCGGCCCACCACTGGGCGTTGAGAAGGTCACCTGGGCGCCAGCGACGGGGTTGCCATTGCCGTCGATCACCTTCACGCTCAGGGGGGAGGCGAACCCGCCGGCGGCGAGCGCCTGCTGACCCGAGCCGCCCACCACTGAAACCAATACGGCGGAACCCGCGATATTGGTGAGGGAGAAGGCGGTCGAGGCGGCACCCGAGACGGCTGAAACCGCCACCGCACCCGTGGTGGTGTTGGCCGTCACTACGGACGAGGTGGCGTTGCCGTTCGAATCCGTCGACACGGTGCATTCGTAGGGTTGAGGGTTACCTCCAGTGCAGGAGGCGAACGTCACGCTCGCGCCTGATGACGGAGCCGACAACGCCACAGAGACGCCGGGTTCCACGTTCCCGAAGGAGTCCGTCACCTTGACCTCCAGCCGGGTCCCGTATGCGGTACCGACCGCCGCGCTCTGGGAGTTGCCGGCCTCGAGCACCATCTTGGATGGGTTGCCCGCCAGGTTGTCGAGGCTGAACGAAGATGGCGTGGCCACCCCAACAGCCGACGTGCTCACGCTGAACGAACCAGCTGTAGTGCCTGCGGTCAGCGCCGGCGAAGTGGCGTTCCCCTTCGAGTCTGTGGCGACAACGCAGCGGCTTCCGGAACAGGGCGAACCGAACGTGGCGGTGGGTCCCGATGTGGGAGCGGTGAAGGTCACCGAGAGCCCCGTTACGGGGTTGCCGTAGGGGTCGGTGACGTTGACCTCGAGTGCGCCGTAGACGGCCTGGACGGTGGCGCTCTGGGAGTTCCCGGAAAGGATCGTCATGGTGCCGTCGGGGTGCGAAAGGGCGCACTGGTTGGTGTCGTTGGACCAGGTCGACTGCATCGCGAACGAGCCGGTGGCCATCGTCACGTCGGCCGAAGGCCCATTGTTCAGCCCCCAGGCGCACTCGTCCGCATCCTCGTTGCCCGAAGCGCTCGTCCACCCTCCGGCTGGGTTCTGGTCGGTGAGTGTTTCGGCATACTCGTGCCCTGCGACGATGCTGTACCCGTCAAGAGTGCCGGGAGAGTTGACATATCCTTGGCCACACGCACTCCCGACATCCATGAGATAAGGCATGTTCGTGAACGCGACGTCGCCGTACGGCGATGTCACCGGACCTCCCGTGAATGAATCCCCGCTGTAGTCGTGCCACGCGCAGAAGCCGTTCCGTGGACTTTGGTATCCGTCGGGATCCGTACCGGGAGACGAAAGCACGAAGTACTGGGCGTAGCGGTTGGAAGCCGCTGTGGTGTTCCCGAAGTGGGCCGCTGCGGCGACCGCTTCCTGTCCGATCTCAGTATCGCTCGCCGTTTGCGGCTCAGCCGAAGAGTTGTCGAACCAGACGCCGGCGAGTGCCCCGCCCAGAGGGAAACCGACGTGTGCCGAGCCGGCCGGGCACGTCGTCGCACCGGTACCGACCGAACCATCGCAGTACTGCGTCATGGTTCCCGACCACAGCTCGCTGCCGGTGCCGAGTCCCTTGAACATCTCCTGTATGTACGGTGCCCCGTTGTCGTAGTCACCGGTGAAGGTGAGGTCGCCGTTGCCGTCGGTTCCCTGCGTACCCCATTGCGAACCCCAGAAGACGAGGTACACCTTCGGGGTACCACTCGTCACCCCGATGCCGTCGATCCCTCCGCCGTACGACAGGGTGTTGCTCGAACTCGCGGTCGTGCTCGCCTGTGCCTGCTCGTAGGCATGCATCTTCTTCGCTGTAGCGATGGTCGGCACGACCCCGTGGCGGTAGGGGTGTCCGTACGCCGGCGAATAGGGGTTGGCCGGCGGAGTCTGCGGGCTCGAAGCGGCCACTGCCGGCGCGGCGGGCGCGGCGAGGAAGCCGGCGAGAAGCGCGACGAGGCCGGCGAGCTGAGCTAGGCGGGAAGCGCGCAACCGCATGCTTGGTTCAATATCGGACGGTTATGAAGCGGGCCTGAGAGAAAGATCGCCCCTCGGTTGCCTCATTCGGACAGCGTCTCCAGCATCTCTGCAACCGCCGGGGAGGTCGGCAACCCGAGCCGGCCCATGGCGGCTTGTCCCCGACGGATCATTGACAGTGCCAGGCTGGTAGATCCTCGACCTGCCAGGAGCTTGGCACCCCTCAAATAACGAGCCTCGTCGTAGGGGTCGAGTTCGATGGCGCGCTCGATGACCTGTAGAGCCTCGGCGATTTCACCACGCTTGCTCGCGTCCATCTCGAGGGTGTCGAACAGCGAAAAGTACAGCCGGGCGAGGCGTTCACGGGCCGCGGCGGCCCAGTCCGCGTGTCGGTCGACGGGTAGCAGTTCACCCGTGTAAAGCGATATCGCATCCCATGCCATCTCCGCGGCGTCCACGACGCCGGATTCGACGGCCACGATCGCCTTGATCGCTGTTTCCTCGAAGACATGCACGTCGACTCGGACACCGGGGGCCAGTCGGAGTGTCCGCCCGTCCCGCACGACCAGGGGCCCGCAGGACGTCCTGATCCGATGGACAACATTGCGCATGCGTGCACGACCGAGGCCCGGCTGGGCGCCGGGCCAGAGGATCTCCTCCACCTCTTCTGCCGGAACGTGTCCTTTGAGCGCCACCACCTTCAGGAGGGTCGCGGCCAAACCGTCGCTGATGCGAACCGGCCGCCCACTGGTTCGCACGGCGAACTCGCCCAGCATCGCCACCTCGGCGAACCCTGCCCGGCCGTAGCCCGGTTCGAGGAGCGACTTGGCCCCGAACGCCTCGTCGAGCACGATCACATCGACTCCCGTCAGGCTCCGGTTGGCTCGCGTTTGGGGCTCGCCTGCCAGCAAGAAAGCAATCGGCTGCTCCTCGATTCGTCGAGCCACGATTCCGAACACATCCAGAGTGAATCTATCCAGCCAGTGAGCATCATCGCCCACGACGGCCACCGGCCGATCCTCCGAGAGTCGGCACAGCTGCTCGAGTAGGACCAGGCCGGCCCCTAGCGGGTCGTCCCACGCAGGTCGGCCGGGGGACCTGGTCGGGGCGAACCTCTTCAGGCGACGCTGCAGTCGGGACAATCCGGCGGAAGCCAAGGTGCTCTCGACCTCTATGCCGTCGACACGCAGGACAACCATGCCCCCGACAGTGGCAAGTGCCTTCTCGAGGAGAGCCGTCTTGCCGTTACCAGGTTGCCCCTCGATGAACAGAGCTCCGCCCTGCCCGTGGCGGGCCTGCTCGAACAGCGATTGCACGCGCGCGAGTTCCGCTGCGCGGCTCACCGTCTGGGATGAGGCTATGCCCACCCGATGATCCAGATTCATGCCCCTCTGCTGCCCTTGCTCGAACTCGAGGGGAAGTCCCCCGACCGAACCCATCGGGTCGGGAGGTTATCAGCTGAGCGGGCCGCCTCTAAGGAACATCTGAGATTTGTACGCGCCGGTGGCCCCGCCCCCCTTGTCAGGGGAACGGGGCCACCGATCGAGTTGAGCTCGGTTGCTAGAAGCCGGACATACCGACGACCGGGGCGTTCAGATGCTGACCACCCTTGGAGCCGAAGTACCCGGCATCCCCATAGTTGAAGATGCCACCGTCGGAGGCCGCCAGCCAGTAGCCACCCAGATCAGGCGCCGCCATGCCCACTACAGGCTTGTTCAATGGCGACCCGCCGTGCGAGCCGAAGAACCCGACGTCACCGAACCTGAAGATGCCACCGTCGGAGGCGACCAGCCAGTAGCCACCCTGGTCGGGGGACGCCATGCCCACGACCGGGGAGTTCAGGTGTTGGCTGCCCTCGGAACCGAAGTATCCGGCATCACCGTGGGTGAACACCCCTCCGTCGGAGGCGACCAGCCAGTAACCGTTGCCACTTGCTGTGACCGCCATGCCAACGACGGGTTTGTTCAGCACCGTGCTGCCTTCGGAGCCATAAAAGGCGGCTCCTGGTCCGAAGTTGAACACGCCACCGTCTGCGGCGACCAGCCAGTAACCCATGCCGTTTGGTGCCGCCGCGATCCCGACTATTGGGGCGTTCAGGTGCTGGCCGCCCTTGGAGCCGTAATAGGTGGCGTCACCGAAGTTGAACACACCACCGTCGGAAGCGACCAGCCAGTATCCCTTGCCGCTGGGCGTCTCTGCGATGCCGACGACCGGGGCGTTCAGATGCTGACCGCCCTTGGAGCCGTAGTACCCGACGTCGCCGAAGGTGAAGACTCCACCATCGGAGGCTGCCAGCCAGTAGCCGTGCGGTAGCACGGCCGGGCTCTGGTAAGCACCGGCATCACAACCGGTGACCCCCAGGATGCTGGTCGGGCGGGCATCTCCACGCTGGTCGTAGCTGCTCGGGCAGCTATTCGCCACCTTGATGTTGACAGCCGGGCTGTTGACCGGCAGTGCCATCGTCTCGGTGGGCCCACCGTTGTCGGCCAGGGGCTCGACGTTGGCGTTGACGCCCGTGTTGTCACCCTGCGATTGAACGCCGCAGGTTGTATCCGACACCACGTTGTAGCCCGCGGATCCCAACGGGAGGCCGTCACCGGCGCACTCGACGGGAGTGTCGCCAGAGAGGATCGAGTAACCCGCCGTGGCGGTCCACTCGTCGTCGATGCCACCCGCACCGGTGGAAGCCGTGTTGGAGGCGACCGTCACCTCGGACATGTCGAGGTTGTAGTCGTTGTAAATCGCACCACCGGAACCGTTGGTCACCGAGTTACCCGTCAGGGTGTCGTTGGTCAGCGACGTCAACCATCCGTCGTTGTAGATGGCGCCTCCCCCACCGTTGTCAGCCGTCGTCCCGGGAGCGGTGTTGCCCGAGAAAGTCGAACCGGTGATATGGACGGCCTCGTCGTAGTCATCCACGTAGAGGGCTCCCCCCCAGTCACCGCTGTCAGCGGAGAAGCTGTCATTCGTCAGTGTGAGCTGCTCGTAGCCAGCTTCGTATATGGCACCGGCACCGTTGTATCCAGGGTCGCCTGTGCCGCTGTCGTTGGCCAGGGTCGCACCGGAGATGTTGGTGACTTCGGGCTCGTCCTGCTCGTCGACCAGGGCGCCACCCCAACCACCGCTCGAGGAGCTGGCGGTGTCATTGGAGAGAGACCCTCCGACGACCTTCAGCACGCCTCCGTCGTTGTAGATACCACCGCCGTACGTGGCGCTGTTGTGGTCGACGGTCACATTTGACAGGGTCGTCGTCGAGTAGTTGTCGTAATCGTAGATAGCTAGGGCACCACCAACCCCATAGGGAGCCTGGTTGTTCGACAGCGACCCTCCGGTCATGTCGAAGCTGCTGTACTCGTACTCGGGGTAGAGATATACACCGCCCCCATCGCTGTCGGCGTAGTTGTAGTCGACGGTCGTGTTAACGAGGCTTGGTACGGCGTAGCCGCCCCAAATGCCGCCTCCTTCGCCACTGCCGTCGTCGCATGCAGCGTTACCGGACATGTTTGAGTTGGTGATTGTGAGTCCCGACTCGTAGTTGTAGTCGTTGAAGAAACCACCGCCGTATTCCGCGACATTGCCGTCGATGGTGAGTCCGTTAAGGGCGATCGTGCCGTTGTAGCTGCTGTCCTCCAGATAGAACCCGCCGCCCTCGTAGCTGGCGGTGTCGGAGGACGCCGTCCCGCTGGAGCACGATGCGGTAGAGCTCGGGGCGATGGCGGATCCGAGCGTGCCACCGTTCCACGTGAGGTTGCCGGAAACCTCGTAGGCATAGACCCCGCCGCCGTTATAGGCGGTGTCACCGGAGGCGGAGACATTGGTGAAGTGAGCGCCGGCGGTGAAGTCGATGTTGATTCCACCACCTTCGTCGGAGGCCGTGTCGTTGTTGGCCGTGACGTTGGACAGGATATCGCTGTAGTCGTCGATGTAGATGCCGCCGCCGTCGTAGGACGAGTCATTCGAGAAGTCGTTGACAAAGCCCGGCGACGAGTTGAGCGTGACCGTGTACGCATCCTCGTACCAGCCTCCGCCCTCATTGCTCGCCGTGTCATGGTCGGCCACGACATTGGTGAGAGTGGCGGAGTAGTCATACTCGTAAATGCCACCACCGCTGGCGGCCGAGTCGTAGTTGGCGGTGACGCCACTCAGCTGGGTGTCGTAAGTGTCGAGGTAGAGACCTCCGCCGTACTCGCTGCTATAGCCGACGCTGTCGTAGTTGGCGGTGACACCCGAGCCGGAGAGGATTCCCTCGAAGTCGGCACCGCCACCGTAACCGGCGTAGCTGTAGTCGAAGGTCACGTTGTTGACCAGGACGTCGCTGCCGCTGTGGGCGTACAGACCCCCGCCGTCATAACTGCTCTCAGTGCTGAATGTGTCGTTCGACAGGTAAGCAACGCCGTCGACATAAGCACCGCCGCCGTCACTGCTGGCGTAGTTGTCGAAGAAGTTGTTGTTGTCGAGCTCAACCGGGCCGTTGCTGCCCTGGTAGACGCCGGCGCCATTGGACGTGGCGCCGCCGACCAGGCTCAGGCTGTTGATCTCGCTGAGACCGCTGTTCGACGACGTGTCGATCGAGAAGATGCTCCCGTCGCTGGAAGCTGTGGTCGAGTACGCAGACGACCACGTGGGAGTGGTGTCCTGTGAGGTCACGACGCTGAGAACCTCGGCCGCGGACGGTGCGGGCGGGTTCGTCACATTTGCAGCCTGGACCTTAACTGGCTGGCCGGCGGGAAGGCTCTGACCAGCCGCCAACGTGAGGACCACCTGGTTGTCGGTGCTCGAGCCGGGACCCGCGGCTGGAGCAGCCGAGGCGAAAACCGCAGAGGGGGTGCATCCGGAGCCGGAGCACGCCGTGTAGTCGGTCGCGGTGCTGGACGTGAAGTCGGTTCCCGCAGGAGCTGTGATCGTTACGGTGTCCGCCGGCGTGGCGTCACCGGACAGTGCCGTAGCGGGCGTGAAGTTGACCGTGTAGGTCGTCCCGGTCGCCTGAGCGGCCAGCGAGCTCGTGCTGGCCGAGACTCCGGTGACCTCGCCGCTGGCAGCGACGATGCTGTAGTCGATCGACGACACCGGGGTCGTGTCCGCGCTGGTCGCAACGGTCAGGTTCGCAGGCGAGGTCGCCGTCGGGTTTTGCACCCCGGGGATCGATACATGAAGAGCCTGCGCCGGCGGCACCTCGGGGTATCCGGTAGCCGGGGTGAGCGTCAGCGTGGCGGTGGAGCCGCTGTTCGAGCGGCTGACCGACGCGACAGTCGGGCTGAAGTCGCTGGAAATCTCGTCCGTCACCGTATAACCGCTCGCTGGCAGGACCGTGCCCGCCGGAGCGGCGATCGTGATCGTCGAGGAGCCCGGAAGCGCGCCACCCACCGAGGTGGTGAAGTCGACGGTGTAGTCACTTGTGGCGCTGTCGGCGTTGTCCGTCTGGGAGACCACCGGAGTGGAGACCGCGCCAGCGGGCCCCGCGGGGTCGGAACCCTCCGGGATCGCCACGACCGTCCCGGACGCGTCACCGCTCGTCGGTTCGACGAGGGTGCCGTTGGGGTTGGTGAGGCTGAGGGTCCCGTACACCAGCTGGTAGAGACCCGGTGCCAGCTTGATGACAGCGGCCTGGACAGTCGAGCTGTCGTCGGCGGCCGCTACCGCGTCGCGAAGGGTGCAGGGCGTCGCACTGCCTGACGCGCAGTTGGCCGCAGTGCCTGAAGCGTCGTCAGCAAAGGTGTTCACCGTGAAGACGACCGGATTGGTCGTCGCGAAATTCATCTTCGACGAGGCCGTGATCACACCCGCCTTGTTGGCCGGCGAGGTGTGCCTCGCGTTGAACGCCGTCTGGCTCCAACCCGTCCCCGAGGAGGTGGGCTTGGTCGGCGCCGGCGCGGGCTTGGCGGTGTGCTTCGCCGGATGCGGCGCCTTCGAGGCCGCGCCACCGCTGGTCGCTGCGGTGGAGGCGCTGGCTGCGGTGGTCTGCATCGCGCCCAACACACCCCACATCACGAGCGATGTCGCTGCCACCACCCGCCAACTCCAAGCGCGAAAACGCGGCGCCTCGGCGTTACGCCCGCGCCGCATAACGCCTCCACCACGGCCCGTCGTTCCGGGCCGACCCTGGTCACTTGACATTGCTGCCCTCCTCAGTCGAGCCAGGCTCGAACTTTTGTCCACACTCGATGCAGAACATGTTCACTTCGTCGAGGCTCCGGATCGCTCTTCGCTCACCGGACACAACTTCTTCCATCTCTCCTGTGATCCGGCCTTCCGCCAGTTCCTCCGCGCGAAGTCGCAGGACAAAAGACACGATCACGTCGGGACCTTAAGAACGCGCTGTACCGCTGGTGTACCAGTGGCGTACCAACGCCGTACCAATCCGCAGGATTGCTGCCGTGTAGTTCGCCCGTTGGGTTCGCGTTGGGTTTGGGTTCGCGTTTCGCTAGCCGGCGGCCAGATCAGTGATGTCGTTCTGCATCGGACGACCCCTCAAGTAGAGGTCGAGGTTGATCTCGAACAACTCTGCCTGGCGGCCGTAACGACCGGTACCTCCGGCAGAGTTGTGTGGGCTCACTCTCACGGAAGGGTGTGTCCAAAACGGGTGGTCGGCTGGCAGCGGTTCGGTCGCAAAGACGTCGAGGACCGCCGCCTCCGGGACGCCCCGCTCGAGGGCCGCCAGCAAGGCGTCCTCGTCGACCAGGCTTCCCCGCGCCACGTTCACGAGCAGGGACCCGGGTTTCATCGCATTCAGGAAGGCGGGGCCGACGAGACCCTTCGTCACCGAAGTAGCCGGCACGGCGAGCACGACAACATCAGCGTCGGGGACGACAGATACCAGTTCTGCCAGCCGGACAGAGCGGTCGACAGGATCCGTGGGTTCGGGATGTCGCCTACAGCCGATGACCTCAGCCCCGAAGGCTCTCGCTCGCCTTGCAACGCCGCCACCAATCGATCCGAGTCCGATCACCAGCCAGGTGGTGCCGCTGATCTCCCGCCAGTCGTGTGTCTTCCAACTCCGTGCCGCCTCCGCGTCCCGCCAGAGACCGGCGGCCTGGAAGTGGTCGAGCACCGCGCGCATCACGAACTCTGCAATCGGGACGCCGTTGACGTGCGCGTTGGTGATCCGTACACCTCGTCGAGCCATTTCGCCGAAGATGGGATCGTCGAATCCCGCCGCCGGCGACTGGAACCACTTCAGCGACGGCGCCCGCCGGATCAGACCGAGGAACGAACGGATGGGCGATCCTTCTGCATACAGGTCGGAGGTTCCCCATGCGACCTCGGGGTCCGCCGCGTCCCGGTCGACCGTGTCTCCGGTTTCCGTACGCAGCCGTCCGTCTTTCTCCATGATCAAGGCCTCGACCGCCGGCCGCGACAACTGCCGCCAGAAGCGTTCGTACGCGACCGACGTCAGGAGCACTCGCACCCGGCGAGACTAAGCCAAGGTCCTGGCTGCGGATCGCCCGGTCAGAGTGGCCGTCGCAGTTCTGCCCAGTTAGCCTCCCGCGCATGACACGTGCTGTGGTCCTGGGTGGAGGTGGTCCGGTCGGAATCGGGTGGGAGGCCGGACTGCTGGTCGGTCTCGCGCGGAACGGCGTCGACATCGCCGCCGCGGACAGGATCGTCGGAACGTCGGCCGGATCGGTCGTGGGGTTCACGCTCGCATCCGGAGGGGACCTGACTGAGGCCAAGGAGCTCGTGAACCGGGCCAGCGAGGGCGGCCCGCTCGCGGGCGACAGCGACCCCGCGAAAGCGGCGCAGGATCTCGAGATCCTCCTCGCCACCGTCGCCGATGCCGCCGCCCACCCCGACGAAGCGGAGGAGATCCGCTCTCGCCTCGGGAAGATGGCTCTGGCAGCAAGCACCGTCGACGAGGACCGCTGGCTGGCCGGCTTCGCCGACTTCGCGGGAGCCGATTGGCCCGAAGGCTTTGCGTGCACGGCGGTCGACACGGCTACAGGTCGTTTCAAGGTTTGGGAAACGGACTCGGCCGTCGACGCACAGCTGGCGATCGCGTCCAGTTGCGCGGTGCCGTGCGTGTTCCCACCCGTGACCATCAATGGCAAGCGCTGGATGGATGGAGGGCTGCGCGACATGCTCAACGCCGATGTGGCCGCGGGTGCGGGCACGGTTCTAGTCGTCTCTTGCACAGTCCTCGAGGTCCCCGAGGGCTTCGCGATCCCCGGTCTCGACGCCATGCTCGGCGCGACCCGCGCGCAGCTGGACATGCTCCGTGACGGCGGGTCTGAAGTCGAGTGTGTCGTTCCTGGCTCCGAGATGCTCGAAATCAGCGGGTGGGGCATGAACCTGATGGACTTCGCGAGCACGGGAGCGGCATACGAGGCCGGGCTGCGCCAAGGACAAGCGGAGGCTTCCCGCCTCGCCGGCTTCTGGACGAGCTGACCGCCATGCCCGAACTCGACCGCGACGGCGTCGCTATCCATTACGAGGTCCATGGCCCCCACGCAGGCGAAGCCAGGGGGCCGGCGCTGCTGCTAAGTCACGGCTACGGCGCGACGACCCAGATGTGGAACGGAAACCTTCCGGCCCTCGCCCGGGACCGGGTAGTGGTCACCTGGGACATCCGGGGGCACGGCAGGAGCGATTCGCCGGACGACCCAGCCCTCTACAGCGAGGAGCTTTCCGTGCAGGACATGGCGGCCGTCCTCGACGCCGTGGGCGAGCAGACCGCCGTCATCGGCGGGCTCTCGCTTGGCGGGTACCTCTCGCTGGCGTTCAACATCCGCTACCCCAAGCGGGTCACGGCGCTCGTCCTGTGCGACACGGGCCCCGGCTACAAGCGGGACGAGCCGCGAGAGCAATGGAACGACACGGCCCGCCGCCGAGCCGACCAACTCGACACGAAAGGTCTTGCCGCGCTGGGCGAAAGCGCAGAGGTCCGCGACAACCCGCACCGCAGCGCGCGTGGTCTGGCGCTCGCCGCACGGCACATCCTCACCCAGCGCGACCCCAGCGTCATCGAGTCGCTTCCGACCATAAAGGTTCCGACGCTTGTGCTGGTCGGCGCGGACGACAAGCCCTTCCTCACGGCAGCGGACGTGATGGCGGCGAAGATCCCGGGAGCGACCAAAGCCGTCATCCCCGGAGCCGGCCACGCCGCCAACATCGACCAGCCCGAAGCATTCGACGAGGCTGTGCTCGGCTTCCTCGCGACGCTCTGAGCCACAAGCCCGACGACCTCCCCGCCTTCTGTTCGAAGCTCGTCGAGGTATTCGCGGGCAAGGCCGGCATCAAGGAGGAGAGCAAGACCGGATAGCGCCGCCCGGGTGACGTCCCGGCTAGCGTCTCGGCCATGGGGCTCACAGTCGTAGGAGCCGGGCTCGGCAGGACCGGGACCCACTCGTTGAAGATCGCGCTCGAGAAGCTGCTCGGGGGCACCTGCTATCACATGACGGAGTTGTTCCCGAGGCCGCAACACATAGCGCTGTGGCACGGAGCGATCAGGGGCGAGCAACCCGACTGGGAAGCCATGCTCGAGGGGTTCACCGCCGCGGTCGACTGGCCGGCGGCAGCGGTGTGGGATGACCTGCACAGGGCTTTCCCGGATTCGGTAGTGCTGCTTTCGGTCCGCGACGACGCCGCGGCGTGGTGGCGCAGCTTCTCCGAGACGATCCTGAAGGTGATGCAGCGCGGGCCGGGAACCGCGGACGACCCCTGGTTCGCGATGTCGGTGGACATGCTCGACAAGTTCACCCCGTCCTACGCTGACAGAGACGCCGCCATCGCCGCGTACGAAGCGCACAACCAAGCGGTGCGCGACTCGGTCGAGCCGCGACGCCTGATCGAGTGGAGGCCGGCGGACGGTTGGGGCCCGATCTGCGAGGGGCTCGGTATCGCCGTTCCTGACGAGCCTTTCCCTCACGTGAACACCACCGACGACTTCAAGGCGATGGCTGGCCTGTAAGCCGTCCAGCCGGCACCACCCGTCCTCCGCCACCCCGTCCCGCCGGCCGTGATACCGGCGCAGGCGCCAGCCGTCTAGAGTCTGGCGCCGACGGAGGCAGGGCGGCTGCAGCCGGAGAGGGGACGCACAACGATGAGAAGCAGGATGTTCACCCGGCCGCTGGCAGCTGTCGCATTCGCCTCGACACTGCTCGCAGGCGCCACCCCTGCCTGGGCGGCCAACCACGGCAAGCCCGGCGGAGGCGGTGGAGGTTCGGCCCAACCGGCCGGGATCGACGTCTCCTACCCGCAATGCCCGGGGACGAGCCTCCCGTCCGGCGAGGCGTTCGCGATCGTGGGAGTGAACGGTGGCCTGGCCAACGACTACAACTCCTGCCTCGGTGCCGAGTTCGCCTACGCCCAGCAGTCGGCGGGTGGGACCAAGCAGGCTCTGGCGCAGCTGTACCTGAACACGGCCGACCCCGGCAACAGTGTGGCCGACTGGCCGTCACCTACCCAGCTCGGCGCCTATGCGAGCGCGTCCACGCCCGATGGCGATTGCGGCTATGCCTCAGGCCCCTCCGGCCCGGGCGCGAACAGCCCAGCCTGCGCGTACATCTACGGCTTCGACATGGTCGCGGGCATCGCCTACAGCGGCGGTGACATCGTTGGTGATCTCTCCGACTTCAACTCCGTTACCGGAGGTCGCCTCTTCAACTACCCGGTATGGCTCGACGTGGAGACGGGCAACAGCTGGCAGAGCAGCTCAGTCCCCGACGGCCTGGCGATGAACATTGCAGACCTGCAGGGCATGGTCGACGCGGTGAACGCGGCCGCCCAAGCCGCCACTGGTTCGCCGGCGCACCAGATCGGCATCTACTCGACGAGCTACCAGTGGAACCAGATCACGGGAACGCCGACAGGTGCCGCGGCGGGCAACCTGGCGAGCCTCCCCGACTGGGTGCCCGGCGCGCGCGGGGAGAGCGGCGCTGTGTCGGACTGCTCGCTGGCGCCCTTCACCGCCGGCGGGGTGGAGATCACCCAGTGGGCCGGCCACCCCTACGACGGCGACTACTCCTGCATCGGCTGAGTCGCCCCCAGCACCTCAGCCGATGCAGGTAGCCGGCGCTACTCGGGAAGAGTGCACCCGCTCGTGCCGGTCGTGCTTCCGACCGAGTAGTTGTTGGTCGGGCCGCCGGCGTCGACTCCCTGCAAGGACGCCACCCCCGCCCCGGTCGGGTTCGGAGGCACGCCGACCTCGATGTAAGTAGCCCCGGCCGGCTGGCTGAGCGTCGCGCCCGCCGGCGGGTTGCCCACGTTCTTGAGCGGGACGTCGATCTCGACCACCCCGTCCTTGCCGAGCTTGAAGCTACCGGTGTCGGTGTTGGCGGCCTGGTACTGGTTGCTCGAGCCGACCTTGTTGACGGTCCCGTCGTCGAACGTCGGCGCCACCCCCGGTGCCGGGCCGATCTGCGCCTGGGCGAAGTACTCGGTGCCGTTGTAGGTCCAGGTCATGTACCAGTCGGCGCCGGTGGCCCCGGCCGGCACCGTCTGCGACAGGTTCTCGACGGTTAGCTTGACTGCGAGCGTCCCGTTGGGTCCGGGAGCCATGTCACCCTCGAGCAGGGTGAGCTGAGGGTCGCTGTTGCCGAACAGGTCGGTGGCGGTGTGGGCTTGGCTGATCCACAGCGCGTTGCAGCTCCCGGTCGACGGGGGCGGTGGCGGCGTCGGGCTGATGTTGTTGACGGGTTTGGTGTTGCCACCGTCGAGCGTCTCCATCAGGTTGGTGACGTCCGGTACGCCCCAGCCCGACACGTAGTCCCAACCGGGAGCCGCGTGGTAGACGCCGTTGTCCCCGAGGGTGACGTCGAAGAAGTCCTTCGCGTAGTCGGTGGCGTTCTCGGCGGTCTTGTAGATGAGCGGGTCGGCGAAACCGAGACCCGGATACGCCATCGTCCCGTCAGCCTGAGTGGCCCCAGGCGCAGCCGCCTGGATACGGCTCCACATCCCGACCCACAGCGGCGAGCTCAGGCTCGTCCCCGCCCCCCCACCTTGGACCAGCGCTCCGCTCTCGTAGATGTTGTAACCGTTGTCGCTGATGTCGCCCGACATGGCGGCGACGTCCGGCGCACCCCGGCAGATCGTGCCGGGCGCGAACGGGCTTACGGTGTAGTCGGCGACGCACGGAACGTTGATCGCGCTGACACCCTTCTGGAAGGCGGGCTGCGCCTGGAACAGGGCGGCGCCCCCGCCGGTGAATTCCCACGCCCGCTCGATCGCGCGCTGCGGCGGGGTGTTGCCGTCGGACCACAAGACGGTGCCTCCGACACACACCGCGTAGTCGCTGGCGCAGGGGTAGTTGTCGAGCGGCACACCCTGGTTGGCGACGCCGTTGCCGGCGCCGACGACCGGCAGCACGATGGCCGGGCAGGACGACCCCGTGTCGCCGGCGGACGCGAAGAGGGTCTGGCCCTGGGTGGTCGCCTCCAGCAGCGTCGCTTCGGCGACAGGCTGGAGGTCGTCACCGAGCTCGGATCCGTAGGGCAGCTGCGCGAGCGGCCCGGTGACCGGGTTGGTCGGGTTGGTCTCGCACTCCCCGAAGGACGCGTTGGCCTGCTTGTCGATGTTGTCGGTGACCCACTTGGTGAAGAGGCTCTCGACCGACGCGTCGTACAACGAGTTGGCGAAGTACAGGTCGACGTTGTAGAGACCGGGCGCCACGCCGGTGCTCGACTGCGTGTCGAGGTCCCACTCGACCTGACCCGAATTGTCGCTGAACGGGCCGGCTCCCACGTTCTTCACGGTGACGGGAACCTGGGGCAACTTGTAGTTGTTCTCGAAGTCGCGCAGGTCGGAGATGACGTTGTCGGTGCGGCCCTCGCCGAAGATGGCGAGGCTCTGCCCCTGGCCAGTGTCGCTCGCCGGCATGTCGTAGACCGACCACATGTCGGACGGGCCGTAGGTACACGACGGCAGGCAGCCAGGCACCGACGGCCCCGACGCGGCCGGGACCGCGGCGCCCGCGGGCGCCTTGGGAGTCGAGAACCGCTGGAGGGTGTTGAGCCCTACGACAGTGAGGATCGAGTCGCCGGCGGGAACCGTCGGCGCGGTGGTGTTGGCGACAAAGGACACGCCCTTCACCGAGTACGAGTCGATGCTCGTGGAGAACAGCTTGTCGAGTTGCGCGACGGTGCCCGACGCCGCCACCCAGTCACCTGCTCCGGTCGTCTGGGTGATCGTGAGACCACCCGATCGCAGCCAGGACACCACACGGTCGTATGTCTGGGCCGGAACCCCGAACATGGAGTCGAACTGCGCCGGGGTGAGGAAGTGGTGGTAGTTGGGGCTCGATGGGTCGTACTCCGACTGTTCGTACGTCTTGGCGCCGGCCAGGTTCGGCAACGACAGCCCCACACCGATCTGCAACACCTGCCCCGCCGGCGCGGCCCCGGTGGGTGCCAGCAGGTTCAGGCCCGGCAGCACGTCCACCGGCAGCTGCTCGACGCCGGAAGGGGCAGAGGGCAGGCCGACCGACGCCAGCGCCGGCAGCGCCAGCCATCCGCTCAGGCCGACCGCCACTGCCGCCGCGAGCAATTTTCTCACGCCGATCTTCCGCCCACGCTCCTCGAACACGCCGCTGCTCCTCCTCGCACCGGCCCCAGGCAGGTATGGGTGCATTGAGCGGAATTTCGTTATAAAGACCGACTTTTCCTGCCTAGAAGGCCAACTTGCCCGCCACCGCCTGGTTGGCTTCGGGGTTGGAGGACTGCCCGGCGCAAGCGGGCGACGACCCGCCGACCGGGCCTGGACACGAAGCCGCGAAGCTCGCCCACGGCGTTCCGGCCGGTGTGATGTCCACTCCTATGTAGTCGTCGCGGGCCGCCGGTGGGGCGCTCGTGCGGACAGGGTCCGAAGCTGCGTTGAGGGCGGACCCGTAGAAGACGGGGTTGGCGTCCAGCGCGTCGAACGTGACGCTGAGCCAGGCAGGGATGAGCGGCGACGGCCGGAGGGGCGGCCGTTCCGCCGGAGTAGTACGCGGCGGCAGTGAGCGCCGAGTCGCAGCCCGGGCCGGCGAGGTCGGCTTTCGCGGGGCCCTCGGCCGCCCAGGCCAGCCCCGCCACCAGAGCCGCCGCCACTCCGATCCGTGCAAATCGCCCAAAACCCATTGAACGTTGTGTTCGCCAGGCCGGCGGTCGGCTCCTTTAAGGAAAACCACGCTGCCTTCGCCTCCTGCACTCCAGGCGGTGGTTCCAGCCGCCGATTCCGCTCAGGTGCGAGCGCGGTTGATGCTCAAGGTGGTGACGCTGTTCGTGCTGCTGATCTGCACGGTCATCGGTGCCCGCTCCTGCAACTCGTCCAGCCCCGCCTCCCCCCTCAACCCGGGCAACGTCGCCCGCAACGGGATCAACAGCGTGTGCGCCAACCAGCAAGCGGTCGCCGACGCCGGCGGCGGCTCCGCCAGCGGCATCCCGGCTGCGGTGCAGCAGCAACTCGGGTCGCTCGTCGGCAGCTCGCTTTCCTGCCCGACGACCACGACCGACACGCAACCGTGAGCGCGCGCACCTCTTTAGTGGACGGCGCGCTCCTTCCCCTCCCAGTAAGGGGCGCGCAGCTCGCGCTTGAGCACCTTCATCGCCCCGGAGAGCGGTAGAGGCTCCGCGCGGAACTCGACCTGCTTGGGCACCTTGTACCCGGCGATCCGCTCGCGGGCCCACTCCGTTATGGCATCCCCGTCGAGGTCCGCGCCCTCCTTCGGCACGATGATCGCGAGCACCTCCTCACCCCACTTCTCCGACGGCACGCCGATGACCGCGACCTGCGCCACGCCGGGGTGCGACGAGATGGCGTTCTCCACCTCCGCCGAGTAGACGTTCTCCCCGCCCGTGACGATCATGTCCTTGACCCGGTCGACGAGGTAGACGTAGCCGTGGTCGTCGATGTAGCCGGCGTCGCCGGTGTGGTACCAGTCGCCGGCGAATGCCGCCGCCGTCTCATCGGGGCGGTTCCAGTACTCACGCATGTAGTTGCCCGCACGCGCGCAGACCTCGCCCGTCTCACCCGGTGGAAGGAGGTTGCCCTCCTCGTCCTGGATGCACACGACCGAGCCCGGAAGCGGCCGGCCAGCCGAGCGCAGGATGTCGCCGCCCCTCCGGTGCTCGTCGGGTCCGAGAGCGGTGAGCAAACCGCAGTTCTCGGTCATCCCGTAACCCTGGAACAGCGCCATGTCGGGGAAGAGGGAAAGCAGCCTCTCGACCAGTGCCGTCGGCATCGGCGAGGCGCCGTAGGTGAGGACGCTCAGCGAGGCGAGACGCTCGGGTTTGAAACTCGGGTGGTTCAAGAGCATCGAGATCATCGTCGGGACCATCACCGTCATGGTCACCTTGCGTGCCTCGATCACGTCGAGCACCGCCGGCGGGTCGAACAGCGGCACGAACGTCGTCTGGCCGCCGACCGCGGGGATGGCGAGGATGGCTCCTAGCGACGCTGCGTGGAACATCGGGGTCTGGTGCAGGTAGACGAATCTTTCGTCCATCCCCCAGCGGGTTGCAACCTTGTAGAGATCGAGCATCAGTGCGCGGTTGTCGATGACTACGCCCTTGGGCAGTCCCGTGGTACCTCCCGTGTACATCAGGATCGACGTGTCGTCCTCTTCGGGCTCGGAAGGAAGCACGTCCTCGCCCGCGCCGACGACCGACTCGTAGTCCAAGTCGTGGGGGACGTCGCCGGCACCGATCAACACAATCTTCTGCAACCCCGCCTCGGCCCTCACCTTGTCGATCAGGGGGGCGAAGAAACCGTCCGCGAAGCAGACCGTCGCGCCGGAGTCCTTCAATATGAAGGCGAGCTCCTTGACCGCGAGGCGCAGATTGAGCGGGTTCAGGATGCTTCCCGACAGCAGCGACGAGTGGTACAGCTCGAGGTACTGGTGGCCGTTGAGTGCCATGACCGCGAAGCGCGAACCTTTGTCGACGCCGAGTTCCTTACGCATCCCGGAGGCGAGCCGGTTGACCCTGCTGAGATGCTCGGCGTAGGTCGCGGTGAAGTCGCCGTCGAGGACCGCCGGCTTGTCCGGGAAGCGGGCCACGGCGGGCAGCAGGTACCGGTGATAGACCAGCTCTTTCATGGCTTCTTGCCTCGCAGCACTCGTCTCACCGTCCTAGGATCCGTTCTCGCTCGATTGAGCATCCCATAGATGCCGAATCGCGCAAAACGCAGGCGGCGTCGCTCAAGGTGGGGGGCCCGTCGTTCGACGGGGAGGGACAATGAGGATTCGAACGGGGGCATCGTTTTCGAGGTCCCGTGCTGTCCGCTGCCTGGCGGTCGCGGCAGTCGGGGTTACGGCGCTCGCGGGAGCCTGCTCGCGCGCGACGACGCAGTCGGTGACCGTCACTCCGGCAGCCCTCGTCGCCGAGTCGGCCCACACCACCCTCGACCAGAAGACAGCCGACCTGACGCTCAGCGGCACGATCTCGGTCGCCGGCCAGCACCTCCCCCTCACCGGAACGGGTGCT
>Ga0307374_10000380_pt1 | contig 85684 bp, 74 predicted proteins | sample OX3MG_FD_202532 | JGI IMG/M metagenome (GOLD analysis project Ga0307374, IMG submission 202532) | Soil microbial communities from Risofladan, Vaasa, Finland - OX-3 | ecosystem: Environmental > Terrestrial > Soil > Coastal area > Acid sulfate soil | place: Finland: Risofladan, Vaasa | collected... | reverse complement strand
CGCGATCACGCTGCTCGGCGGAGGTCCGACCGCCACGCTCGGCGCCGCCGTCCCGCTCGCACCGGCGCCGCCGCCCGTCGATGCGCAATATATCGCGGCGGCGCATTTGTTCGGCATCGCCCGCCTCGATTCCGGCGCGCAGAATCCGGCCGACGCGCCGCCAACGACCGCCAACCTGACGCTCGCCGGCACCATCGCTACGCAAGATCCGAAGCACGGCCTCGCGATCATCGTCGCGGGCGGCCCGTCGAAGGTCTATTCGGTCAGCGACGCGGTTGGCGGCGCCTCGCTGTATGGAGTCTATCCAGACCGCGTCGTGCTCGACCGCGGCGGCGTGCTCGAGACGCTGAAGATGCCGCAGCGGCTGCCGGCCGGGCAGGGAACTCTCCCCTATCCGATGCGCAACACCGCGACCGTACGGACTTTGAACAACCTCCGGCAGATGGTCCAGACCAACCCGGGGATCCTGAATACGGTACTGCGAGCGGTACCCTCCTATGACACCCAAGCGGGCCGCCTGCGCGGCTTTCGAATCTACCCGGGCATAAATCGCCGGGCGTTCGCCGGCCTCGGCCTGCAACCCGGGGACCTCGTGACCGCGATCGACGGCACGCCGCTCGACGACCCGCAGCGAGGCCGGGCGATCTTCGATACGATCGAGTCGTCGGACCAGGCGGTCGTAACGGTCGAGCGCAACGGCCAGACTCTGACCTTGACCCTGAACATCGCCCAGGTCGCCGCGCAGGCGGGGCGCGAGCTCGCGCCGCCGGCGGGCCGCCTGCCGCGGCCGTACGCGCCGCCGAATCTAAATGAATAAGCCACGCGACTGTCCAACGCGTTCACACCACGAGAAGCCCCGATGTCGCAGCGCATGACCCTCCCCCGCCGGCCGCACCGCCCAGGCCTCCACGCCGCGGCGCTCGCGGTCGCACTCGCGGTGTCCACGACCGCCATGCTGTGGGTCGCGGTGCCGGGCCGCGCGCTTGCGCAGGTGCGCCCGGCCGCGGGGCCGACGATCACGCCGAACTACAAGGATGCCGACCTCAGCCAGATCATCCAGGCGGTGAGCGAGGTCACCGGCAAGAACTTCATCGTCGATCCGCGGGTGAACGCCAAGGTCACGATGCTCTCCTCGACGCCGATGTCGCCGGCGGCGTTCTACCAGGCGTTCCTCTCGGTGCTGCAGGTCTATGGCTACGTCGCCGTGCCGGCCGGCAACGTCATCAAGATCATCCCGAACATCGATGAGCGCGAGTATCCGTCCGAGGACCTGCCGCGCAACGTCAATTCGACCTCGGATGAACTCGTCACGCAGGTCATCACGGTCAAGAACATCAGCGCCGCGCAGCTCGTGCCGCTGCTGCGTCCGCTGATCCCGCAATACGGGCAGCTCGCCGCCTATCCGGGCGGCAACATGCTGATCATCTCGGACCGGGCGAGCAACGTCGCGCGCATCATCCGCATCGTGCGGCGCATGGACGAGGACAGCAACGAGCCGTTCGAGCTGATCCCGCTGCACAACGCGAGCGCCAATGACGTCGTGCGTACCGTGAACCAGCTGAGCCAGGGCGCCGTCGCGCAGGGCGCTGCGGCGGTGCACATCGTCGCCGACGAGCGCACCAACAGCGTGCTGCTGAGCGGCGACAAGGCGATGCGCCTGCGGATGAAGGCGCTGATCCTGACGCTCGATTTGCCGATGAAGTCCGGCGGCGACACGCGCGTGCGCTATTTGCACTATGCCGATGCGGAGAAACTCGCCGCCAAACTGCGCGGCCAGGCGTCGGCGTCGGAAAAGGCGTCGGCCGGGAGCCCCCTCGTGGGCGCAGCGGCCGCCGCCGGCGGCGGCGCGAATTTTGGCCACGACGTGACGATCTGGGCGGACGAGCCGACCAACGCGCTGGTGATCACCGCGCCGCCGAAGACGATGAAGTCGCTGATGAAGGTGATCGACAAGCTCGACATCCGCCGCGCCCAGGTGCAGGTGCGGGCGATCATCGTCGAGATCGACATCACCAAGAACTCGAATCTCGGCGTGCAGTGGATCATCGACGGTGTGAACAGCAACACGCTCGCCGGCGTGTCGAACCTGCCGACCACCGGCGGCGTGAGCATCGTCGATCTCGCCGCGGCGGCCGCGGGCAAGACCTTGAGCGCGATCAGCGGCTCGGCACTCGGCACCGGCGTCTCCCTGGCGGTCGGGCGCTACAACAAGAATTCGGGGACGAACTTCGCGGCACTGCTGCAGGCGCTGCGCAGCGACGGCGCGAGCAACATCATCTCCACGCCGTCCGTGATCACGATGAACAACGAGGCAGCCGAGGTCAAAGTCACCCAGGAGATCCCGATCGTCACCGGCAGCTACGCGACGTCGACCCAGAGCGTCAACGGCACGACGAGCCCCTTCCAGACGATTCAGCAGGAACAGGTCGGCACGATCCTGAAAGTCACGCCGCACATCAACGAAGGCAACTCGGTGCAGCTGAAGATCTCGCAGGAGGACTCCTCGCCGGGAGCGGTGCTGCCCGGCACGACGGAAATCTCGACCAACAAGCGCGCGATCAAGACCACCGTGCTGGTGCAAAACGGCGGCATCGTCGTGCTCGGCGGCCTGATCTCCGACACCGTCAACGAAAGCGAGGACCGGATTCCGCTGCTCGGCCGCATCCCGTTGATCGGCGCGCTGTTTCGCTCGCGCGGCGGATCGCACGAGAAGAAGGAACTGATGGTGTTCATCCAGCCGACGATCCTGCGCAACCAGGCGGAGCTCGAGACGACGAGCCGCGCGCAGTACCGCAACATCCGCCACCAGCAGATGCGGTTGCACCACGGCAAGGTCACCTTGCTGCCCGGGGTGCGCCAGCCGGTGATCCCGCAGATGGCGCCGCCGCAAGCGGCCCCGGCCGCGCCGCCGCCGCAAGCTCCGCCGCAGGCAACGCCGTCGCAGGCGGCGCCGGCCGCCGCGCCCCCCGCCGGCGGCGGCCGCGGCCCGTGAGCGCCGAGTTCGAACTGCCGACCGATGAACGCAAGCTCGCGTTCCCGTTCGCGAAGCGCCACGGCATCCTCGTGCGCGGCATCGCCGGCGGCGTCGCCGACACGGTCTACCGGCAGGGCGTTTCGCCACTCGCGATCGCCGAGGCGCGACGCTTCGTCGGCGCCCCGCTCAAGCTGAGCAAGGTCTCGGAGGAAGCCTTCGACGCGATGCTGCGAATCGCGTACGAGGCCGGTTCCGGCGCGGCGATGCAGATGCTCGAGGGACTCGACGACGACACGGACCTCGCGCACCTCGCCGAGGACATCCCGGAGTCCTCGGACCTGCTGGAAAGCGACGACGAGGCGCCGATCATCCGCCTGATCAACGCGCTGCTCACCCAGGCGGTCAAGGAGAACGGGTCCGACATCCACATCGAACCCTATGAGAACCGCCTGGTGATCCGCTTCCGGGTCGACGGCGTGCTGCGCGAGGTTCTGCAGACCAAGCGCGCGGTGGCGCCGCTCGTGGTCTCGCGGATCAAGGTGATGTCGAAGCTCGACATCGCCGAGCGCCGCCTGCCGCAAGACGGGCGCATCTCGCTCAGGATCGCCGGCCGCGCGGTCGACGTGCGCGTCTCGACGCTGCCCTCGGGGCACGGTGAGCGGGTCGTGCTGCGGCTCCTCGACAAGCAGGCCGGACGCATCGAACTCACCTCGCTCGGCATGGACCGGCGCACTCAGGATGCGATGGATGGGATCATCCGCAAGCCGCATGGCATCATTCTCGTGACGGGACCCACCGGCTCCGGCAAGACGACGACCCTGTACGCCTCCCTCGAACAGATCAACGACAACACCCGCAACGTGATGACGGTCGAGGACCCGATCGAGTACTACATCGACGGGATCGGCCAGACCCAGGTAAACACCAAGGTCGAGATGACCTTCGCCCGCGGATTGCGCGCGATCCTGCGCCAGGACCCCGACGTCGTGATGGTCGGCGAGATCCGCGATCTCGAGACCGCGCAGATCGCGGTGCAGGCGAGCTTGACCGGCCACCTCGTGCTCTCGACGCTGCACACGAACACGGCGGTCGGCGCCGTAACGCGCCTGCGCGACATGGGAATCGAGCCGTTCCTGCTGTCCTCGAGCCTGATCGGGGTCCTCGCCCAGCGCCTGGTGCGCGTGCTCAACCCGGAGACGAAGGAGCGGTTCACGGCCGGCGAATACGAACGGCGCTTGCTCAACATCGGCCCGCACGGCGCCCCCGTCGAGCTGTACCGGCCGAGCAGCGAACCCGGCAGCGGCTATCGCGGCCGCACCGGGATCTACGAACTGATCGCGGTCGACGATCACATGCGCACGATGATCCACGACGGCGCCTCCGAACAGGAGCTCGAACGCTACGCCCGCTCGATGAGCCCCGGCATCCGCGACGACGGCCGCCGCAAGGTGCTCGCCGGCGAGACGACGCTCGAAGAAGTGCTGCGCGTGACGCGCGAGGACTGATGGGGGCATTCGAGTACACGGCACTCGATGCCGGGGGCAAGGAGCGCCACGGACTGATCGAAGGCGACACCGCCAAGCACGTGCGCCAGCTGCTGCGCGAGAGGCAGCTGCTGCCGATCGAGATCCAGGAAGCCGCACAAAGCGAACAGAAGCGCGGCCGCGCGCGCGGCCTGCTGGTGCGCCGCGGGATCTCCTCGCTCGACCTCGCCATGGTGACGCGACAGCTCGCGACGCTGGTGCGGGCGGGCCTGCCGCTCGACGAATCCCTCCAGGCGGTCGCCGAGCAGACCGAGAAGCCGCGGGTGCAGCGGATCGTGCTCGGCGTGCGCAGCCGCGTCGTCGAGGGACATCCGCTCGCCGAGGGCTTTCGCGACTTCCCGCAGGCCTTCCCCGAGATCTACCGCGCGACGGTGTCGGCCGGCGAACAGTCCGGTCGGCTCGATCACGTGCTCGACCGGCTCGCCGATTTCACCGAGTCGCGCCAGGCCATGGGCCAGGAGGTGAGCAACGCGCTCGTCTACCCGATCGTGCTGCTGGTGCTGTCGTTCGCGATCGTCTCGTTCCTGCTCGCCTACGTGGTGCCGCAGGTCGTCGCGGTGTTCGAGGCGGGGCACGAGCAGCTGCCGCTCGCGACGCGGATCCTGATCGGCACGAGCCATGCGCTGCGCCGCTACTGGATCTACGGCGCGGTCGTGGTCGCGCTCGCCGTCTGGGGCTTCTCGCGCTGGCTGAAGCGGACCGAATCGCGCCTGCGCTTCGACCGCTTCCTGCTGCGCGTACCGCTCGCCGGCAAGTTGATCCGCGGTCTGAACACCGCCCGCTTCGCCCGCACTTTCAGCATCCTCACCGCGAGCGCCGTGCCGGTGCTCGAGGCGCTGCGCATATCCGCCGACGTCATCAATAACCAGCCGATGAAGCAGGCGGTGCTCGAGGCCGCGCTGCGCGTGCGCGAGGGTGCGCCGATCGGCAAGTCGCTCGCGGCGCGCAAGCTCTACCCGCCGATGATGATCCACTTGATCTCGAGCGGCGAGGCGAGCGGCGAGCTGGAAAAGATGCTCGAGCGCGCGGCAGCGAATCAGGAGCGGGAGATGGACGGCCTGATCGCAACGATGACCAATCTCCTCGGCCCGTTCATGGTCGTGTTCATGGGCGGCGTGGTGATGTTCATCGTGATCGCCCTGTTGCTGCCCATCTTCCGGCTCAACGACCTGGTCAAATAGCGCGCCCGCACGCGGCCCTTGCGGCCCGTGGCCCGGCGCAATGCGCGCGCTGCGCCGGGACCGCGTCCCGGGTATTGCGTACCCGCCCCATTTCCGATAAAAACCGCGCGAGAAGGTCGATCAGGCCGGGGCTCCGATGACATGAGCGAAAAGCCGGAATCCGACGAGTTCGAGGAGGAGGACGCCGAGGAACCGGCGGCCGGTGCCGAAGACGTCGACGTCGACCACATCATGCGCGACGTCGAGTCGCTGCGCCGGCGGACGCCAAAGGGCGCCGAACCCGCCTGGCGACGCCTCGAGCGGGTGATGGAGGAGCGGCGCACAGCGGACCTGCTCAGCGATTTCGAGGATTACGAAATCGGCGCGGACGGCGCCGCGCCGAAGACACCAAAAAAAAAGAAAAAAGCCCGCTGACGCCCCCGGCACCTTGTCACGCTACTCCTGTACGGGCACGATGGCGCTCATCGTCGCCGCGGCCGCGCTCCGGCGCCTCGGCGGCGCCCAGGGGTGTCGACGGGGGAAGTCTCGAGCATGACGAACGCTGAACGCGCCGCGGCCGGCGTCGATGGCGCGGCTGCCGGCCGCGCCGCCGCGGCCGCCGTGGTGGCCGCGCGCCTCGACCGGCTGCCCTCCTCCCGCGCGATCTGGTCGATCGTGATGCTGATCTCCGCCGGCGGGATCTTCGAGTATTACGACCTCTTCTTCACCGCCTACGTGGCGCCCGGCATGATCCACAGCGGCCTGTTCACGGCGCAGAGCCTCGGGATCTTCGGGGTGCTCTCGGCGATCGGCGTCGCGGGTTTCGGCACGTTCGTCTTCGCCACGTTCGCCGGCCTGTGGTTCGGCGTGGTGTTCCTCGGCGCGGCGGCCGACCGCCTCGGCCGCAAGCGCGCCTTCACCGGCGCCCTGCTCTGGTACGTCGCCTGCACGGTGATCATGGCCTTGCAGCGCAGTGGCGAGATGCTGGACGTGTGGCGATTCATCGCCGGCATCGGCTTCGGCGTGCAGCTCGTCACGATCGATGCGTATATCTCCGAATTCGTGCCCGCCGCGATCCGCGGCCGTGCCTTCTCGCTGAATCAGGTGATCAGCTTCGCGGTCGTGCCGCTGGTCGCGCTGTTCGCCTGGCTGCTCGTGCCGCGGGAGGTCCTCGGCCTCGACGGCTGGCGCGTCGTCGTGCTGATCGGCTCGATCGGCGCGATCGTCGTCTGGTTCCTCGCCGCGGCGCTGCCGGAGAGTCCGCGCTGGCTCGCCGAGCGCGGCCGGATCGCCGAGGCCGAAGCGATCGTCACCGCGCTCGAGCAACGCGTCGTCGCGGAGCACGGCGGCCCGCTGCCACCGCCCGTCACGCCGACCGCGCCCGCGCCGGACGCGGCTTTGCACCACGCGCGGCTGTTCGACCGGCGCCATCGAGCGCGCACGATCATGCTGTCGGTGTTCAACGCCGCGCAGGTGATCGGCTTCTACGGCTTCAACGCCTGGGTGCCGGCGCTGCTGATCGCGCGCGGCATCACGATCACGCACAGTCTCGAATTTTCCTTCATCATCGCGATCGCCCAACCGGTGGGCCCGGCGCTCGGCGCACTGTTCGCCGACCGGATCGAGCGCCGCACCCAGATCATCGCCGCACTGGTCGTGATGGGCGCAGCGATGCCGGTGTTCGCCCGCCTCTCGAGCGCGGCGGCGCTGATCGCGGTCGGCGTCGCCTTCACGCTGGCCGCGAACGTCATGTCCTACGCGTATCACAACTACCAGGCCGAGCTGTTCCCGACCGAGATCCGCGCCCGTGCGGTCGGTTTCGTCTATTCCTGGAGCCGGCTCGCGGCGGCGTTCGGCGGCCTCGCAGTCGGCTACTTTCTGCACAGCGGCGGCGTGCCGGCGGTCGCGGCGTTCATCGCCGGCGCGATGCTGATCGCCATCGCCGCGATCGCCCTGTTCGGCCCGCGCACCAAGGGGCTGACACTCGAGCAGATCGAACACTGAGCAGGGACTGCGCCCGAGCGTCGAACCGTGCGCGCGCGAACGCGCGGATCGCCGCGCCTCAGTGGAAATCCCGCGACACCACCGGCAGCTCACCGAGCAACGCCGACAGATCGCCGAGTGCATCGGCGATGAGATGCTGCACGTCCCCCTGGCGCTGCAGGCGGCCGCACACCTCCAGAAGCCGCGCCTCGATGAGCGCGGCGTGATGCGCCGCCGCGACCCGCTGCCAGACGATCAGGTTCACGTGCCCGGTCTCGTCCTCGAGCGTGACGAAGGTGACGCCGCCGGCGCTGCCGGGCCGCTGGCGCGTGATCACCAGGCCCGCCGTGCGCACGCGCGCGCCGGCCCGCAGATCCCACAGCGCCGCGGCCGGCGTGACGCTGCGCGCGGCGAGACGCTCGCGCAGCAGGGCGAGCGGGTGGCGGCGCAGCGTCAGGCCGACACTCGCGTAGTCGGCGACGATCTCGCCGCCCTCGCGCGGCGCGCGCAGCAGCGCGAGCCCCTCGCCGGCCGCGCTGCCGGCCGGCAGTAGCGGCAGCGCCCGCTCGACGCCGCCGACCTCCCAGGCCGCGCGGTGCCGATGGCCGCCGAGCGATGCCAGCGCGTCGGCCGCCGCGAGCGCCTCCAGGTCGCCGCGATGCAGCGCCGCTCGTTCGGCAAGATCGGCGATCCCCTCGAACGGTCGCGCGGCGCGCGCCTCGAGGAGCCGCGATGCGCCGGCCTGCGACAGCCGTCTGACGAGCCGCAGCCCCAGGCGCAGCGCCGCACGTCCGTCGGCGCGCCGCTCGAGCGTCGAGTCCCAATCGCTCTGCGCGGCGCTCACGGGTCGGACCTCGACGCCGTGCGCGCGCACGTCGCGCACGAGTTGCGCCGGTGCATAGAAGCCCATCGGCTGGCTGTTCAAGAGTGCGGCGCAAAACGCCGCCGGCTCATGGCGCTTGAGCCATGCGGACGTGTAGACGAGCAGCGCAAAACTCGCCGCGTGCGATTCCGGAAAGCCGTATTCGCCGAAGCCCAGGATCTGCTGGAAGATCTGCCGCGCGAAGCCCTCGGCATAGCCGCGCTCGCGCATGCCGCCGATCAGGCGGCGTTCGAACGGCTCGAGGCCGCCCTTGCGCCGCCAGGCCGCCATCGAACGGCGCAGCCGGTCCGCCTCGCCGGGCGTGAAGCCGGCGGCGACGATCGCGAGCTGCATGACCTGTTCCTGAAAGATCGGCACGCCGAGCGTGCGGCTCAGCACCGATTCGACCGCGGGGCTCGGGTAGTCGACCGCCTCCTCGCCGTTGCGGCGGCGCAGGTACGGATGCACCATCTCGCCCTGGATCGGGCCCGGCCGGACGATCGCGACCTCGATGACCAGATCGTAGAAATTGCGCGGCCGCAGCCGCGGCAGCATCGCCATCTGGGCGCGCGATTCGATCTGGAACACGCCGGTGGTGTCGGCGCGGCAGATCATCTCGTAGACCTCCGGGTCCTCGGCCGGTACGTTCGCGATCGTGAGCTCGCCCGGGACCCGGGCCGAACCGCCGAAGCCCCCGACCAGGGCGAATGCGCGGCGGATCGCCGACAGCATGCCGAGCCCGAGCACGTCGACCTTGATCAGGCCGAGCGCGTCCAGATCGTCCTTGTCCCACTGGATCACGGTGCGTTCGGGCATCGCGGCGTTCTCGATCGGCACCAGCTCGTCGAGCCGGCCGCGCGATATGACGAAGCCGCCGACGTGCTGCGACAGATGCCGCGGGAAACCGCGGATCTCCTCGATGAGCGCGAGGAGGCGCGCCGCGCGCGGGCCGCCCGGATCGCAGCCGGCCGCGCGCAACCGCCCGGGCTCGATGCCGCGCCCATCCCGCCATTGCACGCCCTTCGCGAGTTGCTCGAGCAGCGCCGGCTCCAGGCCGAGCGCCTTGCCGACGTCGCGCAGCGCGCTGCGCCGGCGATAGCGGATCACGGTGGCCGCGAGCGCCGCTCGCTCGCGGCCGTACTTGCGGTAGAGGTACTGGATCACCTCCTCGCGCCGCTCGTGCTCGAAATCGACGTCGATGTCCGGCGGCTCGTCGCGCTCGCGGGATATGAACCGCTCGAACAGCATCGACATCCGCGACGGATCGACCTCGGTGATCCGGAGGCAATAGCAAACCGCGGAGTTCGCCGCCGAGCCGCGTCCCTGGCACAGGATCCCGCGCGAGCGCGCGAAATGCACCACATCGTGCACGGTGAGGAAGAACGGTTCGTAGCGCAGCTCCGCGATCAGCGCGAGTTCGTGCTCGATCGTCGCGCGCACCGGCGACGGCGCGCCGCCGGGCCAGCGCCGCCGCACACCTTCCTCGGTGAGCGCGCGCAGATGGCTCGCCGGCGTCGCGCCGGCGGGCACGATCTCCTGCGGGTATTCGTAACGCAGTTCGCCGAGGTCGAAGCGGCAGCGTTCGGCGATCTCGACCGTCGCCGCGAGCAGCGGCGCCGGATACAGCTCGCGCAGGCGGTGCAGCGGGCGCAGATGCCGCTCGCCGTTGGCGAACAGCGCGAAGCCGGCCTCGGCGAGCGGTGTGTTCAGGCGGATCGCGGTCAACACGTCCTGCAGCGCGCGGCGGCCGCGGCGGTGCATGTGCACGTCGCCCGCGGCGATCCGCGGCACGCCGAGTTCTGCGCCCAGCGCCTCGAGCTCGGCGAGGCGGCGGGCGTCGAGGCCGCCCGTCAACAGCTCGACACCGATCCACAGGCGCCCCGGGAAACGCTCGCGCAGCCAGAGACCCGCCTCGCGCCGCCGCACCGCGGCCGCAGCGGCGGCGGGGAGCCAGATGAGCAGGCAATCCTCGAGCGCGTCCTCGAGGTCCGCGCGCGCGAGCGCGTAGCCGCCCTTCACGCTCGCGCGCCGCGCCCGGCTGATCAGCCGGGCGAGCGCGCCGTAGCCGCGGCGCGAGGTCGCGAGCGCGACGAGCGTGAGACCGCAGGCGCAGCGCAGCTCGGCGCCGACGATCAACGGCAACGCATGTTCCCTCGCCGCGAGATGCGCGCGCACGACGCCGGCGAAGGAGCACTCGTCGGTCAGCGCGAGCGCGCGATAGCCGAGACGTTTGGCCTGGACGACGAGTTCCTCCGGGCTCGAAGCGCCGCGCAGGAACGTGTAATGACTCAAGGCGTGCAGTTCGGCGTACATCGGGCCCGGCTCAAGCGAAGACGCCGTGCAGGTACCAGTGACCGCTGCGCCGCTCCTGGAAGACCCACAGGCGCGCGCCCTGCGTGCGGCGCGCGATGTAATAATCGCGCGCGATCCCGGCGCCGTCCCACCAGCCGCTCTCGATGCGTTCGGGCCCATGCTCCAGGCGCCAATCGCCGGCCGGTGCGGCGCGCGGCGCGAGGAACGCCGGCTCCGGCAGCAACCAGACGGGCCGCGACACGCCCTCCCCGGCGCCGCCGCCGGCGGCCGCCGGCGCATGGCCGGCCCGTAGCTCGTGCACACGGCGCGACGCGGCTTCGGGACGATGCTCGGCGACCGCCGAGACGCCGTAGACCGCGTTCTCGCCGAACCGGGCGCGCAGGCGCTCGATCAGCTGCGCGGCGCCATCGCGACCGGCCGCACCACCGAACGCGTCGAGGGATCCGGCCGGCAGAGGCGCAAGCGCCGCCGAGCGCAGCAGGGCGGCGCGCACCGGCGCGGCAAGCTCGAGCCGCGACAGGCGTTCGGCGAGCACCTCGCGCAGGCGCCGCGGATCGCCGGTCACGTCCGCGAAGCCGAGGGTGAGCCGCGTCGCCGGCGCCGCGCGGTGCCGCAGGCACAGTTGCAGGCGCTGCACGCCCGCCTGCCGCTCGCGCAGGAATCGGGCGCAACGCCCGACCAAGGGCTCGAGCGCCCTCACGAGCGTCGCGACCCGGTCGATCTCGGCGTCGAAATCGCATCGTTCGTGGAAGCGCTCGCGCGGCACGAACGCCCGGCGCGGCGCTGGCGCGCGCGCGAGCGCCGCGTCGAGGTCGGTCAGGATCCCGGTGCCGAACCGCCGCGCGAGCCCCGCCCGCGGCAGGCGCAGCAGATCGCCGAGACGCGTGACGCCGATCGCGCGCAGCCGTGCGAGCCGCTGCGGTTCCCACGCCGTGCAGGCGATCGGCAATTGCGCCAGACAGCCCGCGAGCGCCGCCGGATCCTCGATCGGCGTCCGTCCGCCCGAGCGCGCGAACCACAGCGCCGCGAGCGGCGAAGGTGCGGCGGCGCTCTGTACGGGCACGCCGATGTCCGCCCAGCCCGCGTCGATGCGGGCCTGCAGGGCTGCGGCCGTGCCGAACAGGCGCAGACTGCCGCGAATCTCGAGCAACAACGCCGCGGGTGGCTCGAGACTGACGAACGAGGTGAAACGCTGTGCGTGGCGCGCGAGGCGGCACAAGCATTCGGTCGACGGCTCAGTAGTGGGCAGTTGTGGAAATACCGCGGCATACCAAAGCGGCCGGTTGCGTGCGCGCACCGGCACCTGTGGCGTCGCGGGCGCGCGCGGCACGGTGGCTGCGCGCGACGGCGACAAGGCAGGCGCCGCGGCGAACAGATCCGCGGTTCGCGATTCCTTCGCGCGCGCGATCATCGCAGCTCGAGGTCGACGGATCCTGGACAGCCGCCGCGAACCTTCAACAGTTCCAGGTGCAGCGCGCGCTCGTCGCGGGTCATCGACAATCGCAGGCACGCCGGCGAGGACTCGAACCGGTGGCGCTCGGGACGCACCAGCACGCCGAGCGCGCCACCCTCTTCGGCGGCGAGCTTCAGGCGCCGCAGCCAGCGTTCATCGGTGCCCTTCAGCCACAGGAAAACGGCGGCGCAGGCACCTGAACCGAGGGCCTGCTCGGCGGCCCACAGGGCCTCGATCGCCGACGGCGGACGCACGACCAGAAAGCGGCGCAGATCGAGTCCCTGCTGCGCGAGCGCCGGCGCATACGGCTCGTGAGGCGGTGCGATCCAGACCAGCCAGGGCGCCTCGCCGGCCGCTTCGCGCTGGCAGGCGACGAGGGCCGGCAGGAACAGTTGCACCTCGCCGAGGCCATGCTCGGCGATCAGCACCTCGATCAGCGAGGCGGTGGGCCAGCCGCCACCCGGCAAGCGCGCATCCAGCGCTTGCCGGCCGGTCGGCCAGACCGGCCGCGGCAGCGCGGCCGAAGCGTCCTTTAATTTCCAGACGCGCGCATCTGCGAGGAGCTCCGCCAGCGAGGCACTTTCCACGCGGCATCCGTCTTCACGCGGCATCCAGGGCTTTACCGCGGCGCAGGACGCCGACGACGACACCTTCGATGATCATCGCCTGTTCCTGCAGATCGACCCGGATCGGTTCGAAGTCGGCGTTCTCCGGCAACAGCCAGACGATCCGGCCTTCCTGCCGGTAGCGCTTGACCGTGACCTCGTTCTCCAGGCGTGCAACGACGATCTGGCGGTTGCGCACCTCGGGAGTGCGATGCACGGCGACCAGGTCGCCGTCGAGGATGCCGGCGTTTTTCATGCTCATGCCGTGCACCTGCAACAGATAATGCGGTTGCGGCTGAAACAGCTGCGGGTCGATCTGGTAGCGCGCCTCGATGTGCTCCTCGGCGAGGATCGGCCGGCCGGCGGCGACGCGGCCGATCAGCGGCAGCCCGAGCTGCTCGCGCAGCACGTCTTTCAGCTGGATGCCGCGCGAAGCGCCGGGAATCAGGTCGATCACGCCCTTGCGTTGCAGTGCGCGCAGGTGCTCTTCGGCCGCATTCGGCGATTTGAAGCCGAGGGTGCGCGCGATCTCCGCGCGCGTCGGCGGCATCCCGCTCTCGACGATGCTCTCCTGGATGAGCCTGAGAATCTGCGTCTGCCGGGGGGTGAGATCGGACATGCGGCACCTGTATATCTAGACAGTATTGGCATTATATACAGCCAGAAGTGTCTGGCAAGTGCGGCGGCGGCGCGCTAATTTGCCGGTCGACCCGCTGCGCCCCCACCCGATGAGGAGATGCGATGACCGACGACCCCAAGGATCCCGCGAACGACCAGGCCCTCGGCATGCGCTGCCCGATCACGCGCCGCGATTTCCTCAACGGCATCGCGGTCGGCGCCACCGCAATGGCCTCGCAGCCGCTGTTCGCCGCCGCGCCGGGCGAACCGCAGGGCACCATCGCCACGCCTTCCCAGGACATGCCCGGCTACTACCCGCCGGCCCTCACCGGCCTGCGCGGCGACGCTCCCGGCAGCTTCGAGAACGCGCACGCGCTGCGCGACGGACATCACTGGAGCGGCGCGGCCGACACCGGCGAGCACTACGACCTGATCGTCGTCGGCGGCGGTATCAGCGGACTCGCCGCCGCACACTTCTACCGCGCGAACGCCGGTGCGAACAGCCGCATCCTGATTCTCGACAATCACGACGACTTCGGCGGCCACGCCAAGCGCAACGAGTTTCATCTCGACGGCCGCCTGGAGCTGATGAACGGCGGCACCGAGGACATCGACAGCCCGCGGCCCTACAGCCGGATCGCGATGGACCTGATCAAGACTCTCGGGATCGACGTCCCTGCATTGCAACAGACCACTCAGCACCACAAGTTCTACGAGGAGATCGGCCTGCAAAATGCCGCGTTCTTCGACCGCGAGACCTTCGGCGCCGACAAACTCTGCGTCGGGCTCGGCAAGCGCCCCATTGCCGAGGTCCTCGCCGACGCGCCGCTGTCGCCGCGCGCGCGCGCGAAGATCGCCGAGATCGAGGAAGGAGACGTCGATTACCTGCCGGGCCTGTCCTCCGATGAGAAGAAACAGCGCTTGTCGCGGATCAGTTACGAGGCGTTCCTGCGGGACGACGCGCACGCGGAACCCGCGGTGCTGCACTATTACCATGCACGCACGATGGGCGAATGGGGCGTCGGCACCGACGCAGTCTCGGCACTCGACTGCTGGGGCTTTCACCACCGCATACGCGGATTCCAGGGAATGCACCTCGCCAAGGGCTCGATCGAGCGGATGGGACCGACGCCGGCCGGCTACGAAGACACCGGCGGCTCGCCGTTCCTGCACTTCCCGGACGGCAATGCGACCATCGCCCGCTCCCTGGTCCGCGACCTGATCCCGGCCGCGCTGCCCGGCGCCGGCGTCGAGAACATCGTCACGGCGCGGGCCGACTACGGCAAGCTGGATCGCGACGGCGAGCCCGTGCGGCTGCGCCTGAACAGCACGGTGATCCGTGCGCGCAATCTCGGCGAACCGCAGACCGCGCGTGAAGTCGAGATCAGCTACGTGCGCCACGGTCGTGCCTACAAGGCGCGCGCGCGCGGCGCCGTGCTCGCCGGCTACAACATGATGATCCCGTACCTCGTTCCGGAACTGCCCGCGGTGCAGCGCGCGGCGCTGCACGCGCTGGTGAAGACGCCGCTGGTCTACGCGAGCGTGGCGCTGCGCGACTGGCGCGCGTTCGCCGCGCTGAAGGTTGGCGACGTGTATTCGCCCGGCAGTTACTTCCCGCACTTCTACCTCAATCCGCGCGTCGACATCGGCGCGTACCGCGCGCCGACCTCGCCCGGCGAGCCGATCCTGGTGCACATGGTGCGCACGCCGTGCAAGCCGGGCCTGTCCGAGCACGACCAGAACAAGGTCGGCCGCAGCGAGCTGTTGATCACGCCGTTCGCGACCTTCGAGCGCAGGATCCGCGATCAGCTCGGCCGCTCGCTCGGCGGCGGCGGATTCGATCCGGCGCGCGACATCACCGCGATCACGGTGAACCGCCACGCCCACGGCTATGCGCCGGAGTTCAACCCGTTGTGGGATCCGGACGTACCGCCCGCCGAGCGCGCGAACGTCGTCGGCCGCGCACAATTCGGCCGCCTCACGATCGCCAACTCGGACGCGGGCGGCGAGGCATACACCGATTCGGCCATCAATCAGGGATTTCGCGCCGTGATGGAACTGTTGAGCAGTTGATCGTGTCCAACCGCGCGAGTGCTCGATTTCGCCGGTTGCGGCCGGTCATCGTGACGTCGAATTAATTCGCGGGCGGTGAGTTTGCGCCGAAATTTGTCGTGCAATACCGACAAACGGCCTGTTTCGGGTTGCAATTGACAGCGAAAATTCGTTTTAATTGACGACTGTGTTGCGCCGCAGACGAACCCGCCCTGGAGACTGGGTTCGGCTGCGGCGACACTGCAAGGTTTTCGAAGATCAATGGAACAACTCTAGGGGAATATTTATGAAATTTGCAACGATGGTTAAGGTGTCGGCGGCCGCGGCCTGCCTGCTCGCGTTCACGGGCTGCACCGATCTGAAGCCGATCCAGTCTCAAATCGACGATTTGAAGGCCCAGGTCAGCAAGCTGCAGGGCGACACGGCGAAGGCCTCGAGCGATGCGGCTGCCGCGAACTCGGCCGCTTCGAGCGCTGCCTCGGCGGCGAACGCCGCGCAGAGCACGGCCAACCAGGCTCTGTCGACCGCGCAGGCGAACCAGACGTCGATCGAACAGATCAACGAGAAGATGAATCGGATGTTCAAGCACTCGGTCTCGAAGTAAGACTTCGCACCGACTCGCTCATTCGATCGTAAGGAAAACGCCGCGGCTCGGGCCGCGGCGTTTTTTTTGCTGCGCGCGTCCGGTCAGGCGTCCGCGGCACCCTGCACCGGGCACGCCTCAGTAGCGGACGAGCGCCGATCCCCAGGTGAACCCTCCGCCGAAGGCCTCGAGCAGGAGGGTTTGCCCGCGCTTCACCCGGCCGTCGCGCACGCCGACGTCGAGCGCGAGCGGCACCGAGGCGGCCGAGGTGTTGCCGTGCGTCTGGATCGTCACGATGACCCGCTCCATCGGCAGATCCAGGCGCTTGGCGACCGCCTCGATGATCCGGATATTCGCCTGATGCGGGATCAACCAGTCGATCTGCGACTGCTCGATGCCGTTGGCGGCGAGCGTCTCGGTGACCAGCTGGCCGAGCGTGTTGACCGCAACCTTGTAGACCTCGTTGCCATTCATGCGCACGCCCGCCTTGCCCGCGCACACGAGCTTGAAGCCGAGCGAGATCCCGTCCGGATACAGCAGCAGATCCTTGTACTTGCCATCGGCATGCAGATGCGTGCTGATGATTCCCGGCTCCTTCGACGGTTGCAGCACCACCGCGCCCGCGCCGTCGGCGAACAGCACGCAGGTGCCGCGATCGGTCCAATCGACGAGGCGGGTCAGGGTCTCCGCGCCGACGACCAGCGCGCACTTCGCTTCGCCGAGGCGCACGAACTTGTCGGCGACGCTGAGCGCGTAGAGGAAGCTCGCGCACGCCGCCTCTAGGCTGAACGCCGGGCAGCCGTGGATGTTCAAGCGGTGCTGCAGCAAGGTGCCGACGTTCGGGAACACGAGATCCGGCGTCGTCGTGCCGACGCAGATGAGGTCGACGTCCGCGGGCGAGACGCCGGCCGCGGCCATGGCGTTGCGCGACGCGTGCTCGGCGAGGTCGGTCGTCGTCTCACCGTCCACCGCGATGTGCCGCTGCGAGATGCCGGTGCGCGTGCGGATCCACTCGTCGCTCGTGTCGACGATGCGCTCCAGATCGGCGTTGGTGAGGATTTTCTCCGGCAGATAGCTGCCGGTGCCGGCGATGCGCGAATACATTCTCGGGAATCCCTCAGGGCACCGGTAGCGAGCCGAGCCGTTCTGCGATGCGTGCCGGTACGCCGCTACGCGCCTCGAGAATGGCCACTTCGATCGCGCGCTGGAAGGCGAACGCATCGGCGCCGCCGTGACTCTTGATCACGACGCCGTTCAAACCGACCATGCTCGCGCCATTATAGCGTCGCGGATCGAGCCGCGAACGCAGGGCGCTCAGCGCGGGCGCGGCGATCAGCGCCCCGAGCTTGCGCGCCGGGTTGCGCGTGAACTCCTCGCGCATCGCCTCGGCGATCAGCCGGGCCGCGCCCTCCATGGTCTTCAGTGCGACGTTGCCCGTGAAGCCATCGGTGACGACCACGTCGACCGCGTCGCCGAAGATGTCGTGGCCCTCGACGAAACCGACATAGTTCAGGTCGCCCGCGACGAGCAGATTGTGGGCGCCCTGGACGACCTCGTCGCCCTTGATGTCCTCCTCGCCGATGTTCAGCAGGCCGACCCTCGGGGCGGCATGCGCCGCGCCCTGATCGGCGGCGAGCACGCTGCCCATCACCGCGAACTGGCACAGCTGCCCGGGCGTCGCGGTCGCATTTGCGCCGAGGTCCAGCATGAACGTATGGCCGCCGCGCGAGGGGATCCACGAAGCGATCGCCGGACGCTCGACGCCGGGCAGCATCTTCAGCACGAAGTGCGCGGTCGCCATCAGCGCGCCGGTGTTGCCCGCGCTCACGCACGCGCCGGCCTCGCGCGCCTTGACCAGATCGAGCGCGCGGCGCATCGACGAATCCTTCTTGTGCCGCAAGGCGTCGCGCGGATGGTCCGCCATCGTGACGACGTCGGCGGCGTGCAACCATGCGAGGTTCGCCGGCACGAGCCGCGCGAAATCCCGCCCGCGCTCTTCGGTCCGCCCGACCAAGGTGAAACGCACGTCCGGGTGCTCGCGGGCCGCCGCGAGCGCGGCGGGCACGAACACGGCCGGGCCATGGTCGCCGCTCATCACGTCGACGGCAATGTGCAACGGCACGGGCACGGGGCGCATGGGGTGTGCTTGCGCGCGGGCCGGCTCATCGAAGCCGCCGGCGCAAGCGGCAAACTATTCTTCGTCGGCCGCGGCGGCGTCGGCCTTGGTCTCGAGCACCTTGCGGCCGCGGTAGAAGCCGTCGCGGCTCACGCGATGACGCAGATGCGACTCGCCGCTCTTCGCCTCCACCGAGACGGCCGGCTGCGCGAGCGCCGAGTGCGAGCGGTGCATGCCGCGCTTCGACGGGGTCTTTCTACTCTTTTGAACTGCCATGATCGCTATGTCCTATCGGTTTTCTGCAATAAATCGCGCAAGGCGCCGAACGGCCGCACCGTTTCCGGCCCCGCCGGCCCGTCCGCGCCGAGTTGCGGCGCCCGACCGCAGCGCCCGGGCGCACTGCAAGACGGCGCGAGCGGTGCGGCCAGCAAAAATTCCTCCTCGGCGAGCTCGACGAGCGCTGCCGATCCGTCCGTCAGCGCGTAAGGCTCCCGGCCGCCCGACGAGGCATCTGCGGCATCCGCGGCGGCGAACTCGATTTCGCTGCGCGCCGCGACCGTGTACGGCATCATCGACAGACAGCGCTGGCAGACGAGCTGGGCCGCGGCTTCGATCTCGACCGTCACGCCGGCGCGACCGGACTCGGTTCGCGCGAACGCGAACGTCGCGCGCAGCGTGCCTTGCGGCTCGGCGAGCAAGTCCTGCAGCCTCGGCAGGTCGGCGAGCGCATAAACTCGCTCGAGCCTCGCACCCTCCCGGGCCAAGCGCTCGCAATCGACGATTTCCCGCAAGCCGCTCGCCATGGGCCGCGTATAATAGGGCCGGATACCCCCTCTGTCAAAACCAAACGGACCGCAAGTCGTTGTTTTTGAAGTCTCCCCCGAAACTCCTTCTGGCCTCGACCTCGACCTACCGGCGCATGCTCCTCGCCCGTCTCGCAGTGCCTTTCGAATGCAGGTCGCCGGGGGTCGACGAGGCGGCGCACTCCGGCGAGACGCCGGCGAAGCTCGCCGCTCGCCTCGCCGGTGCCAAGGCGCGCCGCGTCGCTGCGCTAGACCCCGATGCGTGGGTCGTCGGCGCCGACCAGGTCGCCGTGCTCGCAGATCCTGCGGGCGCCGATCGCCTGCTCGGCAAGCCCGGTACGGCCGAGCGCTGCCGCGAGCAGCTCGCCGCCTGTTCCGGTCGCAGCGTCGCCTTCCTGACCGCGGTCGCCGTGCTGCGCGGCCGTGACGGCACCGCGCACGAGTTCCTCGACACCACCCGGGTCGCGTTCCGACGGCTCGATCCGGCGTCGATCGAGCGCTACGTCGCCGGCGAATCGCCGCTCGACTGCGCCGGCGGCTTCAAGAGCGAGGGCCTCGGGATCGCGCTGTTCGAGTCCATTGCGAGCACCGATCCGACCGCGCTCGTCGGTCTGCCGCTGATCGCCCTCGCCGCCATCCTGCGCGCCTGCGGGTATCAGATCCCCTGACGCCGGCGCGCGGCCTTCTGCGGTTGCGTGCGGCCGATCGCGTCGAGCACGGCGGCGAGCTCGGCGGGCAGCGGCGAGCTCGCGTGAAACGGCACGCCGGTGCCCGGCCAGTCGAAGGCGACGGAGTGCGCGTGCAGGAACGTGCGCTTCAGCCCGAACTCGCGCAGCGCGGCGTTGCGCGTTCGATCGCCGTACTTGTCGTCGCCCAACAGCGGATGGCCGGCATACGCCGCGTGCACGCGAATCTGATGCGTTCGCCCGGTCGGGATCCCGACCTCCATCAGCGTCGCGAGCTTGCCGAAGAACTGCACGGGCGTAAACACGCTGACCGAGCTCTTGCCGGCCGTGGCGACGCGCACGTGCCGCTCGCCGCGCTCGCGGGCATCGGTCGCGAGCGGCGCGTCGATGCGCTTCTTGCCGAGCTGCCAGCTGCCGCCGACCAGCGCAAGATAGGTCTTTTGCAGGCCGCCGTCGCGGATCATCGCGTGCAAGGCCGCGAGCGTCGCGCGGTCGCGCGCGACCAGCAGGCAGCCGCTCGTGTCCCGATCCAACCGATGCACCAGTTCGAGATTCTCCTGCGGCCTCGCGGCGCGCAAGGTCTCGATCACGCCGAAGCTCATGCCGCTGCCGCCGTGCACCGCGACCCCGCTCGGCTTGTCGATCACCAGCAAATGCCGGTCTTGGTGGATGACCGCGCGCTCGATCAGCTCCTGCAGACTCGCCGACGGCCGGACCGGCGCATCCGTATGATCGATCCGCACCGGCGGCAGACGCACCGAGTCGCCGGCCGCCAGCCGATACTGCGCAGCCACCCGCTTCGCGTTGACCCGCACTTCGCCCTTGCGCAACAGCCGGTAGACGCGGCTGCGCGGCACCGACTTGAATTGCCGCAGCAGAAAATTATCGATCCGTTGACCGGCTTGCGCCTCGGTGACTCGATGCGTCGACACGGCACTCTTGGCGTGCGCGCCGTGCGCGCCGCTGCCGGGCGCAGTGCGAGGGCCGCTCATCGCGCCACTCGGCCGAATTCTAAGATGTTGATTACATTGACCATCAAGAGTGCTCGTGTTAGTCTTCCAAGACCGTGCCAGGGCGGCGGATCCTCGAATGGATGACGCGCGAAGGCACCGGTTTCAAGGTGGCGCCCCGGTCCGTTGGGGAGCCGCATATTAGTTGGTTCTGGACTTCCAGACCATCGCTCGGCCGATGAGAAAGACGCAGGAAGGCCTCGCGAGGCGCTCGCGTCGTGAAAGCGGTCAACCGAGAACCAAGGTCCCGGGCTTGCCGTATACATTGTGGTCAGTTTGGTTCGTGATGCGGTCGATCGCAGATCATGCGCTCGGCGGCACGCAGAGCCGTGTCGCGTCCGGCGGCTCGGTCCCGGCCTCCATTCTCCTGCTCTCGTCGGCCCCTACCACGTCAGTTGGGGCAAATGAAAAGAATGCTTGTCAACGCAATTCAAGAAGAAGAATTGCGAGTCGCGCTGGTCGACGGTCAGAAACTCTACGACCTGTCTATCGAAATCCCTTCCCGGGAACAGAAAAAATCCAACATCTATAAAGGCCGGATCACCCGCGTCGAACCGAGCCTCGAGGCCGCGTTCGTCGAGTACGGCGCGCAGCGCCACGGCTTTCTGCCGCTGAAGGAAGTCTCGAAGGAGTGCTTCCGCCAGCAACCGGCGGCGGGCGGACGCGTCAACATCAAGGACGTGCTGCAGGAAGGCCAGGAACTCATCGTGCAGGTCGAGAAGGAGGAACGCGGCAACAAGGGCGCCGCGCTGACGACCTTCATCAGCCTCGCCGGGCGCTTCCTCGTGCTGATGCCGAACAATCCGCGCGCCGGCGGCGTCTCGCGCCGCATCGAGGGCGAGGATCGCGACCAGACGCGCGAGGCGATGAACGCGCTGCAGATCCCCGACGGCATGGGTGCGATCGTGCGCACCGCCGGCGTCGGCCGCTCGACCGAGGAACTGCAGTGGGATCTCGACCACCTGAGGAGCGCCTGGGACGCGATCATCCAAGGGGCCGAGACCAAGGCCGCGCCGTTCCTGATCTTCCAGGAAGGCGATGCGGTCACGCGCGCGCTGCGCGATTATTTCTCGGACGACATCGGCGAGTGCCTGATCGATCAGCCGGAGGCGTTCCAGAAAGCGCAGGAATACATGCAGCGCTTCATGCCGCCGGACACGCAGCGCAAACTGAAGGTCTACCAGGATCCGGTGCCGCTGTTCACGCGCTATCAGATCGAGAGCCAGATCGAGTCGGCGTACTCGCACAAGGTCACGCTGCCCTCGGGCGGCAGCCTGGTGATCGATCAGACCGAAGCACTGGTCTCGGTCGACATCAACTCGGCGCGCAGCACGCGCGGCGGCGACATCGAAGCAACCGCGCGCAATACGAACCTCGAGGCGGCCGAGGAGATCGCGCGACAGCTGCGGCTGCGCGACATCGGCGGCCTGATCGTCATCGATTTCATCGACATGGAACTGCCGGCGAACCAGCGCGCGGTCGAGGACATGCTGCGCGAGGCGGTGAAGATGGACCGCGCGCGGATCCAGATCGGCCGGCTGTCGCGATTCGGCCTGCTGGAGATGTCGCGGCAACGGCTGCGGCCCGCTCTCAGCGAGACGACGCACATCAGCTGCCCGCGCTGCGGCGGGATGGGTTCGATCCGCGGCGTCGAGTCGATGTCGCTCGCACTGTTGCGCCTGATCGGCGAGGAGGCGCGCAAGGAGCGCACCGGCCGGGTCATCGCGCAGGTGCCGGTCGACATCGCGACTTACCTCATCAACGAGAAGCGCGACTGGCTGAACCAGATCGAATCGCGTGACAAGGTGTCGCTGGTGATCGTGCCGAATCCGCACATGCAGACGCCGGCATATTCGCTGCGACGGATCCGCGACGACGAGAAGGAGCTGCCGGAGAACAACCCCGTGAGCTACCTGATCCCCGAGCAGCCGGCGATCGAAGATTCGAACATCGGCGACCGCGACAAGAAGCCGCCGACCGACGTGCCGCTCGTACCGACGATACTGCCGAGCTCGGCGGCCCCGATCGTGCCGATCCCGGTCGAACCGCCGGCGCCCATGCAGGCCGTGCCGGCGGGTCCGCGCCGCGGCGCGCTCGTGCGGCTGTGGATCTGGCTCGTCGGCGAGCGTCCCATGGCCAGGGAACCGGCGGCGCGCTCCGCAACGCCGGCGCATCAGCCGCGTGAGCACGCCGGCCCGCGCGATGTACGCCACGACCGCTACCGCGGGCGCGACGGCCGCGATCGCGACGGACGCTCGCGCGACGGGCGGCGCGACGGGCCGCGCGAGAGCCGGCGCGACGAGCCGCGCCGCGACGGTCGATCCCGCTACGAAGGACGCGGCGACGGGCCGGCGCGCGCACCGAGCGCGCCCCGCGCGGAGACGCCCCGCGATCAGGCCCTGCGCGCCGATCAGCCACCCCGCAACGACCAGTCTCCGCGCAACGACCAGTCTCCGCGCAACGACCAGGCTCCGCGCAACGACCAGGCTCCGCGCAACGACCAGGCTCCGCGCAACGACCAGGCTCCACGCAACGACCAAGCTGCGCGCAACGACCAAGCTCCGCGCAGCGACCAGCCGCCGCGCGGCGACCGGACACCACGCGGCGAACGCGAGCCGGGTGAGCGCACCGGACGCAGCCGCCGCCGGCGCGGCGGCCGCGGTCGGCGTGAGGGCGGCGAACACGCCGCGAACGGCCCGCAGAATGCGCCGAGAACCGCCGCCGAACCGGGCGCATCCGCCGCGCCGGGCGGCGAGGCTCCGCAGGCTGGCGCTGAGAGCGCCGCGGCATCGCCCGCTCGTGAATTTGCGCCGCCACGCGAAACGCCGCCCGCTCGTGAGCTTGCGCCGGCACGCGAGACGCAGCCGCCGCGTGAACACACTCCGGCGAGCGAACCGGCACCACCACGCGAAGGCGCACCAGTCGCGCAGCCGCAACTGCCACTGCCACCGCCACCACCACCGGCGGCCTCGGTGAGCGAGCCGAAGTACGTCGTCTGGTCGTCGTCGGCGGGATCAGCTCCGCCGAAGAGTCCCGACGATCGCTGAGGCCGGGGCGCGCGCGCCGGGAGAGCGGCGCCCGGCGCTGGAATCACCGCGGCTGCGCGAGCCTGCAGGGCAGCCCATCGCAGGCGATCGGCAGGATCGCCGCGTGCTTACCGGTGGCGGCGCGCCGACCAAAGGCGCAGTCGCAGCCGCAGCGCGGCACTCACCACGATCGCGGCGAAAGCCAGGCCGCGCAGCAGCGCGATCGCCGTCTCACCGAGGATCGCGACCGCGCCATGGCGATGGTGCGGGCCGAGCGCCAGCGCGGCGAGGCTTGCGAGTGCGGCGGTCACGGGATACACGCTGAACCACGCCGCGCGCTCGGCGGCGCCGAGTGTGCGCTGCGGCCGCGGGTTCGGCGCCCGCGCGCGCAGCGCGCGCCCTGCCACCCAGATCACGACCGCGAGGCCGAACAGCGAACTGCCCTGCTGCAGGAGCTTGAAGATCAGCAGCTGATGTCCGCCGACGTTGGCGAGGTCGTCGTTCAACGCCGGGAACATGCGCACGCCGCGCGCGCCTTCGTGGGTGAAGCCGTCCCAGGCGACATGCGTGACCGCGCCGGCGAGGACGCCGGCCGCGGCGACGAGCCACTGCCGCGCATTGCCGAGCCGGGCCGCGGCCGCGTACGGGTGCGCCCGCCAGTAGCTGCCGTCCGGCAAGGCCTCGAGGACCGCCCGCTTGATCAGCAACTGGAAGATCCAGTAAGCAAGCAGACCCATCGGCAGGCAGAACGCGAACAGCGCGACGAGGCTGTGCGTTTCGGAGCGCGGCGGATCCCACGGCAACAGGTAGCCGGCGTCGGGGATCATGCTGCCGATCACCGCCGCCGACAGCAGGCGCCGCGGCGCCAGCCAGCGCGAGAACGGCAGCACGGCGGCGGTGTGGGAGATCGTGTAAGGCATCGGGCGCGCTATCCTCCGGTCGCTGCGAGCTCGGCGATGAAGCCGCGGGATGCGGCCGTCACGAGATCGAGCACCGTCTCGAAGGCCTGCGCGTCGCCGTAGTATGGATCCGGCACGTCGAGACGGCCGAGTTGCGGCGCATAGTGCATGATGAGCCGCAATTGCGCGGTTGCACCGGCGGGCCGGAGCGCCTGCAAATCGCGCAGGTTCGCGGCGTCCATCGCCAGCAGAAAATCAAAGTGCGTGAAATCCTCGAGCGCGATCTGCCGCGCCCGCAGGTCGCCGATGTCCACGCCGCGGGCGAGCGCGGCACGCCGGCTGCGCGGATCCGGGGGATAGCCGATGTGATAGGCGCCGGTGCCGGCGGAGTCGACCTCGATGCGCAAGTCCGGCGCCTCACGCGCCGCGAGATCGCGCAACACGCCCTGCGCGGTCGGACTGCGGCAGATGTTACCGAGACAGACGCAAAGCACCCGGATCACGCGCCACCCAGGACCATGCGCACACGCTCCAGGTCCTCGGGAGTGTCGATTCCCGGCGGCGGCGCCTCGGCGAGCGCCAGGATGTGGATGCGCATGCCGTGTTCCAGCGCCCGTAATTGTTCGAGCCGTTCGCTGCGCTCGAGCGGCGTCGGCTCGAGGCTCGCGAAACGCAGCAACGCCGCGACCCGGTACGCATAAACCCCGACGTGCCGCCAGGCACCGTCGAAGCGCGCCGGTCGGCCGTCCTGCGTGGCATCGCGCGGCCAGGGAATCGGCGCACGGCTGAAATACAGCGCCTCGCCCGTCGCGCCGCGCACGGCCTTGACGCAGTTCGGGTCGAGGAACTCGGCGAGGCTGCGAAACGGCGCCGCCGCCGTCGCCACATCGGCGCCCCGATCGCGCGCGAGCGCCTCGGCGAGGTTGGCGATCAGGCGCGGATCGATCAGCGGTTCGTCGCCTTGGACGTTGACGACGATCTCCTCGGCTGCGAACCCCAGGCGGCGCGCGACCTCGGCGACCCGGTCCGTCCCCGAGGCGTGCTCCGGCGCGGTCATCAGGCACTCGGCACCGAATCCGGCGGCGGCGGCGGCAATGCGTTCGTCGTCGGTCGCGACGATGACACGTTGCGCGCCGCTCGCGCAGGCGCGCTGCCAAACCAGCTGGACGAGCGGCCGGCCGCCGATCGGGGCGAGCATCTTCGCCGGCAGCCGGGTCGAGGCATAGCGGGCCGGGATCACGACCTTGAACATCGGCGGCCGGACTGCGCGCGCTAGCGATCGAGCAAGGGATCGTCGGCGGCGAGCGTGCGCGCCTCGTCCGGCAGCATCACCGGGATATCGTCACGCACCGGATAGGCGAGCCGGTCGGCGCGACAGATGAGCTCCGGCGCGGGGCCGCCGCCCGCGAGGTGCAGCGGCCCCTTGCAGATCGGACACACCAACAGATCCAGCAGTCGTTTATCCACGTTCGACCTCATCCTCGTCCGCTCGCCGTACCGCCCGTCCACCGCGCCGCTGCCGCTAGCGCGCGCATCACCCGATCGACCAGCGCCGCCTCGTCCGCCGCGCCGAACGACGCGTCGACCGGGACGAACCAATGCCGCTCGTCGGCCAGACCGGTGCATTTTACGGCATCCTTCTCGGTCATCAGCACCGGATTGCGGTCGGGGAAGCGGATATCGTCCGCCCGCAGGGTCGCATGGTCGTCGAGCGGGTGTTCGGTCACCTCGAGCCCGGCGGCGCGCAGCATGCGAAAAAAGCGCTCCGGGTTGGCGATTCCGGCCACGGCGTGCACGGTCCGGCCGGCGAAGCTCGCGAGCGGCACCGCCGCGCCGCCGCACAGACCGACCGCAACCGGCGCCTCGAGCCGCATCGCGAACTCGCCGGCGGCCGGTGTGCCGCCGTTGACGACGATCGCATCGACCGCGGCCAGCCGTTGCGGCGACTCGCGCAGCGGCCCGGCTGGCAGCAGCCGGCCATTGCCGAAGCGCCGATCGCCGTCGATCACGACGATCTGCACATCCCGTGCGAGCGCGTAATGTTGCAAGCCGTCGTCGCTCACGACGACATCGCAACCGGCCGCGACCAGCAGCTGCGCGGCCGCGGGTCGCGCCCGGCCGATCGCGACCGGCAATCCGGTGCGCCGCGCGAGCAGCAGCGGCTCGTCGCCGACGAGCGCGGCCGCATCGCCCGGCTCGACGAGCCTCGGGCCGGCCGACGAGCCGCCATAGCCGCGCGTCGCGATTCCGGGACGGCGGCCCGCGGCCGCGAGCCGCGCCGCCAGCCAGGCGACGAGCGGCGTCTTGCCGGTGCCGCCGACGCTCAGGTTGCCGACGACGATGACCGGGCAGCCGACGCGGCGCGACACGAGCCACCCCCGCCGGTACGCCGCCCGCCGCGCCGCGCTCGCCGCGCCGTAGACCCTGGAGGCCGCCACCAGCCAGCCCGGCGGCGAACCCCGGTACCAGAGGCGATTGAACCAGGACTGGGCCGACATGCGTTGCGTCCGGTGCCGCCGCTCAGGCGTTGAACTGCATCCCGTGCAGCGCCGCGTACAGGCCGCCGGCCGCGAGCAGTTCCCGGTGCGTGCCGGTCTCGACGATGGCGCCACGGTCGAGCACGATGATCCGGTCCGCGCCTTCGACGGTCGACAGGCGGTGCGCGATCACGAGCGTCGTGCGCCCGCGCATCAGCAGCGCGAGCTCCTGCTGCACCCGGCGCTCCGATTCATTGTCGAGCGCCGCGGTTGCCTCGTCGAGGATCAGCACCGGCGAGTCCTTGAGCAGCGCCCGGGCGATCGAGATCCGCTGGCGCTGCCCGCCGGAGAGGTTCTGGCCGCGGTCGCTGAGCGGGCTGTCGAGCCCCTGCGGCTGGCTCGCGACGAAGTCGACGACGTTCGCGGCGCGCGCGGCCTCGTAGATTTCGGCATCGGTCTTGCCGACCGCGTTGAACGCGATGTTGTTGCGGATCGTGTCGTTGAACAGCACGACGTCCTGGCTGACGAGGCTCACCTGCGATCGCAGGTCCTCGAGGCGGTAGTCGCGCACGTCGTGGCCGTCGAGCAGCACCGCCCCGCCGCGCACGTCATAGAAGCGCGGCACGAGACTGACGAGCGTCGTCTTGCCGCTGCCCGAGCGGCCGACGATCGCGACGGTTTCCCCGGGGCGGGCGCGAAAACTGACGTCCGCGAGCACGGCGCCCTTGTCGTGCGCATACTCGAAGGAGACGTTGCGGAACTCGATCTCGCCGCGCGCCCGTTCGAGCCGCAGCCCGCCGCCGCGATCCTCGGGCGCGTGGTCGATGATCTCGAAGACGCTCTCGCCGGCGGCGATGCCCTGCTGCAGGGGACCGCTGATGTTGACCAGCCGGCGCAGGTGCGGCGGAATCATCATCGCGGCGGCGAGGAAACCGATGAACACGTCGATGCGCAGGCCGTGGGCGAAGACCTGGCGCTCCGCCACGTAGAGCACGCTCGCGAGCGCGATCGAGGCGATCAGCTGCACCACCGGATTGCTGAGCGCGCTCGCCAGCACGAGTTTCATGTTCGAGGCGCGGTTCGCCTCGTTGACGCGCTCGAAACGCTCGATCTGATGCTGCTCGGCATTGAAGATCTTGATCAGCCGATGCGCGTCGATCGCCTCCTTCGCCACCCGGGTGATGTCGCCCATCGAATTCTGGATCCGCGTGCTGTAGCGGCGGAAGCTGCGGTTCGCCACCTGCATCAGCCAGCCGATCGGCGGCGCCGCGGCGATGCAAAAGAGCGCCAGGCGCCAGTTCCAGTAGAACAGGTACGCGAGCAAGCCGACGACGCTCAGGCTGTCGCGGATCAGCGATACGGAGGCGTTGGTCGCCGCGGCCGCGACCATCTCCGTGTTGTAGGTGAGCTTCGAGAGCAAATGCCCGGACTGCTGGCCGTCGAGGAAGGAGGTGGGCAGGCGCAGATAGTGCGCGAACACCTCGTGGCGCAGCCGCTTGATGATCTGGCGGCCGACCCAGCCCGGAAAGTAGTTCGAGGCGAAGTCGCCGAGCCCGCGCAGCAGAAACAGGCCGACCACGGCTGCGGGAACCAGCCACAGCACCTTCGGATCGTGCTCGAGGAACGTGCCGTGCGCGAAGGTCTGAACGAGGTAGGCGAGCCCGGCCTCGGTCGCCGCGAACAGCATCATGCCGAGCACGCCGATCAAGTACACGCCGAGGTGCGGGCGGGCATACGAGAGCAGTCGCCGATAGACCGCCCAGGGATTGCGGCTCGCCGCGCCCGTGCCGTCCGGCACCGCGCTCACCGCGCGGCGCCCTCGTGGGTGGTCGCGATGTCGAGGCGCGCGAAGCCGAGCTGCCCCGCGACGTCCATCGCCGTGACCACCGACTGGTGCGTCGTGCGCCCATCCGCGCGGATCAGCAGCGGTCCGCGCTGCGCACCGGCGGCCTTCGCGAGCGCCGCCCGCAGCGTCCGCGGATTCTCGTTCACCAGCTCGCGACCGTTGACGAGGTAGCTGCCGTTCGCGGTGATCGTGATCACGAGCGGATCGCGCAGGCCCGCGGCCGGCACGTCGCTCGCGCGCGGCAGTTCGACGCGAATCCTCGAGCCGTGCTGGAAGGTCGTCGAGATCATGAAGAAGATCAGCAACACGAGCAGCACGTCGATCATCGAGATCAAATTGATCTCCGGATCGTCCCCGCGCGCGCGCTGCCGCAATTTCATCGCGGCCCCCGTCCCGCCGCCGTCGCGCGCTCATCGAGCGCATCGACGAGCTTCATCGCCTCCTTCTCCATCTGGATGACCAGGCGATCGACCTTGCCGCGCAGGTAGCGGTAGGCGATCAGCGATGGAATCGCGACACTGAGTCCCCCCGCCGTCGTGATCAGGGCCTCGCCGATGCCGCCGGACAGCAACCGCGGATCGCCGAGGCCGCCCGCCGTGATCGCGTTGAAGGCGTGGATGATGCCCGCCACGGTGCCGAGCAGGCCGAGCAGCGGCGCCACCGCCGCGATCGTGCCGAGGGAGTTCAGGAAGCGCTCCAGGTCGTGCACGACGTGCCGTCCGCCGTCCTCCAGCCGCTCGACCATCAGGTCGCGGGGCTTGTTGCGGTTCCTCAGACCGATCGCGAGCAGCTTGCCGAGCGGGGAGTTGCGCTCGAGCGCGGCGATGAACTCATCGTTCAATTCGCCCGATTCGATCCAGTTCCAGACCCGGCGGCCGAGGTCGCGCGGTATCACGCGTCCCGTCTGCAGCGCCCACAGGCGCTCCAGGATGATCGCGACCGCCGCTATCGAGCACAGGACGATCGGCCACATGAAGCCGCCGCCCGCGCGGATGATTTCCCACATTGCCGACCCGTTCGTTGCTTCGGTGTGAGCCGGCATGATACTTGACCGGCTGCGGCAGAGACAGACCGGGCCGCGGGCGCCCCGCCCTGCCGCGGTTTCGCGACGGCTGGCGCGGCGACACGGCATAATGGACCCAGGGAAACGGCAAACGAAGCACCATGCAGCGCTGGCTGAAATCGATCACCCCGAACCGCGAGTCGCTCGAAAGGCACTGGTGCCTGAAGCCGTTCGCCGCGATCGTCGGCCAGCCCGGCTGCTGGACGTTTCACCGCGCGAACGTCACCCGCGCGTTCGCCCTAGGCCTGTTCATCGCGTTCATCCCGCCGACGCCGTTCTTCCCGGTGCACGTCGTCGTCTGCTCGATCCTCGGCGTGCTGCTGCGCCTGAACCTGCCGGTGTTGTACGCGACGGTGTTCCTCAGCAATCCGTTCACCTGGTTGCCGCAGATCGCGGGCTCCCTCTGGCTCGGCTCGAAGCTGCTCGGCATCGATCTCGTGCCCTTCATTCGTCAACTGGGCGAGGGCCCCCTCGGCGCGATGGTCGGCCGGGTCTGGCCGCCGCTGCTGCTCGGCGCGCTCGCGCTCGGCACGGTTGCCGCGCTCCTCGGCTACGTGCTCGCGCAGTTCGCATGGCGCCTGCGCGTCGTGCGCCATCTGCGCCGGCGGCGCAAACGCTCAGCCGCCCGCGCCCGCGCCGCCGGCGCGCTCGATTAGCCGGCCTTCGGCGAGCGTCAAGATCCGCTCCATGCGCGCCGCCAGGCGCTCGTCGTGCGTGACGATCACGAGGCTCGTGCCGAACTCGCGATTCAGCTCGAGCATCAGCTCGAACACCTGCGCGGCGTTCGCGCCGTCGAGATTGCCGGTGGGCTCGTCGGCGAGCACCAGTTGCGGGCGCGTGACGAGCGCGCGCGCGACGGCCGCGCGCTGCCGTTCCCCGCCCGAAAGTTGCGAGGGCCGGTGTTCGAGCCGCTCGCCGAGGCCGACCCGCCGCAGCAGCGCCGCCGCCGCCGCGCGCGCCGCGCGCGGCTGCATGCGCCGCACGAGCAGCGGCATCGCCACGTTCTCGAGCGCACTGAACTCGGGCAGCAGGTGGTGGAACTGGTAGACGAAACCGACCGCCCTGTTACGCAGTTCGCCGCGGCCCGCGTCGCTGAGCTCGGTGATGGCGGCGCCGGCAATGCGCACGCTGCCCGCGCTCGGCAGGTCGAGGCCGCCGAGCAGTTGCAACAGCGTCGTCTTGCCCGAACCGGAGGCGCCGACGATCGCAATCCGCTCGCCGCGGCGCACCGCGACGTCGGCGCCGCGCAGCACCCGCAGCGTCGTCGCGCCTTGGACGAACTCCTTGACGAGACCCGTCCCCTCGAGCACCAGATCGTTCGCGATGGCCATCCGGTCGATTCCTCAGTCGTTGCGCAGGGAGTCGGCGGGGGCGAGCCGCGCCGCCCGCCATGCAGGGTAGATCGTCGACACGCAGGCAAGCGCGAACGCAATGCCGCAGATGCGCAGCACGTCGCCCGGCAACACCCGCGCCGGCAGCTCGCTCATGAAGTACACGCGCGCATCCAGGAACTTGACGCCGAGCAGGTGCTGCAGAGCGCCCACCAGATCCTGCAGGTTTACCGAGATCAGCACGCCGAGGGCGACGCCGGCGGCGATGCCGAGCACGCCGATGAGGCTCCCCTGCACGACGAAGATCGCGAGGATGCTGCGCGGCGAGGCACCGAGCGTGCGCAGGATCGCGATGTCGCGGCGCTTGTCCTTGACCACCATGACCATCGTCGAGACCACGTTGAACGCGGCGACCGCGACGACCAGCGAGAGGATCACGAACAGGATGTGCTTCGTGATCTGGATCGAGCGGAAGAAGTTCGCGTGCTGGCCGGTCCAGTCGTCGACGTAGAAGCCGCCGCCGAGCGCGAGCGCGGCGCGGCGCACGATCTGCGGCGCCTGGTACATGTCGTGCATGCGCAGGCGGATGCCCGTCACGGCGCCGCCCATGCGCAGCACTCTGGCCGCGTCGCCCATGGACACGAGTGCGACCCGCCGGTCGAAGTCGTACATGCCGACCGACAGGATGCCGGCGACGCGGAACGAGCGCATCCGCGGGATGATCCCCACCGGCGTGACGTCGCCCTCGGCGACGATCATCACCACCCGGTCGCCGACCCGCGCGCCGAGCGCCGCCGCAAGATCCTTGCCAAGGATCACGCGGTAGGACCCGCAGGTGAGGTCGCCCAGCCGCCCGCTCAGCAGGTGGCTGCCGAGCGAGGCGACGCGTGCCTCCGACCGCGGGTCGATGCCCTCGATCAGGATCCCCGCGGATTTGCCGCGGCGGATCAGCATGCCCTGCTGTTCGACGTACGGCGCGGCGCCGGCGATGCCCGGAAACTTCTCGAGTGTCGCCAGATCGCGCCGCCAATCCGTGATCCGCCCCTCGAGGCCGGAGATCGTCGCGTGCGCGGTCAGGCTCAGGATCCGGGTGCGCAGCACCTCCTCGAAGCCGTTCATGACCGACAGCACGACGATCAGCACCGCGACGCCGAGACACAGGCCGAGCATCGCGATGGTCGCGATCAAGGAAGCGAAGCCGCGCCGGGGCGACGCCCGCAGATAGCGCAAACCGAGGAAGCCCTCGTACCAGAAGCCCATCATTCGTACCGCAGGGCTTCGGCGGGCAGCGTCCGCGCCGCCCGCCGCGCCGGATAGATCGTCGCGACGAAGGTGAGCAGCAGGGCCGTGACCGCGATGATCACGATGTCGCGTACATGCGGCTCGCTCGGGATCGTCGAGATGTAGTACACGTTCGGATCCATGATGTAGAACCCGAAGGTGTTCTGCAGAAACGGCACGATCGTGCCGACGTTGAGCGCGAGCGCGAGTCCGAGCGCGACGCCGATCGCCGTGCCGGTCCAGCCGATCAGCAGGCCCTGGGTCATGAACACGGCGAGCACGCCCCCCGGGGTCATGCCGAGGGTGCGCAGGATGGCGATGTCGGTGCGCTTGTCGTTGACGACCATGACGAGGGTCGCGACGATGTTGAACGCCGCGACCGCGACGATCAACATCAGGATCAGGCCCATCATGGTCTTCTCGATGCCCACCGCGCGGAAGAACACCGCGTCCTGCTGGGTCCAATCGCGCGCGGTGAGCCCCGGCACGCGCCTCGCCGCCGCGCGCGCGAGCGCCGGCGAGTCGAGCACGTCGTCGAACTTCAGGCGGATACCGGTCGGTCCGTGCAGGTCGCGCAGCGCCTCGGCGTCTTGCAGGTCGATCAGCGCGAGCACGCTGTCGTGTTCCTGCAGCCCGACCTCGAAGGTGCCGACCACCTGGAATTGCTGCAGCCGCGGCGCAAACTGCGTGCCGCGCGCGCCGTTCGCCGGATCGCCGCTCGGGATCATCACCGTCACGCTGTCGCCGACGCCGACCTGCAGCTTGTAGGCGAGCATTCGGCCGAGGATGATGCCGTGCAGCCCGGGCTTGAGGTTCGAAAGCCTCCCCTGGGTCATCGACCGGGCGACCGTCGATACGCTGCGCTCGAGCGCCGGATCGACGCCGCGCAGGATCGCGCCGCTCATCGAGGGCGCGCGGCTCAGGATGGCGTCGGTGTCGAGGTACGGCGCCGCGCCGACCAGTCCCTTCGAGCCGCGCAGGGCTTGGATCCGCCGCCGCCAGTCGGTGATCGCCGCGCCGCCGTCGCGCAGCACCGCATCGGCCGAAACGCTCAGCAGGCGCGTGCGCAGTTCCGTCTGGAAGCCGTTCATCACCGACAACACCGTGATCAGCGCCGCGACGCCCACAGCCACGCCGAGCAAGGAGACCCAGGTGATGAACGAGACGAAGAAGCTGTGCTCGCGGGCCAGCGAATAGCGCAGGCCGACGAAGAGCGGAAGCGGTTGAAACATGTCCGGCGATTAAACCACAGGCCGGCAAATTTCGGGCCCGGAGCGATGAAAAAGAGCCGATCCGGGCATTCCTCGGAATGTTAAGTGCGTCAAATTTCGCGGTTTTTGACCGGTGCTATAGTGGCGGGGTTCTGAGCAATCGCGTCGAGGTGCGCCATGCGGTTCGGAAAATGGCTGATTGCCGCGCTGCTCGCGGCGGGGGTTTGCGGATACGCTGCCGCCGAGATGATCGCGGTCGGCGGCTCGATCGAGGTCGCGAAGCCCGCGTTCCCGACGCCGAAGCGCGGCATGACGATGGCCGAAGTCGCCAGGCGCTTCGGCGAGCCGCGCGAGAAATTGCCGGCGGTCGGCAAGCCGCCGATCACCCGCTGGCAATATTCCGGCTACACGGTGTATTTCGAATACCAGTACGTGATCGACAGCGTGGTTGCGGGCTGACGCCCGCTTCGCGTAACATCGCGGGCCCGTTGGCTTCAGCGCCGACCGCGAGCGGCCGCGCCCGCGGCCGCCGCCCGTGGTGCCGTTTGCCGCGACGATGAGTTCCGCGACCGCCCTCCCCGTGACCAAGCAACTGCTTGCGCCGCGCCTGCCGACCTCGCCGGCCGAACCGTTGCGCTGGGGGCGCCTGTACGGCGCCGCGACGGCGCTGGCGATCGCCGAGGTTGCGGCCGCCGTCGCGCAGCCGCTGATCGTGATCGCGCGCACGCCACGCGCCGCGGAGGCGCTGTGCGAGGAGATCGCCTTCTTTGCCGGCGCGGGCCTGGCGGTGGACAGTTTCCCCGATCTGGAGACGCTGCCCTACGACGGCTTCTCGGCGCACCCGGACATCACCTCGGCGCGCTTGCGTGCACTCGCCGCTCTGCCGCGCGCGCAGCGCGGCGTCTGGGTCGCCGCGATCGACGCGCTGCTGCAGCGGTTGCCGCCGCGCAGCTACATCGAGGCGCACTCCCTGCAGGTGCGCCTCGGCGAGGAACTCGACGTCGCCGCCTTGCGCGCGCGGCTCGCCGCGGCCGGCTACGCCGCCGTCACGCAGGTCGCCGCGCACGGCGAGTTCGCGGTGCGAGGCTCGCTGATCGACGTGTTTCCGATGGGCTCGGACGAGCCCTACCGCATCGACATGCTCGATCGCAGCGTCGACAGCATCCGCGTGTTCGACCCGCAAACACAGCGCTCCGGGGCCAAGCCGCCGAAAATCGACCTGCTGCCGGCACGCGAGACGCCGCTCGATCCGGACGCGGTGCGCGAGTTCCGCCGCCGCTACCGCAGCCGCTTCGGCGGCGACCTCGGCGAGCAGCCGGTGTATCGCGACGTCAGCCGCGCAATTGCCGCGGCCGGCGTCGAGTACTACCTGCCGCTGTTCTTCGAGCGCGCCGCGGTCTTCTTCGAGTACCTGCCGCCCGCCGCGATCCTGATCGACGTCGACGACGCCTGCGCCTCGGCCGAGACCGTCTGGAGCGGGATCTGCGCGCGCCATGAGCAGCTGCGGCACGATCTGCAGCGCCCGATCCTCGATCCGGGCGAGCTGTTCCAGGACCCCGGCGAGTTCGCCGCCGGCATCGCGCATTGGCCGCTGGTGCGCGCACAGAACTTCGAGCTGACGCCGGACACGGCCGGCGCCGCGCAGAACTTCGCGACCGCGAACCCGGTGCGGGTCGCGGTCGACGTGCGCGCCGAGGAGCCGGCCGCCGCGCTCGCCGCGCATCTGTCGGCAACGCCGGCGCGCGTGCTGCTGGTCGCCGAATCGGCGGGACGCCGGGAATTGCTGCTCGACCTGCTGCGCGGGCGCGGGATCCGCCCGCACCCCTACGACAGCTTCTTAGCATTCGCCGAGGGCGGGGCAAAACTCGGTATCACGGTGTCGACCGCCGCGCCAGGACTGCGGCTCGAAGCGCCGCCGCTCGAGATCCTGACCGAATCGCAGCTGTTCGCCGACCGGGCGCGCCAGGAACGGCGCCGCCGCCGGGCCGAGCGGGATCCGGCCAAGATCCTCAAGGAGCTGGCGGACCTGCGGATCGGCGCGCCGGTCGTGCACGAGACCTACGGCGTCGGCCGCTATCGCGGCCTGCAGACGATGGACGTCGCGGGACAGCTCGGCGAATTCCTGGTCCTGGAATACGCCGACGGGGACACGCTGTACGTACCGGTCCAGGCACTGCACCTCGTGTCGCGCTATACGGGCGCACCGGCCGAAACCGCCCCGCTGCACAAGTTGGGCGGCGACCAGTGGCAGAAGGCCCGGCGCAAGGCCGCGCAGCGGATCCGCGACGTCGCCGCGGAGCTGCTCGACCTGTACTCGCGCCGCGCCGCGCGCCAGGGCGCGGTGATCACCGCACCGGAGGCCGAGTACCGCGCCTTCCAGTCCGGCTTTCCCTTCGAGGAGACCGCCGACCAGGCCGCGGCGATCGCCGAGGTGCTCGCCGACCTGCGCTCCGGCAAGCCGATGGATCGGGTCATCTGCGGCGACGTCGGTTTCGGCAAGACCGAAGTCGCGCTGCGCGCCGCGTTTGTCGCGGCGCAGGCCGGTAAGCAGGTCGCGGTGCTGGTGCCGACCACCCTGCTCGCGCAGCAGCACCTGACGACGTTCACCGACCGCTTCGCCGACTGGCCGGTGCGCATCGAGAGCCTGTCGCGGTTCCGCAGCGCCAAGGAGGCCGACGCGGTGCTCGCGGGCATCGCGAGCGGTGCGGTCGACATCGTGATCGCGACGCAGAGGCTCCTGCAGGGCAAGGTGCGCTTCAAGGATCTGGGCCTCGTCATCGTCGATGAGGAGCACCGCTTCGGCGTGCGCGACAAGGAGAAGCTGAAGGCGCTGCGTGCGGAGGTTGACGTGTTGACCCTGACTGCGACGCCGATCCCGCGCACGCTGAACATGGCGATGGGCGGCCTGCGCGATCTGTCGCTGATCACGACCCCGCCGGCGGAGCGGCTTGCGGTAAAGACCTTCGTGCTGGAATGGAACGAATCGATCGTGCGCGAGGCCTGCCTGCGCGAGATCCGCCGCGGCGGCCAGGTCTACTTCGTGCACAATTCGATCGACACGATCGAGCGCACCGCGCAGGCGGTCCGCGAGCTGGTACCCGAGGCGACGGTCACGGTCGGGCACGGGCAGATGCGCGAGCGCGATCTGGAACAGTTGATGCTCGACTTCTATCACCGGCGCTTCAACGTGCTGGTGTGCACGACGATCATCGAGAGCGGCATCGACGTACCGACCGCGAACACGATCGTGATCGACCGCGCCGACCGCTTCGGGCTCGCGCAGATCCACCAATTGCGCGGCCGTGTCGGCCGCTCGCATCACCGCGCGTACGCCTATCTGATCACGCCGCCGCACGCGGCGATGACCGCCGACGCGGTCAAGCGCCTCGAGGCGCTCGAGTCACTCGAGGAGCTCGGCGCCGGGTTCACTCTCGCGACCCATGATCTCGAGATCCGCGGCGCCGGCGAACTGCTCGGCGACGAGCAAAGCGGCCAGATCGAGGAGATCGGCTTCAATCTGTACATGGAACTGTTGGCCAGAGCGGTCGCCGCGCTGCAGGCCGGCAAGCAGCCGGACCTCGAGCGCGCGCTCGACGCCGGGCCCGAGATCGACCTGCACGTGCCGGCGCTGATCCCGCAGGACTACGTGCCCGACGTGCACCTGCGCCTGATGCTCTACAAGCGCATCGCCGGCATCGCCTCCGGCGAGGAACTCGACGAGATGCGGGCCGAACTGATCGATCGTTTCGGGCCGCTGCCGGCGTTCGCCGGCTCGCTGCTGCGCATTGCGCGCCTGCGGCTGCGCGCCGCGGCGCTCGGCATCCGCAAGATCGACGCCGGCGCCGCCGCCGGCTATCTGCAGTTCGAGGAGCGCAACTCGGTCGAACCGCAGCGCGTGCTCGAGCTGATCCGGCGCAAGCCGCAGGAATACCGCCTCGACGGACCGCTGAAACTGCGCTTTACGCACGCGGAACGCGGCGAGGAGCAGCGGTTCGCGCGCATCGACCGTTTGCTCGATCAGCTCGCTTGATCGCCGCCCCGGTCACGCCGCGCGATTTCGGCCGAGCTGTTTCGCGACCGCGAGCTGCCGGCGTGCCTGGTCGAGCAGGCTTGCCGGCTGCGCATCGAGCGCCGGCGTCGCCGCGGCGACGCCGACGCTGACGCTGACGTAGCGAACCACGGTCGATCGCGGGTGGTGGATGCGCAGCTCGCGCACGCGCTCGGCCATGGTGTTGCCGATCCGCATCGCCTGCTCGCCGCCGACTCCGGGCGCGAACGCGAGCAGGTTGCCGCCTTCGATGCGCGCGACGGCGTCGCTCGCGCGGCGCAGGCAGCCGCCGATGCAGTGGCCGACGCGGCGGATCGCCGAATCGCCGGCGGCGCGGCCGAACGTCGCGTTGTACAGCCCGAGCGCATCGACGTCGATGCAGAACGCGGCGATGCTGTGCTGCTCGCTCTGCGCCGTCGACCAGTCGCGCTTCAGCAGTTCCTCGAGATAGGCGGCGCTGTACAGTCCGGTCAGCCGATCGTCGCGGACCGCGACCGGCACCGGCAGCGGCGGGACGCGCACATCGTGGGCGGCGGCGGTCCGGCCCTTCAGGCGCTCGGTCGCGTCCCGGTGGTAGCCGGCGTAGAGCGTCAGGCGGCCCGGCGGCTCGAACAGCGGCACGATGCAGATCTCGTTCCAGAACATCGTGCCGTCCTTGCGGTAGTTGCGCATCAACACGCGGCAGGACTCTTCGCGCCGGATCGCCTCGCCTAAGGATTGCCGGCCGTCCTGATCGCGGTCCGTCCCCTGCAGGATTCGCAGGTTGTGGCCGAGCAGGTCCGCGGCCGCAAAGCCCGTCAGCCGCTCGAACGCGGGGTTGACGTAGAGCACCGGGCGGTCCGGATCGACCGCATCGACCAGGACGATGCCCTCGGGCGCCGCATCGACGATGCGGCCAAGGGCGCTCGCGTCGGCCGGCCTCACGTTCCGGCCTCCGTGAGCCTGAGCGGCGGCGCGGCCGACAGCGCCGCGACCGCCGCCGCGGCCTCCCGCCAGCGCGGCATCGCCGCGAGATCCGTGGGCGCTGCGCCGCGCGCGCGCATGCGCATGATCCGCGCCTGCGAGGCCGGATTCATCCGCTCGGGCTTGAAGTGATCGAGCACCGCGAGCACCGCCGGCCGATCGTTGCAGATCGGCAGCACGTCACAGCCGGCGGCAAAGCTCGCGCGCGCGCGCGCGACGATGTCGCCGAACGCCGCCGCGCCCGTCATCGTCAGGTCGTCGGCGAACACACAGCCGTGGAACTGCAGATCGCCGCGCAGGATCTCGCTGATCCAGCGATGCGACAGGCTCGCCGGCAGCTCGTCGACCCGGGTGTAGACGACGTGCGCGGCCATGACCGCCGACAGATTGTTCGCGATCAGCAGCCGATACGGCCTGAGGTCGGCCTCCAGGTCCGCGAGGCTGCGCCGGTCGACCGGCAGCGCGACGTGCGAGTCGGCGACGACCGCGCCGTGTCCCGGGAAATGCTTGGCGGTCGCCGCCATGCCCGCCTCGCGCATGCCGGCGGCGTAGGCGGCGGCGAGCGCACCGACCGCATCCGCCTCCTTGTGAAACGCGCGGTCGCCGATGATCTCGCTGACCCCGTAGTCGAGATCCACGCAGGGCGCGAAGCTGAAATCGACGCCGGCGGCACGCAGCTCGATCGCCATCAGCCAGCCGGCCGTGTGCGCAAGCGCGAGCGTGCCGCGCCGATCCTCGGCGAGGCCCCGGCCGAGCGCGCGCGCCGCCGGCAGGCGCGTGAAGCCCTCGCGCAAGCGCTGCACCCGCCCGCCCTCGTGATCGACCGCGACCAGCAGCGCAGGACTGCGCAGCGCCCTGATCGACGCGGTCAGCGCGGCGAGCTGCGCGGGATCGTGGTAGTTGCGGCCGAACAGGAGCACACCGCCGACCAGCGGGTGACCGAGGACCTCGCGGTCGGCCGCCGACAGCTGCGTGCTCGCGACGTCGACCATCAGGGGCCCGAGGCTCATTGCCGGCGCTCGAATACCGCGATGGATTCGACGTGAGTCGTGTGCGGAAACATGTCCATTACCCCCGCGGCGGCCAGCTCGTACTCCTGGGAGGCGGCCAGGATCCCTGCGTCGCGCGCCAAGCTCCCCGGATGGCACGAAATATACACGACTCGCCGGGGGCGCCAATGCACGATCCGCTCGATGAGCTCGCGAGCGCCGGCCCGCGGTGGGTCGAGCAGCAGCAGATCGTAGCGCTCGGCGGCCCAGGGACCGAAGGAGACCGGCTCGAACAGGTTGTCGGCGTGGAATTGCGCGTTGTCGATGCCGTTGGCGGCGGCATTCGCCCGCGCCTTCTCGACGAGCGAGGCATCCCCCTCGATGCCGACCACGCGCGCCGCGCGCCGCGCGAGCGGCAGGGTGAAGTTGCCGAGGCCGCAGAACAGGTCGAGCACCGTCTCGCCGGGCAGGGGATCGAGCGCCGCGACCGCCGCGCCGACCATCGCATCGTTGAGCCGGCGGTTGACCTGGACGAAGTCGGCGGGGCCGAAGCGGATGCGCACGTCGCAACCGCCGATCGCGTACTCAAGCGCCGGCGCCGGGGCGCCGAGCGGCCGGATGGAATCAGGGCCGGCGCTTTGCAGATGGATCTGCACGCCAAGACGGCGGCCGAAATTCTCGAGCAGGACGCGATCCGCGTCGCTCGGCTCCTGCATCACCCGCAGCACGAGTGCCGCCGACTCGTCCCCCGCCGCGAGTTCGACCTGCGGCACGTGCTCGCGGATCGACAGTGCGCCCACGAGCGCCGCGAGCTGCGCCGGCAGCGTCGCGAACTCCCCGGTGAGCACCTCGCAGCGAACGAGGTCCGCGAGATACGGCTTGTCGCGCTCGCGAAAACCGGCGAGCACACGGCCCTTCTTCGGCACGTAGCGCACGCCGAGGCGCGCACGCCGTCGGTAGCCCCACTCCGGGCCGCGCAAGGGCGGGATGATGCGCAGGGGCCGCACCCGGCCGATGCGTGCGAGATCGTCGAGCAACTGTTGCTGCTTCGCAGCGAGCTGCGCCTCGGCGGCAAGGTGCTGCAGCGAGCAGCCGCCGCAGACCCCGAAATGCGCACAGCGCGCGGCAACGCGGTCCTTCGAGGCGCGCAGGACCTCGAGAAGGTCCGCCTCGTCCATCCGCCGCCGCCGCCTGCGGATCTCGATGGCGACCCGTTCGCCGGGCAACGCGCCGGCGACGAACACCGCCTTGCCGTCGACGCGCGCGACGCCGCGCCCGTCGTGCGCGAGCGCGACGATCTCGGCCTCGAGGCGCTCGCCGCGCCTCATGAGTCGGGCCACGCCGCGGCAAACTCGCGCCAGTGCGCGGCGGTGGAATCCTCGAGCATGCGCCGCGCACGCGCGATCTCGGCGGCGTGCTCGGTCGGCGACAGATTGCCGCGGATCAGTTCGAAGCGCAGGTAGATCAGATAGGTGTTGAGCACGTCCGTCTCGCAGTAGGCGCGGATTCTGCCGATCTCGCCGCGCCGATACGCATCCCAGACCTCGCCGCCGTGCATACCGATCTTGCCGGGCAAGCCGAGCAGGACCGCCGCATCGTTCAGGGCGATCCGGCCGCGGCCCTGGAAGCCCGAGAGGATGTCCATCAGATCCATGTGACGCCAGTGGAAGCGGCTGAGATAATTGCGGTAGCGAAAGCTTTGGTCGTGGTCGCCGAGCTCCCAGTAGCGCGCCGCGCTCACCCCGTGCAACAGGCTGCGGTAGTGCAGCACCGGCAGATCGAATCCGCCGCCGTTCCACGAAACGAGGTCCGGCGTGAACTTGTCCAGGCCGTCGAAGAAGCGCTCGATCAGATCCTTCTCCGGTGCGTCCTCCTCGCCGAGACTCCAGACCCTCAGCGAGTCGCGCGAGCGCATCGCCACCGAGATCGCGACGATCCGGTGGCGCTCGTGCGACAGGAACTCGGATCCGGTCTCCTCGCGGCGCTTGCCGAACATGACCGTCGCGACCTGCTCGTCGGACAGGTCGCGCAGCCCGTACAGGCGCCGGCCGAGATCGGTGTCCGGAACGGTTTCGATGTCGAAGATCAGCGTGTTCACGGCACGGCGTCCTTTCTCGAGCCCTGCGTGGCGGCGCCGCGAGCCTCAGCGGCGCGCCGCGCTCATCAGTTCCTTCATGTCGCGCACCGCCTTCGCGAGTCCCTCGAACAGCGCGCGCGCGACGATCGAATGACCGATGTTCAGCTCGACGATCTGCGGGATCGCCGCGACCGGCGCGACGTTGTGGTAGTGCAATCCGTGCCCGGCATGCACCGTGAGGCCGAGCGCGGCGCCGGCGCGCGCCGCCGCGCGCAGGCGCGCGAACTCGCGGGCGCGCGCGGCGCCGGCGGCCCCGGCGTAGGCGCCGGTGTGCAGCTCGACGACCGGCGCGCCGGCGCGCTGTGCCGCCTCGAGCTGCGCCGGCTCGGGATCGACGAACACCGAGACCCGCACGCCCGCGGCGCCGAGCGCGCGGCAGGCGTCCGCGACCCGCGCGCCTTGGGCGCATACGTCGAGACCGCCCTCGGTGGTGATCTCCCGGCGCGATTCGGGCACGAGGCAGCAGTCCTGCGGACGCGCCTCGCAGGCGATGCGCAGCATCTCGTCGGTCACCGCCATTTCCAGGTTCAGGCGCGTCTGCAGCGCCTCGCACAGGACCGCGACGTCGCGATCCTGGATGTGCCTGCGATCCTCGCGCAGGTGCACCGTGATGCTGTCGGCGCCCGACTGCTCGGCGAGCAGTGCCGCGTGCAGCGGATCCGGATAACGGACGCCGCGCGCCTCGCGCAAGGTCGCGACGTGATCGATGTTCACGCCGAGCGCAATCGTCCCGGCACTGGCGGCGTCCGGGTTCATGCCTGCCGCCCGCGGTGCAGTTGCGCAAGGATCTGCCGCGAATTGAGCGGCCGGCCATCGAGGCAGCTGTCGATCGCCGCGCGCAGCACGCGCTTCGCGTCGCGCAGGCTGCGCGCATCGCTGAACGCCTCGGCGTCGAGCTCGGCGAGGGATCGGCCATAGACCGCGCCGGGCGCCTCGGCGACGCAGGCCCGAGGGCCGCCCTGCGGCTCGATCCGGTAGTACATCGTCGGCTCGATCGGCCGCCCCTCCTCGGTGCACGTCAACTGCAGACCATAGCCGAGTTCATCGAGCAGCCGCTTCTCGAAGCGCCGCAGGCACGCCTCCTGGTCGGGCTGCGCGGCGAGTGCTTGCAGCGCCTCGGCGTAGCAGGCGAACACCCGCGGGTTCGGATCGCCCCGCTCGGTCAGCTTCAACAGCAGTTCGTTCAGGTAAAAGCCGCTCATCAGCCGGCTCGGCGGCAGGGACGCCGCGGGCCCATCGACCTCGGCGCCGACCAGACGGCAGGCGTCCGACCGGCCGGACCAGGAAATCAGCAGCCGCTGGAAGGGCCGCAGCACCGCGCCGAGCTTCGATTTCGGACCGGCGACGCCGCGCGCGAACAGCGACAGGCGGCCGTGCTCGGCGGTGAACGCCTCGAGGATGCGGCTCGTGTCGCGGTACGCGTAGTGATGCAGGACGTACGCCGGCGTCAGCCAGACTCGTTGCGCGTCCCTCACGGCCGCTCGTACCCGAACTGCTTCAGCGCGATCTCGCTGTCGGCCCAGTTCTCCTTGACCTTGACCCACAACTCCAGATGCACGGAACGCTGCCACAGGTCGGCGAGTTCGATCCTCGCGAGCCGGCCGATCTCCTTCAGCCGCTCGCCGCGCTGGCCGATCACGATCGCCTTCTGGCCCGGCCGTTCGACCCAGATCACGGCGTGGATCGTGATGCGCTCGCGCTCGTCGGCGAAACGCTCGATCTGCACGTTGATCCCGTACGGCAGCTCCTCGCGCAGATTCAGCGTCAGCTTCTCGCGGATCACCTCCGCGGCGTGGAACGGCTCGTCGCGGTCGGTCAGCACCTCGGGCGCGAACGCCGCCGGCCCTTCGGGCACGCGCGAACCGACCAGCTCGACCAGGCGGGCGAGATTTTCGCCGTCCTGCGCGGATACCGGCACGAGCGCCGAGGCGGGGATCCGCTCGCTCAGCCGCTCGAGGAACGGCAGCAGCCGGTCCCTCGGGTGCACGCGATCGACCTTGTTGACGACGACGATCAGCGGTTGCTTCAGCCCGCGTACGCGCTCCCAGACCCATTCGTCCTCGTCCGTGAAGCGCATCGCCTCGACGACGAACAGCAGCACGTCGGCGTCGCGCGAGGAACTGATCGCGACGCGATTCATGTACTGATTCATGATCCGCCGCGCCGAGGCGTGCAGGCCGGGCGTATCGATCAGCACGAGCTGCGTGGCGGGTCGGTTGACGACACCGAGAATCCGATGACGGGTCGTCTGCGGCTTCGGCGCGACGATCGAGACCTTGCGGCCGACGAGCGCGTTGACCAGCGTCGATTTGCCGACGTTCGGCCGGCCGACGATCGCGACGAAGCCGCAGCGAAAGGTCGGTTCGCTCATGCGGGTTTGCGCCGTTCGAGCGGCAACAACGCGATCAGGCGGTCGGCCGCGAGCTGTTCGGCGGCGCGGCGGCTGGCGCCGTCGCCCTGCGCCGCGAGACCGAGCGCCGGCACGTCGCAACGGACGGCGAAGGACTGCGCGTGCGGCTCGCCGCCGACGGCCGTCACGGTGTACTCCGGCAGCGCGATCCCGCGGCCCTGCAGCGCTTCCTGCAGCCGCGTCTTCGGGTCCTTGAGCAGGGTGGCGGCCGGCAGCTGCGCGAGCCGCGGCCCGACCAGCCGGCGCACCACCGCGGCGGCGGCCTCGAACCCGGCATCGAGGAACACCGCGCCGACGATCGCCTCGAGCGCATCGGCGAGGATCGACAGCCGTCGGTGACCGCCGCTCTTCAGCTCACCGGCGCCGAAGGTCAGCTGCTCGCCGACGCCCCGCTCCGCGGCGATCCGCCCGAGCGCCTCGCCGCTGACGAGCGTCGCCCGTTGCCGCGACAGGGCTCCCTCGTCGGCGCCGGGGAACGCCTCGTAGAGCATCGAGGCGACGGCCAGACCGAACACCGAGTCACCGAGGAACTCGAGCCGCTCGTTGTGCCGGGCGCCGGCGCTGCGATGCTTGAGGGCCATCGCGCAAAGATCCGGGCGCGCGAACGTGTGACCGAACTGCTGTTCGATCCAGACCGCCATCTGCGTCGGCGCACGCGCGGCCGTCACTGCAGCGGCACGGTCTTGTCGAAATGTGCCACCAGCGAGACGTTGCCGATGAACGGCACCTCATCGTCATAGGCGACGTGCAGTGCGACCGAGTCGTTGCCCTTCTCGATCTGCACGTCGGTCGATTGGATGTTGCTGATGCCCTCGACCTCCCAGTGCCGCTCGAGGGCGCGCCGGATCGCCCAATCATCGGCCGCGTTGCCCTTCATCTCGGCCGCGACCGAATCCATCGTGTGGGCAATGTTCATGTAGTTCAGATAGATCGGCGTCAGCCGGACCCCCGCATACACGAGCACACCGGCCATCGCCAAGATGAGCACCAAGCCGATGAAAGTCATTCCTCGTTGACGATGCCGCATGTCGCCCTCCGCAGGCCGTTGGTCAATGGATCGCTACCGCGAACTATTCATGAACCAAAATCCCGCTGCAAGGAGGCCGGATTGGACGGGGATTTTCCGGAGCGTGAAAAACAGGATGTTTTTCCCGCAGCCTCCAGGGAAGGATTCACGGCGGTCCGGAAAATCCCCGTCCAATCCGGCCTTCGTGCGTAAATAAATCGATCGTTCATGAATCGGTCACACTAGTGGATCAGGTGTCCGATCCTGCCCCAAAGCGGGCCGTCGCGCATGTCCAGATTCAGCCAGACGATGACCGCCTTGCCGACCAGGTTCGCCGCCGGGACGAAGCCGGGCGCATCCGGATCGCCCTGCCAGCGGCTGTCCTTGCTGTTGTTGCGGTTGTCGCCCATGAAGAAATAGTGGCCCGGCGGCACGGTCCACTCGCCCGTCTTGACCGGTCCGTTGGCGAACATGATCCGGTGGTGGTGCGCGCCGAGCTGTTCCCAGGCCGTGCCGACGCCGGCGTAATTCCACTGGTCGTCCTTCGGCCCCTTATAGACCGGTCCGGGGGTCTGCGGCACCGGCTTGCCGTTGACGTAGACCTGGTCGTTCGCGTCGACCCGGACGCGGTCGCCGGGCAGACCGACGAGCCGCTTGATGTAGTCGATCTTCGGGTTCGGCGGCAGGCGAAAGACGATCACATCGCCGCGCTGCGGCTTGCCGGTCGGCAGCACCAGCGTGTCGGTGACCGGCAGGCGCAGGCCGTAGGCGAACTTCTCGACGAAGATGAAGTCCCCGTCGTACAGGGTCGGCATCATCGAATCCGACGGGATCCGGAACGGCTCGAAGAGGAACGAGCGGATCACGAGCACGAGCAGGATCACCGGGAAGAACGAGCGCGCATACTCGACCGCGACCGGCTCGCGCACCTGCGCATCGGCCGTGCCGGCTTCGCGCGCGAGACTCTGCCGGCGCCGCCGGAAGAACCCGCGGTCGACTCCCCAGATCGCGCCGCTGACCGCGCCGGCCGCGACCAGCATCAGGCTGAAGTCGACCGCCTCGTAGCGGAACATGCGCCAGAGCGCGAGCGCGGCGATCGCGAGCAGCGCGTAGCCGGCGATTCGCGGCAGCGGCGGCTCCCGGGCGCCGGTCGCGGCCGGATCACGCCTGGGGCGCAGCACCCAGCCGTCATAGAGGATGAGGGCGATGCAACCGAGCGCGGCGCACGCCATGGCGATGATAAAGCCGTTTCCGTCCGTCACGAATACCCCCGGGTCCGAGAAGATTGGCCGATCAACCGGGCTTCTTGCCGACACGCAGCACGGCGAGGAACGCCTCCTGCGGAATCTCGACCTGCCCGACCTGCTTCATGCGCTTCTTGCCCGCCTTCTGCTTCTCGAGCAACTTGCGCTTGCGCGTGATGTCGCCGCCGTAGCACTTGGCGAGCACGTTCTTGCGCATCGCCTTGATGCTCGCGCGCGCGATGATGTGGCTGCCGATCGCCGCCTGCACGGCGACATCGAACATCTGCCGTGGAATCAGCTCCTGCATCTTGTCGACCAGCTCCCGGCCCCGCGAATAGGCATGCTCCCGGTGCACGATCAGCGACAGCGCGTCGATCGGGTCGCCGTTGATCAGCACGTCGAGCTTGACCAGCGGCGCTCGCTGGAAGTGGCTGAATTCGTAGTCGAAGGAGGCGTAGCCGCGGCTCGCGGACTTCAAGCGGTCGAAGAAGTCGAGCACGACCTCGGCGAGCGGCAGTTCGTACTGCAGCGATACCTGGCTGCCGAGGAACAGCATCTTCTTCTGCACGCCGCGCTTCTCGCTGCACAGCGTCAGTACCGCGCCGACGTGGTCCGGCGGCACGAGGATGTTCGCGGTGATGATGGGTTCGCGCAATTCGGCGATGCGATCCTGGGAGGGCAGCTTGGCCGGATTGTCGACGCTGATCACGCCGCCGTCTGTGAGCAAGATCTCGTAGATCACGGTCGGCGCGCTGGTGATCAGCTGCAGGTCGTACTCGCGCTCCAGCCGCTCCTGCACGATGTCCATGTGCAGCAGGCCGAGGAAGCCGCAGCGAAAGCCGAAGCCGAGCGCCGTCGACACCTCGGGCTCGAAGTGCAGCGCCGAATCGTTGAGCTTCAGCTTCTTCAGCGCGTCGCGGAACTGCTCGTAGTCGTCGGAGCTGACCGGAAAGAGGCCGGCGAAGACCCGCGGTTGAACCTGTTTGAAGCCCGCGAGCGGCGCCGCGGCGGGCACCGCGTCCAGCGTGATCGTGTCGCCGACCGGCGCACCGTCGATCTCCCTGATGCCGGCGATGACGAATCCGACCTCGCCGGTGCCGAGCTCGCGGCGGGTGACCGGCTTCGGCGCGAAGCGGCCCAGCCGGTCGACCTGGTGGCTGCGGCCGGTCGACATCACGCGGATCTTCGCCCCGGTCGGCAGCATGCCGTGCATCACCCGCACCAGCGAGACGACGCCGACGTAGTTGTCGAACCAGGAGTCGATGATCAACGCCTGCAGCGGCCCGTGCGGATTGCCCGACGGCGGCGGGATGCGCTTGACCAGCTGCTCGAGCAACTCCGGGATGCCGCGGCCGGTCTTCGCGCTCACCAGCGCCGCATCCCCGGCGGGAATGCCGATGATCTCCTCGATCTCGTGGATCACCTTCGCCGGATCCGCCGACGGCAGGTCGATCTTGTTGATGACCGGCAACACTTCGAGCCCCTGCTCGATCGCCGTGTAGCAGTTGGCGACGCTCTGCGCCTCGACGCCCTGCGCGGCGTCGACGACCAGCAGCGCGCCTTCGCAGGCGGCGAGCGAACGCGAGACCTCGTAGGAAAAATCCACGTGCCCCGGGGTGTCGATGAGATTCAGCTGATAGGTCTCCCCGTCGGCCGATTGAAATGCGAGCGTGACGCTCTGCGCCTTGATCGTGATGCCGCGCTCGCGCTCCAGGTCCATCGAGTCGAGCACCTGGGCCTGCATCTCGCGCTCGTCGAGACCGCCGCAAACCTGGATGAAGCGATCCGCGAGCGTCGACTTGCCGTGATCGATGTGGGCGATGATCGAGAAATTGCGGATATTCTTCATCTCATCCGGGTTTCGGCAAACCCCGGATTATACCGGTCATCGCGCCGACGCGAGCGCTTTGTGCACTTCCTCGGCGTCCAAGCGGCCGTGGCAGACGAGCTCGCCGCCGAACAGCAGCACCGGAATCTTGTGACCGTAACGCACCCGCGTCGCCGGATCGCGATCGACGTCCAGCACTTCGACCGGATGGCCGGCGGCCGCCGGCAGCGCGGCGAGCGACTCCAGCATCGCCTCGCACAGATGGCAGCCCGGGCGCGAGTAGAGCGTGAAGCGGGCGGTCGCCGCCATCGACCCTCGGCTTCAGCGCCTTGCCGGCGCCGGCGTCATCGCGCCGCCGGTGAAGGGCCGGACCGCGTGCGCGATGAATTCGACCGTCTGCGCCGGCACCTCGCCGACGGCCGTGACCGGGTGCCCCTCGACCACGGTCGAAAAGGCGAAACCCGCGTCGATCCGCGCGAGCCCGCGCAATGGCGCGTGCGCGGCGCGCATCGCCGCCCCCACGCCACGCTTGCGCTCGACGAACAGCGACACCGTCGCAAGGCCGTCTGAGTAGACCAGGTGTTCGGCGGGTCGCTGCGCCGATCCGATCGTCTGTACCCCGGCCGCGGTCAGACGGAACCCGGGCGGCAGCCGCGCCGGGCGCAGGTCCGCGGCGCCGGCGCTCGCCCGGGCGGTCGGGCCCTGGACGATCCAGCGCATGCCCGCGGTCGGCACGTTCGGCCGCAGCTCGCGGTCGGCGATCGTCTTCGGCATCTCGAGGGTCGCGAACAGGATCTGCTCGAGCACGCGGCCCCGCGAGTCGCACAGTTGCGTCTTCAGCGGCATCGCCGTCTTGCGATCGAGCCACAGCCGGTAGCCGAAGCGGAATTGATCCTTCGGGCTCACGACGATCACCTTGACCGGCTTGCCGAGCAAGCGCTCATCGGGCAGCGCCGAAATCCGGTAGAACCTGTCGACCCGCGGCCCGAATCGCGGCAGCGTGCTGAGGAAGGGCGAGTGGGTCGGTTGCGTCTCGACCAGCACGGTGTGCTCGTCGGGCAGATAGCAGGTCAGGCGGCCGTTGCCGCTGCGGATGTACTCGCGCCCGGACCCCTCGAGCGATTGCAGCCGCTCGGTCACCCGGCCGTGCCGATAGCGGTGGACGATGCGCATCGCCTCGACACGGCCGTCGCTCAGATGAAAGAAGGTGCCGTCGTAGTCGCGGGTCGCGAGCGCCCGGCTCATCTTCTCGAGCCAGGCGCGTGGATCGGAGGCGGTCGCCGAGAGCACCGGCGCCGTGGCGAGCAAGCCGCAGAAAACCGCGCGGCGCAGGATGCGCGCGCTGCTCCGTTGGGCGGCGCCGATCATGGACCGCCGGAGGCGCTCACCGATCGCGGGACATCGCCCGGCGGCTGGACGCTCGCGGCGCTCGCCGCGGCCCCGGTCGTCGCCGCGTTCGCGGGCGCCAGTGCCGAGGCCGCCGGCGGGAAGGTCGCGGCTGGTTCCGCGATCAGTCCGGACAACAGATTCCGCTGGCCGAGGAAGGAGGTATATTCACTGTGCGCGAACACGTAGTTCGTCAAGCGTGCCGGCGCCAGCGCCGCCGGTGTCTGCGCGAGTGTCGTCGGCACCGTGTAGGACAGCGCCTCGTGATCGGCCTTGGCGAGAACCGCGCCCGCGGCCGCGCCGCTCGAGCCGGCGACGACGCCCGCCGCCCGCGCGGCCGTGAGCGGTGCCCGCCCACCGGAGGCGCTCATGATGGTCGGTGTGTCGGCGCGTTGCTGCAATCCCAGCACCGCGAGCACCGCCACCCCGGCGGCCACCGCACCGCTCGCCGCGTGTCGCCACAGCCAAGCGCGTCGCGGGCGCAGCTGCACGCCGCCTGCGAGCGGCGCTTGCGCCTCGATCGCGCGGTTGATCCTGGCCGCAAAGCCCGGCGACAGGGGCGCGCCCCCGGCGGCGCGAGACGCTTCGCCGATCAGGGCGTAACGACCGAAGCACTCGCGCAGATGCGCCTCCCGGGTCAGGCGCCTCAGCAGCAGTTCGGTTTGCGCACGCGGCAACTCGCCGTCGAGAAAGGCCGAGATCTGTTCACGGATTTGTTCGCTCATGGCTCCTCAGGGCGGCCCAAGCCGGCGTCAAAAATGGGTCTCAACTTCTTGTCGATCGCCTCGCGCGCGCGGAAGATCCGTGAGCGTACGGTGCCCACCGGACAGTCCATCGTTTGCGCGATGTCCTCGTAACTCAAACCCTCGAGCTCGCGCAGCACGATCGCGGTGCGCAAATCCTCCGGCAGGTTCTCGATCGCCCGGTTGACCGTGTCGCGGATCTCCTCGGTCAACAGCAGCGCCTCGGGTGTCTCGGATTCGGCGAGCCGGGAGTTCAGCTCGTACTGCTCCGGATCCTGCAGGTCCAGGGCGTAATCCATCGGCCGGCGCTTGTTCGCAACCAGCGCGTTCTTCGCGCTATTAATCGCGATGCGGTAGAGCCAGGTATAGAAGGCGCTGTCGCCGCGGAACGAGGGCAAGGCGCGATAGGCCTTGACGAACGCCTCCTGCGCGATGTCCTCGGCCTCGGTGGTGTCGTGAACATAACGCATGATCAGCTTCAACACCTTGTGCTGGTATCGCAAGACCAGCAAATCGAATGCCGCGCGTTCCCCGCGCTGAACCCGCTCCACCAGCTTGAGGTCGCCGTCGTCAACCGTCATTCGCGACCCCGACCCGGCGGGATCCCACCCCGGTCTGTCGCAGTAGACAGACCGACCTGACGAAAGTTCGCAGATCTTTGCACTCGGCAGGGCTGATACGTGACGTTGCGCACAGGGGGCGGATTCTAGCAGCCGTTTGCCGGCCCAACGGCGCAGCTCGCCGTGGCGGCGCCGGCGACGATCCGGTCGATCAACGCCGCCAGCTCCGGCGCGGCGGGCCGCAGGCGCCCGAGGCAGTACGCCTGGATCTGCGTGTCGGGGACTTCCAGCAAGCGACGAAAGGCTTCCTGGTCGGCGCCGGACGCGGTGCAATACTGCCGGTCCAGGTAGCTGCGTAGCAGCACGTCGAGTTCCCGCATGCCGCGCCGGCAGCGCCAGCGCAGGCGGCCGAGTTCACGGGCGTCGATGTCGGCCACCAGCCGGATCCTCGGTCAATAGCGCCGATGCGACATCATCTGCTTCAATTCGCCGATCGCCCGCGCCGGGTTCAAGTCCTTCGGGCATGCCTCCGTGCAGTTCATGATCGTATGGCAGCGGTACAGCCGGAACGGATCCTCGAGCTGGTCCAAGCGTTCGCCGGCCGCCTCGTCGCGGCTGTCGACGATCCAGCGGTAGGCGGCGAGCAGCGCCGCAGGCCCGAGGTAGCGGTCGCTGTTCCACCAGTAGCTCGGGCAGCTCGTCGAACAGCAGGCACAGAGGATGCAAGCGGACGGACGGTCGATCCGCTCCTGCTCCTCCTTCGATTGCAGCCGCTCGCGGTCGGGTGGCGCCGGCGTGCGCGTCTGCAGCCACGGCTTGATCGAGGCGTACTGGGCGTAGAAGTCGGTCAGGTCCGCGACCAGATCCTTGATCACCGGCAGGTGCGGCAGCGGATAGATGCGCACGTCGCCGCCGCTGTCCGCGCAGGCGCTGATGCACGCGAGCCCGTTGCGGCCGTCGATGTTCATCGCACAGGAGCCGCAGATGCCCTCACGGCAGGAGCGGCGGAAGGTGAGCGTCGGGTCGATCTCGTTCTTGATCTTGATCAGGACGTCGAGCACCATCGGCCCGCAGCCGTGCATGTCGATCTCGTAGCTGTCGAGGCGCGGGTTTTCCGGCGAATCCGGGTCGAAGCGGTAGATCCTGAACACGCGCAGATTGCCCGCGCCCGCGGGCGCCTTGAAGACCCGGCCGTCCTTGCGGACCTTGGAATTGGCGGGCAGCGAAAACTCGGCCATCGATCCGTCTCCTCAGTACGTCCGCGCCTTCGGCGGAATCGTCGCGACATCGTCGCTCAGCGTGTTCAGGTGCACCGGGCGGTAATCGATCCGCGACGCCCCGGCCGCATCGACCCAGCACAGACTGTGCTTCAGCCAGTTCCGGTCGTCGCGCTCCGGATAATCCTCGCGGGCGTGTGCGCCGCGGCTCTCGGTGCGATTGGCCGCCGAGTGCATCGTCGCCACCGCCTGGCGCAGCAGGTTGTCGAGCTCCAGCGTCTCGATCAGGTCCGTGTTCCAGACGAGCGAGCGGTCCGACACCTTGATCTCGCGGAACGAGTCGAACACCTCGGCGAGGCCGCGCTTGCCGTCGCTCAGGGACTCGCCGGTACGAAACACCGCGGCATCGCGCTGCATGGTCCGCTGCATCGCGAGGCGGATCCCGGCGGTCGGCAGCGAACCCCGGGCGTTGCGCAGCCGATCGAGCCGTTCGATCGCCGGCTGCGCGGCGGCTGCCGGCAGCGGGCGGTGGGCGGCGCCCGCTTGCAGCGTGCGCGCGCAATGCTTGGCGGCGGCGCGGCCGAACACGACCAAATCGAGCAGCGAGTTCGAACCGAGGCGATTCGCGCCGTGCACCGAGACGCAGGCCCCCTCGCCGACCGCCATCAGCCCCGGCACGACCTCGTCGCCGCCGGCGGCGTTCAGGCGCATCACTTCGCCGTTGAGGTTGCAGGGGATGCCGCCCATGTTGTAGTGGGCCGTCGGCAGCACCGGGATCGGCGCTTTGTTGACGTCGACGCCGGCAAAGATTCGCGTCGTCTCGGCGATGCCCGGCAGGCGCTCCTTGATCACCTCGGGCCCGAGCTGTTCGAGGTGCAGGTGGATGTGGTCCTTGTGCGGGCCGACGCCGCGGCCCTCGCGGATCTCGATGGTCATCGAGCGGCTGACCACGTCGCGCGAGGCGAGGTCCTTGGCGTTCGGCGCATAGCGCTCCATGAAGCGCTCGCCCGCCGAGTTCGTCAGGTAGCCGCCCTCGCCGCGCGCTCCTTCGGTGATCAGGCAGCCGGAGCCGTAGATCCCGGTCGGGTGGAACTGGACGAATTCCATGTCCTGCAGCGGCAGGCCGGCGCGCAGCACCATGCCGCCGCCGTCGCCCGTGCAGGTGTGCGCCGAGGTGCAGGAAAACCACGCGCGCCCGTAGCCGCCGGTCGCGAGGATCACCCGCTGTGCCCGAAACCGGTGCAGGGTGCCATCGGCGAGGTCGAGCGCGACGACGCCGCGGCACTCGCCGTTCTCCATCAGCAGGTCGAGCGCGAAGTACTCGACGAAGAACGTCGCCGCATGTTGCAAGGACTGCTGATAGAGAGTGTGCAGCATCGCATGGCCGGTGCGGTCGGCCGCCGCGCAGGTGCGCTGCGCCGTGCCCTCGCCGTAGTGGGTCGTCATGCCGCCGAACGGCCGCTGATAAATCAGCCCGTCCTCGGTGCGCGAGAACGGCACGCCGTAGTGCTCCAGTTCGATCACCGCGGCCGGCGCCTCCTTGCACATCATCTCGATGGCATCCTGATCGCCGAGCCAGTCCGAGCCTTTGACGGTGTCATACATGTGCCAGCGCCAGTCGTCCTCGCCCATGTTGCCGAGCGCGGCCGAGATGCCGCCCTGGGCGGCGACCGTGTGGCTGCGCGTCGGGAACACCTTCGTCAGGCAGGCAGTACTCAAGCCCGCCTCGGCCAGGCCGACGGTCGCGCGCAGGCCGGCGCCGCCGGCGCCGACGACGACGACGTCGTAGCTGTGATCCGTGCACGCATAGTCGGTCATGTCAGCGGGGTTCCAATCGTCAGGCGCAGGATCGCGAAAATGCCGGCCGCGCCGATCAGCACGTGCAGGAAGCGCAGCCCGACGGTCGTCACCAGCTTCGCGGCGGGCGCGTGCACGTAGTCCTCGACGATCACCGTCGTGCCGAGATGCGAATGATAGGCGAGCACGACGACGCCGAGCGCCGCGAGCACGCCGTCGACCGGCCGCGCCAGCCAGTGATGCACGCTCGCGTAGCCGAAGTCCGGCAGCGCGAGCGCGCCGATCAGGAACCACAGCGTGAGCGGCACGAGCGCGACCGCGCTCAGGCGTTGCGCCCACCAGTGCCCGGTACCGTCCTTCGCAGAGCCGAGCCCCGCGACCCGTCCGAGCGGACTGCGCATGCTCGCCGGTCGCCTCTCAACCATGGGCACCCGCTCCGATGTGCGCCACCAGCAGGCCGGCGACCGCCGTCAACGCGAGCGCGCCGACGACCACCAGCCAGCCGCTCGCGTGGCGCGCGCGGCGGCCGTAGCCGTAGCCCACGTCCCAGGCGAGGTGCCGTATACCGTTCAGCAAGTGGTAGAAGAACGCGAAGCCGAACCCCGAGAGCGCGAGCGCACCGGCCGGTCCGCCGAGCAGGCGCATCGCACGCGCATAGCACTCGGGACCCGCGGCGAGCGCGGCAAGCCAGGCGACGAAGCCGACCAGCGCGATCGACAGCGCCGCCCCGGTCATGCGGTGGACGATCGACAGCGTGTTGCCCATCTGCCAGCGGTAGATCTGTAGATGCGGCGACAGGGGTCTTGCGCGTGCTGGCATGTTCGGTTCTCGAGTTGAAGCGGGCGGCGCTGCGGCGGCGAAGGGCGGCTAGAAGTCGATGCAGCGGCCGCGCAATTCCCAATCGCCGAAGCGTGTCGGCTCCGGGCCGTCGCGTCCGCCGACCTCGCGCGGCGCGGCCGGTGCCGGCGGCGGCCATGAATGGGCCGCGCCGGGCGCTGCGGACATGGCCGATTCTGCTGCGGGGTCGTCGTGCAAGATCACAGCAGCGATTTTGCCAGAAAAAGCCGTTGGATAACCATGCCGGCGGCAAAGATGCGCGCGCCGGGTTGACATCGCCGGCGCGCTGCCCACTTATTGGCAGCATGACGCCGCTCGCCGGACGATTGGCTCGCCTGGGCCTGCTGCGCTTCAGCGGTGCGGATGCTGCGGCGTTCCTGCAAGGCCAGATCACCAATGACCTGCGCCGGCTCGCCTCGGCACAGCCCCTGCTCGGCGCGCAGACCAATGTCCAGGGCCGGGTGCTCGCCGTGCTGAACCTGGTGCCGCACTCCTCCGGGATTCTCGCGATCCTGCCGGACGAACTGGCGGCGCCGACCGCCCGGAGCCTCGCCAAATTCGTGCTGCGCGCGAAGGTGCGCATCGAGCCGGTCGGCGCGGACGAACTCGTCGTCGCCGGGCAGCACGGCACGCAGACTCTGCTCGCAGCGGGCTGCCCGCTGCCGCAGCCGGCCGCCGGCTATGTCGAATGGGACGGCATCGGCATCGGCCGGGTGGCCGCCGACCCGGGACGCTGCTGGATCATCGGCGCGCGCACGCGGCTCGATGCGCTCGGCTTCGGCGGCGATCCGGTCGACGCCGCGCGGATCGAGCACGACTGGCGGCTCGCGGACGTGCGCGCCGGAGTGCCACAGGTCTATGCGGCGACGCGCGAATCGTTCGTGCCGCAGATGCTGAACCTGGATCTCGTCGGGGCCATCAGCTTCACCAAGGGCTGCTACACGGGCCAGGAGATCGTCGCCCGCACGCAGCATCTCGGCCGGATCAAGCGCCGGCTGCTGCGCGTCGCGCTGCGCGCAGCGGGCGGTTCGGGCGCGCCGAGCGTCGGCGGACTCGTCCGATTCGCCGACGGGCGCAGCGGTCGGCTCAGCGAAATCCAGGCGGTCGACGGCGGCTTCGAGGGCCTCGCGGTCGCGCCGCTCGAACCGGCCGGCGCCGCCGCCGAGCCGGCCGAGGACACGGCGGCCCCGGCGGGCGCCGAGGCGCCGCCGCTCGTCACGCAGTTGCCGCTGCCATACGCGCTCGCACCGGCCCCGTAGCGCCGGCCAAGGGCACCTGCCAGGGGCAGCGCCAGCCCCGCGCGCCGGTTGGCGCGGCGAGCGCCGCTGCGCCTCACAGATCGATGATCTCGATGTCGCCGGCCGAGAGCGCCTCACCGAAAAAGAGGCTGCCGATCTGCGCGAACCGCGCGGCGCCGTCGGTCGCGAGCCAGCGCACGCGCCCCGCGCCCCGCGCCGCCCGCCCGTCGCCGAGCAGGCGCTGCACGGCGGCGGCCGTCGTCGCCGCCGAATCGACGATGCGCACGGCGGGCGGCACGACCGCCGCGATCGCCGCCGCGAGCAGCGGAAAATGCGTGCAGCCGAGCACCAGCGTGTCCGGCGCCTGCGGCCCGTCGAACATCCCGTCGAGATAACGGTGCGCCACGGCCTCGGTGAGCGGCCCCTCGGTCCAGCCCTCCTCGGCCAGCGCGACGAACAGCGGGCAGGCTCGGGCGACGACCCGCGTCTGCGCGCCGTGCCGGCGGATCGCATCCTGGTACGCACCGCCCGCGATCGTCCCCTCGGTGCCGATCACGGCGATGCTGGCGGCGCGCGAGGCGGCGACCGCCGCCGCCGCACCCGGCTCGATCACGCCGACGACGGGCATGTCGGCGAGTTCCCGGCGCAGCGGCTCGAGCGCGGACGCCGAGGCGGTGTTGCAGGCGACGACCAGACCGCCGATGCCGCGCGCGCGCAGCGCCGCCGCGCATTGCAGGGAATAGCGCGCGACGGTCGCCGCGCTCTTGGTGCCGTAAGGCAGCCGCGCCGTGTCGCCGAGATAGATGAAATCCGCCGCGGGCAGCGCGCGGCGCAGCGCCCGCAGCACCGTCAAGCCGCCGACCCCGGAGTCGAACACGCCGATCGGCGCAGCGTCGGTGCGCATCGCGCCGTCAGTTCTCCGGACGCATGTGCGGGAACAGCAGCACGTCGCGGATCGAGGGCGAGTCGGTGAAGAACATCACCAGCCGGTCGATGCCGACGCCGAGCCCCCCGGCGGGCGGCATGCCGTACTCCAGCGCCCGCACATAGTCGGCGTCGTAGTACATCGCCTCTTCATCGCCGGCGCTCTTGCGCTCGGCCTGTTCGCGGAACCGCTGCGCCTGGTCCTCCGCATCGTTCAGTTCGGAGAAGCCGTTCGCGTATTCGCGGCCGCCGATGAACAGCTCGAAGCGGTCGGTGATGAACGGATCGGCGTCGTTGCGCCGCGCAAGCGGCGAGACCTCGGCCGGATACGCGTAGGCGAAGGTCGGCTGGATCAGCGTTTGCTCGCCGGTCTTCTCGAAGATCTCGATCTGCAGCTTGCCGGCCCCGTCGCCCGGCCTGTAGGCGATGCCCAGCCGGTCGCAGGCGCGGCGCAGGGCCGCGACGTCGCGCAAAGCCCGCAGCTCGAGCTGCGGGTTGTTCTCGAGCAGGATCTGCTCGATCGTCAGCCGGCGAAAGGCGCCGCCGAGCTCGTACTCGCGCCCCTGGTAGAGGATCCGCCGCGAACCCGTCAGCATGTCGGCGATGCCGTGGAACATGCGCTCGACGATCGCCATGATGTCCGTGTAGTCCGCATACGCCTGGTAGAGCTCGAGCATCGTGAACTCGGGATTGTGCTGCGTCGACAGGCCCTCGTTGCGAAAGTTGCGGTTGATCTCGAAGACGCGCTCGAAGCCGCCGACCGTGAGGCGCTTCAGGTACAGCTCCGGCGCGATCCGCAGATACATGTCCATGTCGAGCGCGTTGTGATGGGTCTTGAAGGGCCGCGCCACCGCACCGCCCGGAATCGGCTGCAACATCGGCGTCTCGACCTCGAGAAAACCCGCGGCGTCGAGCAAGTCCCGCAGGTAGCGCATGATGAGCGAGCGCGTCGCGAATACCCGGCGGCTTTGCTCGTTGACGATCAGATCGACGTAGCGGCGGCGGTAGCGCAGTTCCGTGTCGGCGATGCCATGCCACTTGTCCGGCAGCGGCCGCAGGCTCTTCGTCAGGAGCCGCAGCTCGCCGGCGCGCACCGACAGCTCGCCCGTCTTGGTCTTGAACAGCGTCCCTTGCGCGCCGACCAGGTCGCCCACGTCCCAGCCGCGAAACTCCTGGTAGGCTTCGCCGAGGAGCTGCTGCTGCAGGAACAGCTGGATCCCGCCGCTCGAGTCCTCGATGCGCGCGAAGCTCGCCTTGCCCATGACCCGCTTCGCCATCATCCGTCCGGCGACGCTCACCCGCACGCCCTCGGCCTCGAGCGCCTCGGCGGAGCGCGCGCCGTAGGTGTCGATGAGCTCCCCGGCGCGCGCGTTGCGCCGAAAGTCGTTCGGAAACGCGTTGCCCCGCTCGCGCAGGCGCGCGAGCTTCGCGCGACGCTCGGCGATCAGGTGGTTCTCCGCGGGCTGATCGCCCGCCGCGCGGTTCTCGGCGGATCGGCCGCGGTCGTCTTCGCTCATAGTCCCTGCTTCAGGCTGGCCTGCAAAAATTCGTCCAGCGCTCCGTCGAGCACCGCGGTCGTGTTGCCGATCTCGACGCCGGTGCGCAGATCCTTGATCCGCGACTGATCGAGCACGTAGCTGCGGATCTGGTTGCCCCAGCTGACGTCGGACTTCGAATCCTCGAGCACCTTCGCCGCCGCATTGCGCTTGTTGAACTCGAGTTCATAGAGCTTCGCCTTGAGCATCTTCATCGCGGTGGCCCGATTCTTGTGCTGGCTGCGCTCGCTCTGGCAGGCGACGACGATGCCGGTCGGCGTGTGCGTGATCCGCACCGCCGACTCGGTCTTGTTCACGTGCTGTCCGCCCGCGCCGCTCGAGCGATACACGTCGACGCGCAGATCCGCCGGATTGATCTCGATGTCGATGTCGTCGTCGACCTCGGGCGAGACGAACACGGAGGCGAACGAGGTGTGCCGGCGGTTCCCCGAGTCGAACGGCGACTTGCGCACCAGCCGGTGCACACCGGTCTCGGTGCGCAGCCAGCCGTAGGCGTAGCCGCCGTTCATGCTGATCGTCGCGCCCTTGATCCCGGCGACCTCGCCGTCGCTCTGGTCGATGATCTCGGTGCGGATGCCGTGCGCGTCGGCCCACTTCAGGTACATGCGCAGCAGCATTGCCGCCCAGTCCTGCGCCTCGGTGCCGCCGGCGCCGGCCTGGATGTCGAGGAACGCGCTGTGCGAATCCATCGGGCCGGGAAACATGCGCTGGAACTCGAGCCGCTCGACGTCGCCGTTCAGGCGCTCGAGGTCGGCCTCGACGCCGCCGACCGCGGCGAGGTCCTGCTCGGTGGCGGCGAGATCCAGCAGCTCCGCGGCGTCGCCGAGGCCGCGGTCGAGCCGGTCGATGCCGCCGACGATTTCCTCCAGGCGGGCGCGTTCCCGGCCGAATTCCTGCGCCCGGCCGGAATCGTTCCAGACGCCGGGTTCGGCTAGCTCGCGGACGACTTCCTGCAGGCGTTCGTGCTTGTTGTCGTAATCAAAGATACCTCCTCAAGGACTGCACGCGCTCCTCGAGATCTTTGATGAACCGCTTGATCTGGTTGATTTCCATGGCGCCGGATCCTAGCACAGAAGCAGCGCCGGCCCTCAGATGACCCGCAGGTGCCGGCAGTTGAGCTGCAGCCGGGCGCGGCCGTTCCACTCGTTCGCCTCGAGCTGGTACGCGGCCGCGACGCGCGCACCGGCGCGCGGCAGCGCGGCGGCCGCGGCGCCGTCGATGAAACCAAAGGCGATCGCGTCGAACGCTGCGTGGCTGTCGACGCGCCGCGCGCCGTTCGCGGCGGCGGGGGCCGGGCGCAGCTTGAGTTTCAAGTGCCGCTCGCCGACGACGCGCGCCTCACAGATCTCGAACTCGCCGTCGAACACCGGCTCGGCGAAGCCCTGGCCCCAGGGACCGCCGGCGGCGAGCGCGCGCGCGGTCTCGAGCGACAGCTCGGCGGGGCTCAGTTCGCCGTCCGACAGGATCACGCCGGCGAGCGTCGCCGGATCCGCGCGCCCGGCGACTTCCGCGGCGAACGCCGTGCGGAACGCCTCGAGCTTATCCGGCCGCAGCGTCAATCCGGCGGCCATCGCGTGGCCGCCGAACTGATCGATCAAGCCGGGATGGCGCACCGAGATCGCCTCGAGGGCATCGCGCACGTGCACCCCCGGGATCGAGCGCGCCGAGCCGCGCAAACTGCCGTCGGCGGCGACGGCGAAGGCGACGACCGGCCGGTGGAGCCGTTCCTTGATGCGCCCGGCGACCAGCCCAACGACGCCTTGGTGCCAGCTCGCGTCGAACAGGCACAGGCCGAGCGCGGATTCGCCGGCCGGCGAGGCGCGCATCGCGGCGGCGATGTCGATCGCCTCGAGCTGCATGCGCCGTTCGATCTCGCGGCGCTCCTCGTTGAGCGCCGACAGCCGCGCGGCGAGCGCCGCCGCCTCATCGGCCGAATCGGCGAGCAGGCACTCGATCCCGAGCCGCATGTCGGCGATGCGCCCGGCGGCATTCAGACGCGGCGCGGCCGCAAAGCCCAGATCCGCCGCCGACACCTCCTCGAGACGGCGCGAGCCGGCCGCGAGCAGCGCGCGCACGCCCGCGACGCAACGGCCCGAGCGGATCCGCCGCAAGCCCTGCGCAACCAGTATCCGGTTGTTGCGGTCGAGCGGCACGACGTCGGCGACCGTGCCGAGCGCGACCAGATCGAGCAGCTGCGCCGGGTTGAAGCCGGTCTGCGGCAGGCTGCGCGCGAGCGCCGCGATCACGTAGAACGCGACGCCGACGCCGGCGAGCGCGGGGCTCGCGAACGTGGAGGATCGCAGGTTCGGGTTGACGATCGCGTCGGCGGCCGGCAGTTCGGCGCCCGGCAGGTGATGGTCCGTGACCAGCACGGCGATGCCGAGCGCGCGCGCCGCGGCGACGCCGTCGATGCTCGAGACGCCGTTGTCGACGGTGACGATCAGGCTCGGCCGCAACTGCGCGGCCCGCGCGACGATCTGCGGGGTCAAGCCATAGCCGAAGCGGAAGCGGTCGGGAACCAGGAAATCGACCTGCGCAAAGCCGAGCGCGCGCAGCGCGCGCACCATGAGCGCGCTGCTGGTCGCGCCGTCGGCGTCGAAGTCGCCGACGATGAGAACGCACCCAGTGGTGCGGTGTGCGGCTAGCAGGGCCGCCGCCTCCGCCGCGCCGGCGAGCGAACCGACCGGCAACAGATGCGCAAGCGACAGATCCAGATCGTGATCGCAGCGCAGGCCGCGCGCCGCGTAGACGCGCCTCAGCACCGGATTGAGGGCCGCCGAAAAGGTCGCGGCCGCCGCGGCAACGCGCCGTTCGATCCGCGCCGTGCCGTTCAAGCGAAATACTCCCACCACGGCCGCGCGCGCCGCCAGAACCACCGGCGCTGCGGCGCGCCGAGGCGGTACGCGCGCCGTCCGGCGCTGAGGACGAGGCGCTCGTGGCGCCGCGCCGCGAGTTGTCCGAGCGCGGGTTCGAGCCAGCGCGTTTCGGCATCGCGCCACGCCGCCGAGCCCGGCGTCGCCGCGACGCAGACCACGCCCGATCTGCCGTCGCGCGGGTGGCTCTCGCAGCGGTCGAGCGCGGCGAAAAACACGTCCGCGCCGCCGGCCCAACCGGCGAGGCACGGCGGCCGCGCGAGCGGTGCGCCACCGCCCCACAGCCACAGCCCGCCGAGCGCCGCGGCGCCGCGGCGCTCGCGCTCGCGATTGACCGGGTGCTCGTGCAACCACATCTCGATCTCGCTCGCCAACGCGCGCCACGCCGGCGCATCGCGGCCGCCCGCCTGGAACCGGCCCACGTCCTCGCCGAGGATCGGCGCCGGATCCTGCGTCTCGGCGATCAGCGGCCGCTCGAGCACGCAGAACAGCGCGCCCGTCGGCGCGGCGAGCAGCCGTTGCGCGGGTGCGAACAGGCGGTTGAAATCCGCCGCGAGCTGTGCCGCCTCCGCCGGTTCGAGCGCGATCAGGCCGTCGGCGGCGAGATGCACGCGCGTCAGCGTCGGCACGTAGCGCACCGGCGTCGCCAGATACACCGCGGGTGCGTCGAGCGGCCCGAACGCGCGGTACAGGGCGGCCGGGCAAATCCCGGGCCAGGACTCACCCGGCGCCGCGATCAGCTCGAACGCCTCGCGCCGCCAGTCCGCCGCCGTGGCGCATTCGTCGGCGCGGCACAGCAGGCGCTCGAGCAGCGGCGCGCGCGCCAACGGCGGCGCTTCCTCGAGCCACGCTGCGGGCGGCGCCGGGAATCGCACGAAGCATGTGGAGTTGGGACGGGGCATCGCGAGTTTGGGTATCTTATGCGAATGCGATTCACCCAGGACTCCCCCGGCAACGCCCATCTGATCCGCGGTTACGCGGACGGCGAGTTCCGCATCGACGATCGGCGCATCCGCGGCGGCCTGATCCTGAGCGCGACCGAAATCCTCCTCGCGCCGGAGCTGCGCGATCCGGGCGACATCGGCGCGGCACACATCGAGCGCATACTCGCGATGCAACCGGAGGTCGTGCTGCTCGGCACCGGGGCGGCGCAACGCTTCCCCGATGCTTCGCTCGCGGCGCAGTTCTGGTCGCGGGGCATCGGCTTCGAGGTGATGGACAGCGGCGCGGCCTGCCGCACGTTCAACGTTCTGGCCGCCGAGCGGCGCCGGGCGGTCGCCGCGCTGTTGCCCTGACCGGGCCGGCGACTCGCGCCCCGGCCGAAAATGGCGGGGCGCGTACTAGAAGACTCAAGGATTGCAGATCGGCTCCCATCGCGTCGACGTCCAAGCGGTTCATCGCGCAATTTTGAGAAATATTATTTTTCTTATTGATATTATTACTTTTTTTCCCCTAATCAGTCCCTGATGTCCCCGTTCCGCGCCCCCGCCGTAGTCGGCAGTTGCGGCCGCAGTGTAGACACAAGAGCCGGCCGCGGGCAAGCATCGACGACGGAATCGTTCTGCGATCGAGACGACCTTCGCGCACACCGACGCGTTCAGCGCCCGCCCGGCAGGTACGGCAGCGGATCGATCGTGCGCCCGTCCGCGCGGATCTCGAAGTACAGGATCGGCGTGCCGTGCGCGTCCTCGCCCATGCGCGCGATCTGCGCGCCGGCGCCGACCTCCTCGCCCTGGCGCACCGTCACCGACGCGTTGTACGCATACGCCGACAGCACGCTCGCGCTGTGCTTGATGATCACCAGCAAACCGAACCCGCGGATCCCGCTACCGGTATAGACCACGCGCCCGGCCGCGGCGGCGCGCACCACCTGATCGAGTTTGCCGGGAATCAGCAACGCGCCGTTGACCAAGCGGCGCACCGGGCCGCTGCGCGGCGTCGGCCAGGTCCAGCGCAGCGCTGCGGCCGCCGCGGAGCGCACCTGCCAGGGCGGCGGCGCCCGGTTTCGCGGCGCGACCCCACGCACGGGCGATGCGGTGCGGCGCGCCGCCGGCGGCACCGCTGGAGTGCCGGCCGATCGAGCGGCGGCCGATCGCGGCGCGCGCGCTGCGCCGCCCATCGACTGCCGCAGCCGCAGCCGTTCGCCGACGAAGATCTGATACCCGGGGCCGATGTGGTTCCAGGCGGCGAGCCGGCGATAGTCGAGGTCGTTGCGCCAGGCGATGCTGTAGAGCGTGTCGCCGGGCCGCACGACGTACTCGCGCGGCGCCCGCACGACTTCGCCCGCGCAGCCGGCGAGCAGCGCGAGAAGCACGACGGCGGCACCGATCGATCGAGCCACGCGGCCGCGCTAGCGATGCAATCCCGACAGCAAGGGCACGAAACTCACCGCGCCGAGCGGCTGGCGCTCGATCCGCGTCTCGGTTCTCGTGTAACGCATCAGCTCCTGGCGTCCGTCGGGGCCGACCGGCGCGATCAGGCGCCCGCCCACGCCGAGCTGCTCGAACAGCGCGGGCGGCACGCTGTGCGGCGCGGCGGCGAGCAGGATGCCGTCGAACGGCGCACGCGCGGGCCAGCCGCCGATGCCGTCGTCGTGGCGGCAGCGCACGTTGCGGATCTTCAATTCGCGCAGGTTACGCCGTGCCCGGCCGAGCAGCGGCTCGATCCGCTCGATCGTGTAGATCTCCGTCGCGAACACCGACAGCACCGCCGTCTGGTAGCCGCAGCCGGTGCCGATCTCCAGGACCTTGCGCAGCGGCCCGCCGGTGATCAAGGCCTCCGTCATGCGCGCGACGATGTACGGTTGCGAGATCGTCTGGCCGTAGCCGATCGGCAGCGCGGTGTCCTCGTAGGCGCGGCTCGCGAGCGCCTCGTCGACGAACAGGTGGCGCGGCACGTGGCGTATCCGGTCGAGCACCCGTTGATCACGGATCCCCTGATCGGCGAGGCGCTGAATCAGCCGCTCGCGCGTGCGCGCCGAGGTCATTCCGATGCCGGAATGGCGCGAATGTTCCAACGGACTACTCAAGCCGCAGCCAGCGCTCGGTGTCCGCGAGCGCGGCGTGGCGCGTCAGGTCGATCTGCAGCGGCGTGATCGAAGCGTAGCCCTCCGCGATCGCGTGAAAGTCGGTGCCGGGCCCGGCGTCCTGGCCGGCGCCCGCGGAGCCGACCCAGAACACGTCGCGGCCGCGCGGATCCTGCGCGCGCACGACCGGCGCGCTGCGGTGCCGGTTACCGAGGCGCGTAACCCGCAGGCCGCGCAGCTCCTCGTCCGGCAGATCCGGCACATTGACGTTCAGGATCACCGAGTTCTGCAGCGGCGCCTTGGTGAGGCGCTCGACCAGGGTCGCGGCGACGCGCGCCGCCGCGGCGAAGTTGCGCGGGCTGCCCGGCTCGACGCACAGCGACACGGCGACCGCCGAGAGGCCGAGGAATCGACCCTCCATCGCCGCAGCGACGGTGCCCGAATAGAGCACGTCGTCGCCGAGATTCGCGCCGTCGTTGACGCCGGAGACGACCAGATCGTGCTCGAAATCGAAGAAGCCGGAGATCGCCAGGTGCACGCAGTCGGTCGGCGTGCCGTTCACGTAATACCCCTGGGTGTCATAGCCCCAGACACGCAGCGGCACGTCGAGCGTGAGCGAGTTGCTCGCGCCACTGCGGTTGCGATCCGGCGCGACGACCGTCACCGCACCGAGCGGGGCGAGCGCCGCCCGCAGCGCCGCCAAACCTGCGGCGCGATAGCCGTCGTCGTTCGAGAGTAAGATTTTCACTGCTGGTTCGCGCAGCGCCAAAGGGTGGCGAGTCGCGCCGTGCGAACTATACTGTAAGCCCAACATCGCCGATAGCCGAGCGAATCCGCCCATGAGCGCCGAGGAAAAGCGCAACGATCCGCACGCACATGACGAGCGCCGCCCGGTCGAGGAGGACGCCGCGGCGTTCCGCGAGGCGATGCGCGGCGTGCGTCCCATCGCACCGCCGGCCGCGGCGCGCCTGCCGCCCTCGCCCGCCCGCAGTCGAGCGCCACGGGCCCGCGCGGCGGCGTCCGCCGATGCAGCCGCCGCCGATGCGCCGTTCGTCGACAGCTCGGTGCCGCCGCCCGAGCGGCTGTCGTTCCGCCGGCCCGGCGTGCGCGACGGACAGATGCGCCAACTGCGCCGCGGCACCCCGCGCATCGAGGACGAGATCGATCTGCACGGACTCACCCAGGTACAGGCGCACCGCCTGCTCGTCGAGTTCCTCGACGCGAGCCGCGACCGGGGCCTGCGCTGCGTGCGGATCATCCACGGCAAGGGCACGCGCTCGGGGCCGCGCGGCGCGGTGCTCAAAGCCGGCGTCAACGAATGGCTGCGCCGCCGGCACGAGGTTCTCGCCTTCACCTCGGCGCGGCCGGGCGACGGCGGCGGCGGCGCGGTCTACGTGCTGCTGCGCGCCTGAGCGCGCGGGACTTCAGGAACGCGGTGCATCGAGCAGCACGCAGGCGGCGGCGGCCAGCCCGTCGCCGCGGCCGACGAAGCCGAGGCGCTCGGTCGTCGTCGCCTTGACGTTGATCGCGCCCTGCGCGACGCCGAGATCGGCGGCGAGCCGCTCGGTCATCGCCGCGCGGTGCTTGGCGATGCGCGGCGCCTCGGCGAGCACGGTCACGTCCGCATTGACGAGCGCGAGGCCCGCGGCGCGCATCCGCGCGGCGACCTCACGCAGGAATACGCGGCTGTCGGCGCCGCGATGGCGCGGATCACTGTCCGGGAAATGCTCGCCGATGTCGCCCGCGCCGAGCGCGCCGAGGATCGCGTCGCACAGGGCGTGGATCACGACGTCGCCGTCGGAGTGCGCGACGATCCCCCGGCCGTGCGCGATCCGCACGCCGCCGAGCACCACGTGATCGCCCTCGCCGAACGCGTGGACGTCGAAGCCTTGACCGACCCGCAGCCGCGTCGCGGCCGGTTGCCCGAGGATCCTGGCGGCGCTCGCCAGATCCTGCGCCCGCGTGACCTTGATGTTGCACGGCGAGCCCGCGACGAGCACGTGCCCGTGGCCGGCGCGCTCCATCGCCTGCGCCTCGTCGGTGACCGTGACGCCGGCGGCGGCCGCGGCCGCGAGCGCTGCGCGCAGCGGCGCATACGGGAACACCTGCGGAGTGAGCGCGCGCCACAGTCCCGTGCGATCGAGCGTCTCGATCGCACCGTCGGCCGATTGCCGCTTGATGGTGTCGACGAGCGGTGCGGCGAGCACCGCCCCGGGGGCGCCCCGATCGAGCGCGGCGAACAGATCGGCGATTTCCCGCGCGCCGAGACAGGGCCGGGCGGCGTCGTGCACCAGCACCCAATCGTCGGCGGCCGCCCGATCGGCGAGGGCCGCCAGTCCGTTCGCGACCGAAATCTGCCGGCTCGCGCCGCCGATCGCCGAGCGCAGGCGCGGATTGGCGAGCCGCGCGGCGATGCCGGCCCAGTGCTCATCCTGCGCGCCGACGACGACGACGGTCGCCTCGATGCGTGGATTGCCGAGCAACTCGGCGAGCGCCCATTCGATCATCGTGCGCCCGGCGAGCGTGGCGTATTGTTTCGCCAGCGCCGCGCCGGGCGCGAAGCGCTCGCCGCGGCCGGCGGCCGGCAGCACGGCGAACACGCGCCTCGCGGTGGCCGCCGCGCTCATTCGTTGCGGGCGGTGATGTCGTGCGCCGGCGGTGCGGGTGTGTTCGCCGGAACGACCTCGTAGAAAGTTTCGTTCGCGCCGATCATGCCAAGCTCGCTGCGCGCCCGCTCCTCGAGTGCGCCTCGGCCGACCTTCAAGTCCTGAACCTCGGCGGCGAGGCGCCGGTTGTGCTCGCTCTGGGCCTGGTTCGCGGTCGTCTGCGCGGCGATATCGGTGCGCAGGCGCATGATTTCACGCATGCCCTGGCCGGACACCCACAAGCGGTATTGCAGCAAGATCGCTGCCAAAGCCAGTGACGCGGCAAAAACCCTCATGGGCACAGGAGCTTAGCACGAATACTTAAGAAAGAGCATAGTGTCGGACGAGCGCACGGCGCGCCGGATGGGCGCCAAAGCAGCGATGCCGCTCACAGCAGGGATTCCTCGAAGGGCTGGCGCTTGACGGCGCGGTCGATCTCGACCAGCGTCGCGAGCAGGGGCGCGACGCGCGCGAGCGGCCAGGCGTTCGGGCCGTCAGACAGCGCCTTCGCCGGATCCGGGTGCGTCTCCAGAAACACTCCGGCGACGCCCGCCGCGACCGCCGCGCGCGCGAGCACCGGAACGAACTCGCGCTGGCCGCCGGATGAATCCCCCCTGCCGCCCGGCAGCTGCACCGAGTGCGTCGCGTCGAAGACCACCGGGCAGCCGGTCGCGCGCAGCACCGCGAGCGAGCGCATGTCGGCGACCAGATTGTTGTAGCCGAACGAGAAGCCGCGCTCGCACACCATGATTTGCGTGTTGCCGGCCGATCGCGCCTTGTCGACGACGTTCTGCATCTCCCACGGCGAAAGGAACTGGCCCTTCTTGAGGTTGACCGGGCGGCCCTGCGAGGCCACCGCGACGATGAAGTTCGTCTGCCGGCAGAGGAAGGCCGGGGTCTGCAGCACGTCGACCACGCTCGCGACCTCGGCGAGCGGGGTGTCCTCGTGCACGTCGGTGAGCACCGGCACGCCGTATAGCGAGCGCACCCGCTCGAGCGCCTGCAGGCCGCGCTCGAGCCCCGGCCCGCGAAAGCTCGCGCGCGAGGAGCGGTTCGCCTTGTCGAAGGAGGCCTTGAAGATGAACGGCACGCCGAGCGCCGCCGTCGTCTCGCGCAAGGATCCGGCGACATCGAGCACCAGCTGCTCGCTCTCGATCACACAGGGGCCGGCGATCAGGAACAGCGGCCGCCCGTCGCCGATCTCGTGCGCGCCGAGCTTCATGCCGTCGACGCCGTCGCGCGCCCGGGCAGCTGCGCCGCCCGGTATTCGCGCGCCGCGCGGACGAAGCCGGTGAACAGCGGATGGCCGTCGCGCGGTGTCGAGGTGAACTCCGGATGGAACTGGCTCGCGACGAACCAAGGATGGCCCGGCAACTCGATCACTTCGACGAGACCGTCGACCGAGAAGCCGGAGAAGCGCAGCCCGCCGGCGCGCATCTCCTCCAGGTAATTGTTGTTGAACTCGTAGCGATGGCGGTGGCGCTCGAAAATCGTCTCGGTGCCGTAGATCGAGTGCGCGAGGGACCCGGCGACGAGCCGCGCCTCCTGCGCGCCGAGACGCATGCTGCCGCCGAGGTTCGTATGCTCGTCGCGCACCTGCTGGCCGCGCGCGAGGTCCTGCCATTCGGTGATCAGTGCGATCACCGGATGGTTGGTCGCGCGGTCGAATTCGCTGCTGTTCGCGCCCTTCAGGGCGAGCACGTCGCGGGCGAACTCGATGATCGCGAGCTGCATCCCGAGGCAGATGCCGAGGTAGGGCACGCCATTCTCGCGGGCGTGGCGGATTGCCTGGATCTTGCCTTCGATGCCGCGGTCGCCGAAGCCGCCGGGCACGAGGATCGCGTCCATGCCCTGCAGGGCGCCGGGGCCGGAACGTTCGATGTCCTGGGATTCGAAGTAATGGATGTTCACGCGCGTGCGCGTCTTGATCCCGCCGTGCATCAAGGCCTCGTTCAGCGAGATGTACGAGTCCCGGACCTGCACGTACTTGCCGACCATGCCGACGTCGACCACCGCTTCGGGACTCTGGCGCGCGCCGACCACCGCGCGCCAGTCGGCGAGATCGGTCGGCGGCGCATCGAGGCGCAGCTTGTCGACGACGATGTCGTCGAGGCCCTGTTCGTGCAGCAGCAGCGGTATCTTGTAGATGTCGTCCGCATCGACCGCGGAGATCACCGCACGCTCCTCGACGTTGGTGAAGAGCGCGATCTTGCGCCGTTGCTCATCGGGCAGCGGTTGGGCGCAGCGGCACAGCAGGATGTCGGGCTGGATGCCGATGCCGCGCAGTTCCTTCACCGAATGCTGCGTCGGCTTGGTCTTGATCTCGCCGGAGCCGCCGACGACCGGCACGAGGGTGAGGTGCATATAAACGACGTGGTTGCGGCCGAGCTCGACGCCCATCTGCCGGATCGCCTCGAGAAAGGGCAGCGACTCGATGTCGCCCACGGTGCCGCCGATCTCGACCATGCAGACGTCGGCGTCGCCCGCACCCATGCGCACGCGGTACTTGATCTCGTCGGTGATGTGCGGAATGACCTGCACCGTCGCGCCGAGATAATCGCCGCGCCGCTCCTTGGCGATCACCCGTTCGTAGATCCGCCCGGTCGTGAAATTGCTGTTGCGCCCGGTCGTCGTGCGCACGAAGCGCTCGTAGTGCCCCAGATCGAGATCGGTCTCGGTGCCGTCGGCGGTGACGAACACCTCGCCATGCTGAAACGGGCTCATCGTGCCCGGATCGACGTTGATGTACGGATCGAGCTTCACCATGCCCACTTTCAGGCCGCGAGCCTCGAGGATCGCACCGAGCGAGGCGGACGCGATGCCTTTGCCGAGCGAGGAGACGACGCCGCCGGTGACGAAAACGAATCTGCTCATGTTGGACCGCCGCCGCTGGAAACGCCCGGCCTGCGAGCCGCCGCGGGTTCACCGCGCACGCGCGCCGGCCTGGTTGGGGATTACGGGAATTCGACGGGAGTTCAGGCTACCAGATCACAGGAGGGCGAACAATCGGTAGAATCGCGGCAACCCGGGCGGGCGGGCGGCCGCTGCAGCAACCGTGTGCGGATGCCGGGGGGCTATCCGCTGCCGATCGACGCCCCCGCGCGGGTCTTTAGAGTACGTCCTCCCACGAACGGCTGAGCCGCAACGCACTCAGGATCACGCCGACCATGCTGTAAGTCTGCGGAAAATTGCCCCATTGCCTGCCGGTCTCGGGATCGATGTCCTCGGAGAACAGGCCTGCGGCATTGCGCCGCGCGAGCAGCCGCTCGAACAGCGTGCGCGCCTCGTCGAAGCGGCCGACGCCCGCGAGGGCGTTCACGTACCAGAACGAGCACATCGTGAAGGTGTTCTGCGGCACGCCAAAATCATCCGCATGCAGGTATCGGAACACGAGGTCGCCGCGCACGAGCTCGCGCTCGACCGCCGCGAGAGTCGCGACAAAACGCGGATCGCGCGCCTCGAGGAAGCCGAGGTCCGGCAGCAGCAGCGCGGTCGCGTCGAGTTCGCACCCGTCGAGGCGGCCGACGAACGCATTCTTGGCGTCGCTCCACGCGCGCAGCAGGATCTCGGCCCGCATCGCGTCGGCGCGCCGACGCCAGAAGCCGGCGCGGTCCTCGATCCGCAGTTGTGCGGCGATGCGCGCGAGGCGGTCGCAAGCCGCCCAGCACATGACCGCGGAAAACGTGTGCACGGACGTCTGGCCGCGGAACTCCCAGGGACCTGCGTCTGGCTGGGCGAAGCGGATTGCCGCGCGCTCCCCGAGCACCTCCAGCCGCAAGAACAGCGGCACGTCGCCGGGAGTCGTCAATCGCTGATCGAAGAATAGCTGGCTTGCGGCGAGGACCACCGCGCCGTACACGTCGTGCTGCGTCTGTTCGTAGGCGAGGTTACCGACCCGCACGGGGCCCATGCCGAGGTAACCGTCCAAGGAGTCGACGACGCGTTCCTCGATGCGCGACTCGCCACCGATGCCGTACAACGGCTGCAGCACGCCGCCCGGCGAGCGCACGACGACCCGGTCCAGATAGCGCAGGTACCCTTCCATCGTGTTCGTCGTGCCGAGCCGATTGAGCGCGTGGATCACGAAATAACTGTCGCGCAGCCAGCAAAAGCGGTAGTCCCAGTTGCGCTCGCTGCCGGAGACCTCCGGTATCGAAGTCGTGATCGCGGCGAGCACCGCGCCGGTGTCCTCGTAGGTGCAGAGCTTCAGCGTGACGGCCGCACGGATCACCGCCTCCTGCCAGTCGAACGGGATCGCGAGGCCGCGCACCCATTCCTGCCAGTAGTTTCGCGTCTCGTCGAGCCAATCGCGCGCGAGCGCAAGGGGCGCGTGCTCGATCGTTTCGTCGGGGGTGAGGAGCAGGGCGATCGGCCCGTCGAGCACGAACGGGGTCTCGTCGAGCAGCGAGGCCAGGGACGCGTTCGTGGTTACCCGGTACTGGACAGGCGGCGCACTGTAGCGGATATGGTGGCTGCCGGCGACGCGCTGCGGTTCCTCCGCGCCATACCGGCTCCTCGGCTTCAGGCGCACCGTGACCACAGGCCGTCCTGCGAGCGGCTCGATCAGGCGCACGATGCTCATCGGCCGAAATACGCGGCCGCGCTGCCGGAACCGCGGGCAGAAATCCGTGATCCGCACCGTATTGCCGTTGGCGTCGTCGAGCACGGTCTCGAGGATCGCCGTGTTGTGTGCGTAGCTCGAGCGCGCGTCGACGACCCCGCGCAGATCGACCGCGCAGACGCCGGAGCGCGACCGGCCGCCATCGCGCTGCAACAGTCCGCAGAACACCGGATCGCCATCCGGCCTCGGCAAGCACGCCCACACGATACTGCCGGCGCGGTCGACGAGCGCGGCGATCTGGCAGTTGCCGATCAGCGCGAGATCGAGCCCGTCCGCAGATCCGGGATTCATTGCCCATGCTCCTTCAGCGCCGCGATCCGGCCGAGCCAGTCGCGCACGGCCGTCGGATCCGGCAGGTGCCATTGTGCGCGCACGCGGTCGCCGACCGCGACCGAGATTCCGCCGCTCGCCTCGACGAAGCGCAGGCCGTCGCAATCGGTGTAGTCGTCGCCGACGAACACGGGCGTGTGGCCCGCGAACGGCGGCTCGGCGAGAAACGCCTCGATCGCGGCGACCTTCGTGTAGCCGCTAGGTTTGATCTCGAGCACCATGTTGCCCTCCTGGATGTGAAACGCGGCTCCGAGCCCGGCGGCGACGCGCCGGACCAGTCCGCGCGCCGGCGCCTCGAAGTGCGGCGCTGCGCGATAGTGCAGCGCCAGTGCGAGACCCTTGTCCTCGAAGCGCGTGCCCGGGCAACGCGCGGCGAACGCACGCAGCGCCTCGCGCGCGCCGTCGAGATCGACGCCCGCGATTGCCGCGCGATGCAGAACTCCCGATGCGCTGCGCCGCTCGGCGCCGTGCAGGCCGGCGGCCGCGAAGCGCAGTGGCGCAAACAATTCGTCGAGCTTGCCGATGCCACGGCCGCTCACGAGCGCTATGCGCCCCGCAAGGCTGCGCTCGACATCCTGCAACAGGCGATTCAGACACTCGTCGGAACGCGTGTCCTGCGGCGAATCGGTGAAATCGATCAGCGTACCGTCGACGTCCAAGAACAGGCACCAGTCTGCGGACGGCGTCGGCGCGGCGTACTTCATCATTGGAAAAATGGCGGAGATTTAGGGCAGATTCTTGGGAAATATCCCGATTCCGATCTTCGTACGGCGCTGGACCCCGACTTTATCCTTCTGGCGTCGACCGCCCGTCGGGCGCCGCGGGCCGTCGGTTTTATCATGAGCATAATGCGACCCGTTGTTCTATCATCGCGGGGTGCGCCGCGATGCGTACTCGCGACCAAGTCGCCACTCCTGAGGACTTCGAGCGCCGGCCCTCGTCCGCGGCCTGGCAGGGAGCCGCGATGTTGAAGTTGATATTCCTCCGTCTCGTGCTGCCCGTGACGCTGGCGTCCTGCATCGTTGCGTTCTTCGGCATCCCATACATGGACAAGCTGCTGGCCGAATGGTTTCGCGGCGATGTCGAAATGCGCGCGCAACTCGTGATGAGCTCGATGCAGCGGCCGGTCTCGCAACTGGTCTCGAAGGACGACCTCGCGAAGCTGCGTCAGTACCTCTCACACATCACCAGCGACAAGCGCCTGCTCGCGATCGCGGTCTGCCGGCCGGACGGCACGCCGATCGTCGAGACGGAGCTCACGCCGGCCGCGGTGTCCTGCCGCCACGATATCGGCGAGAAGAAGCCCGCCGAGCAGATCGTGCATCTGCCCTCCGGCTCCGTACAGATCTCGCGATTCGACTTCGATACCGCGAGGCCGCCGTACCGGGTATTGCTGGTCCACGACCTGAGCTTCGTCGACCGGCGGCAGCGCACCATGCGGGATTTCATACTCGCTTTCGTCTCGATCTCGGTGATCGTGCTCGCGTTGCTGATCGTACTCGCCGCCTGGCTGCAACTGCGCCGTTGGATCCAGACGCTGATCGGCGACATCCGCGGGCGCCGCTTTCTCGACGACGCGCATTCGTCGCGATCGTCGCTGCCGATTCTCTCCGAGGTGCGCGAAGTGCTCGCGGAAATCGAGAAGCAGCAGCGCCTCGAGATCGACTTCCGCGAAAATTGGACGCCCCAGGCGCTGCACCAGGTCGTCGAAAACCACTTGCAGTCGGCGCAGGTGCTGATCGTATCGAACCGCGAGCCGTACATCCACAATCGCGCACCCGACGGTAGCGCGACGGTGAATGTGCCGGCGAGCGGCATGGTCACCGCGCTGGAACCGATCATGCGGGCCTGCGGCGGCGTCTGGATCGCGCATGGCAGCGGCACCGCTGACCGGGACGTCGTCGACCGCTACGACCACCTGCGCGTCCCCCCGGACGACCCGCAATACACGCTGCGCCGCGTCTGGCTGACGCCGGAGGAGGAGGCGGGCTATTACTACGGTTTCTCGAACGAGGGGATCTGGCCTCTGTGCCATCTCGCCTACGTGCGCCCGGAATTCCGCGCCGGCGACTGGCGGGTCTACGAGGAGGTGAACGAGAAGTTCGCTCGGGTCTGCGCAGCCGAGGCGACCACCGACAAGCCCGTCGTGCTGATCCAGGACTTCCATTTCGCGCTGGTGCCGAAGTTGCTGCGCGACAAGCTGCCGGCGGCGACCATCGCGCTCTTCTGGCACATTCCCTGGCCGAATTCCGAGACTTTCGGCGTTTGTCCCTGGAAGCGCGACATGCTGCTGCACATGCTCTCGGCGGACGTGCTCGGCTTCCACACGCGCTATCACTGCCAGAATTTTCTGGACACGGTCGATCGCTTCATCGAGTGCCAGATCGACCGCGAACACATGACCGTGAGCCACCAGGGCCGCGTCTGCCGCGTCGCACCGTATCCGATCTCGATCGAATGGCCGCCAAGGTGGCTCAAGTCCACGCCGGACGTCGCAACCTGCCGCGCCGAGGTGCGCGAGCGATATAAAATCGGCGTTAATGTGCGCATCGGGCTCAGCGTGGAGAGGTGGGACTTCACGAAGGGCATCATCGAGCGGTTCCATGCGCTCGAAGCCTTGCTCGACCGCAATTCGCGCCAGCGCGGCCGGATCAGCCTGCTGCAGATCGCGGCGCCTTCGCGCAGCCAGCTGCCGGCCTACCAGTCGCTGCAGCGCCAGACACTGGCGGAGGCCGAACGGATCAACGCGAAGTACGCCGAATCCGGCTGGCGGCCGATTGTGCTGATCGGCGAACACCAGGCGCCGCAGCGCGTGTTCGAACTGTACCGCGCGGCGGATTTCTGCCTCGTGAACAGCCTGCACGATGGTATGAACCTCGTCGCCAAAGAATTCGTCGCCGCGCGAGACGACGAGGACGGCGTGCTGATTCTGAGCACGTTCGCCGGGGCTTCGCGGGAATTGCCGGAGGCGCTGCTGATCAATCCGTTCGACGTCGCGGAAACCGCGGATGCGATGGAGACGGCGATGCGGATGGGCCGTGAGGAGCGCCAGAGCCGGATGGGGCTGATGCGCCGCACGGTCAAGGAGAACAATGTCTACCGCTGGGCTGGGCGCATGCTGATGGACATGGCGCGCATCCGCCAGCGCCAGAATCTGTCCGCGGTCACACTGCGCAATCGCAGCTAGCGCGATCTAGGGCGCGAGGCGCGCGGCGAACTCGCACTATAATGCCCGCCCGCATCACTCGGAACGGCGAGGATAACGCCATGCTGCGAAAGGCCCTATCGCTCTGGATCCTGATCCTGCTCGCCGCGACTTCGCCGGCGTTCGCACAACCAGCGCTGAGCGCACTGCAGCCATTGCCCGCCTCCTCGATCGCCACCAGGGGTGCGGCCGACGCGCCGCGCATCGACGCGCTAGCGATACCCTCGCATCCGCTCTCGGTCGTCGGACCGCGCGGCGCGCTGCTCGGCTTCCAGGACGGCTCGTACGAGGCCTGGGTTTTTCCGTGGAAGCTGCTCGCGAACATGCGCATCACGGTGCGCATGCAAGGCTACCCGGTGCCGATCGACGTCAACGGGCAGGCGTCCGGCATACGCGTGCGGCCGTGGGCGACGACGATCACCTACTCGCACGCGAACTTCACGATAAGGCAGATCATGCTGGCGCCGCAGCATGCGGCCGACGATAGCGGCGCGATCGTTCTGTATCAAATCGAGGCGGTGCGCCCCATGACGCTGACCTTCAGCTTCGATCCGAAAATGCAGCGCATGTGGCCGGCGCCATCCGACGGTCCGGTGTCGCCCGAATGGGTCCCGACTGCGGGCGGCTCGGGCTTTTACATCCTGCACCTGAATTTTCCGCAACATACTGCCGCACTTGCGTTGCCGACCGCGCGTCCCGGAATACTGGCACCTTACCAGGAGCGAGCGAAGTACTGGCCGCTACAGTTCGTGCTGCGCTTCGACCCGAAACGCGACGCACACAGGCTGTTCCCGTTGCTGATGGTGCTCGGGCAGCGCACCGCCGGTTCGTCGCCGGCCGCTCTCGCGCGCAAGCTCGCCGCGCTCGACGGCGCCGTGCGGCAGGAGTATCGGGCTACGCGACGCCATTTTCGCCATCTGCTCGCGACGCGCACGCGCCTGATGTCGCCGGATGCAAGGCTAAACGCCGCGTTCGCGTGGGCCGAGGTCGCGATCGACCAGTTGCGCGTCGAGGCGACGCCGGGCCATCGCGAGGAGGCGTTGACCGCCGGCTTCGTCAACTCCGGCGATTCCGCGCGCCCGGGCTTCGGTTGGTTCTTCGGCCGCGATGCGCTTTGGACGCTGTACGCCGTCGATAGTGACGGGGACTTTCGCACCGCCCGACACGAGTTCGAGTTCCTGTTTGCAAGGCAACGCGCCGACGGCAAGATCATGCATGAATACGCGCAGACGGCGGCGCTGGTCGATTGGGGTGCGTTGCCCTACGAATATGCGGCCGCCGACAGCACCCCTCTGCTCATCATGGCCGCCGCCGATTACCTGCATGTGAGCGGTGACCGCGCCTTCATCGCCGCGCATTGGGCGAACATCGCGAAGGCCTGGCACTTCGAAACCATGCACGTCTCAACCGACGGCTTCTTCAACAACTCACAGGGCACCGGCTGGGTCGAGTCCTGGGTGCCGCGCATGCCAGAGCAGGAAATCTACCTGGCGGCGCTCGACCAACAAGCGAGCGCCGCGATGGCGGATCTGGCGCGCGCCACGGGGCATGAGGATCTCGCAAGCGCCGCGCGCGCGCGTGCGCAGCGTCTCGCACGCGTTCTGCAGCGCGAGTATTACGAGCCCCGGCTGCGCTTTTATGCGTTCAGTCACAATGCCGACGGGAGCGTCGACCCGACACCGACGATCTTCCCCAGCGTCGCGTTCTGGGATGGGGATTTACGGCTTGCCGCGGATGGGCCGATGCTGCGACGCTGGGCATCGAGCGAATTCTCGACCGACTGGGGGGCGCGCGACGTCGGCGATCACGTCTCGTTCTACGACCCGATCAGCTATCACCAGGGTTCGGTCTGGCCGCTGTTCACCGGCTGGCTGTCGGTCGCCGAGTATCGGGCGGGCCAGCCGCTCGCGGGCGAGGCGGCGCTGATGCAAAACGCGAATCTCACCTTCGCGCAAGATCTCGGCAGCGTCACCGAATTGCTCTCGGGACATTACTTCCAGGTGCTCGGCCGCAGCACGGCGCATCAACTGTGGTCCTCGGCGATGGTGATCTCGCCGGTCCTTCGCGGCATGTTCGGCCTGCGGTGGGATGCAGCCGGCCGGGTGCTCAGCGTCACGCCGCAGCTGCCGGCCACATGGCGGCACGCAGTGCTGCGCCATGTGCCGTTCGGCGACTCGACGGTGACGCTGTCCTTCACGCGCAGCGGCGCACAGTGGCTGGTCGCAGCCTCAGGCAAGGCGGCCGCCGACTTGCACCTCGAATCGCGCGCCCGCGGCGCGAAGCTCGTGGGCGACACGCTGCATATTCCGCTGCCGGCGGTCGAGATCTCCATACCGCATCATCGTCTGCCGCAGTTCGGCGCGACCACGCGGCAGATGAAGGTTCTGGATGAGCAATACACGAATGACGGGTTGACGCTCGAACTCGCGGCGCCCGGGGGGACGAGGGCGACGCTCGAGGCGCATGCGAACCTTGCCGGCTTGAACCTGCGCGCGAGCGGCGCGGCGCTCGGGCCGCCGGACGGAAGCGATCGGCTGCTCACCGTGAGCTTTCCGCCGGGAGCGGGCTACGTCGAGCGCGCGGTGCGCCTCGCCTGGTCACCGTAGACCGCCGCCACCGTGAATGTGGCTAATTGCCGACAGCACTGGCTGTTGCCTTCGCAAACGATTCGCATTACATTGCCGGTAGGGGACAGATCAGCGGCATGGCCGCGACGGCAATTGTAAGGAGCGACGCACCGCGAGCGCCTGGACGATCACCACCGCCGGCCTGCGCGAGTTCGCACGAGCTTGCGCATACAACAAAGAACGTCCGGAAAATCTCTGACGTTTCCGGGCCCCGCGGCGTACAGGCAACAAAGTCACCGGCGCCGTCCGCTGGTGTCGCTGTGGGGGCCGTCATCGCCAGAATGCCGCGCGCTGATCCGATCGTAGATGTGTCCCGGATGACCGCGGACCGCACTGGCTCATGAACCCGGGAGTACAATCTATGCGAACAAAAAACAACATGGTGGCACGCACGAATCCTCGCGCGAATCGGCCGCGCGCGGCAGCCTCGCCGGGGGTCGCCGTACCCCGAAGCGTTTTCGAGCTTGGACGGCATCGGGCGCCGCGAATCGCCGTGAATTCCCTCGCCGCGGCGGTGGCCGGCATCCTGTACTGCGCGAGCGGCACCGCCCATGCGCAGAACCCGGCGGCGCCGGCGCAGACGCCCGCCGCCAACTCGCTGAGCGAGATCGTCGTGACCGCTTCGGCCTACGCCCAGGGCGTCAAGATGCTCGACGCGAGCTACAACATCGTCACCGCCGACGCATCACAGATCAAAATGGCGAACGCCGTCAGCACGGCGGACCTCTTGAAGATCTCGCCGGGCATCTGGCCGGAATCCTCGGGCGGTGAAACCGGCGCGAACATCGAGATCGCCGGCATCCCGGGCGGCGGCGATGCGCCGTACTTCACCAACATGATCGAGGGCTCGCCGCTCTACGGCATGCCGTCGCTCTCGTTCATGGACTCGAGCTCCTTCCTGCGGCTCGACGACACCGTCCAGCGCGTCGAAGTCGTGCAGTTCGGTCCGGGCGCGATCTATGGGCCGGGGCAGATGGGCGCAACCGCCAACTTCATCCTGCGGCGCGGCACCGACAAGCCGACCGGCTCGCTCGGCCTGACCTACGGCAGCGAAGGCATGGAGCGCATCGATGCCTTCTACGGCGGCAAGATCGCCGACGGCTGGTACGGCAGCGCCGGCGGCTTCTACCGGCGTTCCGACGGCGTGCGCTCGCCGCAGTTCCCGTCCGACAACGGTGGCCAGTTCACGGCGACGATCTCGCACAACGTCGACGGCGGCTCGTTCATGTTCTGGGTCCGCGAGTTGAACGACAATAACCAGTTCATCGTGCCGGTTCCCGTGGTGCAAAACGGCAACTCTTTCTCGAGTTATCCGGGATTCAACGCACTGACCTCTTCGTACGGCAGCCACGCGATCCAGTACGTCAATGTGCCGAGTCCGCAAGGCGGCTTCGAGAGCGCGAACCTCGCGAACGGCCGCGGCGGCGACCTGCACTTCTTCGGCTTCGATTACAACGTCCGGTTCGCCGACGGCTGGTCCGTGGTCGACCACTTTCTGTTCGACGGCGGCAATCTCAACACCAACGCATTGTTCTCCGGGCCGAACCCGCGACCGTTGAGCTACTACCTCTACGGCTGCAACGCCGCCGAGCCGGCGGGTTACTGCAACGCGAGCAATCAGCCGGTCGACACCAACAACCTCAACGGCGGCGCGGGCTATCCGACGAGCCAGAACATCAGCGCGACCTATCCGGGGGGCACCGCGGTGCCGCTCACCCAGAGCGTGATCCAGCAGGGCTGGTGGTACATCCAGAAGCGCCTGCAGAACCTGACCGACGAGCTGCGCGTCAACAAGGACATCGGCGGGGGCCACACGCTCACCGGCGGCGTGTACTTCGCCCACTACACGGACGACGACAACTGGTCGCTCGGCAACCAGATGATCATGACCAACACGCCGAATGCGGCGCCGATCCAGCTGAGTTACGTGCAGGGCGGCAACACCTACGCCCTGTCGAGCCCGCAAGGCTTCGTGAACTTCAACGGCAACTTCAACATCATCGAGCACGGCGACGCGACCAACATCGCGCCCTACTTCGGCGACTCGTGGAAGACCGATCACTGGCTGGTCGACGCCTCGGCGCGCCTCGAGACGATCGATGCGCATCAGCGCACCTGCAACACGAGCCCACAACAACTCGGCACGATCTACCAGCTCTACGAGACCGCCGTGCCGGTCTGCAACGGCACCTGGAACATCGAGCACTACGTCAAGGCGAAGCCGTCGTTCACGGTCGGCGCCAATTATGAGATCTCGCACCATATGAGCGTGTACGTGCGCTGGAACACCGGTACGCACTTCGACGACTTCGACAACGGCATCCGCGGCCAAAACGGCAACTTCTCGCCGCTGCAGACGGTGAAGAACTACGAGGGCGGCTTCAAGTGGCAGACACCGCTCCTCTACCTCGACATCAGCGTCTATCATCGCCAATTCACCGGTCTGCAGTACCAGGAGACCAATGCGACGGGCGTCGCGACCGGCGCGATCTCGACCTACGGTTCCGACTCGAAAGGCGTCAACTTCTCGGGCACGGTGAGGCCGTTCAAGCACTTCGACATCAACGTGCTCGGCGACTACATGGACGGGCATTACACGCATTACACCGGTTGCGCCCCGTACATCGACATCAATGGCAACAACCAGTGCGCGCAGCTCAACGGCGCACCGCTGCAGCGGCAGCCGAAATTCCAGGTAAGCGTGACCCCGAGCTACATGGTGCTGCAGAACTGGGGGGATGTGACCGGCTGGGTCACGTACGAACATGTCGGCCAGCGCTATGAGGATCAGTCGGGTCTACAGCCCCTGGGCTCGTACTACATGCTGAGCGCGGGTGTCGTCGCCGACCTCGGCGACAACTGGCAGTTCCGGCTGCAGGGCACCAACCTCACCAACCAGATCGGTCTCACCGAGGGCAACGCGCGCAAGTTCGGCTACGAAGTCGGCATCAACAACGTGATCATGGCGCGTCCGATCCAGGGTCGCGAGGTGAACATCGAGGCGAAGTACAAGTTCTGAGCGAAGCCTGATTCTGACCGAAGCGTGATCGAGCAGCCCGGTGTCGCGTCGGCGGCGACGCGACACCGGGCTTGGTCGGGCCGGGCAACCCAGCCGACTGGGCGCCCATGGGCGGATGCGCGACAATGCGCCCGATGACTGCCGCAATGGCCGATGACATGCGGCGCGTCAGCGGGCTGCTGCAAGCCGGCCGCTTTCGTGACGCGCAGACGGAACTCGAAGCGATCGTCGCGGCGAACCCGCTGTATGTCGAGGCGCTGCGCCTGCTCGCGGGCGCCAAGCAGGGGCTCGGCGACGCCGCGGCGGCGCAAGCGCTGCTGCGCCGGGCGCTCGCGATCGACCCCGACTGGACGCCGACGCTCGCGACACTCGGCGAGTTCCTGTTGATCGGCGGCCGGCGCGACGAGGCGCTGCCGCTCTTGCAGCGCGCCGTTGCCGGCGCGACGCCCGTCGCGCGCGCGGCGTTCCTGCTCGCCCGCCAGCACAACGAAAGTCATCGACCGCTGGACGCGCTCGCGGTCGCATCTCCCTGGTGCCGCACCGGGCGAATCGACCCGGACCTCGCGACTCAGCATGTCGCCGCGCTGGTGGCGCTCGGCCGCCATGATGAGGCGATCGCCCATTATCGTGGCGCCGTCGCCGCCGCGCCGGACGACGCCGGCGCGGCGCAGGCGCTCACGGTCGCGCTCAATGCCGCCGACCGCAGCGACGAAGCGGCTCGCGTCGCCGAGCAAGCCATCGCGCGCGGCCACCGATCGGCGACTCTGTACAGCGGCTACGCACGCAGCCTGATCGCGCAGGGCGAGTATGCGCGGGCCGAGACTGCCTTGCGCGACGGCCTGCGACTCGAGCCGCGACTCGTCGAGGCGCACAATGCCCTCGCGCAGCTCGTCTGGCTGCGCAGCGGCAACATCGCCGAGGCGACCGCCTTGCTCGATCAAGCATTGACGCGCTTTGCCGACGATGACTCGCTGTGGGCGGCCAAGGCCGCGCTCCTGCAGGGATCCGGGGACTCGCGCGCCGCCTATGCCTGCCTCGCCGAGCGCGCCGCGCGCCGGCAGGCGCCGCCGATGTTGCTGATTCGCGCAGCCCTCCCGGCGCTCGAACACGAGCCGGCGGCCGCCCTGCGCCTCGCCGGGCGCGCGCTCGAGCTCCTGCCGCAGAACGCGGCCGCGCGATCCGTGCTCGCCGCCGCCCATCTCGGCGTCGGCAATGCGGATGCTGCGCTCGCCCATTGTGAGCGCCTGCTCGCGAACACGCCGGACGATCAGTACCTGATCGCGCTGCAGACGACCGCCTGGCGCATGCTGGGCGACCCACGCTACGCCGCACTCTGCGACTATCCGCATCTGGTGCTGCCGGTCGAACTCGAGCCGCCGGCGCCGTGGCGGGAGCTCGCGGGTTTTCTGGCGGATGTGAAGACGGCGCTCGAGCGCCTGCACGACCCTCACGGTCACGCGCTGTTGTTCCAGTCGCTGCGACACGGCACCGAGACTTCGCAGGATCTGACGCGCAGCACCGACCCGGCGATCCAGGGGCTGTTTCGCAGCTTCGCGGCGCCGATCGAACGGTATCTGGCGCACATTGGCCGCGGCGGCGATCCCCTGCGCCGCCGAATCCGCAGCCGCTGGCGCTTCAACGGCAGCTGGTCGGTCCGCCTACGCACGTCGGGATACCATACCAACCACGTCCATCCGCGCGGCTGGATCTCCTCGGCATGCTACATCGCGCTGCCCGACGGCATGAGCGAGGCGGGATCGCCCGCCGGCACCCTCACGTTCGGCGAGCCGGGCATCGCGACGACGCCGCCTCTCGGTGCCGAGTACTCGGTTCGGCCGCGCGCCGGCATGCTGCTGCTGTTTCCGTCGTACTTCTGGCACGGCACGGTGCCGTTTCACGGCGACCAGGCGCGCCTGACGGTCGCCTTCGACGTCGTCCCCGACGCTTAGGCGCCGTCGAGTGCGTTGAAGGCAATCGTGATGCGCGGCTCGTCGCTCGCATGCGGCTCGACGTAGTGCTCGATCCAGCAGGGGAACAGCACGAGGAGCCCGGCACTCGGCGTGAGATGAATGTCGGTATGGCCGTTCGGCACGGGACCCTTGAACGAGCCGAGGATCACTCCGGGCCGCGGATCGCGAAATACGAACTGGCCGGATCCGCGCGGCACGTGCAGGTAGAAACTGCCCGACAGCAGCGTCCCCTCGTGCATGTGCAGGAAGTTGAACCCGCCCCGATCGTGCAGATTGATCCAGGATTGCAGATGAAAGGCGCGCTCGCCCTGCCCCATCTCGCGCAAGGCGTTGGCGCAGGCCGCCCGGACGGCGGTGCGCAGCGCCGCGAAACCGGGGCGCTCGAGCACCGCCATGTCTTCGCTGTTCCAGCCGCAGCGATTGGTCCGCCCGGCGGCCTTCGGACTCGCGGCGCGCATCGCAAGCACGTCCTGCACCCAGGCCGCGAGCGCCGGCGCAAGCGGCGCGAGTTCCGCCTGCCAGATCCGGGTCGGAAACAGATCGAGAGGCCGCATCATGGCAGCAGCGTTCGCGTCAGAACGGCCTTGCCGGCCGCATCGCGCCGGATGACGATCCGATAGTGCCGGCCGCGGAACACGACGTCGGTCAATGTGAGCGAGCGCCAGGCCGGCGGCAAGATCGGCGGATACGCATCGACCAGGCCACGCGCGCCGATGCGCAAACCGGTGAGACCGTAAACGAGGCTCTGTATGAAACCGCCGGAGCCGGTGAGGAAGTATCCCGTATTGTTGGTCGCATCCTCCGGGCGCACGTTGAACGGCGGCTCGAACATGTCGGCGGCGGCGTCGCGCTCGACCCAGCGGGTCGCCTCCGGCGTACTGCCGAGGGCGGCCGCGGCGATTGCGATCGGCGCAAGTCCCATCGTGCTCGGCGTGCGGTTCGAGGTATCCAGCCACCGCACGGCCATCGCGTAGTCGTTGCGCCGCAGCTGCGCGCTCATCGGCAAGTCGATGGACGGAAACGCGAGGAACGCGAGGTCGCTGCCGACACCGCCGTGCGGCACGCTCGCATCCATGTCGAGGTGGTGCTGTGCGGACTTTGCGAACGGCACGTCCATGTGGGCGGCGATGTCGGCCCAGCGCGGATCGGCTCGCTTGCCGAGGAGCGCCGCCGCGGCGCCCGCGATCGACAGCGCCTTGGCGGCGCCGACGTTCGTATAGGTGTCGTTGGGCACGTCGGCATAGTTTTCCTCGACCGAGGTGACGTGGCGTATTTCGAAACGATGTTTTCCGGGGTCGTAGATCGCACGGCTCGTCCAGAAGCGGGCGACATCGCGGATCACCGGCCAACCGTCCCGCTCGAGCCATGCACGATCGCCAGTCGCGAGGTAGTACTGCCACTGGGCGATCGCGATGTCCGCGTTGACGTGGATCTCGCGCTGCCCGAGCACCCACGCGGCATGCAGCACCTGTTCGGTGCCGTACTGCGGGTCGGATTCCCACGGATACTTCGCGCCGCGCAAGCCCCCCGCGTGCGCAATCTGCCGCGCCGCAGGCAGGGTGCGATCGCGAAACATCACCAAGGACCGCGCGCGCTGCGGATGCAGCAGCAACAGCGCCGGGAACATCCAGCTGTCGCTGTCCCAGAAGATGTGGCCGAAATAGCCGGTCGTCAAGCCGCAGGCCCCGACGGCCCAGGCGGTGTCGGGCGTCGTATTGGACAGCAGATAATACAGGTCCGAATGCACGACCCGCTGCACCCGCGGATCGCCGGCGATGCGGATATCCCGCTTCCACAGGCGGCCCCACGCCAAGCGCTGCGCGCCGAGCAGCGCCGCGAAACCGCGCGTGCGCGCGGCCGCAGCGAGCGCGGTGTCGGCCGCGCCGTCGCCGCCCCAGTTCGCACGCGACACGGCGACGTACTTGGTAAAGGTGTAGGTCGCGCCTTTGCGCACCCGGATGCGCAGGTCGAGCGACAAGCGGTAGGCGCTCTTGTACAGAGCGACCGCAGCGGGCCGGAGCCCGCGCGGCAGGCCGATCGCGGCTGCTTCGGCCATCCGCAGTCCGCGTTCGGCGCGGCCGTCGATCCGCAGCGTCAGTTGCCTGCGGCTGCCGGCAGCCGCGAGCACGTGTGTGTCGCCGTGATACCACAGGGCGGCACGATCGGGGGTCGCCGGCGCAATCGCGGTCAGCGTCAGGTTGTTCGCGGCGACCGCGATCCTCATTTCGGCGCCGGTCAAGCGGGCGAGCGGCAGTCGCGGCTGATGCGGCGCCCACAGATTGAGCGCAAAGGACAGCTGCACGACGCCGTCGAACGCCGGCGTGATCGAGATGCGACTCGCGGCCAGGTGGGGCGATGCCTCGCTGATCAAAGTGATGACCTTGATCCGCGTCGCCTTGCCGTGGTCGAGGTAGCGATACCGGGTCGTCAGCGTCCCGTCGTGCAGGTTGAGCACTTGACGGTAATCCTGGAACGTCGCGGCGTTCAGGCCGACATCGTTCATCCAGTCGTGGCCCGCCGCCGAGCGGCCGGTGCTGTAATCGATCTCGGTCCAGCCGGGAATCGCCGCCGGCCGCGACACGTCGCCCTT